>ERZ808046.184-NODE-184-length-77354-cov-8.459076_pt1 | contig 77354 bp, 67 predicted proteins | sample MGYA00380196_ERZ808046 | MGnify/ENA primary metagenome ERZ808046 (study PRJEB31490, sample SAMN06133421) | mouse gut metagenome | isolation source: Z6_2 | host: mice | place: China: Chengdu | collected 2015-05 ... | reverse complement strand
GGGCATTTTTTGAAAGTTGTGCATAATCAGCAAGGCTGATTGGGAGTTCTGTGGATAGAACTGCGGAAACTCAAGGAACAGCATCTTGCATTTTTCCTTCGTTCATTGTAAAATATTCCAAAAACAGCCACGTGCAGAAAGCAGGTAAACAGTTATGGAAAAGAAATGGTGGAAAGAAAGCGTTGTCTACCAAATCTATCCCAGAAGCTTCAACGACAGCAATGGGGACGGCATCGGTGATTTGAACGGCATCACGGAAAAGATGGATTATCTAAAAGAGCTTGGAATCGATGTTATCTGGCTCTCCCCGGTGTATGAATCACCCAACGACGACAACGGCTACGATATCAGCAATTACCAGGGGATCATGAAAGAATTCGGGACCATGGAAGATTTTGACCGGATGCTCGCCGCCGCCCATGACCGGGGGATCCGCATCGTCATGGATCTGGTAGTCAATCACACTTCCGATGAGCATCCCTGGTTTGTGGAAAGCAGAAAATCAAAGGACAACCCTTATCGGGATTACTATATCTGGAAAGAGCCAAAAGACGGGCAGGCTCCCAACAACTGGGCCTCCTGCTTCAGCGGTTCCGCCTGGAAATACGATGAGACGACCGGCATGTATTTCCTACACATCTTCTCGCAGAAACAGCCGGATCTGAACTGGGAAAATGAAAACGTCCGCCGGGAAGTCTTTGACATGATGAACTGGTGGTGTCAGAAAGGCATTGATGGCTTCCGTATGGATGTCATCAGCATGATCTCCAAAGATCCTGCTTATCCGGACGGTGCCCTAAAAGAGACCGGCTACGGAGATTACGGCCCCTATGTGTGCAACGGCCCCCGGGTGCACGAATACCTGCAGGAGATGAACCGGGAAGTTCTGTCCCGCTACGATCTTCTGACCGTAGGGGAATGCGCCGGCGTGACCATAGAAGAAGCAAAACGGTACGCAAACCTGGACGGAACAGAGCTTAACATGGTCTTCCAGTTCGAACACATGGATCTGGACGGAGGAGAGTCCTCCAAATGGAACGAACGCAAGATTGATCTTGTAGAGTTAAAAGCAACGCTCAGTAAATGGCAGACCGAATTGTACGGCAAAGCATGGAACAGCCTGTACTGGTGCAACCACGACCAGCCTAGAATTCTCTCAAGACTTGGCAATGATACCGACGAGTACCGGGAGATCTCTGCCAAGATGCTGGCCACCTGCCTTCACATGATGCAGGGAACGCCTTACATCTATCAGGGTGAAGAACTTGGCATGACCAATGTCCCCTTCTCCTCCCTGGATGATTTCCGGGATATTGAGAGCATCAATGCATTCCACGAGTACACCGAAAACGGACAGACAAAGCCGGAGGACATGATGCGTTATCTGTGCTACAAAAGCCGGGACAATGCCAGGACCCCCATGCAGTGGAGCGCAAAACCCGGTGCCGGATTTACAGACGGGACACCCTGGATCATGGTAAATCCCAATTACACAAAGATCAACGCGGAAGAACAGATGGCGCGAAAGGATTCCGTCTTTCACTATTATCAGAATCTGATCCGTCTGAGAAAAGAACATGAAATCATCGTATACGGAAATTATGAGCTTCTCCTGCCGGAAGATCCGGATCTCTATGTGTATACACGGACGCTGCATCCGGAAAAGCTTCTGGTCATCTGCAATTTCTCCGGCAGCGCCAGAGACTTTACGCTTCCAGAGGGCTTTGATCCAAAGAACGTCACCCGGCTGACCGGCAATTACGACCGGGCGGCTGTGGAATCCAGCCTGATGCTTAAGCCCTACGAGACCATGGTATTGTTATCACGATCATAAAATCAAAGTTCTTCCAGGAGAGTGCCCGTGCTTCTGTCGTAAGCACGGGCCGCTCCATCTTCAAAAAGAAGGTAGAACGTATCACCGATAAAGGTTCCACGGGTACGGCAGTAGTCCTCTTCTGTCCGTCTGGTGTCGATCTTCAGAGTCTGTACAAACTGATCCTCCTGCCAGGAAAAGAGCAGATAGTCCTTCCAAAATTCTCCCCGGTCACTGCCCTGAGCCTCAAAACCGATGATATTCTCCTGGGGATCAATCAACACCGCACGATGTTCATAGAGTGCCTCGCTGTAATGGTATTGTTCCAGAGGAAATCTTGCAGCCTCTTTTGGATCTTCTGGATCTAAGACGTCAAACATAGAAAGCTTCATCCCAAGTTCCCGCCCGGATTCTTCGTCCGCCTCCATGCCGATTCCAAGCAGCATACCATTCCCATACACATGAAGGTATTCGGAAAAACCGCTGACCTTCAGTTCTTTGAAAACTTCCGGGTGTTCCGGATCCGACAGATCCACCGTAAAAAGCGGATCCATCTGCCGAAAGGTAACCAGATAACCCGTATGCCCAAGAAAGCGGGCAGAGCGGATGGTCTCCCCCTTCGCCAGTCCTTCCAGCCTGCCGGTTACGTTAAGCGAGGCATCCAGAATATACAGGGCATTGGTCTCCTCTGCCTGCCCATAATCCATACCGATGATTTCTCCTGTCCGGTCATCTTTGACTTCTTTGCAGTCATATTCCTGCACGGTCACAGCGACCCGCAGATTCCGGTCATACTCATCCATGGAAAAGCTGTTCTTTATCCGCCCCGGAATCTCGCCTTCGGCCTGGGCATAAAAGTGTCCCTTCCGATAAGAAAACCGCAGAAGTCTGGTCATATCCTGTACCGTTCCCTCTTTCTCCTGCTTCCGCTCATAAACGGACTGATACCAGGCACTATAGATACTGTACGGGCTTACATAATACGTTCCTGCCCCGGCAAGCAGCGCCTGGCTGTCCACAAAAGTCTGGGGATTCTCAAGGTCCACAGACACCAGCACCAGATACTCCGCTCCGTCCGCCTCCGGCGGACAGTAGATTTGCTCCGCCGACAGCCGTTTCCCGTCTACCGAGGGAATGTACGCGTCATAATCCTGCTCTCCCTCTCCGGGGCCGGCCGCAAAGCGGCTGATCCCGTAAAAATACCCGTCTGACACCCTGGAAGTCTCATAAGTTCCCTGCAGCGTAAAGGTCTTCTGCTTCCTTGGACGGCTTCTGTCCTCAATTTGATAAATACAGATCTCATGATAACCCCGAACCAAATCCGGCATTTTACAGCATGCCATATCCTCTGCCGCCTCTCTTTTGGCCCCGTCAGCGGGCAGCACTTCTGTATCATCATATTTATTTTCAATGGTAATCAGCAGGTTTTCCCACAGATAAAAAGCTTCCAGGCTTTCAAAATCTGCCAGAAAAGCAACCTCTTTGAGTCCCTCCTTGGTGTCCAGAATCTGAATACCGGTCTGGCTTCTGAATTCCCCTTCTTCCTCCTTTCCCTGCTTTACTGCGATCTGATACAGATATCTTCCGTCGTTCTGAATCCGGTCCGCCTCATTTACCTGTTCCACCTGATTGTTGGTCTGGACGAATGCCTCCGTCACCCCCTGCTTCTGTGCCGCTGACACATCCCCCAGTTCCAGAATCCCGGCTTCTGTTCTTGACTCTTCCCTGACTGCGCCTTCTGCCAGTGCCTCCTGCCGCTCCCAGCCCTCTGACAGACGGGCATAGATCTCCTCATAAGTCAGTTTGGGCAGCTCTAAAAGCTCCTGTTCCTCTTCTGACACTTCAGCAAAAGTATGTGCCTCCCAAATCCGCATTTCCTTATCCGCCTGCGTTGGCCTCCCCGAGGACTTTGGAAAGATTCCAGGTCCCAGATACCAGAGCGCCCCCGCACTCAGGCACACACAGGCCGCCGCCAGCCCTGACAGACAGCGTCTGCGTATCTTGAGCCGCTTCCTTTTTTTCTGTCCCTCAAGCCTCTGCTGTATCCGCTTTGGGTCAAGTTCCTCCGGGACCGGAAGTGCTTCTCCCTTTTTCCGGAGGTATTCTTCGATCATTTTTTCTGCTGTCATCTTCGCATCTCCTTTCCCTTCGGCTCTTTGCTCAGCTCCTGTTCCAGCTTTTTCAAAGCTCTTCGGTATTTTGAACGGATGGTGCTGTGCTTTTTCTTCAAAAGCCGGGCAATTTCCTGCCCTTTATAGCCGCCGAACACGGTCAGGACCACAATCAGACGCTCTTCCTCTTTGAGCACGGAGAGAAGCTCCAGCACCTGGGTCTGCAAAGACAGATCTGCCGTCTCCAGACCGCACACTTCCAGTGCGTCCTCCGGCACATACATGGTTCTCTTCCGTTTCTTCAGACAGCGCCTGCAGTGATTGACCAGAATCCGGAAAATCCATGGCCGAAAAGAAGCCTTTTGCTTCAGCCCGGGAAAATGCTCGTAGGCCGCCAGCGCCGTATCCTGTACCGCGTCCTCTGCATCCTCCGCATTTCCCAGGTAATAATAGGCCAGCCGGTATAAGTCACGGTACACTTCGCTGTACAGTTCCATAAATCGTTCCATTTTCCCACCTCACTCTATCCCTCAATCGAAATGCATTTCTACAGATACAGAGTCATCAGACAGCGAAAATGTTGCAGAAATTATCCTAGAGTGTGCTGACACGTTTACATTTTGCCAAATGACTTGCCTGAATTTCCATCTGCTGCGTTGTTGTCAGTCAACGATGCCACCGCATCGCCTCCCTCCGCCGCCTTGCAGAATGAAAATTCATTCTGCGCCATTTGGCTGAAAGTAAATGTGTCAGTACACCAGACAAAAATCGGATTGCACTTCTGCTCCATCCATTGTAAAATATCAGAAAACGCATCACCTGTACAGGGTCAAAACGCTGCTGTTTTGACGGAAAGTACAGCACAACAGGAGGTATCTAGGATGTACAAATTATGGGAAGCATTAAAAGAAGCCAGAAAATACCGCTGGGTGGAACTCTCCCACCCGCTGAACAACCAAAGCCCCTACTGGGCCGGTATCCCCGAAGGTTCCGTGGAACTGGGAACCACCTGCTTTGACTGGGGCAATGAGATGCTGGACTGTTTAATCCAGACCTTTAAATTCCCGGGACAGTTTGGCACCCACATCGATTTTCCGGGCCACTTTGTCAAAAATCGGGAATTATCTGAGAAATACGACGCAAAAGACCTGGTCTTTCCCCTCTGCGTCATTGACGTCACAGAAAAAGTAAAAGAGGATCCCACTTATGTGGTCACCTCCGCAGATATCAAAGAATATGAAGCGGCATACGGTCCGATTCCGGATGGTGCTTTCGTGGCCCTTCGCACAGACTGGTCGAAGAAATGGCCGGATATGGACGCCCTTTCCGGCACCGATGCAGACGGCGGGGAAAACTTTCCCGGCTGGTCCATGGATGCCCTGAAATATATTTACGAGGAGCGAAATGCCGCTGCCAACGGTCACGAGACCCTGGATACAGACGCTTCCTCAGAAGCTGCCAAAGCCGGAGATCTGGCATGTGAGCGGTATGTACTGGACAAAGGGAAACTGCAGGTGGAAGTACTCACCAACCTGGATCAGGTGTCCTGTGCAGGAGCCGTCGTGATCGTGTCCTACCCAAGGATCGAGGGCGCCACCGGACTTCCGGCAAGAGTCTGGGCAATTACCGAATAACTACGCATTTTTTCTAACACTGCCGCAGAGCGGGCGAACTTCCCCTTCTGCGGCAGCCGATCAAACATCACAGCAGTATTGCTGCTAAGAAAGGAACCACTTCCATGAAGCTCAATCGAACCGTACAGCGCGCCGTACAGATCCTTTCCTATACCGCCGCTCATCCAGACGGTGTGTGCCTGGATGAACTGTGCGGACACCTGTCCCTTCCAAGGACCAGTGCCTATGATATCCTGGTGACACTTGTTCAGGAAGGGATGCTTGCCATAAAACCAGGGCCAAAGCAGCTCTACCAGGTCGGCATCTTCGCCTACCGGATCGGTATGTCCTATCCCGATGCCAGCGATACGCTGAAGCTGATCTCCTCAGAACTGGCCGAGCTGGCAAGGCTGTCTGACCGGACCGCATTTTTTGGAAAGCTCTCCGGAAAAGAAGTCCTCTATATTCTGAAAGAAGTACCGCCAAATCCTATCATTACCACCGCTACCATAGGCAGCACCGCACCCTTGTACTGTACTTCCCTTGGGAAAACGCTTCTGGCCTTTCTGCCGCGGGAACAGTCCGATGCGCTCCTTTCTGAGATTGAGATACAGCCCCGCACACGCTACACACGGAAAAGCCCAAAAGAGCTGTCCGAGGATCTTGACCAAATCCGCTCGCGCGGATACGCATTGGATTTTCGGGAATATGAAGAACATATGGTCTGTGCCAGCGCTCCCATCTATCAGAGGAACGGCCTGGAAGGCGCTGTCAGCATCTCCGGTTTCTACCGGCCGGAGGATGACTATGAAGCCGCCGGCTGCCTTGTCCGTCAAAAGGCAGCGGAGATCTCAAGGCTTCTGGGATATCAGGGGGCTGTATAAGACAGACCGGTTCCTCCAACACCAAAGAAGAGCCCGACTCTTCGAAAAAGCCGGACTCTCCTTGTTGTATATTTTCTGATCATTCTGCCTGTATTTTTACAGCACTACCCCGTCTTTAAAGATTGAGATTTCCCGGTATCCCAGCTCCTCGGTCCGGGTTTTCCGGCCTCCTGCCACTTCTATTACCAGATCAAGAAGCCTTTTCGCCGCATCTTCGATGGATTCTCCGTCCGCCACTGGTCCGGCGTCAAAATCGATCCAGCCTTTCTTTCTCTTTGCAAGCTGGCTGTTGGTGGCAATCTTCAGCGTCGGTGCCGGCGCACCAAATGGCGTTCCTCTGCCTGTGGTAAACAAAATCAAATGCGCTCCCGCTGCCGTCATGGCAGTTGCCGACACCAGGTCGTTGCCGGGACCATAGAGCATGTTCAGCCCCTTTGTCACCACCTGATCCCCATAACCGATCACGTCCATGATCGGCGCCGTACCGCCTTTTTGCACGCAGCCGCAGGATTTGTCCTCCAGCGTAGTGATACCGCCCTGCCGGTTGCCCGGACTGGGATTGTCATATACCACCTCGTTGTGACTGATAAAGTAGTTTTTAAATCCGTTGATCATCTCCACCGCTTTTTCAAAGACTCTTTCATTGGCACAGCGGTTCATAAGAAATCCTTCTGCACCAAACATCTCCGGCACTTCGGTCAGCACCGTAGAACCGCCTCTGGCACCGATCATATCGCTGAATCTGCCGACTGTCGGGTTCGCCGTAATGCCGGACAGTCCGTCGGAACCGCCGCATTTCATGCCGATGACCAGCTCGCTGACCGGAATCGGCTCCCGCTGAAAAGCAGATGCATAGGCCGCACATTCTTTCAGCAGAATTTCTGCTTGTGCAAACTCATCCTCCACTTCCTGACAGACGAGGAATTTTACCCGCTCCGGGTCATAATCACCCAGTTCTTCCAGAAATTGCTCGTGGGTCAGATTTTCACAGCCAAGCCCAACAACCAGTACCGCTCCTGCATTGGGATGGCGGACCAAAGATGCCAGCAGCTTTCTGGTCTGGGCATGATCGTGTCCGGTCTGACTGCAGCCGAACGGATGGGGAAAGGCATAGAGGCCATCGATGGTCCCCTTCACCAGGGCCTGATTGTCATGCACGATCTTCTTCGCCACATCATTCACACAGCCAACCGTCGGAATCACCCATATTTCATTGCGGATGGCCGCCCGGCCGTCCCGCCTTTGGTAACCCATAAAAGTCTCCGGATCCACTGGTTCTGGTTCATGGAGATCCGGTTCATACCGGTACTCCATCTCTCCTTCCAGATTGGTCACCATATTATGCGTATGCACCCAGCTTCCTGCTTCCACATCTTTGGTAGCATGGCCAATGGGAAATCCGTACTTGATGACATGATCTCCGTTTTTGATGGAAGTGACAGCGATCTTGTGCCCCTGAGGAATATCCTCTTTTATCTCCACGCTCTGTCCGCCTGCCTCCACACACCCGCCTTTTGCAATGGGATGAAGCGCCACCGCCACATTGTCAGACGCCGTGATCTGAATTATCTTCATATGTTTTACAGGCAGCTCTGATATGCTGCTCTTGCTCCTTCCGTCCGTATCTTTTTCAGGCCGGCAGTCACCGCTTCTTCCAGCCCTTCCACAGCCGTCAGATCCTGATCCCACATGCGGGTATCGGTCAGTACTGCATGGACCAGCGCTTCCTCACTGTCCGCTTTATGGGCCTCATAAAACTCCAGCACCCAGCGATCGTCGCTGATAGTATATTCATCGCCTGCCGGGCGCCTGCAGACCAGCCCGGCATCCGTAAGTCTCTGAATATCACTGCTGTAAAACGCAATATACGCGGCCAGAGACATGGTCAGGCAGACAGGAAGCTCCTTTTTCTCCTCGATATAACCCAAAAAGGACGGCATATTGCGGGCTTTCCACTTGGACGTGGAATTCAAGGAAATACTCATAAGCTCATGATTGACGAATGGATTGTTGAAACGGTCCTCCACGGCGGCGGCAAACTGCATCAGGTCATTCTTATCAAGGGGAAGCGTGGGAATCACCTCTTCATAGAGCATCTTATTCATAAAGCCTTTGATCACTTCATCGTTCATGCAGTCCCGGACAATATTCTCTCCGGCCAGATAAGCCCCCAGCACAAACCCGGTATGTGCACCGTTTAAGATCCGGACTTTCCGCTTTTTATACGGACTCATATCCGGCGTCACAAACACTTTATCCTCAAGCCCTGCTTTCCGGAACGGAAGCACATCATTGAGCTTCTCATCTCCCTCGATCACCCACACGCCGAATACTTCTCCCACATCCAGGAGCGGATCTTCGTATCCGTGTCTTGCTTCCAGCTGTTCCACTTCCTTTGGATCGCGGATTCTGCCCGGAACAATCCGGTCCACCAAGGACCCGCAGAATGTACAGTCCTCATTCACGTACGCACGGAAGCCCTCCTCCATGCCCCACTGATCAATATACTGGTTCACGCATTTTAACAACTCTTTTCCATTGTTGTCGATAAGCTCGCAGGCCAGCATAATGATACCTGGTTTTCCCGCCTGATAGCGGTGATAAAGCACCTGGGTCAGTTTTGCCGGAAAGCTGGCCGGCGGAAGATCCTCCTTTTTGCAGGACGGATCATAGACAATGCCCGCCTCGGTGGTGTTGGACACAATGATCTCCAGATCATCACTGGCCGCCACCTCCATCATGGCCTGATAGTCATCCGCTTCATACGGATTCAGACAGCGGCTGACGCTGGAGATTACCCGTCTGTCATCCACCTTCTGTCCTTTCTCACTGCCCCGCAGATACAGCGTATAAAGCCCCTCCTGCTCGTTGATCATCCTGGCAAGACCGCCTCCGATGGGCTGAACCAGCACGCACTTTCCATTCCAGCCCGCTTTCTCATTGGCCAGGTCAAACCAGTAGTCCACAAATGCCCGAAGGAAATTGCCCTCGCCGAACTGCAGCACTTTTTCAGGGGCTTTTTTCAGTATGTAACCTTTGTATCCTGATGTTTCCAGGATTTCATAATTTAATCGTTCCATGATGCGATCCTCTCCATTTTCTTTCACTTCACCGTTACCACAGATTCCCGTTTTCATCAAAGGGCAGGTATGCAGGCTCTGATTCGATGGTCAGATTGGGGTTTGCCTCTGCCTCCTTTAAGTATGCTTCTGACAGCATAATATGTTCCAGATGAAGGCTGTTGGGAATCCGCACAACCCTTGGATTCTTTTTATCAATCTCGTTGCAGCTCTTGATGCACACCTGTATGGCTTCCCGGTCACTTTCCATCACGATGGGAATCCGAACGCCCCCAAGGACGGTACAGGTGATGGCGTTTGGATACATGGAAGCCAAATCCAGCTGATCGAACACACGTTTTGTTGTGGCACTGGAATATCCAAGGCCAATGCCATTTCCATGGGTCTCAGGGCTCAGATCCAGAACCGTCACTCGCTGGGCATCGATGCCGCCTGTGGCGTAAGGCGTACAGAATGTGCCGGTAATATTAGGATCCATTCCGTCTCCGCTGAAATTTTTCCCGATCTGATCCACGATCAGTACATCACAGGAATCCACCAGAATCCGCGGCATATAGCCAAAGGCTTCTTTCAGAAGATCCGGTTCTAGCGCCTCGATCTCTTCTGCCGCCACGGCTGTGATCTTACAGGTCTCATCAAATGCATTTTCAATCGTGGGCACTGCAAACAGAATGGGCGCATGTTTGATGATGCATTTGCCGAACAGCGGCACATTTTTGGCCATATTTTTAAAACCGGCCTCATGGCATACTTCCGCTCCGTACTGTTTGCCAAGACCAATGGCCATCATTTTCATCATTCCACTCTCATAAGGTCCCCGAAATGCCGTATGAGGCTTGATTCTGCAGCCCAGGATGATACCGTCCGCCTCTGCAGCATGTTTGTCAATATAGACGTCTGTGCCTTCTTCATTAACACCGATCTTTTTCACTTCCATGGAGGAGACAATCGGGCATCCGACATATGCTTCTGTGATCCCATACCCTTCCAAAATGGCCCTCTGCCCTTCTGCCGTCGCTCCTCCATGGCTTCCCATGGCAGGTACGATAAACGGAAATGCACCTCTGGATTTTACAAAATCCGCAATGCATTTTGTGGTCAGCGCCACATTGGCAATCCCCCGGGAACCTGCTGTGATTGCGATTCGCATTCCCGGCTGCACACGGGACGAGAATTTCTCTTCACCCAGCAGATCTTTTATCAGTCCCGGAATCGCCTCCGGTTCTATTCTGGGCCTCGGAAACGTCTGTCTCACCTGGAACATCCTGGGAACATAGGTGTCTTTGACCATATCAGCCACAAATGGTCTCTCTTTCATGATTCACTATCCTTTCTTTCACAAACAGTCAATGCCAGCTATGGGAGCCGGTATCCCTCTGTCCTAAATCTGATGTGATTGCGAAAAATCATTAAGCTAAAAAAAATGTGTTCCGTACATTAGTACACAAGATCCACCAAAAATGTGGTGAGCGGCGGACAATACGTAAGTACCAGCATGTCAATGGTAAACAGAATATAAAACGGAATTGCTTCCTTGATAAATTCTTTTGTCCGGCATCCGGTCACGCCACAGGTGACAAACATCAAGGTCCCCATAGGAGGTGTAAATGCTCCGATCGTACAGTTAAAGATATAGACCATTGCGAAATGAATGGGGTCGATGCCGAAAGCTACTGCAACCGGATGAAGCAGCGGAGCCAGCACGATCATGGAAGCATTACCTTCAATAAACATTCCTACGATGATCAGGAAGATATTACAGATTATCAGAAAGATAAATTTATTGGAAATCGCAGAAGTCATCCATGCCGCCAGTGTCTGAGGGATCTGCTCCTTGGTCAGAATCCAGGAAAAGCAGGAAGCCGCTGCAACAATCAGCATGATAGAGGACGTTGTTGTAACGGTCTCTTTACATCCTTTAAAGAAATCCGACAACTTCATCTCACGATACAAAACCCCGAGAAGCAGCGAATATACGATGGCAATGGTCCCTGCCTCCGTGGCCGTGAAAATACCGATCCGCACACCGCCGATGATGATGATCGGAAGCAGCATGGGCAAAATCGCCGGTTTGATTGCTGTCCATTTTTCCGATACCGGAATCTTCGTCGTACGGTGGGGCAGATATCCGCGCTTTTTCGACAGGAAATGGGTAAAAATCATCAGGGTAACACTCAGTACCAGCCCCGGTCCGATACCAGCCACAAATAATTTTCCCACCGATATGTTGGTAATACATGCATAGATAATCAGTCCGGTTCCAGGCGGAATCAATGGTACCACCATACCGGAAGCCGCCGTGATCACAGTGGAAAATGGTTTGGAGTACCCTTCTGCTTCCATCGAAGGAACCAGCATCTTACATTCCATGGCCGCATCGGCCAGAGAAGAGCCGGACAGTCCGCCCATCAGTGTGGAGAGCAGGATATTGACCTGTGCCAGACCGCCCGGCATGCGGGAAGTCAGTACATTACAGCATTCCATAATACGCCTGGTAACTCCCGTATAATTCATGAACACACCAGCCATGACGAAGAACGGAATTGCCAGAAGGGACAGTCCCTGGGCACCTGCCAGCGTCTGCTGTGCAAATACGGTTGCATTGATGGTCGGATTGCCGAGAAAATAAATTGCAGATGCTGAAAGCACGGAAACAAACACCGGCACTTTCAGAAACAAAAGGACCAGCAGCGCAATGGCCGCAATTACAATCATCGAATTCATTCTTTCTCCCTCGCCTCCTTAAATTCTTCTTCTGAAATCGCCTCAATGACTTCCTTCTCTGAATAATGGAAGAAATTGACCAGAACATAGTTAAAAATCTGCCACACACAGGATACCGGTGCCACACAATAGATCATAATATAAGAAAGATGAAGAACTGCCGTAGTTCTTCCAGTCGATGCGAACACATTGATATATGCAATACAGTTTTTAGCCAGGAAGAACAACGTCACAATCGAAACAATCAGTATCAAAATATCCAGAATCTTACGGATTACCGCCGGAAACATTTCATAAAAAATCTCAATGGCCGCGTGATTGGCCGTACGGAAGGCTGCCCCTGCCGCGCCGAAAATCACCCAGATGATCAAAGCCGCCTGCACCTCTTCAATCCATCCAAAAGGACGTCCCACCAGATATCTGGCAATCACTCCGGAAAACGTCAGACCCACCAGCAGGACCATCGCCGCCGATGCGATCACCACATCCAGATTCAGAAGCATGACCTTCCAGTTCATTTTTTTATCCATATATTACCTCCATAACTTTAACCGCTTTTGATGCCTGTCAGATTCTACGCCTGCGGCAGACCGCTTCTGTGATCACATATTCCGGTGCGCGGTCAGTAAAAGGGGCGCCGCAAAATAGGATGCTGTCTGTTCACTTAGCAACAGGCAGCTGCATATTTTGCGACAACCCCCATGGCAATCACAGCCCGATCAGGCTTTTCGCTTACTGTTTTCCGGCCGCCTTCACAGTATCATACAATCCTTCGCTCCAGCCAAGGTTCGCGGTATCATTCTGATAGAAGTACTGGCCTGCTTCAATCCACTCAGCTCTCTGCTCATCTGTCAGTTCGGTTACCGTAACCCCTGCCTCATCCAGAATTTTCAGAGCATCCTCTGTCGCCTCATCCTGAAGCTCATTGTTATAAAGGCCTGCTTCATCCGCACACTCGCTTAAGATCTGCTGCTGCTCCGGAGTCAAGGACTGATAGAAGGAATCTCCGCATACCCACATGGAAGTTGCCAGAATATGTCCGTCACGCACCACATATTTTGCCACCTCATGGAAGGAACGGTTTGCCAAAGACACAACCGGGTTTTCCACAGCGTCAATGGTTCCTGCCTGCAGTGCCTGGTATACATCACCCATGTCCATACCTACCGATGCTGCACCCAGATCATTAAAGGAAGTGATCGACAAGTCATTGGAAGACACACGAAGCTTCATTCCTTTCAGATCTGCCGGTGTGGTAACCGGTTTGATGGACATAATGTCGCGGGAACCATAGATCCAGTTGGAAGACAGCACACGCAGTCCGCCTTTTTCTGCAAGCTGGTCGCAAAGTCCTGCGTACCAGTCAGAATCGATGACTGCCCACTCCTCTTCCCAGGTATCAAACATAAACGGCGCATAGAAAATACCAAAATCCGGTACTCCGTAGTCTGCAAGGAATGCGCCGTCTGCAACCGTAATCACATTCTCACCCATGATCATCTGGTCGATCAGGTCCGTTTTCTTTCCAAGTGCAGAGTTCGGGAACAGTTCCAGAACAATGCTTCCGCCGGATTTTTCTTCCACCAGTGCTTTCCATTTTTCAACTGCTTTTGCAGCAGGTTCTGTTGTGGCGTTCTCATAGCCTACATTGATGGTAACCACGTCTTTGGAAGCCGCTGCCGGCGCTTCAGTACTTTCGCTCTCAGCCGCAGCATCTGTTTCTGCATCTGCTTCCGCTCCGTCTGCGGGTGTCGTCGTCTCTGCAGGTTCCGGTGCGGAAGAACCGCATGCTGCCAGTGACAGTGTCATGGTCATCGCCATAGCCATTGCAATTGCTTTTTTCATTTCTTTTCCTCTCCTTAAAAATAAATGTTTTATTATTGCTGCCTTTCCAGAGTATATCCGTGAATCGTTTTCCTCAACCGTGCCTCACGATCTGCAGGAGTCTTTGCCCCACAGAACGCAGCGCCGCCGGCTGATGTCCCTGTTTGACCCAAAGCGGGACGTACCGATGGCGGAAATGGATTTTCAGACACACTCCCGGCAGTACAATACGAGATTGTCTATCGGCCCGGTCACTGAAGTTTTGTAAAATCAATCCCTACTTTCAGCATGCTTCCGCCTTTTGTACTGAAGTCTTCAAATGCCTGCGCGGCATCCTGGAAACGGTACACATTGGTGATGATTTTTTCCAGATCCACTTTCCCTTCTTTTACCAGATCAATCAGTTCCAGAAAATCTTTCTTCCGGGCATTCCGGCTTCCAAATACATCCAGTTCTTTCTTCTGCAAAAGCGTAAAGTTAAAGTCCAGATTCTGTTTGCCCACACCGATCAGCACCACCTTGCCTCCGAAAGCCGCACAGTCAATGCAGGACTGAAAAGTGGCCGGCAGACCTACGGCCTCAATGCAGACGTCAAATCCGCTGCTGAACCTGTTCCCTCCTACTTCCACGCTGCCGGTGATCTCTCTTACCGCCGTCTCCAGACTTTCAGGTCCTTCATTCAAAATGGTTCCGGCAAATCCAAACATTTGTTTGCTTTTTTCTAACTTTTCTTTTGCCTGAGGAACATCGCACAGATAGACCTCGCCTCCCAGAGCTTTCGCCGCATTGGCCGCCAGCACGCCGATGGTACCGCCGCCGATGACCAGGACCTTGTCCCCCGGCCGGATCCCCGCCCGCTGTACGCCGTGATAGCTGATGCAAAAAGGTTCGATAGCTGCTAATACCTTCGGCGACAGACCTTTTCCATCATAGACTCTCTCCACCGGCATGGTAATATACTCGCAGAATGCACCATCTCTCTGGCATCCCATGGTTTGATTGTCCATGCATGCATTCACAAAACCACGCCTGCAGCTGTAACAGTGTCCGCAGTTAAAATACGGATTGCAGGTCACCACCATCCCCGGCTTCAGTCCCTGATCATTTTCATCCACTTCGATAATCTCGGCTGCAAACTCATGTCCAGGAATCCGCGGATAGTCAAAATATGCAAAAGTACCCCGGTACGAGCCAAGATCACTGCCGCAGATGCCGCCGTAGAGCACTTTCAAAAGTGCTTCACCGCTTTTGCGTTTTGGCATCTCAATCTCACGTATTGCCACTTTCCCTGGTTCTTCTATGTAGATCGCTTTCATTCCAAACCTCCTCATCATTATGTATTATCTGTTGGATATAACGTTGTATACATCTTGATTTGATGTTAACCCATATCTATGCACTTTGTCAATCTTTTTTCTTGTGTATCTGTTATTTTTGTTATATCAGGCAATTTTTCATTTATTTTTTGTGCATTATGTACATTCTCTGAGCCCGTACTTTCTAAATGATACTATTCAGGCATACGGACCGGCTTGTCGATTCCCGGCCATTCTGTGGTCGGCAGGCTGCAGGGCGCACACTCATGTTCCGCCTGCAGGGAAGAACTGATTTTCAAGATCCGCCGGATTTTTGCGCCAAGTGGACACTCGTATTCTGTCTGCAGGGAAGAGCCGATCTACCGATGCGGCGGATTTTTGTGCCGGGCGGATACTCGTATCCCGCCTTCTGCCACGCGGCCTCTGATCCCAGGCGTCGCAAAACAGAACATGGAACTACTTGCGAAACTTACCACAGAATGTTAGAATAAAACTACAGAGGATACCTGCTGTACACTCAGGAAAATACGGATACCGACCGTACGACTTCCTTTGTCAGAAACACATAAGGAACACACATCCATGGAACAATCAACGAAAAACAAACCCCGGAAACAATATGCATATGAATTTATCAAAAAAAGGATCCTGTCCTGTGAATATGCTCCAGGCCGTCATCTCAATGAGCAGCAGCTCTGTGAGGCCATGGGCGGGATCAGCCGCACCCCGGTCCGGGACGCCGTAAGCCGCCTGGAGCAGGAAGGACTTCTAAATATTCTTCCCAAGAAAGGAATCCTCGTATCCGAACTTCGTATCAGTGACATCAACCGGATCTTTGAAGTGCGAATGCTGCTGGAACCTTATGTTCTGCGCCGCTACGGAAACAAACTGGACCCCATTTCTCTCGGATATTTTGCTCAGGTCATGTCTGACCATACAAAAGTCCCGTCCGATTCCTTCTATGATCTGGACGACCAGTTCCACGGTTTTATCATGAACGCCATGCATAACCAGTATCTGTTAGACACCTATCAGAACATCAGCAATATGAATCAGCGTCTTCGTATGCTGTCGGGCACTCTGGTGGAAAACCGGCTCGCGGATACGTTTGCCGAACACAGAGCCATCATACATGCCTGCCAGGAGGAACACTGGGAGGCCGCGGCAGAAGCCATGATCCGGCATCTGGAAGCATCACGGATCAGCACCTTTCAGCTGATCGTGGAAAATGAAGAGAATTTCTGATCTCTTCTCATAAGCACAAATCAAAAAACAGAGGCATCGTTTTGTTTTCCTAACAAAACTTCCTCTGTTTTTCTTTTTGTGTTTTTTCTTTTTTCATTTCTCTATTGACAAATCCCCCGATCATGTTATGATAAACATAATTCGAAATACCGATATATATTCGTATATACGAATATCTTGAAAAGGAGAGCCATTATGAACCTGAATCTGAAACCAACCAGTGAATGTACCTTTGATGCCGTGTCTCTGGGTGAAGTGATGCTTCGTCTGGACCCGGGAGAGGGCCGTATCCGTACGGCAAGGCAGTTTCGTGCCTGGGAAGGCGGCGGAGAATACAATGTGGTCCGCGGCCTGCGCAGATGCTTTGGTATGAAAACCGCCGTCATCACCGCATTTGCCGACAATGAGATCGGCATGCTGATGGAAGATTTTATCCTCCAGGGCGGAGTCGATACCTCCCTGATCAAATGGATGAAGACCGACGGCATCGGACGAATCTGCCGAAACGGCATCAATTTTACCGAGAGAGGATACGGCATCCGCGGTGCGGTAGGATGCTCTGACCGTGCCAACACGGCCATCTCCAAAGCTGCGCCGGAAGATTTTGACTTTGATCACATCTTCGGAGAACTGGGGGTGCGCTGGCTCCATACGGGCGGGATCTACGCCGCGTTGTCCGAACAGGCGTGCGAGACCGTGCTCGCCGCCATCAAAACCGCAAAGAAATACGGAACCATCGTATCCTACGATCTGAACTACCGGCCTTCCATGTGGAGCGCCATCGGCGGCCAGGAAAAGGCACAGCAGGTCAACCGGGAAATTGCACAGTATGTGGATGTCATGATCGGAAATGAAGAAGACTTTACCGCATGCCTCGGCTTTCAGATTGAGGGAAATGACGCAGATTTAAAGACACTGAACATCGACGGGTACAAAAAGATGATCAATGAGGCAGTGAAAACCTACCCGAACTTCAAAGCGGTCGCCACCACGCTACGCGAAGTGAAGACAGCCACGCTCAACGATTGGAGCGCCCTGTGCTGGGCCGGAGGAGAGATCTACAAAGCCAAAGACTACAAAGGTCTGGAAATCATGGACCGGGTAGGCGGCGGAGATTCTTTCGCGTCCGGGCTGATCTACGGTCTGATGACCACCGGCGACGCTGAAACAGCCGTCAACTACGGTGCGGCACACGGCGCTCTTGCCATGACCACCCCTGGCGATACCACCATGGCAGTCAAAAAAGAAGTAGAAGCAATTATGGGAGGCGCCGGCGCCAGAGTCCAGAGATAACCATGCCTGCAGCGGAACTTGAAAAAAGGAGAACACCATGAACGAAGTATTACAGAAAATGCATGATATCGGTATCATTCCCGTCGTTGTATTAAACGACGTCAAAGATGCAGCTCCCCTTGGAAAAGCCCTTCTGGAAGGCGGGCTTCCCTGTGCAGAAGTCACGTTCCGCACAGATGCCGCTGAAGAGTCCATCCGTATCATGTCTGAAAAATTTCCGGAACTTTTAGTAGGTGCCGGCACGGTTCTGACCATCGATCAGGTTGACCGCGCCGTGGCCGCGGGAGCCAGATTTATCGTAAGTCCCGGATTGAATCCAAAAATCGTGCAGTACTGCACCGAAAAACAGATTCCCATCACCCCCGGAGTCGTCACCCCCGGCGAGATTGAAAAAGCAATAGAACTGGGCCTGGAAGTTGTCAAATTTTTCCCGGCGGAACCGTCCGGCGGACTTTCCATGATCAATGCCGTCGGCGCCGCTTATACTGCTATGAAATTCATGCCCACCGGCGGCATCACCGCCAAAAATGCAGCTGACTATCTAAAATCCGGCAAAATTCACGCCTGTGGCGGAAGCTGGATGGTAAAAACAGATTACATCTCTGCATGTGAATTCGGCAAAATCACAGAACTCTGCAGAGAGGCTGCCCAGATTGTCAAAAACGCCCGAACATGATATATTGCCAGTTTCCGGCAGCAGCCCTCATAGCCAGCAACGCTGCAGGGCTGCTGCAATTTCTCCTTGTTTGAATCAAAGCCCCCGCGACAATCTCCAAATGTCTGTAAGCGGCCATTTGGCTTGTTGCCCGCGGAAATAAAAAGGCCACCGCAATATGCGACTCTGTCTGTGTGCCCGGGCACGCTTTGTGCACCAAGGCTGCCCCGGAACAGACGGTGATACATTTTGCGGCAGCCTTTTCTTTATTTTATTCTGAAAAAACCATCGTCCAAGTCCTATACACCTGGCACCGTACCTGTTCATGAAACAGGCTGCCGCATCAGCTCTGTACAAAATTTACTCTGAATCATGATCGTGTAAAATTTTCTTCGGGCAAAAAATGAATGCAGAAAGAGAACTCCTTTTTGCAACTGTGCTTGAAATGCAATAACAAATTCTATATAATGAACCTACCCTCAGTGGACAAGGGGACACACGGTATCCCCCGGTGTGCTGACACGTTTATTTTCAGCTAAATATCACAGAATGGCTTTTCAGCCTGCAAGGCGGAAAAGGGAGGTAATGCGGTGGCGTCGCCGACCGCCGCCAACGTGGTCTGAGGAAAATTTAAGCATTTCATTTGAGAAAATATACACATGTCAGCACACCAGAAAACAGCAATATCACAAGGAGCCCTGCCATGAACACCGATTTGCTATCTTTTTTTGACCGGCATATGAATGCACTGCCTCTGTATGAAGCACTGGAACACAAAATAACCGAAGAAATAGAAAACGTACGGATCAAAGTCCAGAAAAGCCAGATTTCTTTTTACAGCCGGCACCTTTTTGCCTGCGTCTCTTTTGCCCGGGTCCGTAAAAAGAAGGATTGTCCGGCAGTCTGGATCGTGTTGACCCTTGGTCTGGATCACCGGCTTGACTCTCCCCGAATTGAGGTCGCCACAGAACCTTACCCCGGGCGCTGGACCCACCATCTGCTTATCTCTGACCCGAATGAAGTCGATGAAGAGCTGCTTTCATGGATCAAAGAGGCAGCAGCATTTTCCGACAGAAAATAATTCCGGAAAACAGGAGGAAATGATGACGAACGAAAAAGTCTATGCCATGAGTTTTGCAAAAGTCTATCCACTGCTGGTTGCCAAAGCAAACAAGAAAGGCCGGACCCGGGATGAGGTGGATCAGGTTGTCTGCTGGCTGACCGGCTACACGGCAGAAGATATCAAAAGTGCAGCCGAAGGCAGTGTATCCTATGGTGATTTCTTCCGAAACGCACCAGCGCCGAATCCCAACCGGAAACTGATCAGGGGCGTGATCTGCGGCATACGTGTGGAAAACGTGGAAGAACCTCTCATGCAGGAGATCCGTTATCTGGATAAACTGGTGGACGAACTGGCCAGGGGAAAATCCATGGATAAGATCCTGCGCAGACCGGCAGACACCTAAAACAATATCCATTTAATAAAGAATGAATGGAAACAGAAAGATCAGCCTGTGCATCAAAGCACTTAAAATAACATCCATTTCAAGATTATAAATTTTAAAAAAGGAGATCGATGATGTTAAAAGAGAAAAAGATTCTTCCACCCCCGTGGATCGCTTATCCAAAGATCCAACGATATTCCATCGGCTGGCGAATGGGCTACGGCGAGGACTATATCTGCAGATGGGGTTCATGGTTCGACGCCCTCACAGAGGAAGAACAGAAAACCTATCAGGAGCTTTTCCCGGAACCTTTGACCTGGAAAGGATACTGGGAGGAAGAGGATGAATGCAGTTATTTTGAAAGAAAGGACTATGTGATTGAGCTCTGGAATGAGACAGGAACGCCAAAATATTCTGTCGAACAGCTCCAAAAAAACTACGCGGCAGGAAAAAAGTTCCACTACACCATGTTCTGGAAACCTGAGCCTTCCCCGGACGGCCAACTCACGGAAAGCTGCCTGGGACAATGGTGGAAATCTGATTTCTGGTTCATCTCTCACACATACTGCTGCATGGAGCAGTTTATGATGGCCAATAAAGCCGAATTATTCAGAGACAAAGAGATCCTCAGCCAGATCCTTGCATGTGAAGACCCGAAAACCATCAAAGCACTGGGGCGAAAGGTAAGAAACTTCGAGGAAACCGTCTGGAACAAGGTGAAATACTCCATCGTCCTGAACGGCAATTTCCTGAAATTCACCCAGAACCCTGCGCTCCGGGAATATCTTCTGTCCACCGGTGACAATATCCTCGTAGAAGCCAGTCCGCTGGACGCGGTCTGGGGAATCCGGATGGGCAAAACCAACGAGCATGCCCAGGATCCGCTGAAATGGAAAGGTCAGAATCTTCTTGGCTTTGCTCTGATGGAAGTACGCGACGAGATCCGCCGGGTATGGAAGAACGCGGCACTGTGCGAGGCCGTGGATTAAAAAGATTGAACAATCGCGTCTTGCAGAAGAATACAGGCAGCATATTCGGACTGCAGTAAGGACATGGATAAAAGTTTTACAAACCGCTTCTTTCAATAAAACGCAGGCAACATATTCGGACTTCGGCAAGGACATGGATAAAAGTTTTACAAATCCCTTCTTTCAATAAAACGCAGGCAACATATTCGGACTGCAGTAAGGACATAGATAAAAGTTTTACAAACCGCTTCTTTCAATAAAACGCAGGCTGCATATTCGGACTTTGGCAAGGACATGGATAAAAGTTTTACAAATCCCTTCTTTCAATAAAACGCAGGCGGCATATTCGGGCTGCAGTAAGGACATGGATAAAAGTTTTACAAACCGCTTCTTGCAATAAAACGCAGGCAACCTATGCAGGCTGTGGCAACAGCATAAATAAAGAAGACTGACAAATCCCATCTTACAGAAACAGCCCTGCAGATCACTCTGCAAGGCTGCTTTTATAATATATAAACTTTTAGGAAAAACTTAGTCCATATGAGATCCGCCGTTGATGTCGATCTCCTCGCCTGTTATATAGGAAGCTTCTCTGGAAGCCAGGAACAGGATTGCGTTGGCAACCTCCTGGGTCTCGCCGGGGCGTCCCATGGGAATGCCGTCGATGACTTTGTCCGCGTCTGCCTTCGGAAGAGATTTCCAGATCTCGGTGTTGATCAGGCCCGGGCACACACTGTTGATGGTGATGCCTTCCGCGGAGATCTCTCTGGACAGATTTTTGGAAAATGCCAGCACTGCCGCCTTGGAAGCCGAGTAGTGCGCTCCGCCGAAGACGCCTCCGCCTCTTTTGCCGGATACGGAGGACAGGTTCACGATCCTGCCATATTTGGCCGCGCGCATGGGCTTCATGCAGGCCTGGGTGCAGAGGAAGAGACCGAACATATTCACTTCAAAGATTCTTCTCATATCCTCCAGCTTCATATCTTCCACGGTCACTTTCTGAGAGATGCCGGCGTTATTCACCAGTACATCAATGCGGCCGTATTTCTCCATGATGGTGTCCACCATCTGCTGTACAGACTCGGGAGAAGTCACATTGACGGTTACCCCCATGGCCTTGCCGCCCTCTCCCTCGATCACTGCGACTGTATCTTTGATGCCTTCTTCATTCATATCCGCAATCACTACCGTTGCGCCCTGCTTTGCAAACGTGCGCGCGATGGTCCTGCCGATTCCTTTGGGAGATCCGCTTCCTGTTACGATGACTACCTGATCATTAAATTCAAACATATTTTTATCCTCCATTCAAGTTCCGCATCTGCCCTCGTCTTATTCTGCAAAATCCTTTCGTGGCTGCTTTCGTGCAGATGCTGTAATGTTTTGGTTTTCTCTTCTTTATGCTATATTCTATGTATATCGTAGGATATTATATGGCTGATTCTATCACATGCGATACACATATGGGAACCTACCGTACCAGTTCCTCCGCCAGCTCCACGATATGTTCTGCCGTGATGCCGTTCATCTCCAGCAGTCTCTCATAGGGCGCCGACTGTCCGAACTGATCCTGAATACCGACTCTTCTTACTACGGCTTTGCCGGTCTCTGCCACCACGTCACTGACTGCGCTGCCCAGGCCGTTCAGGATGTTGTGATCTTCCACGGTGATGATCTTTCCGATCTCATTTATACATGCCATGACTGCCTCTTTATCCAGCGGCTTAATCGTATGCATATCCAGCACTCTCGCCTGGATGCCTTTTTCCTCCAGCATCTTCGCCGCCTTCAGCGCGATGCAGACCGTATCTCCGTTGGCGATCACTGCCACGTCCTTCCCTTCCCGAAGGAGATTTGCCTTTCCGATCTCGAACTCTGTGTTCTCATCATAGATAACCGGAACTGCATCTCTTGTAAACCGCAGATAGCAGGGACCGTACATCTCGGCTGCCTTTGCCACCAGCTTCTTTGCGGAGTAATAATCCGCCGGCATGATGACCGTCATATTCGGAAGGGTACGCAGCACGCCCAGGTCCTCGATGCACTGATGGCTGGCGCCGTCGTTGGCCGGCGTCACACCGCCGTGGGAGCAGGCAATCTTCACGTTCAGGTTGGGATAGCAGATCTCCTGACGGATCATCTCACACATCCGAAGAGAACCAAACACCGCGTAGGTAACCACGAAGGGAATCTTTCCGCAGGTTGCCATACCTGCTGCCACACCTGCCGCATTCTGTTCTGCGATGCCCACATTGAAATACTGCTCCGGAAGCTCTGCGCGGAACTGACCGGTCTTGCAGGATTTTCCGATATCCACATCCACCACATAGATCTTATTGTCTCTTTTTCCAAGCTCTACAATCTCTTCCCCAAATCCGTCTCTGGTTGCTTTTTTTACTTCACTCATCTTATATTCTCCTGTTTTCCATGATTTTATTGTTTGTTGCCATTTCCCACGCAGCGCCCCAATCCGGACTGGGCCCTGATCTAAAAAGAAATTCGTTTCATGACCGGATGTTCTGATCAGGCTGTATGCAGCTCTTACGCCAGCGCCGCCAGCTGTTCATCCAGCTCCTTCATCGCCTGTGCGTACTGCTCGTCGTTGGGTGCCACTCCGTGCCAGCCGCACTGATTTTCCATAAAGGACACGCCCTTTCCTTTCACGGTATGTGCAAAGATACATTTGGGTTTTCCGTTTCTGGATACCCTTGTCTTATCCAGTACCGCCAGAATCTCTTCCATGTTGTGTCCGTCCACATCGAAAGTCTCAAATCCGAATGCCTCAAATTTCTTGCCCAGGTTGATATTGGGCATGACCTCGTCCGTTGTTCCGTCCAGCTGCAGGTTGTTGTTGTCCACAAATACGACCAGATGATCCAGTTGATACTTGTTTGCTGTCTGAGCCGCTTCCCAGATTTCGCCCTCCTGGCATTCGCCGTCTCCCAGCACCACAAATACCCGATAGTCCTTCCTGTCGGCCTTTGCCGCAATGCCCATGCCGACACCGCAGGCAAAACCCTGGCCCAGAGAACCGGTGGAGATGTCGATCCCCGGACATTTCTTCATGTCCGGATGTCCCTGAAGGATGGAGCCCTCCTGACGAAGCGTATCCAGCACTGCCTCATCAAAGAAACCTCTGGCGGCCAGCGCCGCATACTGGATCGGGCACACATGGCCTTTGGAGAGGACAAAACGGTCCCGGTCTTCCCATTTGGGGTTCTTCGGATCCAGATTCATCTCCCGGAAATAAAGAGCCGTCACAAAATCTGCCGCTGACAAAGAGCCGCCCGGATGCCCGGACTGGGCCTTATGGATCATGCTGATGACCTTTTTCTTCAGTTCGATACACTGTTTCTGTAAATCTTTTACACTTGCTTCTTTCATGATGATTTCACCTCTTATTGAAAATTTTGCATCCGTTTTTTCGTATCCTCAAAATGATTCGAGTACCTTGTAAGCAGATGCTGTTTTTAGTTTCATTTTAGTTCCGTTTTACATCTGAACAGTCCCTTCCATGCCCGCCGCTCCCCCAGCCGGTCATGTGCTGCTTTTTCTGCACGCCCAAGGATCACAGGCCGTGAGCAAAGCTCTTGAAAAGCGACAGTTGCTCCCTGGAATACATGCCCTATGAGCTCGGGTAGTGATCAAAGCTCTTGAAAGCGCCAGTTAGTCCCCGGAATACATGCCCCATGAGCTCGGACAGTGGTCAAAGCTCTTGAAGAGCGACAGTTGGTCCCCGGAATACATGCCCTAAGAGCGCGGGCAGTGGTCAAAGCTCTTGAAGAACGCCAGTTGCTCCTCGGAATACATGCCTAAAGATCACAGGCCGTGATCAAATGCAAGCACTTCCGTGCAGAGTCTGCAGCGCTGTTTTTTGCAGGGAAGAGATTCTGCTCTGTCTTTTATACAAAGGCCAGAGATACCGCCGGCACATAAGTAACGATTAACAGTATGGCAATGGAAGCGATCAAAAGCGGCACCACTGCTTTGGAGATCTCTTTCAGGTTCACATCCGCCACACCACAGGCCACATACAGGTTGACGCCCACCGGCGGAGTGAAAAGTCCGATGGCCAGGTTTACGATCATGACCACGCCCAGATGCACCAGATCGATACCCAGGGCATTTGCCACCGGCACGAACAGCGGAGTGAAGATGTACAGCGCCGACGTGGAATCCAGGAAGCAACCCGCGATCAGAAGGATAATGTTGACAATGATGAAGAAAATGATCGTGCTTCCTCCCGTCACCTGCTGCAGCGCCGTGCTGATCGCCACATCCAGTCTTGCACGGGTCAGTACGTAGGCAAACAGGCTGGCCGCCGCCGTGATGAACATGACGGTCGCCGTGGTGGATACGGAATCCAGGAGGAGACTATAAAGCTCCTGTATCCGGATCTGTTTATAAATGAAGATCCCTACAAACAATCCGTAGATAACAGACACGGCCGCCGCCTCTGTGGGGGTAAAGATTCCTCCGTAGATACCGCCCAGGATGATGACCGGCATCAGAAGTCCCCAGAAAGCATCCTTGAATGCATCCCAGCGTTCTTTCCCGGATGCTTTGGGCAATGTCTCCAGCTTGCTTTTGCTTCCCACCAGAAGCGCCGTGACCATCAGCCCCAGACCCATCAGAAGTCCCGGAAGGACTCCGGCCAGGAACAGGGTTCCGATGGACGCATCCGCGATGGACCCGTACACCACAAAGGTAATGGACGGCGGGATGACCACTCCGATGGCTCCCGAAGCGCCCATGAGCGCCGCTGCAAAAGCCGGCTTGTATCCTGCCTTGATCATAGCCGGGATCATAATCAGTCCCAGCGCTGCCACCGTCGCCGGACCGGAACCGGAGATGGCTGCAAAGAAACAGGAGACGATGACGCAGACAATGGCAAGACCGCCCTTTAAATGTCCCACACAGACCTCCGCCAGCCGGATCAGCTTTCCGGAGATGCCTGCCTTTTCCATGATGTTCCCGGCGAGAATAAAGAACGGAATCGCCAGGAGTACGAATTTACTTGTGGAAGAGGACACCAGCCTTGGCAGACTGCTCATGATGGTATCCAGCGGCCTTCCTGCCCCCTGGACGATCATGGCCAGCACACTGGACGCCCCCAGACAGACTGCAATCGGCGCCCCGATCAGCAGCAGAACCGCAAATACAAGAAACAATACAACTGCAACCATCAGTTTTCTCCCCCTTTCTCATCCGTTCCCCGGATCTCTTCTACCAGTACCTGCACGAACCGGACCGTGGCGAACAGCGCCCCGATGGGTACGAAGGAACCGAAGATCCATTCCGGCCACTGCATGTTGGCAGTCACCTGATGAAGCTGCCTCTGACTTAAGACCATCCGGATGCCGTAGTAAAAAATCGCTCCGGTAAATGCCACGGCAAACACATAGCCAATGATATGTAAGATCCTGCGAACTCCGGGATTTACCACGTCCGTCAGGATGGTCAGACCCAGATGTGCTCTTCTTCTGGCTGCGATGGCGGTGCCCAGCAGACTCAAAAGTACGAACAGGTACGTTGTAATCTCTTCCGAAAAGGAGAAGGAAGCGCTGAACACATATCTGGCTACCACATTGGCAAATGCCAGAATTGTCATGACCGACAGGCAGACAGCCGCCACAATCTCCTCTATTCTGTCTAATATCCGCATGTATTACCCCTTTCTGCATGCTCTGCTAGTCGATCTGGAAAGCCGTGCACGCCTCTTCTCCGTATTTTGTCATAAATTTTTCCCGGACCGGCTGTACGGCTTCCTTGAATACTTCCAGTTCTTCCGGCGTCAGTTCCGTCACAGTCATACCGCCGTCCCGGAATTTCTGTACGATCTCGGCCTCTTCCTGCTCCACCTGATCTCTTCCCCAGTCACAGGCTTCTTTTGCCTTTTCTCTCAGAAGTTCCTGGGTTTTCGGTTCCAGGCTGTTCCAGATCTCGGTGTTTGCCACAAACAGGTCATTTTCATAAGTGTAGTTCCACAGCGTCATATAGTCCTGTACTTCATACATCTTGGCCGAGTCGGTGATGCTCACGCCGTTCTCCTGTCCGTCGATGGCCCCCTGCTGGATGGCGGTGAACACCTCGCTCCAGCTCATGGAGATGGGGTCTGCTTTCAGCGCCCGGAAAAAATCCATGTAGACCTCGCTGCCCGGCACCCGGATTTTAAGCCCCTGCACATCCTCGGGTGTCCGCACTTCCTGTCTGCTGTTGCTGATCTGACGGAATCCGTTGTGGAAAGATCCCAGATATGTGATTCCTTTCTCTGCCAGAACCTTCGCATAGTAGTCGCCCCCGGTCTCATCAATGACGGTTCTGGCCTCCGTGTAATTGTCAAAGCTCCACGGTATCGTGGCGATGGACATCTGGCCGTCCAGCACTGACATGACGGAAGTGGCATACGCAGCCAGGTCCACGCCTCCCACTGCGATCATCTCGATTCCCTTGGTAGAATTCCCCCCTGCGAGCTGATCGTTTGGAAATACCGCAACGGTAACTCTGCCGCCGGACTCTTCTGCCACCAGATCTGCGAATTTCTTCGCCACCATGGTGTCGATCTGGATATCCGTTCCGTTGACCGCCATCACCAGTTCGATCTCCTGATAGGCGTCATCGGCTCCCGCAGACGCCTGCTCCGTACCGGAACCGCATCCGGACAGCATCCCCGATGCCAGTACCGCTGCAAGCATCAGCCCCTTCATCTTCTGCTTCATAAAGCATATCTCCTTCCTTTTTTCTTCATCCCTCATCCTTTGTAGGATGTTATATGTACTATATATCATTTTATGGAATAAAAGTCAATATTTATTTTAAAATTCAGCATTTTAGATAAATATAAAAGTGATTTTTGTGCATAATCACAAGAGGTATGGATCTTATCAAGCTTCCATGTTCTTAATATAAGTGTCTGACTTCTTACAAAGCATTCTTCTTTCCAAAAAAATCATCCCGTATTTTCTGTGCAGAAAATAAGCATCCTGCTTTGCAGCATTGCCCTGGTGTACTGACCAATTTATATTCCGTGAAATGACACAGCATAGATTTTCAGCCTGCAAGGCGGAAGGCGATGCGGTGGCATCGTTGACCGACGATCACACGGCAGATGGAAATTCAGACAAGTCATTAGGAGAAACAAAAAGAAAAAGACCGGTCCTCCATGACGGATTACCGGTCTGCAACACAGTTTCTCTATTCTGTTTCCTTTATTCTACGGCAAAATGATCCTTACCGGCTGCGGCACCACCGTGGCATCATCCGGGACGTCTGTATGGACCACGGCGCCTGCTCCGATCTTCACCCGGTCTCCGATATGGATATCCCCGATGAGCACCGCCCCCGCACCGATGAGACAGTGATCTCCGACCACAGGCGCTCTTCGGTCTACCTCGCCGATGGTCACATTCTGATAGATCCTGCAGCCCTCACCCACACTGGCATATCGGGAAATAAAGATCCCCTGCAGTCCGTGGGGAAGGACCGGCCTGCCTTTGATCACTGCATCCGGTCCGATATATCCCCCATGACGATAAGCACACCGGCTCATAAGAAAGGTCAGCACATCATGCAGAAAACCGCTGCTGATCTGCTTCTGCCACCGGTACAGTCTCCAAAAATGCTCCAGATTGCTACCTCTGGAATACTCTATGATCTTTCTTCTGATACTCATTCTGACCTCCTATCTATGGTTCTGTCTGCATGCTATCTGGTGAAACTCCGTAAAACAAATTTTCATCAGGGAGGCGATGCGGCGGCATCGTTGACCGCCGGACACGCAGTCCGACGAAAATTTAGGCAAGGAGGTTTATCTGAATAGAATACAGACAGGACACAACTGTCCTGCCAAAAAGGCATGAATGCTCCTGGCTTCAGGATATCAGAAAGCGATCAGTTTTTCTTTGAGATTTTCTGCAGAAATTCTTAGAAATTTCCTAAGATTCCAAAAAGCGGTCACCGGATCAGTTCCTCCCACCGTTTATCTTCCCTTAAAAATTCAAACCTGACTTCCTTCCGAAAAGCATTCAGCAGGTCCTCTTTCATCTGCCCGCGAAACTCCTCCCTGACCTTAAAATGCATATGTTCATAGAGCGGATTTTCTGAATAGCTTCCGATCTGTGTGATACTGGACAGCATTTTCTGCATAATTTCAAACGCCGCCTCTTTATCTTTCTCAAAAACTGCCAGTTCAAGCCAGGGAGAAACCTCATAATATTTTCCCCATTCAAAACATTTCGCCAGCTCTTCCTGCTTCCTGGCAAATAAACGCGCCTTTTCCATATCCCGGTCTTCAAATGCCAGGCAGTACTGCATATGCAGTGCCCCGTCTATCACCTGATAGCTGCCAAACAACAGTTCTTCACAAGCTTTATACGCTTCTGTCCTTTGTCCGGTCGCCTTATAAAGCTGTGCCTGTTTGATTTTTCGCAGCGGATCCTGCCTGGAAAAATACGCCAGACATCCCTTTGCCTGGTCATACTGCTTCTTTCTCATATGGAAACCAAACAGTGCATCTGCCGCACGATATCGTATGATCTCTTCGCTGCTTTCCAGCGCACGCTCATACCAGGACTGCAGAACCTCATCATACTTTTCTTTCTCCGGAATTTCCTTAACGGTACGCTGTACATCCAGAACCAGTGCAATCTGCCAGATCAGCTCTTCACAGTTTGGATACTGCTCCAGCTTCTCCCTGGCCCACTGAAATACCTCTTCATACGGTCGCACCTTCATCATAGTGTCCATTTCATAAATAATTTCGCCAATCTCCCTGCCGCTCAACTCCTCCTGGAAGGACAAAAGTGTATCCAGAGAAATATCCAAAAGTCTGGCAATGGGAGCCAGCAGCGTGATGTCCGGATACGAATTTCCGTTCTCCCATTTGTTGACGGCCGAGGCCGTGATTCCAAGACGGCCGGCCATCTCTTCCTGGGTCATATGTTTTTCTTTCCTGTATGTTCGGATCACTTTGCCGATCTGCATAAAACTGCCTCCTTCGCGTTGTGCCATATTTGGTATCTCCATCATAGCAAAGAGAGGTGGATTCCACAACGGAGCAGCAATCCGATATTCTTCAAAAAAATTAACGACTGCTCATATTTTGTCCATTGTTGACAGTCATCAGGCAGGTACCTATAATATAGGATAAATGAACTGACCTGAACAGGAGGGAGACGATTCCAAATGAAAAAGCTGCTGATTACTGGAGCATCCGGCTTTCTGGGGAGCCGGATTGTCGATTTTTATACGGGAAGTTATGAGATCCTCGCACCATCTCATCATGAATTGGATATTACCGATGCCCAGCATGTATCCTGCTATTTTCTCCATCACAGGCCTGACTGCGTGGTTCACTGTGCGGCAGTCTCTGATGTAAGCCTGTGTGAGAAAGAACCCGAAAGGTCCTGGAAGATCAATGTGGAAGGGAGCTTCAACCTGGCAAACGCAGCAAAAGAGTCAGGTGCAGTCTGTCTCCTCTGCAGCTCTGATCAGGTATACTTTGGAAGCCGGCAAAAAGACGCCCACCGGGAAGAAGAAGTGCTTTTCCCCGTCAACCGGTATGGCCAGGAGAAGCTGACCACGGAGCAGGAATGTCTGAAAACCAATCCTCACTGCATCTTTCTTCGGCTGTCCTGGATGTATGATGTCCAGACAAAAAGACCGGACGAACACGGGGACTTTTTTCGCACACTCCTTTTCAGCCTCAAAAACGGAGAACCCATCAGGCTTCCGATCTATGACCGAAGGGGAATCACGGATGTGACGGAAGTGGTGCAAAACCTGGAAAAAGCTTTTTCCCTCCCGGGCGGTGTCTACAATTTTGGGTCACCGAATGAGACCGATACCTATACCACCTTAACAAAGGTCTTTACAACCCTCAAACTGAATACCGAAAGGCTGCAGAAAAATATGGAAGCTTTTTGCACAAATCCCAGAAATATCTGCATGTGCCAGGACAAGATCCAGAGCTACGGAATCACTTTTACTTCTACTGTGGACAATCTGTCCCAAAATATGATCCATCATTTGTGAAATGGACGGTCATCATACTTGATTTTATTGTCGACCTGATTTAAAATGATTCTTATGGGGATCTTGGAAATCCCAAGATGATAGAAGGAGGCAGCTGTATGCGCAAACGTATTTTGGTAGTGGACGATGATGCAATGAATTTGAAGAGAACGAGGATGATCCTGGAGAAGCATTATAATGTACTTCTCGCAGAATCCGGCAGAGAAGCACTTGAAAAAATCAAATATGAAAAAATTGATCTGATTCTTCTTGATATAGCAATGCCCATCATGGACGGCATCGAAACCTTCCGGCGTATGAAAGATTCTTCTGTGGAGATTCCCGTTATCTTTCTGACGGCATCCGGATATGAAGATGATGTAAAGACTGCCATCAGCCTGGGTGCAGTGAATTATCTGAAAAAACCATTTTTCCCGAAAGAGCTGTTAAAACGGGTAGAACTGGGGTTGAATGAGCAATGAGAGCAAAAGGACAGACCAGTATCCATCTGCTTTTGGCAAGCATCGTGACCATGTACGGTACACTGCTGATTCTGACTATCCTGGCCCTGTCATGGGAACCATGGATGATTCCGGTAATTCTGACTGGCAATACCCTCGTCTGGATTCTACATATCGGAAGAACCGGTTCGGACAGCTTCTATGAAAATCTGTGCGTCGGACTTTTAATGATCGGATTTTTTTTCTTCGGCGTACATTCAAGCACCCTTTTTGATGTGCCTGCAGTAGCCTGTATGCTGATTCTTGTGTTTTCCATGTTTGACAAAAAGCGGCTGTTGTTTATGACAGCCGCCTTGTACGTATTGATCCTGTTGTATCATTTCTTTATTCTGCATACAATCGGACATTACACAGGTACACAGAATCTCATACGGCTGGGACTTGGAGCCATTGTCATCTCAGGCGCTATCGCGATTGCAAGATACCGGATCAACAGAAGGCAGGAATCCCGGAACATATATGACAGTACACTGACACAGCTGGAAACTGCCGGACGGCAGAATGCAGAATTTTTGTCCAACGTATCCCATGAACTGCGGACTCCCATCAATATGGTGCTCGGACTCAGCGAAGTCATACTGGAAAAAGATATTTCTCCTGGAATCCGCACTGACATGCAGTCCATCCAGCTGGCAGGCAAGCGCCTGTCCAATCAGATCAACAACATGCTGGATTACACTGAGATCGTAGAAGGCACGCTGACTCCGGCAAAAGAACCTTACATGATCACTTCCGTCCTCAATGATATTATTACCATGACCGCCATGCAGAACAGCAAGCATCAGCTGGAGATGGTCTTTGACCTTGATCCAAGAACACCAGCCGTTCTGATTGGAGATGCGGAAAAAATTTCTCATGTTCTTAAAATTCTTCTGGAAAACTCGATTAAGTTTACGGAGGAAGGCGGCATCAACATCTGCATTGGTTATCGATGTGAAGACTACGGCATCAATCTGGTCATAGACATTTATGATACCGGAATCGGCATGACGGCTTCTCAGCTCACGCAGATGTGCGATGATTTTTATCAGGCGGATTCCGGCAGCAGCCGTTTTGCAGGCGGACTGGGACTGGGACTTCCGATTGCCCGGGGACTGCTCCACGCCATGGGTGGATTTATCCACTTTGACAGCAGAGATCGGCAGGGGCTTCATGCTCATATTACCATTCCCCAGGGTGTGAAGGATGCCACGCCGGCCATGGTGCTCTCGCATCCCGAACGGCTCTGTGTCGCATGCTACTTCCGGACAGAAAAATACGCCAGTGACGAGATCCGCAGATACTATGACAATATGATTCTGCACATGGTGGAAGGGCTTTGCATTGAAGGATATCAGGCCCACAATTTTGAAGGGCTGCTGAAGCTTCAGAAAAACCACGAGCTGACTCATGTATTTATCGCGCAGGTAGAATATGAAGAAAACCGTTCTTATTATGAGAATCTTGCCTGCACACTTCGGGTTGTGGTAATTGCCGAGCGGGATTATACTCTGGATCCCCGCAGCAGGCTTCTGACAATCCACAAACCATTTTTTGCTCTTTCCGTGGTAAATCTTCTCAATGGAGAAATAAAGGAAAATGGATTCGGAGAAGCACAGGCTGCCGGACGAAAGCCATTCTCCTGTGACGGTGTTCGGGTTCTTGCTGTTGATGATGAAGAGATGAATCTTGTGGTGGCGAAAGGAGTCCTTGGCAGCTATGGCATTAAGGTAGATACCTGCTTAAGCGGAAAGGAAGCCATCGAACGATGCACCAACGCTTCCTATGACATTATATTCCTGGATCATATGATGCCCGGCTTTGACGGTGTGGAGACACTGAAACGGATTCGTGAAGTCAACAATGGCATGTACCAGGAACGCCCGGTGATTGCCCTGACTGCAAATACCATCAGCGGTGCGAGAGAAATGTTCCGGAACGAAGGATTTACAGAATTTATACCAAAGCCCATTGAACGTGCAGTTCTGGAACGAGTGCTGCGCAAAGTACTGCCCAAGCAATCCATCCAGTACGAAACAGAAGCCGCGGAATTTGGAAAAACGCCAGACAGAGCAGCACCAAAAAGAGGTAAATCAAGAAAATCCAGTTCTGGTAAAGTGATTGCAGCGAATGCAGCTTCAAAGGCAGATCCAAATGAGGATGTCCTCACAAAACGTTCGGATGTCAGGGAGGATTTGGCAGATGATGTCTATGCAGAAAATACCTCTTTTGACAGGGAACCTTCAGATCATGCATGTTCAGAAAGCGGATCTTCCAGGAAGGAGCCTTCGGGCCATGATCGTTCAGGAAGAAACACTTCCAAGAGGAAGCCTTCGGGTCATGACTCTTTAAAAGATGATCCTTACAATGTGGAGTCTTCGGATCATGACGGGTATGATGATGATTCTTATCATGCAGAGTCTTCTGGTCATGACCGTTCTGATGACGATTCTTACCATGCAGAGTCTTCCGATCATAACAATTCAAAAAGAAACGCTTCCAGAAGAAAACCTTCTGGCCGGGGCTTTTTAGGAAGAAGGTCTTCCAAAACGGATCCTGTGGATCATGACGATTCTGATCATGATTCTTACCTTGCAGAATCTTCAGATCAGGACGGGTCCGATGACGATTCTTACCGTGCAGGGTCTTCCGATCATGACACTTCAAAAAGAAGCGCTTCCAGAAGAAAGCCTTCTGGCCGGGGCTTTTTAGGAAGAAGGTCTTCCAAAACGGATCCTGACGGCCTTGATCGCTCGGATGATGATTCTTACCATGTGGACGCTACGGATCATGACGATTCAAAACCTGACGATTCAAAAAGAAACGCTTCCAGAAGAAAGTCTTCTGGCCATGGCTTTTTAAGAAGAAATTCTTCCAAAACGGATCCTGACGGCCTTAATGGTTTTGATGATGATTCTTATCGTACAGAGCCTTCCAGTCACGATGGTTCTGATGATGGCTCTTACCATGCGGAGTCTTCGGATCAGGATGGTTCTGAAAGAAACGCTTCCAGAAGAGATCCTTCCGGTCATGATTATGCAGGAAGAACCTCTTACAACATGGGTTCTTCAGGTTATGGCGGTTCTTACCGTGCAGAGTCTTCGGATCGTGGCGGTTCCAAAAGAAACGCTTCCAGAAGAAAGTCTTACAGTCGTGGTTATACCAGAAGAACATCTTATAACATGGATTCTTCGGGCCATGATGGTTCAGAAGACACCGCTTACCGCACGGACGCTTCGGGCCTTGATGGTTCAGAAGACACCGCTTACCGCATGGACGCTTCGGACCTTGATGGTTCAGAAGACACCGCTTACCGCATGGACGCTTCGGACCTTGATGGTTCAGGAAGAAACGCTTACCATATGGAGTCTTCCGATTATGACGATTCTGATGACAGTGCTTACCGCATGGATTCTTTCGATGATGACTTTTCAGAAAATGCTTTCTCCGAAGAAGATGCTTCCGAAGATACTTTTGCTGAAGACTTTGATTCAGATCCGGACGACTTTGACGATAGCATTGACGAAGAATCCGACATGGATGAGTTTCTCCCGGACGAACCAGCCGATGAGTATGGAACTTCTATCTCCTTTACTCCGCTCACCAAGATCGGCGTGAATGTACAGCTTGGACTGGATTACTGCTGCGGGGAAGAAGAGTTTTACATTGAAATGCTGCAGATGTTCTGTACACAGGCTGTGGAAAAGAGGGAGGAACTGATTGACCTGTTTGAAGCTGCCAACTGGACGGATTATACCGTCAAGGTTCATGCATTGAAAAGCACCTCCATGACGATTGGTGCAGAACTGCTGGCAGAACAGGCAAAACTGCTGGAACAGGCCGGTAAAAAAGGAAACATCGGATATATTCAGCATGATCATCCCACTCTGATTCGACTGTATGATGAAGTCTGTGAGACGATTGCCGGATTATGAAAACAGGAGGAAATATCGGGTGATAAAAAAATGGTTCGAAATTATATTTAACCACAGAATTGCCCTGCACGAACGTATGTTTCGCATTGTTACGGGCATCTGTATGGTTGCGCTGGCGATGATCCTGCCTATGGGCAAAAGCCTCGCCAATATATTGATCCTGGCGGCAAGTCTGATATGCATGACAGTGGTCGTAAAAGTCAGCATTCAAAAGAAACGCATCAATACAGGAGCTACATTCATCACAATACTGCTGCTTTTTCTCTTCCCATTGAGTTTTTTCACAGCGGGCGGATTTTACAGTGGTATGCCGGAATGGTTTATCCTTTGCTTTATTTACATCAGTATTACATTGGAGGGAAAACGAAAAGCCGTCTTTTTCCTGCTCTGCATGGCAGAGACACTGCTTTGCTATTACACCGCTTTTTCTTATCCGGAGCTAATCGCCCAGAGCAGCAAAACAAACTCTTTTTTTGGTTCTGCCATTTCTGTGATACTGGTGAGTATTCTGACCAGTGTGCTGCTTTTGTTCCTTATCCGGCTCTATGAAGAAGAAAATGAATTTTCAAGGCAGCAAAAGAAGGAAATTGAAGAGCTGAACCGGGCTGAAAATCACTTTTTTTCCAGCATGAGTCATGAGATCCGTACTCCGATCAACACGATCATCGGATTAAATGAATTTATCCTGAGGGGAAACATTCCGGAAGATGTGGCGGAAAATGCCAGAAACATCCAAAGTGCCAGCAAGATACTGCTGACACTGATCAACGATATTCTGGACCTGTCCAAGATCAAATCCGGCAAGATGGAAATCGTCAATGTCTCCTATGAGACAGGAGCGCTTTTTTCAGAAATTGTCAATATGATCTGGATCAAGGCAAAGGAAAAGGGACTGGAATTCCGTCTGCACGTGGATCCCTCCATTCCAAGCATGCTCTGCGGCGACGAGGTGCGCATCAAGCAGGTCCTGATCAACCTTCTGAACAATGCAGTCAAATATACAAGCGAAGGATGTGTCACACTCTCCATCCGATGCGAGCGCCTGGATCTGAATAAAGTACGTGTGTGGTATTCGGTAGAAGATACCGGACAGGGTGTAAAGAAAGAAAATATTCCTTATATTTTTAACGCATTCAAGCGGGTGGACGAAGAGAAAAACCGCCATATTGAAGGCACCGGACTGGGACTTAGCATCGTCCATCAGCTTGTGGGACTGATGGGCGGAGAGATCAGTGTCAACAGCGTCTACACCAAAGGTTCCACCTTTGTTGTTACACTGGATCAGGACATTGTGGAAGATAAGGAACTTGGAACCTTTACTCTGGCCTCCCGTGTAAAAGCCCACGGAGGCAAACAGTACCAGCAGAGTTTTGAGGCACCGGACGCACACATCCTGGTGGTTGACGACAACGAGATGAACCTGACAGTCGTTCGAAAACTGCTCTCAGCCACAAAGATTCAGATCGATACGGCACTCAGCAGTGCAGAATGCCTGAAACTGACCCAAAAGCAGCACTATGATGCTATCCTGATGGATCATCTGATGCCTGAAATGGACGGGATTCAGTGTCTTCATGCACTGCGTACCCAGCCGGGAGGTCTGTGTCAGGACGTTCCGGTCATCGCGCTGACTGCCAATGCCGGCAGTGACAATCAGCTTCTTTACCGGAAAGAAGGATTCAGCGGCTATCTGGCCAAACCGGTCAGCGGCGCTCTTTTAGAAGCGGCTGTCTTAAGTATTTTGCCCAAACAGCTGGTGAAGCTGATTGAAGAAAGCATTCAGTCAGAGATTGGAAAAGATGTCCTGATTTTTGAACAGTCAAAGAGGCGCTCCCTCATGATCACAACCGACAGTGTCTGCGATCTCCCGGAAAGCCTGATCAAAGAGTTTCGGATATCGGTGTGTCCTTACTATGTCTGTACGGATCAGGGACGCTTCCTTGATCAACAGGAGCTGAGGGCTGACGAACTGCTGGAACATATGGCAGCCGGAAAAAAAGGATGTTCCCAGGCCCCGGAGGTGGAGGATTATGAAAAGTTCTTCGCGGAAAGTCTGACGGAAGCTCAGTATATCATCCATCTTACCATGGCAAAGCACACTAGCGACGGGTATTCCAATGCGCTGGAAGCAGCAAAATCTTTTGAGAATGTCACCGTGCTGGATTCCGGCCATCTTTCCAGCAGCTTAGGACTAATGGTGCTGTATGCCGCCTCCATGGCAGAAAAGCACGCCTCCAGGTCAGAGATCTTGCGAATGGTACAAAAGCTGAAGCGCTATATTTCCTCCGCCTTTATCATTGACAGCACTCATATGATGTGCCAGGCCGGACAAATCTCCAAAAGAGTACAGATTCTCTGTGATGCGCTGCTTCTGCATCCGATCATCATACTCAAAAACAGCCGGATGGTGGTTAAAAGTATGGAGATGGGGAACTTTACACATGTCGCACGTCGTTATATCCGAAAGGCGCTTTCCAATCCACGGAATATTGACCGGCGCATCCTTTTTATCACTTATGCCGGAATGGATTCCACGCGTATTCAGTATATCCAGAATCTGGTAAAACAATATTGTCCGTTTGAACGGGTTTATCTGCAGAAAGCCTCTTCTGCCATCGCCAGTAACTGCGGCCCAGGTTCTTTTGGACTGCTGTTCATGAAAAAAAATGATATTTCTATTTCTTTTTCTGAATCTTCAAAAAAAGAAATACCCAATGAAATTTAAATTGTAACATCATAAGAACTGTTGCAGAATGTGATCCTGTCTGTTTACTTGGCAGCGCTGTCCGGAAGGTACCGGACAGCAAAGGAACAGGCGCCGCATTCTGCAGCAGTTCTTTTTGTCCCCTGAAAGAAAAATACTACTGTCTGATCGTCTGCCGCATCCGTTTTTTTAAGATGACAAAACCAGCCCGCACCCTGCAGGACATCACTCTTGCGAAAGAAAGAAGCCAAATCGCACTTTTGACCGCAATACGAGACGCAAAAGACGTATCCAGAAAACAAACTAGATCTCCTTTTTACTTGTTTAAACAAATTTCAAAAAAGAGATTGACATGTTCAAACAAGTATGTTATAACATAATCAACAACATGTTTAAACAAGTTTTTCCAAAAAACAAACGGAGGGTTTACAGGATGGGTAACTATGCAGAAGACGCAAAACAGTTGTTACGTCTGGTAGGCGGAAAAGAAAACATCGCAGCCGTATCTCACTGTATGACAAGAATGCGGTTTGCTCTGGTGGATCCGGGGAAAGCGGATGTACCGGCGATCGAAGCAATGAAGGCAGTAAAAGGAAGCTTCACCCAGTCAGGACAGTTTCAGGTAATCATCGGCAATACTGTGGCTGACTTTTACAATGCCTTTGTAAAAACAGCAGGCATCGAAGGGGTGTCCAAAGACGCAGTAAAGCAGGCAGCGAAGAAAAACCAGAATGTGCTGCAGCGAATCATCACCGCGCTGGCGGAGATCTTCGCGCCGCTGATCCCGGCGATTATCACCGGCGGCCTGATTCTGGGCTTCCGAAACTGCATCGACAGTCTGTATCTTTTTGAAAACGGAACCAAAACTTTGTGTGACATCAGTCAGTTCTGGGCCGGCATCGACAGCTTTCTGTGGTTGATCGGCGAAGCGGTATTCCATATGCTGCCGGTGGGTATCTGCTGGTCTGTCACAAAGAAGATGGGAACCACCCAGATGCTGGGCATCATCCTTGGTCTGACCCTGGTATCCGGACAGCTTCTGAACGCCTATGCGGTCGCGGGAACGGCGGCAGCGGATATACCCAAGTGGAACTTCGGTGGTTTCCAGGTCAACATGATCGGCTACCAGGGACAAGTGATCCCAGCGATCCTGGCCGCCTTTACACTGGTGTATCTGGAAAAATTTTTCCGGAAAATCACGCCTCAGGTGATTTCCATGATCGTTGTTCCCTTCTTAAGCCTGCTGCTGTCTGTCATGGCTGCGCACTTTGTACTGGGACCCGTTGGCTGGAAGATCGGAGCTTTCGTTTCTGCAATTGTATTTGCAGGAATCACAGGAACCTTCAAGGTCGTATTCGGCGCCCTGTTCGGCGTGGTCTATGCCCCGCTGGTCATCACAGGGCTTCATCATATGTCCAACGCCATCGACCTGCAGCTGATCGCCGACTACGGCGGGACCATGCTGTGGCCCATGATCGCACTGTCCAACATCGCCCAGGGCTCTGCAGTGCTTGGCATGATCTGGCTTCAGAGAAAAGATCCGGAAGCACAGGAAGTCAATATTCCGGCCTGTATCTCCTGTTATCTTGGTGTGACAGAACCGGCTATCTTCGGCGTAAATTTAAAGAAAGGCTTCCCCTTTGTCTGCGGAATGATCGGCTCCGGCATCGCGGCAGTGGTCTGCGTGGCCACCGGGACAACGGCAAACGCCATCGGAGTCGGCGGTATCCCAGGTATCCTGTCCATCCAGCCTCAGTTTATGGTTTCTTTTGCCATTTGTATGGGGATCGCGCTGGCAGTTCCGTTTTTCTTGACGGCTGTTGTGGGAAAGAAGCGCCTGCAGGCAGAGCAGACATATGAAACCGCCGGTCTGACAGAGATTGCTGCAGGAGCCGGAGCAAGCACAGCGGCAGGTATTACGGCATCTGTTATGCAGAATAAGAAAACACCGAAGTCTGCTCCCGGAACACTGACCGCATATGTATCCGGAAAAGCAATCCCGCTGAGGGAAGTGGGCGACGGCGTCTTTTCCGAAGGCATCATGGGTGACGGCCTGGCAATTATCCCGGAAAATGAAACACTGTATGCTCCGGCGGACGCAGAAGTCACCGTTATGATGCCCGAATCCCGCCATGCCTGCGGACTGAAGCTGAATAACGGCATGGAGCTCCTGCTGCATATCGGCATCGATACAGTGGATATGAAAGGAGACGGATTTGAATATCTGGTACAGGAAGGACAGCCGGTCCGCACGGGAACGCCGCTGATCCGATTTGACCGTGCAAAGATCAAGGCGGCAGGACATCCAGATGTGACCGTATGCGTCATTACGGAAGAAGGAAGTGCACAGAACGTTCAGTTCCATACCGGAATCGAAGTCAAAGAAAAAGAAAGCAAAGTGGCAGACTGGGCATAAAAAGAGCAGGGAGACAAAAAATGGCAGATTTCAGCGACAAAGTAGTTTATCAGATTTATCCGAAATCTTTTAAAGATTCCAACGGGGATGGCTTTGGAGACATCCCCGGAATCATCGAAAAATTAGATTATCTTCAGGAACTTGGAGTAGATTATCTATGGCTGACTCCGTTTTTTCCCTCGCCCCAGAGAGATAACGGATACGATGTGGCCGATTACCGGAGCATCCATCCACGCTTTGGAACCATGGCAGATCTGGAAAGCCTGATCCAGGAAAGCAACGCCCGGGGCATGGAGCTCATGCTGGATATGGTATTCAATCATACGTCCACCCAGCATGAATGGTTTCAAAAAGCGCTGGCAGGAGAGGAAAAATATCAGAACTATTATATTTTCAGAGAGGGCACGCCGGATCATGTACCTACCAACTGGCAGTCAAAATTCGGCGGCCCTGCATGGGAATACGTACCTACCCTGAAAAAATGGTATCTCCGGTTGTTCGATGTGACCCAAGCAGATCTAAACTGGGATAATCCAGAAGTCCGGGAAGAATTAAAAGAGATTCTCCGTTTCTGGAAAGAGAAAGGCATCCGGGGATTCCGGTTCGATGTGATCAATCTGGTCTCAAAGCCGGAACAGATGACAGATGATTTTGAAGGAGACGGGCGAAGATTTTACAGCGACGGCCCCCATATCCATGAATATCTGAAAGAACTGGTAAAAGATGCCGGGATTGAGGATTTTGTAACCGTAGGGGAGATGTCTTCCACATCCCTTGAGCACTGTATCCGCTATTCTTCCCCGAAGGAAAAAGAGCTTTCCATGTGCTTTCATTTCCACCATCTGAAGGTGGATTATAAAAACGGGGACAAATGGGCGCTCATGGCTCCTGATTATCAGAAGCTAAAAGAACTCTTTGTCAAATGGCAGATGGGAATGCAAAAAGGGGGCGGGTGGAACGCGCTGTTCTGGTGCAACCACGACCAGCCCCGGATCGTCAGCCGAATGGGCAGCGAAGGAAAATACTGGAAAGAGTCGGCGAAGATGCTGGCAGGCATGATCCATCTCATGCGCGGGACCCCCTATATTTATCAGGGGGAGGAAATCGGGATGCCAAACGCTCACTACTCTTCCATCGAACAGTACCAGGACGTGGAAAGTCTGAACTATTATGAGATTTTACGGAAAAAGGGAAAGACAAAAGAAGAGGCGCTCGCAACCCTGGCAGCCAGATCCCGGGACAACAGCCGAACGCCCATGCAGTGGAACGAAGAAATCTATGGCGGATTTTCTGAAGCTAAGCCATGGCTTCCCATGTCTGCCGGATTTCGCAGAGAAATCACCGTGGAGGCACAGCAAAAGGACGACGATTCCATCCTTGCTTTTTATAAAAAGCTGATCGCCATGCGGAAAACATATCCGGTGATCGCAAAAGGCGCAATCCTGTTTCCAGAGACCCAGAACGATATGGTACTGGCATACACACGAACACTGGGAGAACAAAAGCTCGTGGTACTCTGCAATCTGAGCGGAAAAAAGCAGCAGACCAAAATCTCCCCGGAATGGAGCCGTTATCCGGTACTGCTGGAAAACAGCAGCCAATCGGGCGAAGAATGTCCGTCTCACAAAGACACTGGGTTTCCTACGTTTCTTGCGCATACCCGCCGGGAATCGACTTTGGAGCAAGGAGTCTGTACAATGAAACCATATGAATTTCTGGTCCTTGGAACTATAAAAGAAATCGACCATGTCTCAAACACGCTGTAGCACCGGAAGGAAAGGAACGAATGTCTGCCCTTCCAGGGAAGAAGACGAGGTGACATCGACGCTGAGTCCGCTGTCTGCGTAATTTCAGAACACTGCCTCTTCCTTTAAAAGTGCATACATGCAGTAAGAATGAATCTGTCCGTTTTTATACACGCCGTTTCTCATCATCCCTTCACAGGTAAATCCTGCTTTTTCCAGGACCCTTCTGGATCCTGCATTGTGGGCAAAGGGCTCCGCATAGATCCGGACAATGTCAAAGGCCGCAAATGCTTCCCGGCACATCTGCCGGACGGCTTTTGACATGATTCCTTTCCCCCAATGTTCCTCTGACAGCCAGTATCCAAGCTCTGCGGACTTCTCATACACATCCGCCTGCACCGTGACCGTGATACTGCCTGCCGGCTGTCCATCCACCTCGATGGCACGATCTATCCTTCCTTTTCCCTCATTGGATATGCAGTCACCAATATACCAGACTGCATCCTCCAACGTGTAGGGACTGGGAAACAAATTGCGCAGATTTCCGGCGATCTTCGGATTGTCCGCCGCCTGCGCCAGCACCTGTGCATCCTCTTCCTTAAAGGGTCTTAACCTAAAATCTCTCATGAATCGTTCCTCCTTTCAAAAAGCGACATCAATGTCTTTTCCATTATAAGACACTGGTGTCGCTTTTGTCAACCGGACCATGTATTTTTGTACTATGTGCGTTTCAAATTGCAAAAATATCTGAATTCTCTGCCTACCATCACGACGGACAACAAAAACGCTGCAAAAAGATTCGTTTCTTCTTACATCAGATCTTCTTTCTCTGCCCTGCAAACAGAGAGAAACGCAGACGCCAGCGAAATAACGGTCAGAATCACGGGAAAGACTGCCTTGTCCGCCATGGTCAGATCGCCGATGCTGGCCTGGGTTAAAAAGATCAGTAGGAAGGATGTGACGATCGTCGCTTTGGAGGACTTCAGGATCCGGCCCACAAACAGGGCAATAAAGCCCATGGTGACGATGACGGCGGATTTGATGAACAGCTGCAGATAGAATCCGGCAGTTGTCATGTCATAGTCAATAGGAAAGGACGAGGTCATAAAGCAGGAGCCGGCCAGAATACATCCACAGACCAAAAGCCTTGTCAAAACCAGCGCCGTAAAATTGAAGATCCAGACCGCCAGCATCTGGGATACCAGGATCTTCTGCCGCCGGATGGGGTAGGAAAACATCAGGTTCATGGTCTTGTTCTGATAGGCGCTGACGATAAAGGAGGACAGCATCACCCCCGTAAGAATCAGGGCTGCCATACTGGTGAACAGCTCTATGGAGGAGGAGATCATCTCATTGCCGGGCGCCGCATCCGGCACGCCGGTGTCCGGATCATTGGCGATTCCCAGGTAAGCCAGTGCGAACAGAAACAGACAGAGCAGCACTGCTATGATGACCGCCTTTGTGAAATATTTCCCAATGTTATTTTTCTTCCATTCCAGTTGGATCAGTTTCAACATCTCTTTTACACCTCCGCCGTCATTTTCAGAAAATAATCCTCCAGTGTCTCTCCTTTTTTCCCAAGAGCCAGCACCGGCACATGGTTCAGGGCCATCACGCCGGACAGTTCCTGAACAGACACCTTGGAATCGTAAATACGGATCTGTCCTTCCTCCAGAATCTTAAAGTTCGTAAGACCGAGTTTTTCAGAAAGGACATAGGCTGCCTTCTTCTGGTCCGACACCGTAAGTTCTACATAAGCCAGACTCATCTGCCGGATTTCTTTCATGCTGATTTCCTTTTTCATTCTGCCATGGTGAATCACGCCCACCGTATCGGCAATGGGCTCGATCTCCGAGAGGATGTGGGTGGAGATCATAATGGTGATCCCGTACTCGGTGCAGAGATTCTTCATCAGGTCACGGATCTGCTTCATCCCCGCCGGATCCAGACCGTTTGTTGGTTCGTCCAGGATCAGAAGCTCCGGCCTGCTTAAGATTGCACGGGCGATTCCCAGCCGCTCCTTCATTCCAAGAGAGTAGTTTTTTACCGGTTTCCCCGCTGAATCAGACAGCCCCAGAAGATCCAGTGCATGTTCCATACTTCCGTGATGGTAGTATCCCATGTACTCGGCGTGCAGCTTCAGGTTGTCATATCCGGTCATCTGCTCATAAAAAGTGGGAAATTCAATTATACTTCCCATCCGCTTCAGCACTTCGTAGGAGCTGGGTGTCAGGGTCTCTCCAAAGAGTTCCACGGTTCCGGATGTGGGCTTCCACAGATTGGTGATCATCTTCATGACCGTCGTTTTGCCCGCTCCGTTAGGTCCGAGAAACCCGTAGATCTCTCCTTTTTTGATGTGAAGACTGACATCATTTACAAGGTCCTTACTGCCAATGGTCTTGGTAAGGCGGTTTGTCTGTAAAATATACGGCATATGTTCTGCCCCCTTTCTTACGGATTACCGTTCACCTGGTGTTCCGTAACTTGATACCAACCATAATAGCAGATGAGGTTTTCAAAACCCTTGCGCAATTCTTACAAATTTCTTTCGCGTGCATTGAAATAAGACTGTCCCATTCTAAAGGAACCCGTCCGCCATTCAGTCACAAAAACTTCATCATTCTAAAGGAATCTGTGTAAACACGAAACCTGTCTTCCCCTCCGTCACAAATGACTTCGTCAAGGAATCATGTAAACACAAAATTTGGTTTGATCCCGGATCATAAAATGGAAAGCCATTTCCTTCCTCAGTTCCCAAACCAGAAGGGGACTCCCCGACTCTTTCTGCTGCAGACTGCATCTGCTCCGGCAATGACCGCCGGGTGACCGGTAAAGTTCCGTACAACATCCGCTATCGCCATCGCAAAGATCTGTCCCTTTTGAAGAGTGGCCGGTAAAGCTCAGTACAACATCCGCTTCATCCTGACCGTAAAGGTCGTCTTTACATGGGGCGTACTGTCCAGCGCAATATCCCCTCCCATCTGCTGCGCCAGATTTCTGGCGATGGTCAGCCCAAGACCGTTCCCCTGGATACTTCGGCTTCTGGAATCTTCCATGGTAAAAAGGCGATCAAACACATGTTCTGTATAGCATTTTTCGATCCCCTGTCCTTGATCCACCACATCCACATATGCGTTTTTTTCGTCCGTCCTTAAAAACACACCCAGATACTTTCCTTCGAATCCATAGCGGATGGCATTGGACACCAGATTAAACAAGATCCGCTGCAGTGCCTCCGGATCTCCCTGGATCCAGACAGCCTGCTCTGGCAGTCCAATCTCCACCTGAAATTCTGCATTTGTAAGGATTTCGTAAAAATCCAGAATACTCTCCCGGCAGATCTCACAAAGATCTATCCTTAAGAGCTTCAGATCCATGTCCCCCGCTTCTATCTTGGCCAGTGTAAAGAACTGGTTGATCAGTTCCATCACGCCCTGGGCCTTTTGTTCCGTCTTGAGCAGCATTTCCGGAGACACTTCATTGCCAAGCCGCATGATCTCCAGATAACCAAGAACGACCGTCATGGGCGTCTTCATGTCATGAGAAATATTGGACAGCATTTTTTTGGAAGTCATCTCGGACCGGCGGTGATCCGCCCGGATCTTCAGCCGTTCCTCCAAAAGACGGTTGATCTGGGCTGCCAGCTCCATAAGTTCCTGATTGCCGGTAAAAACCATGATCCGCTCATCACTGTCCGTATCTGCAATCTCTTTCATCTTTTCATGAATACTCCGAAGCTTCGCCTGCGTGCCGGTACGAAATGCGAACTGCTGATACCAAACAATACCGCACAGAACCAGAATACAAAGGCACAGAAAAAAGATAATTCCCGTACTGTTCATCTATGATTCCCCCAGTTTATAGCCGATTCCCCAGACTGTGATCACATAGCGGGGCTTTCGGGAATCGTCCTCGATCTTATTGCGCAATCTGCTTATATGTACGTTTACGGCATTTTCATCCCCATAGTAGACATCGTTCCAGACCAGAGAATAGATCTGTTCTTTTGTGTAGATCTTTTTGGGATTCTGCAAAAGCAATTTCAGAATCTCATATTCTTTTGCAGTCAGATCCACCGCTTTCCCTTTTTTGGTAAGGGTATGGTCCGACAGGTTCATCACCAGATCTTTGACCGTCAGGACAGCGGGCGCAGAGTCCGCGGCCTGGTCATACTGGTTGGTCCGGCGCAGAGCCGCCCGGATCCGTGCCAGCACCTCAGCCACTGAAAAAGGCTTCGTGATGTAATCATCCGCCCCAAGCCCAAGGCCCAGAGTCTTGTCGCTCTCTGAATCTTTGGCGGAGAGAATGATGATCGGCACCACACTGCTGCCCCTTATATGCTGCATGACATCCATCCCGCTGATCTTCGGAATCATCAGATCCAGCAGGACCAGATGGACGGAAGCACTGTCAAACTTCGCACATGCCTCCTGTCCGTCAAAAGCACAGATCACGTCATAATTTTCTGCAGTCAAATAATTTCTCAGCATCTTGCTGATTTCCGCATCGTCTTCCACGAGCAGGATTTTGTACTGGTTCATGGGGATGTTCTCCTTTTTTTGCATGTATGAAAGCGGTTTCTCACAGTATTTTTGATTCCGGCTGAGCGGTTTATTCATTTTATTATAGCAGATTCACCCTCTTTTACAATTACAGATCATCGCTGTCTGCCTTTCCTCATCTGCCAGGAAAACGGAAAAAGGGGCATCTGCGCTCCTTGCAGATGCCCGAATCCGTCTCTTTTTCTGCTGCTATGTCTGATGTATCACTTTACACTCTTACATCCACATTTTCTCCCGCCGCCTGCACTGCTTCCACTGGCACGCCGGAGCTGTCGTAGGTAGTATCCGGCACCGTGCCTTCAGAATCCGGACTCGCTGGTTTGGCAGCATCCGCTTTGCCAGTCTCAGCCGCCTGCGCCTTTCCTTCCGGGCTGATTTCCACCGAGTCGGTCTTTGCTCCCTCCTCCAGCCGTTTTTCCAGTTCTTCTTGTTCTTCCTTCCTGGCTTTCACAAGCTCTTCCTGCCTTAGCTTCTCCTGCTCCTTCGCCTTCTCCGCATCCAGTTTCATGCCCTGGCTGGCCTTCTCGCTGTACTGATCTGCCTCATCCATCATCCCGGCCGCATAACCCATGGCCCGCTTCATCTTGTCAATGTCGCCCTTTCGCTCTGCCTCTTTTGCAATGTTCATGGAAGTAGACGCCAGACTGACGCTGGTACTTGCCCCTGCCAGACCTTCCATTGTCTTCACATTCATACGGTAGCCTCCTTTACTTCAGATGTGTTTTTTGGTATTTCCTCTGTCCTTCAGACTGCACCGGTAAAAATGCTCCCTCAAAACAGATTCTGCGCTTCTCACCTGAGAACTTCGACCATTCTGCAGGCATATTCATGATAATGATGCAAACGGATATTTCTTCGTCGTGTATGGTCTGTTTCCTGCGCAATCTTGTACTGCAGGGCAGCCAGAACTCTGCGTCAGACCACCGTAATATGCGCCAGATCAAACAGAATCTCTTTTTTCAGTCCTTCCGGAATCACAGGCTTTGCAAACTCTAAAATCCGGATGATCTCATCTGCCTGACTCCTTTTGATCCTGGCATAGACACTTCGGTGGCGGACTGCGCTGTGAAGGAACATCTGCATCTGGTCTGAACAGTCACAAGGACGGTACAGCCGCAAAAGCCAGGGAAGCCGTTCCCAAGAAGGCTCCCGTACAAGAAGCTTCAGCAGGTGCTTTTTTGCATGGTCGCTGCCGCAGTCCTGATACGCCTGGTACAGTTGTTCGGATCCATAATAAATATTGCTTCTTACGATGGCTTCATATGCCGTTTTGGAGATCCCGGGATCCAGATCTTTTACATACATCCAGTAATGGTCGTCAAGTCCGGCCGCTCCCAGGCTGCTCAGCGCTTTCATGGCATTTTTTAAAAGCCTCGGTTCTTTAGATGACAGGTATTCGGTCAGTAATGGTATCTCTTTTTCGGTGCCGTTTTCTCCGATCCCCAGTATGGCTATGGCCTCTTTTGGCGTCTGAAGGCCGGCCCGGTAAAAAGAGACCAGATCAAAGTCTGTATGCTTCTGCAGTATATAGCAGGCATCGCTTCGGATGCTTTTCGCCGGATCCAGCAAATGTACTTCCAGCCCCGGCCAGGCGCTGCCCAGCCGGTCATATTTCAGTTCCAGTGCCTTTCTCCGAACAATGGGACTCTTGTTTCTCAGATAGTGATCCACTTCCTCATGGGTGCATTCATAATTGGCAAGAATCAGACGGATGATGAGCATCTTTTCATTTCCGTTTTTCTCCCGTTCCAGAAGCAGGCCGGCGTCTTCTTTGGAGAGCAGCTCCGGTTTCAGCAGAATCCGGTATAAAAATCTCTTTGTGACAGGAGGATACTCCCGGATTCGGTCCAGAGAGATCTGATCCAGATGGAGCAGAATCTTCTCTCTCAGCTTTTTCTCAATCTCCTGCATCTGCTGCTTCGTATAACGTTCTCCCTTTTTCGTCTGGCTTAAAAAGGGCAGCATTTCCACTGCTGTATCGGTCCCGGCTCCATCCAGGCGGTGCGACAGGATCAGGTAGGCCCTGTCACGAACCTGCTCCACCCAGTCGTTCAGCCGAAGGGTCAGATAAGGAAAGGAGGCCTCATCATCCTCCAGTGCCTGCATGCACCGTTCTCTGAAATAGCCGTTTGGATGAAGCGTGCCAAGTCGAAGGACACTCAGCCAGACCTCCCGGCTGCTGATCTGATCCTGCATACCCATGGGAGAAATCTTTGTCCAGTCGATCGTCCACTCCATGGACGTATACTGCCGGAACTGGCGGTCAAGCCGGATGATCTTCGGTGCATCCAGGGAACTCATATAAGCATGCACTGCTTTTGCCGCCAGGTTTGAAAGCTCCCGGTCCTGGGACAGAACCACAGGATACAGGGCAGCCAGATGATGCTCTTTTCCGTATTTGAGAGCTTCCATGTGAGCGCGGGTGTTTTCATAAAGAGCGTTCTTAGCATCTGTCTGCCCGTTCTTACACTTCCAGGCTGAAAATAACATCATTCATACCTCCGTTGTTTCGAGTTTCACAACTTTCCTGCCAAGCCTCCAGGGGCTTGGCCGGTGCGCTGCTTTTTTCATGAATCATTTGACACTGCTGCTTTCATTATATCGAGCTGTTCGTGAAATGGCAACGGAATCTCTGGCAAAGTCATCCCAGGAATTTCATTTGATTTTTCCCTGTCCGTTGTCTATCATACAGGCAGGATATCTCTACATCCCTGCCAGGGCCGACCATGCCATGGGTTCTTTAAGCACCTATCCCTTCCCCCTCTTTTTTGAAGAATGGGGACTGGAAAAGGAAAATGTGTCTCAGAGCTGGGACAACAAGGGTGGTATCATTGTAGGCAATGATGTATGGATCGGCTTCGAGGCCGTGATTCTCGCCGGCGTCACCATCGGCGACGGCGCCGTTGTCGGAGCCCGGGCGGTCGTGACGAAGGATGTTCCACCCTACACCATCGTGGGCGGCGTTCCCGCCAGGCCGATCCGAAAGCGGTTCGATGAATGTACCGTCTCTGCGCTTCTTTCTATCCAGTGGTGGAACTGGCCGGAACACAGAATTGCCAAAAATGTCAAAGCCATCCAGTCCGGATGCATCACACAACTTATGGAGGATGAATAGATGTGTACCAGATTTAAAATCAACGATTTTAGCAGGCATTTCAAAGCAAATGGAGATTAACAGATGTGTACCAGATTTGTCTGGCATGGAACTTGCAGCACGGCAGAGCAGCGGGGTATTTGACCCTCGCGGCAGTCGCCAAATGTCTGCAAGCAGCCACTTGGCTCGTTGCTCACGGGAATAAATAACATTCAAATGCAATCTTTTCCACATTTCCCCCGTCTAATAAGTGTAATATAACATCGGCCGACAAATTCCACACAGAAAGGAGGGAGCCAGGGTGGAACTTCTTGTGAAGAAAGCACAGCGGGGCGACGCCGAGGCTTTCATAGCACTGATTGAAGAAAACAAACAGAGTATGTACAAAGTTGCCAGAGGGTTTCTGAAAAATGATGAGGACATCGCAGATGCCATAGCAGAAACAGTTCTGGACTGTTATGAAAAGATCCGCACCTTAAGAGAATGTTCGTATTTTAAGACCTGGATGATCCGGATTCTGATCAACAACTGCAAGGATCTGCTGAGGCAGCGAAAAGGAGATGTCTCCATGGAAACAGCACCGGAAACGGCAGACCCGAAGCAGAAAGATCAGGAGGACCTGCAAAGTTTTCGGGAACTGGTGTCTCCTCTTAAGGAGAAGGATCAAAGCATCTTCACGCTGTACTATGTGTATGGGCTGAAAATCAAGGAGATTGCAGCCTGTATGGAAATGAAGGAAAATACGGTCACCTCCCGGCTGAAACGGGGGCGGGAGACGCTCCGCCGGGAAATCACCACAGCACATTAGAAAGGGGATCTGTAAAAATGGAGAAAAGAATGGAGGAAAAACTTCCCCAGGTGGTGGAAGACAGACTTTTAGAAGCTTATGAAAAAATTCGGGAAGGGAAAGCAGCACAGAGGAACCCGGAAAAAACAAAGAAGAACTTCCGCTGTCAGAAATGGACCGGTGTGGCCGCAGCCTGCGCCGTGCTGGCCGTCTGTTCCATCGGAGCCATTGCCGCCACATCCTATTTTCAAAAAGAGATGCAGCAGGAGCCTGGAAAAACAGCCTACGAATTCTCTCTGAATTATGAACTCATCCCCGGAGAATATGAAGTAACTCCTTCTTATCTCCCGGAAGGTTTCAAAGATCAGGGCGATGGAAAATATGATGGTGGAGACGGACTTGGCATCACGATCATGCCCATCTACACCACGGCAGAACTGGACAAACTGGACAGCGAGCTTTCCCTCTCAGGCAAGATTGACGAGGTGAAACACACCATCTTAAGCGGCATGGAAGCAGATGTGATCACCTACCAGGATGCCGAAAAATATCAGACGCCCACAGAAATCTACCTGTTCAACCCCGCCGAAGGCTGTGTGATCCACTTATACGCCTGCCATACTGTGAAATCAGACGAACTTCTGAAATTCGCGGACAGCCTGACGGTAAAACGGGTGGGCGACGGCGCTTTTGAGACCGCCGAAGAAAAAGAAGCGCGGGAACAGGAAGAAACCCGTCAAAGACAGCTGAATAAGGACAGCCAGAGCACCATGGAACAGTTACTCCAGGCGGGCATCCCGGAAGAAAAACTTCTGAAGGTCGGGGATGAGCTGAAAAGTGCAGACGGCAAAGAAGGCTATACGGTGCTGCGTTATGAGTTTCTGGACCGCATCGATGGATTTGAGCAGGAAAACTTCTTTGATTATTCCAGATTTGACGGCTGGCTTTTAGAAGACGGGTCGCTCAAGCCTTATACCCGACTGCACTATGACCAAAGCGGAGAAATCCTGGCGGAAGAACAAACCGAGCAGCGCTTCCTCCGGGTGGATATCAAAGCGCACCGCTATGAAGGCAGCACCTGGGAAGAAGTACCTCTTGATTTTCAGCTTGTCTATGTGGACAAAAAGCCGGATGGAGGCCTGACCTGGTCCACCGAATGGTATGGCTCTGTTCCGCAGGAAAACTACTTCCTGCAGATGGACCATTCAGCCGTCTACCTGGATCAGGCCACAAACCGGGCCCCGGACGTCCGAAGCTCCTACTTTTTCCACCCCATGGAAGTCGGAGAGGATCTTACCTACACACTGCTGTTCGTGGTGGACAAAGACCGGCAGGACCACTTTGTTCTGGCCCCCACAGGAGCCAATACAAGTTTCCAGCAGACCGAAAGTGAGAGCGCTGAGCAGATTTTAAATGAACTGGAAGGATACATTCAGCTGCAGGAACCATAAAGGAAACAATCGGGCTTTCGTACTTGTGTGCGAAAGCCTAATTTTATATACAAAATACACAAAAATTGCCTCCTGAATTTGTTAATATTCTACAAATATTTTCTAATAACTAAAATTATACTTACAATTTTTTTGAAAATTTGATATAATCTACTTATATTAAGGGGAAATGTCTGAAAAATCACAGCTAAGGGATAAGAGTATACGAAAGAACCGGCATGTTCACTGAAGCATGCGGGTTTTTTTCATGACATAAAAACCAGTCAACGCCCCAAAAAGGGCTCAAATCAGGAGGTTTTAGGAGTATGTTTGAAAAAGGTGAATACATCATCTACGGACGAAGCGGTATCTGCAAAGTGGAAGAAATCTCTCATCTGAATATCGCAGGCGCCGACAAAAAAAGACTGTACTATGTGCTGGCTCCTTTGAATATTAAGGGGAGCCGGGTGTACTTCCCGGTAGACAAAAAGGATGCGGTAGCCAGAAAAGTAATCACAGAGCAGGAAGCCTGGGCTCTCTTAGATGAGATTCCGGATATCCAGGAGATCTGGATCACCAACGAAAAGCTCCGGGAGGAAAGTTATAAGCAGGCGCTGAATTCCGGTGATTACCGTCAGTGGGTCGCCATTATCAAGACCCTGTACCAGAGGAAAAAAATCAGAATCTCCCAGGGCAAAAAAATTGGTGCCACCGATGAGCGTTATCTGAAGCTGACCGAGGACGCACTTTACGGAGAACTGGCCTTTGTAATGGGCAAGAACAAAAATGAGATGGCGCCCTTTATTGTTCATTATATGGAAGAGCGGAAGAAAAAGAAAGTTTCGAATTGACTTCTCTGTCTGGGTCGGGACAGACGAAACAGACACCTGGATCGGGCCTCCTTATCTTCCATCCCATCAAAAGCTGTAACATTTTCCCCATGCACGAATACCGTAATATAAGAGTTTTTACGGAACAGGAGTCCTTTGTATGGAGCATCCCTGTAATCTCAGCCAGCTGTCCCCCGGAGAAAAGGGGGAAGTTCTGACGCTTCAGACTGCCGGCGCCATGCGAAGGCGTCTTCTGGATCTGGGGCTGGCAGAGCACACCGAAGTCATGTGCCTTGGTCAAAGCCCCTTGGGCGATCCCAAAGCCTATCTGATCCGGGGAGCGGTCATCGCCATCCGGGCCATAGACAGCCGGAAGATCCTGATCAGCCGCAAGCAGCCATAAGGAGCATCCATGGGTCTTACCAATCAATCCACCGGAGCCAGCGCCCTGGACTTCGGTCTCATCATTCACAGACAGACTCCCAATGACAAAGTCATTGCCCTCGCCGGCAATCCCAACGTAGGCAAAAGCACTATCTTCAACAACCTGACCGGTATGCATCAGCACACAGGCAACTGGCCCGGCAAGACCGTCACAAACGCCCAGGGCCGGTGCACTGCCTGCGGGCAATCCTTAATCCTGGTGGACATTCCCGGCACCTATTCTTTGATGGCTCACTCTCCGGAGGAAGAAGTAGCCCGGAATTTTCTCTGCTCCGGACAGCCGGACGCCATCGTGGTAGTCTGCGACGCCTCCTGCCTGGAGCGAAACCTGAATCTGGTCCTCCAGACTCTGGAAATCTCTTCCCAGGTAGTCCTGTGCATCAATCTCATGGACGAAGCACGCAAAAAGGGAATCCATATCAACCACCAGCTTCTCTCTCAAGAGCTTGGAATCCCCGTGGTTCCAACAGTGGCAAGAGATCAAAAAAGCCTGAAGGCTCTGTGCCGTGCCGTCGGACAGATCACCGGTCTTCCCAGAGAACACCAGATCCCCGTCATCTACCCGGAACCGGTAGAAAAAGCGCTCTCCCTCCTGGTTCCGATCCTTGCCCAAAAAAACAGGGATACTCTGAATCCCCGATGGCTCGCCCTGCGTCTTCTGGATATGGAAGAATCCCAGGCCTGCAAAATCATACCCTGTCTGGATTCCGCGATTCTGGAAGACCCGGACGTAAAAGCTGCCCGTCAAAAAGCCCTCACTTTACTGAAAGAGGAAGGCATCCCACCCGAAGTCCTTCAAGACTGGATCACCACCACTTTGATCCGCAAAGCAGAAGCACTCAGCAAAGAATCCGTCCGGTATGAGCAGCCTCCCTACCAGTTCCGCGACTGGAAACTGGACCGGATTCTGACCGGACGGCTGATCGGCTATCCGGCTATGGTCGTTCTGCTGGCGTTCCTGCTGTGGCTGACCATCACAGGCGCCAACTATCCTTCCCGTGTTCTCTCGGACTTTTTCTCCTGGGGCCAGGAACATCTGACGACCTTTTTTCTGTGGATCAAAGCCCCAAAATGGCTTTACAGCCTGCTGGTTCTTGGCGTCTACCGAGTCGTCACCTGGGTGATCGCCGTCATGCTTCCGCCCATGGCCATCTTCTTTCCGCTTTTCACCCTTCTGGAAGATATCGGCTATCTTCCGAGGCTGGCTTACAATCTGGATAAACCCTTCCACTGCTGCCATGCCTGCGGCAAACAGGCCCTGTGTATGGCCATGGGATTTGGCTGCAATGCCGCCGGAGTCACCGGCTGCCGGATCATTGACTCTCCCAGAGAACGCCTGCTGGCCATCCTGACCAACAGCTTCGTTCCCTGTAACGGAAGATTTCCCACCCTGATCGCCATGATCACCCTCTTTTTTGCCGAAACAGCAGGCGGCATCCCAAGTTCTGTTCAGTCCGCTTTCCTTTTAACCCTGATCCTCCTTCTGGGAATTGGTATGACCTTTGTCGTCACCTGGCTTTTGTCTGTAACCCTGCTAAAAGGTGTGCCCTCTGCCTTTACTCTGGAGCTCCCTCCTTACCGAAAGCCCCAGTTCGGATCCGTGCTCATCCGGTCCGTCTTTGACCGTACTTTGTTTGTGCTGGGCCGGGCAGCCGCCGTAGCCGTGCCGGCAGGATTTCTCATCTGGATCATGGCCAATGTATCCTTCGGAGGGCAGAATCTCCTTCACCTGTGCGCTTCCCGCCTGGATTCCTTCGCAGGACTTCTGGGACTGGACGGTGTGATTTTGATGGCTTTTGTTCTGGGCTTCCCCGCCAATGAGATCGTCATGCCCATCATACTCATGGCCTATCTGGCCCAGGGAACTTTAATCGAGATGGAAGCCGGAAGTTTTGCATCCATGAAGCTTTTGCTCCTCTCCCATGGCTGGACCTGGAAGACCGCTGTGAGCCTCATCCTGTTCTCTTTGTTCCACTGGCCCTGCTCCACTACTTTGCTGACCATACACAAAGAAACCAAAAGCCTGCGGTATACCCTGCTGGCTGCCCTTCTGCCAACGGCTGCCGGCATCCTGCTCTGCATGCTTTTTACCGGATTCTGCCGGATTTTCTCTCTGTAGGTATGGGGGTTCTGAAAAGGCGAATTTATACATCGTCTTCTGCTCTGCAGGCAGCAAGGGCAGCCACTGCTCCATCTGCTGCCGCGGTCGCAAGCTGCCGGACTTCCTTGGTCCGGCAGTCCCCCGCAGCAAAGATGCCTTCTGCGCTGGTTCTGCAGTCCTCAAGTGCCTGAATGTAGCCGTTTTCATCCAGATTGACCAGACTGGAAAATGCATGGTTGTCCGGTATCTGGCCGATGGCAATAAACAGTCCGGCCACCGGAAGAATCTGCTCCTCTTTTGTATCTGTCCGCCGGACAGCAACAAAAGCAAGACGTTCTTCTCCTTCCAGACCAACTACCTCACTGTCCAAAACCAGATGTACGTTCTCCTTTTTCCTGAGCTTCTGCAAAAGTCTGTCCTCCCCCCGGAAATGTTTCCTTCTGTGAATCAGATACACACTTCTGCAAATTCCGGCTAAAAATTGGGCGTCCTCCAAAGCCGTGTTGCCGCCTCCCACCACAGCCACATCCCTGCCGCGGTAAAAAGCGCCGTCACAGGCAGCACAGTAGGAGACTCCTTTTCCAATCAGCTCTTCTTCCCGGGCGATACCCAGATGCCGGTTTTTGGCTCCGGTTGCCAAAATCACTGCCTTCGCAGTATACTTCTGCCGGTTTGTAACGACTGTCTTTTCTTTTCCCTGTACCTCAATCTTATGCACCTTTTCATACCGAAATTCTGCCCCAAGCTCCGTGGCCTGCCGATAAAGATTTTCAGCAAACTCATAGCCTGAGATTTGGGGAATCCCCGGATAGTTCTCCACTTCGGCAGCATTGACAATCTGTCCTCCGTATATATTTTCTTCCAGCAAAAGGACACGCCTGCCTGCCCGGCACCCATAGACAGCCGCCGTCAGCCCGGCAGTTCCCGCCCCGATGATCACAATCTCGTACATACACGCCTCCTGACAAAAAATTAACGATCCATTCCACAACCGATCGCCGTACTCATAGTATGTTCTCTTTTTTTCTTTGTATCCGACACTTGAGGACGGAGATTATTCGCTGTATAACCAGTAATCTTTGGGGAGTTGATCCGAGGTGGAACATAGTCTGACGTTATTCGAATATGCAGGTACTGTTCTGTCTGTATGATATCCGGTAAAACTCCGAAAAATAAATTTTTTTCAGCAAGGCGAAAAAAGGAAGGCCATGCGGCGGCATCGTTGACCGCCGATTACACGGATTGTATGGAAGCGCGGCTGTCACATCCGCGCTTGTTCTCTGACATAGGCCTCCACTTCCGCCCAGGCCTCCGGATCAAATTTCCGGTCTTTATAGTAGAAGGGACGGTCTTCTTCTGTGATTTTGCGAATCACTTTACATGGGTTTCCGGCCGCGATCACCCAATCCGGAACGTCTTTTGTGACCACGCTTCCGGCACCAATGACCGTATTGCTTCCGATATGTACGCCCGGCAGGATCACCGTGTTGCCTCCAATCCACACATTGTCGCCGATGGTGATGCCGATGCCATATTCATAGAGGGAGTTGCGGGTGTCCGGATGCACCGGATGGCCGGCGGTATAGATCGCCACATTGGGCGCAATCTGACAGTTATCCCCAATTATGACTTTTGCCACATCAATGATGGTACAGTTGTAATTGATGAACAGATTTTTTCCCGCCTCAATATGGCTTCCATAATCACAGTAAAAAGGCGGGTTGATGTATGCACCTTCAGATTTTCCCAGAAGCTCTTTTACAATCTTTTGAATCTCCTCAAAATCGGACCGGTCCACTGTATTCAGCCGCTGCACAATCCTTCGGCACACCTTCTGTTCTTCCATCACCGCATCGTCTGAGATATACGGGATCTCCTTGTCTCTTCTCTCTACCTGATTCATCTTCAAGCTCTGCCTCCTCTGTCTTATATTTTTGCGTTCCTGAATCCAAATCCTTTCCTGAGCATCATAATATATCAGAGCCAAAAATACTATGACTATTTTCTCTGATTATTATAAAAATCGTATCCTGATATCTTTCCATGGCCCGGATTCAGACTTCTGTTTTTGTGTCCGCCTGCTGCGGACGGAAGGCCTCTAATCTCTCATAAAACTGTCCGTAAAAATCTCCGGCAGGGTCCCATGGCATCCGATAAAATCGATTCAGAAGTTCCATGCTGACTGGTTTGATCCGCTCCGGATCACTGTGTACTTCTTTTTGAAGCGCTTTCAGACAGTAATGCCAGTCACGGACAAACTGTTCATAGGTCCCCGGATCCGGAAGATCCAGCCATTTTTTTATCTTTATTTTTCTCCGGTCTTCTTTTGGGCACTCATGGACCTGCAGGAAATACTGAAAGGAGCCGTTTTCATACAGGCGCCCCAGAGGGAACAGACGACAGATCCCGGGCCGCAGAGAATGGATGCTGCATCGCCCTTCCCGGTTCAGAAATACGCAGGCCTCTTGGGGCCCCGTCATCTTCAGATTGGGGAGAATCAGCCCGTCCACTATATTCAGTTCTATCTTTCCCCCTTCCAAAAGCTGGTCAAAATCCAGCTGCAGCCCTCTGTACAGCCAAAACAGATCCAGAGGATCCAAAGTGATGGAGCTTCCCATCCCCTGACAGCAGTCTGAACAGCCCTGGCAGCCGCCGCAGTCCGCTTTTACCAGGTCGTTTGCCTTATACAGTCTCCCGTCAGACACTTCATTCATATCTATCCTGCGTTCCATCGGTCTTTTACTCCTCTTTCATACTTTTCTGCCCCAACCGGATCTGGCGCATCTGCTCTGCCAGCTCGTCCGGCAGAGAATCAAACAGATAGTTTTTGCTCCCGGGAAAGCGGTCCGTATATTGTGTCCGGATTTCCTGACTGATCCGCTGTATCTCCTCTCTTAGTTCCCGGGCAGACATCATGACACAGCCCTGACCCCGGATGATGATCTGCTCCAACTTATCAGAAGTAGCCACCGTAACCTGATATTTTCTTCCGATCTCATGGGCTGTCCGTTCGATGTACTGATCCGCGGTTTCCGCCTCCCTGGTATAAACAACATGAATATTGTGATATGGAAGCACTTCTTCTCTGTGTCCCTCCACCCGATAGGCGTCAAAGACCAGAATCAGGCTGCACTGCCGGAATCCCTGATAATTGCACAGGATATCCATCAGTTTGCCCCGTGCCCCGTCGATGTTGGTCTTTGCCAGCTCGCTTAGTTCCTCCCAGGCAAATATCACATTATATCCGTCTACCAGCAGATATTCTGGTAATTTTTCCCGAAACTTCATGCTGGGTGTACTTGCCCTTGGCTTCTCATTGAAGACTTCTCTTCTGGCATTTTCCTTAGGATCCCGGCGCTTCGGCGCTCCAAAGGTGCGGGCAAAGATTGCTTCCAGCTCTTTTTCCTCCTCTTCCGTGCCGATTGGCGGTCCTTTTGGTTCTCTTGGGACCAAAACGTTCTGCCCGGACGGTTCTTTCGACTTGTCAGCCAGCATGGGTTCCAGATGCATATGCCCGGGCACATCGTACCAGGGAATGATGGTCCCGGCTCCATGATAGCAGAAAACCGAATCCGGCGGATTCTCCGGGTCCAGTTCCGGATCATACGTGCTTTTTGCCAGAATCTCCTCCTGGTTATGGCAGGGCGCGTAACCGCTCAGCGTACAGAAAAGGCGGCCTCTGCCCTTTGTATATGCCCGCACCTCCTGCTGATAATTCCGCATGCCGGACACCGGCGCAGTTCCGGTGAGTACACACCAGACTCCATCTCCCTCTGATGGTTCGAAAGAGCCATTCATCTTCTCCACATCTGCCATGGCCCTTCCCACCAGGTCCTGGGGAAGCTCAAGACGGAAAGCATAGTAAGGTTCCAACAGCACACTTTTTGCCTGCATCAGTCCCTGCCGCACCGCCCGGTAGGTGGCCTGCCGGAAGTCTCCGCCTTCCGTATGCTTAATATGTGCTTTCCCGGAGACCAGCGTAATCTGAAGATCCGTAACCTCTGCCCCCATCAGCACCCCTTTATGAACCTTTTCTTCCAGATGTGTCAGAATCAGTCTCTGCCAGTTTCGGTCCAGCTGATCCTCACTGCAGGCAGACAGGCACACAAGACCGCTGCCCGGCTCTCCTGGTTCCAGAAGGAGATGCACCTCCGCGTAATGACGAAGAGGCTCAAAGTGCCCCACGCCCTCCACCCGGTCGGTGATGGTCTCTTTATAAACGATCTTACCTTCTCCAAAATCCACAGAAAGCTGAAAACGGTCCAGGATCATGGCCTTTAAAACCTCGATCTGCACCTCTCCCATGATCTGGGCCTGGATCTCCTTAAGCTTCTCATCCCAGCGGATGTGAAGCTCCGGTTCTTCCTCTTCCAGCAGCTTCAGCTTTCCGAGTATCTGCTTAGGGTCCGTCTGATCCGGAAGCCGGAGTTCATAAGTCAGCACCGGCTCTAACACCGGCAGATCCGAAGCCGGTTCTATGCCCAGACCCTCCCCCGGACGGGTGCCGGCAGGTCCGGTCACTGCGCAGATCGTTCCGGCTTTTGCCTCCGGTACCGCCTCATACCGGGCACCGGAATAGATCCGGATCTGGTTCACCTTCTCCTCCCCGGACAAAGACATCTTCACCTTCAATGTCCCACCGGTCACTTTCAGCCAGGTCAGACGCTGTCCCTGGGAATCCCGGCTGATCTTAAAGACCTTTGCGCCGAACGCTTCCGGATATTTGGGCGCCTGCAGATAGTGTTCCATTCCCTGTATAAACGCCTGGGTCCCGGTTTCTTTTAATGCAGAGCCAAAATAGCAGGGAAAAACCTTCCTGGAAGCGATCAGGCGACGGATCTCTTCTCTTGGCAGACAGCCCTGCTCCAGATAACAATCCAGCGCGCGCTCATCCAGTACTGCTGTATTTTCCTGAAATTCCAAACTTTCCTGATCCACGGAAAAATCCACGCACCGGTCATCCAGACGGCTTTTCAGTTCCTCCAAAAGCCGTTCTTTATGGGCTTTTGGCTGATCCATCTTGTTTACAAAAAACAGCGTCGGTATCTGATACCTGCAAAGAAGCTTCCACAAGGTCTCCGTATGACTCTGAATACCATCGGCCCCGCTTATGATCAGCACGCCGTAATCCAGCACCTGCAAAGTCCGCTCCATTTCAGCAGAAAAATCCACGTGGCCGGGCGTGTCCAGAAGGACAAATGGCTTTTCTCCCAGGTTAAATACTGCCTGCTTGGAAAAAATAGTGATGCCTCTGTCCCGCTCCATCTCGTAATGGTCCAGGCAGGTGTCTTTGTCATCCACCCGCCCCATTTTGCGGATGCTGCCGCTTGCAAACAGAATTCGTTCAGACAAGGTTGTCTTTCCCGCATCCACATGGGCCAGCATGCCGATGCAGACAGGATGATGCTCTCTCAAATGCGGTCACTCCTCCCCGTAAAAAGTTTCCAGGTTCCGGCGAAACAGCCGGGCGGGCCGATGACCGACGCCCTCTAGGATCTCTTCTGTCTCCGTCACAAAGGGAGCAATCTTTCTTCGAAAATTTGCTGTCAGAAGAGATTTTCCCTGGATGGTTTCATAAGCTCTCTGAAGTCCGGTCAGGGTAAAACGATCCGGCATCAGGTCAAAGACAATTCGTCCGGTATCCCCCGCCTCTCTTCGCAACGCAAGACAGGCGCAGAGGATGATCTTTGCATGGTCGAACGCCAGTCCTCCGTCTTCCACAATATCGTATTGCACCGTCTCATGATGATTCCAAAAATCTTTCTGTTCCCGGATCACTGCCTTGATTGCAGGAGCCTTCCCTTCCTCATCCGTCAGACAGAGATCACAGGCACAAATGATCCTGGCGGAAGTGTCCCGGATCTCTTTTTCCAGCAGACGTTTTTCGAAAGAAATGCAGAACCACCTGGCCTCCCAGGCATCCGTACCGCCCCGAACGGCGTAGCGTCCTCCATCGATCAGCGCCAGGAAAGCATGGGAGACAATCCAGCCCCGGGGATCCCGGCCGGGTTCACTGAAGATGGAAAAAGGGTTCAGATAAGCGTCCGTTACCCCGGTCTCCTCCAAAAGTTCCCGTCTGGCCGTCTCCAAAACACTTTCCCCTGGACGGCAAAAACCGCCCGGAAGGGCCCAGCAGTCTTTATACGGATGGGATCCCCGCCGAATCAGAAGAAGCTTAAGGCTTTTCCTGGGATCTTTGCGGTAATTCTCTTCCTGCCCGTCCATACCCAGAATAGAAAAAACCGCCATGTCTGCCGCGACCGACGGGCGTGGAAAAAGACCAATGTCATAAGTTTCCAGATAAGACTTCTCTTCTGGTGAAGGTGTATAGCGGTTCATATGGGCTCCTGCCTTTCTTTTTTGATACTGTTTCTACGATAATATCACCTGCGACAAATGTCAAGTTCTATTTTGCGGCAACTTCCACTATCTTTCATTGAAAATTGTCAGATTTGATGTTATGCTGTAATCGTCAATCATAGTTATCCGTTTAAATGGAGGTGAACAAATGAAATTATTAAGAACAAGAGTCCTATCCGGCGCTTTGTGTGCTGCGTTTCTGCTTTCTGCTTTCATGGTGATGCCGGCAAAAGCAGCGACGGCTTTCGATCCGAACTATTATTTTTCCCAGTATCCGGATGTGGCGGTAGAGATTGGATTTCAGCCGGAAGCACTGTTTGCGCATTATCAGAACGTCGGCATGCAGGAAGGGCGCTTCCCCAATGCCCAGGCAGAGTGGCGGGCGGCAGCCGGCCATGTGGACACAGCAGAGGAGCGGACCGCTTTCCTTATGCAGATCCCGCCTGCAAACCCCGATAACGCTGCAAGTACGCTGCCCAAACTGGATCCTTATTACTACTATAACACTTACCCGGATGTGGCAGCTGTGGTGGGAAATGACGCCCAGGGTCTTTTGAATCATTATTTCGCCTATGGGTATGCCGAAGGAAGACTTCCTTTTTACGGCGCCGATCCCTGCACAGAAGTACAGACTTCTTATTAACGATATCCAAACCGGCGGATTTCATCTGTGATCTTTCACAAGATCTTAGAAGATGAGCCGCTGCAAAACTTGGTTCTGCCTGTCCGTCCGGCAATGCTGTGCGGGCAGGCTCATCCGCCAAGATATTTTATTTGTTCTATGATTTCGTTCAGCTCCCTTTCCAGCCTCACTTTCATATCCAGATCGTAGGTCTGCATTGCCAGCCGGATCTGCATATTCAATGCACACTGCTGCTGCCTTAAACTGTTATAATGGGTCTTTCTAAGGTCATTGATCGTCTGAGATGTATTTTTTTGATTCATAATTGAAAGTTGTCCCTCCAGATCGTCCTTATGCCGTTCGGACGAAACACGCCTGAAAAGGCAGTGAAAGCAGCAGGGGGAATCCCTGATGTTTCCCCCTGTCACCGGTTTATTTTAAAACGATATGGTTGACCGCTTCGATCAGATCAACCACCTGGGTCCGTTCCACAAACGCCACTGCCTTCCCATTTATGACCGCAATACAGTTGGCTCCGTCATAACGATACAGCTGAATAGGAATTTGAGGAAAATTCTCATGATCCAGGTGAATGGTCAGGCTGATCTCTTCCTTCTGATCCGGTGTCTGTTCGGTAAAGCTTTCTGCCCTCAGTCCTCTTATGGCACTTTGGATTTCTGCCATTTCCAGTTCTTCCTCCTGATCATACCAGATCCTTTCTTCCCCTTTCTTCTCAGAAGTTAATGTGTAATTCTTACCTTCCAGCGCTATATCCAGCTGGTACATATGAGAAAAATCACCCCAGAACAGTTCCTGGTGGCGCAGGGAGTCATAAGACGTCTCCCTTAGCTTCTCATACTGTTCTTTCGTAATCTGATAGATGATTTTGGACTCTCCAACTCTGGCATACGCCGTCACTTCCTCCCCGGAATCCTCATCCGCTTCTTTTTCCCCTGCTGTTTCTGACTCTGCTTCTTCTGCTTCCCGCTCTGCCATGTCACGTCCTATGTGGAGTGTAAAAGTTTCTTTTGCTTCTTCCTCTGTGTCTTTTTCTGCTGTGTAATCAATCATGACCGAAAGCTCCGGTTCGTCCAGACCATATGCCTCCAGATCCGCTTCGGATGCCTTGTAATTCACATAATCCTTTAAGTTCATATTTCGGATAATATCCAGATACGCTTCCACCCTGGAGGTGTCAAGGGGCAGCAGCGTTTCTTCCCTTCTCACAAAATAAACGTCTTCCGGATTATAAGTGGCCGCGCTTTCTTCTTCGTAAAAGATCTGCTCGGACTCTGTACCGGAAAACTGTATCTGTGTCACCTCTGCCAGTTCTGGTATATCATCATGAAGAATCACATCCGCGATCTCGATTCCAAACCGCTCCAACGGGTCTGTTTTTACCAGATACACATTGCCGTCGCCAATGGAAACATACCGCTGAGAATCCATGGTGCTGTAATCACCCAGCAGAATTTCGTATGTATCTGATTCGGTCTCCATATGGATCGTACCGGTTGGCGTATCCAGTCCATACTGTCCGAAGTCTTCCACCGCTTCTATCCGAAAAGAAACGCCGAATTCCTCAAACAGTTCCAGCATCCCTTTGATCTTTTCTCCATCCACCGGGAATTCCTGGTCCTTATCGTATAACCAGTTCCCGTTTTCATCCCTGCGGAACGAAAAAGAACCCGTATCACACTCCCAGGAAAGAACATTTACCTCTTCATTATGGATCTTCAGAATGATCTCGTCACTGTTTTGAATCTGTTCCTTTTGTTTCTCGTATCTGCTCACGCCAAAAGCGGCGAGGCTGACACAGACGAGTATTCCACACAAAATAGCGAGCCTTTTATATCGTTTCATGTTCCCCTCCTTATTATCGCTTGGCGGCTTCCTGTACGGGCTTTGCAGCCTCTCTTCGCCAGACAGTCACGCAGATCCCGGTTCCCAGATACATCAGAGGAAACAGCGCAATCATGATCATTTTCAGGAAAGAAGCGGTGGAATCGCTGATGGTCAGGTAATGATAATTCAGAGACTTGCTGCGTATGGCCACAGCTTCATTTTCTCCTATGAGCGAAGACATTGCATTCATGGCCAGATCCAGGTTTGCCCCCGATGAATATGCATGATACATTTCGTCCAGAAAGTCTGAAGATGAGAACCAGACAATCTGTCCGCCATGTTCTGCCGCAACCGATACGGCCACCGCAAAGGGACCGTCGGTATCTCCTTCTTCTTTTTCATAGGAAGACAACGCATACCCGTCTGCCTTACTGTATGACAGTTCCGAGGTCGTAAGCAGCGGCGTCACCTGTTCCGATTCCGTCTCCTGAATGGTCAGGCCCTGTGCGACGGGCATGATTGCGTAATAATTCTCCTGAATCAGAGGATCTGTGATCTCGCTGCTGTGCAGGTCCGGAAGCAGCACATAGGGGGACTGAAATGCATAGTGCGCACGGTCCATATCCACAACGATCCCATCCGCTGCTTCCACCCCGTAGTCCTTTAGAATACCGTACAGATTGGTCAGCATCCCATCCTCTGTGGGGCCGGCCAGCACCATCAGTTTTCCTCCGCCGGATACATACTCTTCCAGCATGCTCTTTTCTTCAGCGGAAATATCGCTGGACGGTCCATAGATCAGGATGCCGTCGGCATCTTCTGGAACTGCATCCGCGGTCAGCAGGGAAAATGCATTTAATTCCATGTTTTCTTTTTCCAGCTGTTCTTGAAAAACCGCTGAAAGTTCTGCCTCTCCATGCCCTTCCAGTACATAGAGCTTGGGCTGGTCTTCATTTACCACGTAATCAATCGCTGAGGTGATGGCTCCTTCTCCGTCAAATGAAACGTCATAAGAATAGGAGCTCATGTCTGCATCATAAAGATAGATGTCGTCGTAGCCAATAAACCGGCTCCGCTCCCCGCATTCCACCACCAGACTGTTGTTTTGTACCGTTTCTTTGGTATACTGTTCTGCAAAAGCCGGATAGATATCCGGGTTCTTCTTGACCACTTCAATATGCTCCGACAGATTTTCATACCGATCCAGCAGATTCTCCATCACATCATCTTCTTCATCCGCCTGCACAATCCAGTAAATCGTCACATCCTTTTCCAGGGCATTCACCACAACCTTTGTATTGCTTGTAATGGAATACAGCTTTGTGGAGCTAATGTCCAGCTGTGTCATAGATTTTGGCAGCACAGATGCCAGAACATTGACCGCGATCAGAATTGCAAGTACAATCAGAGCGACCATGAGCGAATAAGAACCTCCCTGCAGGGCAATGCGGTTTTGAAGCGCGGGTTTCTTCATCAGTTATACCTCCTTTTTTCCAGCGACTGCACGGTCAGGAACAGGAAAAATACAATTATGGTAAAATAATAGACAATGGACGTCAGGTCAAAAACACCTGACACAAAGGTATAAAACCGTTCAAACAAAGACAGTTGTCTCATAAGCTCTGGCAGCAGCCCTTCAAATATTTCCGGTTTCATCCAATATACGGCTCCGGTTGCGGCGATCAGAGCAAGCGATACCCCATAGGCCACTCCCTCATTTTTCGTCAGGTGACGGATCACTGCCCCCAAAAGACCCCAGAGGATGCAAAGAACCGCCGCTGACCCAAAGGCAGAAGAAGAAACATGCTCCGCCAGGCTGACACTGTAATAGTTGAACAGGATTACAGGGATCCCAATGCCTGCCGCAAAACCCACGTTCTCTGTCAGGGACGAGAGAAACACTCCAATGGAGATCAAGGCGCCGCCCATGATAAAAAATGCTGCCATAGAACCATAGGAGGTAAGCAGGTATACTTCACCGAACTGGGAAAAGATCCACGGGTAGATGGAAATGATGCACAGCGGAAGCAAATAGACCACAAGAAGTGCCATATATTTTCCCACCACTACCTGAGTGGAAGTAAGCGGCAGAGAAAACAAAAGCTGATCGGTCTTTTGTTTTCTCTCTTCCGCGATGACACGCATGGTCAGCACCGGAACCAGAACCACAAAGATCAGACTGACAAAGCTCAGCACATACTCAAAATTCGCCACTGCCTGCTGGATGTTGTAGATCATTGCTCCGACTCCCACAAAAGCCAGTAAAAATGCCCCGAAAATATAAGCCGTCAAAGTATGAAAACAGTCGGATAATTCGCGTCTGAATACTGCCATCATCGGTCTGCCACCCCACTTTCCTCTGATTTACTTCCTGCCGGATTTTTAAACGGATCCACTGACTCGTGCTCTGCCACGTCTGCCCCCGGCACATCCGTCTCGGTCAGCTCGATAAATACATCTTCCAGACTGGCTTTTTTTGGCGTCAGCTCCAAAAGTGCTTTCTTTTTCCGGGAAAATGCAAAAAAGAGGCTCCGGCTAAGATCCGACGCCTCCCCGGATGCCGCCTGAACATCCACACGGATCCTTCCATCCGCCATCGTCTCCATCCGCCAGTCGGATATAACGTCCAGTTCTCTTAAAATTTCATTGATTTCCTCTGCCTTTGCCTCAGCCACAAACGAGACGCCGTGTGACGCCTGAAACAGCTTTTCCAGATTGTCCGGCGTGTCAAATGCCACCAGTTTCCCCCTGGCAATGATCAGCACTTTTTCACAGATCGTCTGTACTTCCGACAGAATATGGGAACTTAAAATGACCGTACGTTCCTGGCCAAGCTGCCGGATCAGGTCCCGAATTTCAATAATCTGAATCGGATCCAGCCCCACGGTTGGCTCATCCAGAATGACGATCTTTGGATCACCCAGCAGCGCCTGAGCGATTCCCACCCGTTGTTTGTATCCCTTGGAAAGCTTTGCAATCAGCCGGTGTTCCATACCTTCCAGTCTGGTCTGCAGGATCACGGCTTCCATCTGGCTTTTCAGTTCCCTTCCTCTCAGTCCCTTTGCCTCTCCTACAAATTTCAGATACTCCCACGGAGTCTCATTCATATAAAGCGGCGGCTGTTCCGGCAGATAGCCCAGCCTTCTTTTGGCTTTGTCAGGCTCTTCATATATATCATATCCGTCAATTTTCACCTGTCCTTCTGTGGCGGACAGGCACCCGGTCATAATATTCATGGTGGTGGATTTTCCCGCCCCATTGGGCCCCAGAAACCCGTATACATGCCCTTCCTCGATCTTAAAGGACAAATCGTCCACAGCCGTAAATGTTCCATAACGTTTGGTCAGATGTTCAACCGTTACCATTTTGATCCTCCTGTCTTGTGTTCTGCCCTCCATCCTACCACCCGTCGCTGAAACCATACTGAAAATAGCAGACTTTTTCATTGCATTTTTTCAGCTTCCTTTCAGCATAGACATGTACTATAATAAGAAAACATGGAGAATGCAAGATGAGAATACTGATCATTGAAGATGAAAAACTGCTGGCAGATTCCCTTTTGACCCTGCTGACCGGAAAGGGATTTGACGTTGAGGTTGCTTATGACGGAAAGACAGGCAAAGAATATGCGGAACTGGGCATTTATGATCTTTTGATTCTGGATGTGATGATGCCGGGAATGAACGGTTATGAAGTGGCCCGAAACGTCCGTTCCATGAAATGCGGAACCCCCATCCTTATGCTGACCGCAAAATCGGAACTGGAAGACCGGATCACCGGCCTGAACGCGGGGGCTGATTATTATCTGACCAAACCCTTTGACACAAGAGAACTGCTGGCCTGTATCAATGCCCTGCTGCGCCGCCAGGGTACACAGGTGGATGAGATCGCTTACGGCAACACATCCCTGGATCTGTCTTCGGCCCTTCTGATCTGCGGGACCAACACCGTCCGCCTGTCTGCAAAGGAATTTGACATTATGCGGTTTCTTCTGCAGTCCGGCAGCCGCAACCTTTCCAAAGAAACCATTCTGGCAAGAGTGTGGGGCTATGATTCGGATGCCGTAGAAAATCATGTGGAAGTTTATGTGGGCTTTCTGCGCAGAAAGCTGAACAGCATCGGTTCCAATATCCGGATTGCGGCCATCCGCAGACTGGGATACCATCTGGAGGTAACGAAACATGACGAAGAAGCTCCGTCATAAATTTATATGGATCACCATGAGCATTCTCACGATCATGCTCTGTATCATCCTGTTCATGCTTTATTTTTTTACAAAGTTAAATCTGGAAAGCAACAGCATCCGTATGATGCAGGATATCGCCCTTCATCCGGTCCTGCCGCATGTACCCAATGAGCTGGCTGATGACATACGCCTTCCATATTTTACGCTCCAGATCAGCCCCCAGGGAGAGCTGATCGCCACCGGCGGCGGATACTATGACCTTTCAGACGAACATTTTCTGAAGGAACTGGCAGAGGATACCTTTTCCGCTTCTGCACCCATGGGCATCATGAAGGAATATAATCTGCGCTACTACCATCTGAGTACTCCGCTCAGGCAGGTACTTGTCTATGCGGACATCTCCAGCGAGCAGGCGACCCTGCGAAACCTGATGCGGAACTGCATCTTTATCGGCATCCTCTGCTTTCTAATCTTCCTTGGCATCAGTGTTCTGCTGGCCGGCTGGATCGCAAAACCGGTCGAGAAAGCATGGGAACAGCAGCGCCGGTTTATTGCCGATGCGTCCCATGAGCTGAAAACGCCTCTGACCGTCATCATGACCAATGCAGAACTTTTGCAGAATCCGGATTATAAGGAAGAAAACCGTACGACCTTTTCCGCAAGCATCCTGGTCATGTCAAAGCAGATGCGCAGTCTGGTAGAACAGATGCTGGAACTTGCCCGCACGGACAGCATCCAGTCGGGTCCTGTCTTTTCACCGGTCAACCTCAGCCAGATCGTCTCTGATGCAGTCCTTCCATTTGAACCTGTCTTTTTTGAAAAAGGCCTCACTCTGCAGACCGATATCACAGAAAATATAAGGATAGACGGTGATCCTACCCAGCTTCGGCAGGTTTTGGATATTCTCCTGGATAATGCGGGAAAATATTCATCCGAAAAAGGGACCACCTGGGTCACTCTCCACAGCCGCGGCAGGGGGCACTGTCTTTTGACGGTCGCAGATGAAGGAAGCGAAATCTCCGCACAGGATCTGCAGCATCTTTTTAAACGCTTTTACCGGGCAGATCCGGCAAGAAGCCGGACCGGCAGCTTTGGTCTTGGGCTGTCCATCGCCGAAAACATTGTTCTTCGGCACAAAGGGAAAATATGGGCGGAAAGCCAAAACAGGATTAATACATTTTTTGTGGAATTTGAAATGTTCAGAGCCGGGAAAAAAAGAAGGCGTGGTTTGAACCGTCAGCTGCATTGACATTCCGGTATCCACCCTTTATAATTATTATCACAAATGTAAGATTTAAGGCAGGGGATTCCTTACCGGCTGTAAGGAAGATCCGCCACAACTATATTGCAGCAGGAGGGAACAAAGGATGCGCTCATTACCGCAGATATCGGAGGCCGAGTTTGAGGTCATGAAGATTGTCTGGAAATTTGCCCCCATCAATACCAATGAAATTACAAAACGTCTGGAAAAGACCACGTCCTGGAGCCCCAAGACCATACAGACCCTCATCCGGCGTCTGGTTGCCAAGGGGGCACTTGCCTATGAAAAGCAAAGCCGGATCTTTGTCTACAGGCCTTTGGTGGAAGAGCAGGAGTATGTAAATCAGGAGAGTCATTCTTTTCTGAAACGTTTTTACGGCGGCCGGATCTCAGCCATGCTGTCTGCCTATATCGAGAACGACCGGCTCTCCAAAGATGAACTGGAAACACTTCGTTCCCTCTTATCGGAAGATTCAGGCCAATAGTCCGGGCATACATCCTTCTTCTCTGCAGGCACAAAAAATCCGGCACCTGCAGTGGGGACCTGTACATAAAAGCAGCTGCCCTCCGCATATAAGGGACCTATATCCCGTTGTCCGCGGAGGGCTGATACCGAAACTATAAGGGGACACTATGGCAGACTTTATGATACGTTTTTTGATCAGCAACCTTTTTCTCTGCGGCCTGATCGGACTTCTTTTTCTTCTTAAGTACCTGTTAAAAGGCAGTCTTACCAGCCGGATGCAGTACCGCCTCTGGTATGTGATGCTTGTGCTTTTATCTGTTCCGTTTCTTCCCCTGCCTGCGTCAGGACTTCTGCAGTTCTTCCCATGGATCAGCGGCCGGCTCAGAGGCCTGCTTTCCTCCCGGACAGAAATAGATACCAAAAACATCCCTGTTCTGGACAGTTCCGCGGTTATGAATCCTCTGCAGGATTTTGCCCTTTCTGCCGGCAGAGAAATGCCGTCCGCCATCGGTACGGTTTTGGCTGCGGTATGGATTGCGGGCATCCTGGCCATGGTTCTTTTGATGCTAAGATCCAGCAGCCGTTTTCGCCGATTAAAGCAGTCTGCGCTTCCACTGCAGAACCGGGAAGTCCGTAATCTTTACGAACACTGTCTGAAAGAAATGCACATAACGGCAAATATCCCCATCTACAGCACGGCTTTCCTGAAATCGCCCGTTATTGCAGGATTTTTTCGCCCCTGCATCTACCTTCCCATCCATGTGATCTCCGACTGCTGCCGTTTGGAACTTCGCTATATGCTGCTGCATGAACTGCAGCATTTTCGACACAGAGACGCACTGGCAGGGTATTTTATGGATCTTGCAGGTATCCTGTACTGGTTTAACCCTCTGGTATGGTATGCACTGGGAGAGATGCGCGCTGACCGGGAAGTCGCCTGCGACGCTGCCGTCCTGGAGCTTCTCAGAGAAAGCGAATATAAGAAATACGGCGATACACTGCTTGGACTTGCAGAAAAGATTTCCCTTGTTGCTTTTCCCTTTGCCGTCGGTATCAGCGGACCCATGCGGCAGATGCAGAAACGAATCCGGCAGATCGCTTCCTATCAAAAACCCACCGCCCGGAAGATAACGAAGGGATCTCTTTCGTTTTGTTTGATTTCTGTTCTTCTTCTGAGCTTTACTCCCCTGCTGTCCACCTGCGCGGCGGAGCAAAACCGTTACCATTGGGATGTCTCATCCGAGGTGATCTCCACAGTTGATTTGTCTTCCTATTTTCACGGATACAAAGGCAGTTTTGTCCTCTATGACTTGAACGCGGATGTCTGGAACATCTATGATATGGAACATGCCACACGGAGAACCTCACCCAATTCCACGTACAAAATCTACAGTGCACTGTTTGGGCTTTCGGAAGGAATCATCACCCCGGAAAATTCTTTTATGGCCTGGGACAAAGAACCCCATCCCTTTGACGCCTGGAATGCCGATCAGGATCTGTATTCCGCCATGGGCGCTTCTGTCAACTGGTATTTCCAGAACATGGCGGAACAGATGGGCCGGTCCGCGGTAAAACGTTATATCCACCAGATCGGATATGGAAATGAAGAGATCCATTTTGACTTTTCCACCTGCTGGCTGCAGTCTTCTCTGAAAATCTCTCCGGTGGAACAGGTGGAGCTTCTGAAAAATCTGTATCAAAACCGCCTGGACTTTGCTCCGGAACATGTAGACGCTGTAAAAAAATCCATCTGTCTGTTTTCCTCAGAAGGGCAGACATTTTACGGAAAGACCGGAACCGGACGCACAGAAGGGCGGGATGTCAATGGCTGGTTTATTGGTTTTACCGAAGCCAATGGACATACCTGCTTCTTTGCCACCAATATACAGGGAGAGAAAGAGGCCTCCGGAAAGATGGCAGCCGCCATCACCATGTCTGTCCTGTCGGACATGAATCTTTGGAAATAAAAGCCGTTTCCCATCCAGAAGCAGGAGATAACCCTATGCATAAAAAACTTTTTGAAATGAGTACAGAAGAATTATGGCAGCTGTTTCCGATTGTACTGACCGGGCATAAGACATACTGGAAAGACTGGTATACCGAAGAAGCCCGCCTGCTCCATCATACACTCCCTGCCGACCAGGTAATCCGCATCTGTCACATCGGAAGCACCGCTGTAGCCGAAATCCATGCAAAACCGATCATTGACATCCTGGTAGAGACCACCAAGAACAGTGATTTTTCGTCTCTTACAGAGCTGCTGACTCAGGCAGGCTACCTGTGCATGTCAAAGAGCCGGCACCGGTCATCCTTTAACAAAGGATATACCGAAAACGGGTTTGCAGATCAGGTCTTTCACCTGCATCTGCGCCGGTTTGGAGATCATGACGAGCTGTATTTTTGTGATTATCTGAATGCTTATCCGCATATTGCTCAGAAATACGAGCAGCTGAAACTTGAATTGTGGAAACAGTATGAACATGACCGGGATGGCTACACCGAAGCAAAGACTGCATTTATATCCCACTATACCAGATGCGCAAAAGCAGAATATGGAAACAGGTATGAAATGATTCCCGAAACGGCACCTGCAGCCCGATAATCAGCGAAAAGCGGTATCCACCTTTTCCGAAACATCTCCCTGATATCTTTATCGAAAATTGATCACCCACCGGTTTTCTGACTGATAATAGATCAGCCATACTCTGACACTCTGATCATGGAGTACCAGTGTGCAGTCATATTCGATTGTGGGAAACCCGGCATACCGCTTTTTTTCCTGGGAGTGTACGGTGATCTCCCGGACTGTCTGTATTTCCCCATTCTCATCCTGAATCTTCAGCATCAGGGGCATCACCTTCCCGGTACTGGTAAACCAGCACTGACAGGCAATTTTCTTTTGCGTTCCTCTGACGATGCCCGCGTCTGCTCCCCATGAATTTATACCAGTTGCAAATGCCATTGCCAGTTCCTCCCTTCAAAAGTTCTGCTGCAGCCCTGACCGGGCATCTTCTGTTTCTGTCGGATGTTTTCCTGACATCTGTTCTCATTTCTGTAAATTTAGAAAAACATTCCCAGGAAACGTTAACCACGCTTCGCAAACATATGTTCTTTTTTCCTGCAGAACCATTATAGCAAACGTACGTTCCTTTTTCAAGCGGTAAGATCTGTTAATCGGATGCGTCATACATCCGTATCCTATCTGGCGTTTTTTGAGTTATTGACTCAAATCTTTCACCGGGGTGGGAAACGGAGTAGAAATAAAGGGCACAAAATGCGTCTGTAGACGATGAAAAGCTGATCTGCTCTTTGGGAGAGGCCGGGCTTTATGCGTCGGACAGTTCCACCTTGCCAACAAAAGAATAATAGATTTATCCCTTACCAGCCATTCGTTAAAAATACAGCGGAGACTATGATAATCTCCGCTGCATATTTAACATTATATCCTTGTCGGTCAAATTCGATTATGCTCTCCCCATTCGCACATTCCATCCAAAATAGGCATCAAAGATTTTCCCCGCTCCGTTAAGCTGTATTCGACTTTAGGCGGAATTTGAGGATATTCCTCCCTGTGCACCAGTTTGTCAGCTTCTAATTCTTTCAGTGTGGAACTCAATGTTTTATAGGAAATATCCCTAATGTATTTTTTCATTTCATTGAAGCGCACAACCTTAAATTCCATCAGGGTATAAAGAATTGTCATTTTATATTTACCGTTGATTAAAGACAAAGTATAGCTGAAACCTGTATCATTAAGACACTCTTGTGAAATACATCTCTTGTCCATCATACGCTTTCCTCCAGGTAAGTATCGCACTTATATGTGCGTACTTGATTTTACTTCAATTCTCGCTACAATGATACTATCAGAAACGGGCAAAGTCAAGCCCGCAAAATCAGGAGGTTTACATGAGCAAAAAAATAGTTGTTATTACCGGAAGTCCTCGAAAGAAAGGCAACAGCTTTGCCATGACAGAGGCATTTATTCAAGCAGCAGAGGCCAGGGGGCATTCTGTCACCCGCTTTGATGCCGCCCTGAAAAATGTTGGCGGCTGCCGGGCTTGTGAAACGTGCTTCAAGACCGGAAAAGCCTGCTCCTTCGATGATGACTTCAATACGATTGCCCCTGCTATCCTGGAGGCTGACGCGGTGGTTTTTTCCATGCCTGTGTATTGGTATTCCATCCCTGCACAAATCAAAGGGGTTATTGACCGCCTGTTTTCCTTTGTAGTAGGCGGGAAGGATATTGCCGGGAAAGAGTGCGCTGTTATTGCCTGCTGTGAAGAACAGGATATGTCTGTTTTTGACGGGATTCGCGTTCCTGTGGAACGCTCTGCCGCACTAATGAAATGGAAGATAGTAGGCGAGGTTCTTGTTCCCGGCGTTCTGAATGTTGGTGATATTGAAAAGACAGACGGCTGCACGCAAGCGGCAGCTCTGGCGGAAAAATTTTAAGGAGGAAGAATACCATGCCAAAAAAAATTGTCATTCTCAACGGCAGTCCTCGAAAAAAAGGCAATACTTCCGCGCTGGTCAAGGCGTTTACCCAAGGGGCGGAAAGTACTGGTCATACCATAACAGAATTTTTTCTGGACAGCATGAACATCCACGGCTGCAAAGGCTGTTTTGGTGGACACAGTAACAGGGATTGTCCCTGTGTCCAGAGGGACGATATGGACAAAATTTATCCGGCGGTACGGGAGTGCGATGTAATCGTACTGGCCAGCCCGCTCTACTACTGGAATATGAGCGGACAAATCAGAACTGCTGTTGATCGCCTGTTTGCGTTGGAAGAAGGGGACGGAAATCTCCTGCGCGGGCACGGAAGGGCTTCTGCTCTGCTGATGGCGGCGGAAGGCCATGGCTTTGAAGATGTTCTTTTTTACTACCATCACTTGGCGGAGCATTTGAAGTGGAATAATCTCGGTCATGTTCTTGCCGGAGGAAACGGAGACACAAGAGATATTGAGGGAAAGTCCGAAGTATCTGCTGCTTATGAATTAGGCAGATCCATAGATTAAATAAACTCTGAATCTGTCTCACCACGGCAAAAAAGCCGTCGTACAAGCAGAAGCATCATCACACCCGAAGGGGCGGCTTTGAGTAAGTCAGAGTCGCCGCTTTTTCATTTTACCGACGGCACAGGGACGATTACGAATAGATAAGCACTTATCAAAAAAAGCCTAATCCCCGCAGAGGCATCTCCTACCCATGTTTGCGAAAATAGTCTTTTACTGTCTGTTCATATTGACACCCCAGAGGGCGCAAAACTTCTGATTTTCTGGGCTGTTATGCAGCTCCTTTTATTGGAAACCGATGGCTCCCTGTCAAGTTTTACTTTGCTTTTGCCGCCGTTTATCCCTGTCACGCCACGCGTTGATTGCTGCATAGTGTATGACAACTCTGCAAAAGGCGTTACATGTGTATTCCATATGTTCCTTGTATGCTTCTGTGCAATTCATAAATAATCCCTCTTTCTTTTCCAGTAATACCCTCAGTTAACCGTGTGTCCCCTTATCCACTGAGGGTATCCTGTTTCGATTTAGAAATTCAATCTTTCACTTAACACTGAATTGCACATCATTCTTTTTTTCTCTTTCAAAACAAGCAATACGGAAAGAGCCGTCGCAAGTAAATCACTGATAGGCTGTGCAAAGAAAATACCATTGATTTCAAGAAGAATCGGCAATATATAAATAAATGGCACTAAAAAAATGATCTGCCGCAAAACCGTTATGATAACAGATGGTGCCGGACGGTTAATTGACTGAAAAAATGTGGTAGCTAACATTACAAATCCCAAAACAGGTGTAATGCAGAAATTTATACGCAAACCGGAAATTCCGATTCGGAACATTTCTTCTGTTCCACCAAAAGCAGCAAGAATTTGTTTTGGAAAGACAAGAACCATAATCCAAATAAAACAGGTAATGGACACGGAAAATACGGTAGCCTGACAAAGCGTTGATATGACCCGCCTGTAATTTCCAGAGCCATAATTATTCCCGATGATTGGTTGGATGCCTTGACTGATACCGCTTGCGGGCATAATTACAAACGTCATAATGCTTGATATGACAGCATATACACTGATTGCAATATCACCACCATATTTTCCTAATTGACTGTTATAAACAAGACTGATAAATCCCATAGCCATCTGTGCTACCCAAAAAGCAAAACCGCAGGAAATAATCTGCAAACATAATTCTTTGTTCAAAGGAAAAATATCCTTTGAGATTTTAACCTGTGTTCGGTTTCCAAATACGAAATACGCTCCGAAAAGAGCTGAAAAAATCTGTCCTATTACCGTAGCGCTTGCAGCTCCTATCACGCCCCAATCAAAAACAATAATGAAAACAGCGTCCAAAATAATATTTGTGACTGCTCCTATTCCCGTTACGCACATTCCTAAAACTGGTTTTCCCGACACACGGACAAAATCACAAAATAACTGCGATAGTCCTTGAAAAATACACCCTAAAGCCACAATCCGATAATATAAAATTGCATATGGATATGCGGTTTGTGTAACTCCGAAAACCTTTAAAATCGGGTTAGGAAATAGGAGCAGCAAAGCACTTAGTATGATTTCAAACACACAAACAAGCACCATAGCATTACCAAAAGACTGATTCATTTTTTCCGGTTCGTTCTGACCGGAAAATAAACTGAAAAAGGTAGAACCCCCCGCACTGCACATCAAAGCAAAAGCCATCATCATATAAGATAAGGGAAAACAGACGGATAAGCCCGCTAATGCAGAAGTTCCATTAAAATTACCAACAAACATTCTATCCACGATATTATAAACAGCTGTTATCAATAGTGAGATAGCTGCTGGTATGGAAAATTTTAAAATCATGGGAAATAGTTTCCCGTTTAAGTAATCCACTTTTGTTTCATTCATAGTGATACCTCCGTTTATTAGTTTCCTAAGTTTATATTTAAAAATGCAGCTGCCGATTTATCGACAGCCTTAACACTTTCACGAAATGTTATCAAGCATTTTTTCAATTACTTTGAAAAAAATATCCAGCTCATTCTGCGAAATATCTTTTGTTAATTCTTATTAAATTGCGGTAATA
>ERZ808046.183-NODE-183-length-77389-cov-13.793098_pt1 | contig 77389 bp, 73 predicted proteins | sample MGYA00380196_ERZ808046 | MGnify/ENA primary metagenome ERZ808046 (study PRJEB31490, sample SAMN06133421) | mouse gut metagenome | isolation source: Z6_2 | host: mice | place: China: Chengdu | collected 2015-05 ... | reverse complement strand
AATATAAAAACTGATGTCTGCAATTTGCCTGTTCTTAAATACACCGGCAAAATTGGCAAAGACTGACGCCGTCAGGGTAATGATTAAAATCTGTATCAGACTTATTCTCTGCCTTTCGAACTGATAGAAAAAAAGCTCTTTGATCCCTTTCAAAAATCCTTCTGCCGCCTCTTTTATCTTGCCTTCCATCAACAGTTTTATCAGACTTTCAAATGATACCTTCCTATCTGGATATAATTCCTCCAAAAATTCATCCAGTTTTTCAAATTCAAACTGCTCTCGCAGTACTTCTTCTGCTTTCCTGTTGATTTCACCGGTGATTTCCTGTGCAGTTACCGTCATAGGATGAAACAAAAAAAGTATGATACCGATCAAAAATACTACTCTTTTCATAACTCCTCCTATATAAGAAAACCTTCGATCGTATCAAGTAAGGCGATAAGTACAGGCATCCCCAACACGAGTACCGTTAGTTTGGCAAGCACGCTAATCTGTGACGCAATCGTCTGGTATCCCGCATCTTTGCATAGATCACAGGCGAATTCTGCGATATAGGTAATCCCCAGCATTTTAAACAAAATCCCGATATAAATTTCATTCAGCTGTACATAGCTTTGAATCCTTCTTGCCGCATCTGCCACAACGGATAACTTGTCTGCAATCGCAGCAAATATAAAAATACTGATTGCCACGCCCATGTAAATTCCGTATTCTGTTTTCGTATGTTTGAACTGCAATGCAAGCAAAACTCCAAAGACACTTATGATACACGCCTGTACAACTCCCATAATGCCCTCCTACAATTCAAACAATGCTCGTACTGTCTCGAACAATTCATAAATATACGGAATAATCCAAAGCAACACCAGGATAAGTCCTGCAAAACTTGTAAGAAATGCATGTTCCTCTCTCCCGCTGTGTTTCAGTACTTGGCTTAGTACAGATACGAGAATTCCCACTGCCGCAATTTTAAAAATCAGATTTACACCCATTTCCTCCTCCTATGCCATGACCACCATCAAAAATAGTCCGGCCGCCATTCCCAGACACCGGTACAGCTTCGTTCTGGTTTCCATTTCTTTTTTTAAAAAGCCAATGGAATCATCGGTCTGCTCCAGATAAAAAAGGAGTGTTCTCTCCTGCATATCCCGGTCTGCATACCCAAGATTCTCTCCCAAAGCAGAAAGATTCTGCCTGTCTGCCTTATCCATGGGAAACTCCAGCGGAAATTTCTCCATCTCCTCCTTCCAGATGGTGAAAAAAGGCGTGCCCCCTTCCTCCTCCATACGCCGGAATACCCGGAGGAAAAAGAGCCCCGGCTCTTTATCTGCTCCCTCCCTGCCATCGGCAAACCGCTTTCCCACCTCCGAAAGCGCCTCCGGCAGGGTGGCGTTGGAATACAGAATCTGTCCTTTCAGATAAAAAATCATCTGCCGGAACAAAAGAAGAACCCTGAGTCTTTCCTTCCATCTGTCTGCGGCCAGAAATCCCCCGCCAATCACTGCTCCGGCCATAATTAAAATCCCCATATATTTCATGCTTTCGCCTCCCTGGCTTCTTGTGAGCACTCCTTGTTCCTCTCCTCTTTCATCTCCGGCCGCTAATTCTCAGGCCACAGTCTCATAAATTCCCCATCATAGATACCGGTTACGGTTCCCGGCCCGGGAGTCCTTGTAAGAACCACATACCGGTCAAACATCTTTTCCCTTGCCATTTCAGAAAGCACAGGCTTCCCCGCCAGATCCTCCACCTGGTTTCCATGGACTGTGGCAAGAATTCTGCATCCGCAGTTCATCACATCCCTGAGGGCTTCCAGATCCTCCCGGGTCCCAATCTCGTCCACAGCTACCACCCGGGGGGCCATGGACCGTATCATCATAAGCATTCCTAAAGCTTTTGGACAGGCATCCATCACATCGGTCCGTATTCCCAGATCACATTGAGGAATTCCTTTAAAGCTTGCCCCAATTTCTGACCGCTCGTCCACCACGGACACCTCCATCCCCTCTCCATATACGTTCCCATTGGAAATCTGCCTCACCGCATCTCTCAGGAGAGTGGTTTTTCCCGCACCCGGAGGAGAAAGGAACAATGTGTTTTTCAGACAGCCATTTTCATACAAAAACGGTAAAATACGGTCCGCACAGCCAATCTTCTGATGTGCCAGACGGATATTTAGTCCCGAAATATCTTTGATGGTTCTTATCCGCTGTCCCTCCAGTACCGTTTTTCCGGAAATTCCCACCCGATGCCCTCCTTCGATGGTCAAAAACCCCTGACGTACTTCATCCTCGAAGGCGTACAGCGAATGCCTGGAGAAAATCCCAAGAATCTCTTTAATAAGCGTCTGGTCAGCTATTACCGCATCCCTTTGCTCCGTGCCTCCCCATCTTTCCAGGAGCCCCTTCTCCAATAGAAAAAACTCCTGGCCGTCCATGAAGACAAACACCGGTTTCCCGGCCCGAACCCGAATTTCCTGTACCCGCTTTATCTCCGGCACTGCCTTCTTAAAAATATCCTTAAGCCTGGCTGCCTCCATATCTTTCACACTCCTTTATCCCCAATATATGTTTCCCGGACAGGTTTATGACAACGAAAAAAAGACCGGCAAAAAGCAATCGCTTTTCACTGATCTTGTTTTCTTCTGCAATTCCACATAATTTCGTACTTACTTGTGATATGGTTCTCCATAACATATCCAAGTGCGAAAAATAGCCCTGTATTATTCTGTCAAACAAGGCAGAACACTTGTAAATGCTCTGCCCTGTCATGTCCTGCCCTTAAATTATATGATATTCTCTATATAATATCAGGCGATAATCTTTATCATCTTTCATTCTTTCTATTTCAGTAAAACGTTTATCTGCCAGCAGTTTTTGTATTAAAGAAAGCATCAGTTCTTCGCCATACTCCTTGCCTTTTTCCACATTCTCCTGGTCTCTCATCAATAAAGTCATATACTCATGCCTCCATTCCCTGTTTTTCTTTGCTTCCTGCACAGCTTCTTCCAATTTTTCAACATAGGAATCCTCCGGCTTCTGACCTGCCACATAGTCCAGAAATGCCTTTAATTCCCTGCTGACATCATCCATTGTTCCGTCTGCATTCAGAAATATCTTTACCGCTTCGTCTCCCATGGAAATACTATTGTCTTCCTTACAGATATTTTCAAAGGTATAGATATGCCGCCCTTTCCCGTATAAATCAAACGGACAGATAAAAATGATGTAACTTTTGTTCAGCTTTTTGTAATGCTGTCCTGCATCAACAAGCTGAATGTCTATCATTCCCTGATAATATCTGCTTCTCTTAGGCAATTCCTTTGTATCGCTGACCTGCATTTCTATGTCGTAAACAGTCTCCCTGTCGTCCTTTACATACACATCCAGTCTGACACTATGGGCATCCATATCTACATTGATACTTTTCTGCAATTCCGGATACTCTATTCAGTCAATCTTCAAGTCAGGGAGAATCCGCTGCAGTAATTCCTTGCACAACTCCGGATTCTGCATGACCTTTCCAAACAGGAAATCATTGGATATACTTAGGTCTTCCCAGTTTGTCTGCTTTGTTTCCATGTCTCCCATTTATCTACCTGCTTTCTTTAAAAATTATCGCCGGAAAAACTCTGTATGTCTCACAGTCTTACTATCTTCTACTCCTATTATACACGGACTTTTGGCCAATTACAATACACACAGAACCTGTCTTCCGACATTTTATTCTTCAGTAATCTTTCAAAATAACAAGCTTATTCTGGTAGCACTCTACGGAAACATTACACCCAACCTCAAAGCTTCACTGTTTTACCCAGTTCCCCTGCAAGAAACATACCATATACTCTTCCGTCAGGCACATAGCTACCTCGTTCTCTTTTCTGGACATTGGAAATAAAGGATTGACGGTAAGCGGATCAATTTAATCCTGTATCCTTTTAAAGCAGGTGGATTTTGCGCTCGCCTTTTGTCCGTAAATCTCCAATACAGGGTTAGAAAAGCGTTCTCCAAAAAAGCACCCAATGAGGAACACCGCAAAAAGTATCCGGTCAGATTCGCTTCTGAAATTAAAGTGTTCCTTGATACAGTTTAGGCGCAGGATAAGAAAACCGTTCTTTCCCAGTTTCCTGGAATAAAGGATATGATGAATCTTCCTCATTACTTCTTCGGGAATCTGTTTCTTTCCCAGATAACCATTAAGCTGTTTCAGCAGATACCACTGGCTCACTGTTTTGATTCGGATTCCTCTTTTCATCCGCAATCTTTACCCCTTCCTCTTCCATAGATTTCGCTGTCTTTTTTGCCTGTTCTCCTTCCCATGATTTTTCCGCTTTTTCTGGCAATTTTTTATCTCTGGCCTTTTCTGTTTTCTCTATTTTTTCACCATTGGACTTATTTGGATTCACTGTAGTACTTTCATCACCATCCTCTGCCTTCTTCTCAAATATGAATGGGCGCAGCTTCCATCTTCCTGGAAAATATCTTCCTGCCATCAGAGGATGAATAGCCGTCAGTCTCTCATACTCCCCTTTATCATCCACGATATCCACCACTTTTTCTTTATAGCTGTTCAGCAATTTTCTCAGATATGCCTTTTCCTCTTTAACAAATTTATTTGTCAGGAAAGTATTGCCATATCCAAGCAGAATGGTGTCAAATCCACGTTTCAACACTTCTTCCAGATATTTCCGGTTCTCCGTATTGTTAGGCACTTCTGAGGGCTTTAATCGCTGTTTGAACAGCTCACCATAAAGATTACAGATTGTTATGGTGGTATAGCCCATAGGGAACAGGTTATTCAAAACAAATGTAGTAGTAGTATCTATTATGCTGATATCTTTACTTGCCGGATTCAACCCAATCACCAAAATACTTTTCTTCTGCTTGCTGTCTTTACAGATAAATGTCAGCTCAAACCACTTTTTCCGATTCTTATCAAAAATGCCTTTCCGCTCTATCATCATTGTATTTGTTACTTGTCGCTCCATTTTATGCTCCTTTTTACACAAAAATAAGGCAGATAACATTTTTGCTACCTGCCCATTTCATTCGTTCTCATGCGGTTATGCTGCCATTGTTTCCAGTGCCACCAATATACCGACCGTTATGACACATGCGCTTAAAAAGATTCCTGCGTGCATATATATCACCTCTTTTCTTTTAGATTTCAGAATAATAATATAAATCTGTAAAATGAATCTTAACTATAAATCCATACTATTAACCCCATAGAAGCCGCACACTCCCATGGGGTTAAAATATAACTCTTATTCTCTTTTATCTCCAGGAACATCCGTTCCTTTTCGTACTTACTTGTGATACGGTTCTCCCTGTGCGATACGAAAACTTCTGTACAATTGCTCCAGAAGGAGCACCCGCATCAGCTGATGGGGAAATGTCATTCTGGAAAAACTCAGTTTATAATCAGCCCGTGCCAGGACCGCTTTGGAAAGTCCAAGAGAACCGCCTATCACGAAAACGATCCGGCTGATACCTGAAACACCCCATTTTTCAATCTGAGATGCCAGCTCCACAGAATCCATCATGGTTCCTTCAATGGCCAGAGCTACCACAAAGCTTCCATCCTTTATACTGGAAAGAATCCGTTCTCCTTCTTTCCCTTTGATCTGCTCCTCCAAAGCAGCGCCGGCTCCATCCGGAGTCTTTTCATCTGCCACCTGGATGATATCCAGTTTACAATACCGGCCAAGCCGCCTGGAATACTCTTCAATGGCCGCCTGAAAAAACGGCTCCTTAATCTTTCCCACAGCAACCACAGTTATTCTCATCCGGCAGCTCCCTCAAATTCCAGCAGCATATCATACCAGACAGCGCCGCCATGTACGGACGCGGATACCCCAAGATTCCGATAGCCAAATTTCTCATAATAATGAATCAGATGTTCCTTGCATGTTAAAATCAACCCTTTACGCTCCTTATTACGGGCATCATCAATGAAACGGTTCATGAGACCGGCGGCAATCCCACGACATCTGTATTGGGGAAGAACATCCAGGCCGAATATACTTTGATATACGCCATCCGGAATATGGAGACCGCTGTCTTCAAACATCTCATCGCGGATCGTGCGCTCATTGGTCACGCAGCCATTGATGAAACCAATAATACTTCCCTCACAGACAGCTACGAAAAAGCTTTCCGGGAACGTGGCAATACGCTGGCGAAGGGACTCATATGATGCGGCCTCTGCCGCAGGAAAACAGGCAGCCTCCACGGCTGTGACTGCATCCAGATCGTCAGGAGTAACGGAACGGATTTCGATCTTTGTCATCTTACATACCTCTTTTCCCAAAATAGGAACCGTCTTTTTCCCCGGTAAACGGGGCACACTAAGCGCGAAAATAGTAGCCCACCCCCCATTTGGTGTGAACATATTTAGGATCACTGGGGCTGGGTTCTATTTTTTCACGAAGCCTCCGTACATGCACATCCACAGTCCTCACATCTCCGCTGTCCATGGCTTTATTTCCCCAGACATAACTAAGAAGCGCTTCCCTGCTGTATACCTTGTTGGGATTGGTTACAAGCAGCTCCAGCAAATCAAACTCCTTTGCAGTCAGGTTAATTTCCCTATCCTTAATAAACACCCGTCTGCCTTCTCTGTCCAGCTTTAAATCTCCGCATACAACTGTGCTGCTTTCCGCCCGTCCGTTCCTGCCGGATTTTCTGGAATTTCTCCGGATAATGGCTTTGATTCTGGCTTTCACCTCCAGAATATTGAAGGGCTTTGTGATATAATCGTCTGCGCCATATTCAAGCCCCAGAATTTTATCCATATCGCCTCCCTTGGCTGTCAGCATGATAATAGGCATCTCAGAAAATTCACGGATTGCCTGACACACCTCAAACCCGTCATATTCCGGAAGCATCACATCCAGAAGCACCACATCATATTCTGTCTGCTTTGCCTTCTCTATGGCCTCATTTCCATCATACGCACAATCTACTTCCATTCCATCCTGTTCCAGACTGAACCGGATCCCTTTTACAATCAATTTCTCATCATCCACAACCAGAACTTTTGCCATTTTCTCCTCCTGCTAAACTGTGATACGATCTTTTATCTTCTGAAAACCTGCATTCTTGATGCCGGGAACCTTCATAATATCCTCAATTTTCTCAAAGCCACCGGATTCCTCCCTGAAGCGGATAATATCATCCGCCCGTGACTCCCCGATTCCCGTCAGGGTCATAAGCTGTTCCTTTGAAGCCGTATTAATGTTGATGAGTCCGTCAGACTCTCCTGTTGTTCCTGAAAAAGACTCCCCGGAAAGGGTTTCCGCCTCTTTTTCGCTTAATATTACCAGTTTCATTCCATCGGAAACCTTCTGTGCCAGATTCAAAGAATCCGGAGCCGCAGCTTCCGTAAATCCCCCGGCTGCCTCCACGGCTTCAAACACACGGCTCCCGGCCGGAAGCTCGTAAACTCCCGGCTGATTCACTTCTCCACATATATGTACAAAATATCCCGGCTCATCTGCATGCGATGGTCCGGCTTCTGCAAAGGATTCCGGTGAAGGCACATCTTCTTCATTCCCTGTACCAGGCTCTCTTTTCGCCTCTGCGGTTTCAGGCCCATTTTCCAGCAAAACGCCTCCGGATTTTTCTCCAAAGACGCCATAGAAAAGCCCGGCCACGGACAAAAATACCGCGGCCGCTGTAATTTTCCAATATTTTTTACTGACTTTTTTCCACATAATCATACCTCCTGAAAAATTCTTCAGAAGATACTGTTCTGCCTACCTATATTCTATCCAAACACACCTGCAAAAACAAGTCCCATTTTAAAAACTTTTTATCCTTCTATTACCATCGAAACACCACGATCCCGGCAATGGCAACGGCAGCGCCTATCAATTTCTTCCACTCAAATCCTGCCTTATCCACCCCGAACATTCCAAACACTTCCACAAGATAGGACACCAGAATCTGTGTCACAACAATGAGAAGCGTTGCCTTCGCAGGCCCCAGGCCGTCCATACTTTTAATCACAGTCCATGTGATAAAGGCTCCCATGACACCGCCTAGCAGCATATATTTTTTGTCCACAGAGAACATTCCCCATATCTCTCCGCGCCCGGTGCAGAAATATAGAACCACACAGGTCAAAAAAGCGGTGAGCTGTACCCATCCGGCCGCCGCCCAGATACTGCTCTGCTTAGTCACCTCCGTATTAAACACTCCCTGAATACTCATAAGCGCTCCGGAAAGCAGAGCCACAACAATTCCCCACATAAAAAACCTCCTGAAATGAATTACCAGTAGTATTCCATGTCAGGAGATTTTTATACTTCATCGTCCGGCAAAAGCCGGACGCCTGCCCAAAGGGCATGTATTACGGATCCCCGGAGGGGATACCTTGTCGTTTCCTTTACACTCTGTTCCTGCGCCTTAAAGCCGCCTGGGCCAGATGTTTACATAAAACAGCTGTCGTCACGGCCCCTACGCCGCCCGGCACCGGTGTCGCAGCCAGGGCGGCCGTTTCCAGACCCTCCCACTTTACATCGCCGCATACCCTGCCATTGTCGTCCACATTGATTCCCACATCAATAACCACAGCACCGTCGGCCACATGCTCTGCGGAAAGCATCCCGGCTTTCCCGGCCGCCGCCACCAGAATATCAGCCTCCCGGCACATCCTGATCAAATCCTTTGTCCGGGTATGGCAAACAGTCACCGTGGCATTTTCCTTTAAAAACAACATGGAAAGGGGCCTTCCCACAACCATGCTCCGTCCCACAATCACTGCATGCTTTCCTGTAATCTCCATATCATAAGCTTTTAAAACCTCAATCACAGCCTCGGCCGTACAGGGAGCAAAGCCGTCCTCTTCCCCTGCGAACACTCTGGCCGTATTCACGGGACTGATACCGTCCAGATCCTTTCGGGGATCGATCATCCTCTCAAAAGCCCGCTCATCCATGGTTTTCGGAAGAGGCCGAAGAAGAAGGATCCCGTCAATTGCATCATCCCCATTGATCTTTTTAAACTCCTTACAAAACTCTTCTTCTGAAATCGTCTCCGGAAACACAAAGGACCTGGCTTCCATGCCGAAGGCAGCAATCTTCTTCATCACATTCCGCTCATAGGAAACATCATCCGGCCTCTGTCCCACCCGGACAATGGCTGCCGTCGGGACGTATCCATTCATGGTTTTTAAATACTCCTCCACCTGCTTCCTGAGCTTTTCTGATACCTCTGCCCCTTTTAGTGTAATCATCCCTTCACCGCCTCCAGTACAATTCCATAAATCCGGTCTGCCCGTTCCGTTCCTTCTTTCACAAACTGATCTGCCATTTGATTCAAACGCTCTGCCTGTTCCCGGTTTTTCATCAGCTTTGTATTAATATATACATTCATCACAGCCCCCAGCAAGGCAGAACGCAAAAACTGAATCCCCACTCCGGCATCGCTGACTGCCAGGCGGCTTCCATGAAGCGCCAAAAGCTCCACAGGTTCCATGGCTTTCATGCATTCCTCCATAATTTTAAGAGGAACTGCCGCCGCCTCATTCAGACACCCCTCCATATACTTTTCCTTTTCTCTCCGCTCCTCATCTGTCTCCGCCTTCATACCGTATGCCCGGGAAAGCGGCTCAAATACCCTGGCATCCTCTGCCGACAAAAAAAGAAAACGGTTTCTGGAGTCTTTCAGTTCTCCAAGGCACTTTTGCACTTCCTCCTCCCACTGAAGATACTTTTTCTTTCCTGTGGTCAGATTTCCAACCATCTCACCCAAAGCAGCCCCCAGCGCTCCACAGACAGCAGAAGCGCCTCCGCCTCCCGGCACAGGTGCCTTTGATGCCAGTGCCTCCAGATATCCATTCCATTCTTCCATATGGTCCTCCTCTCCGGTCACAAACCTTTTTCCCATCCCCGGCCTGTGCCCTATAAAATCGTCTCATGAAACTGTTTTGTACCTTCACATTTACATGCAGAAATCCATTTAAAATCCGCTCTGCCGGCCCTAAGCGCCAGTGGCACTTGTCAGGACAGCCCCAAATGAAATGCAAAAGTTTTTTTACTTTCCGGCCCGACTTTTTTATGGAACAATTACCATCTCAACTATATAAACAACCACAATAGCTGAGCACGCCACTGTGACCAGGCCCTTTCTGTAATAACTGAGTATCAATGCCACTGCTGTTCCCGCCAGAGCCGAATAAAGACTTCCTGTTGATAAAAATACATCAGGAAAGGTCATAGCCCCTAAAACTGCATAGGGCGTATAATCCAGAAATGACCGTAAATATCGCGACCGAATCTGTTTTCTGAACACCGTAAGCGGCACCACTCTGGGAATATATGTCACCAGCGCCATAATAAAAATGCAGGTGATAATCCGCATCATATCCATATCATTCCACCTCATTTGTCACATATTCCGTATGGTCCTTCGGAAACAGCGCCGCACCACACCCGGCCCCGGCCAAAGTGGACAGAATAATCCTGAATCCTGAAGAAATAAAGGAAAATACGGGAATATATTTTAATATACAATTTGCAAAAACCGCAATCAGTATGATTACAAGCACATGGACCGAATCCCTGGCAGCAGGAACAATCAGTGCAATGAACATGCCATATAAAGCGATTCCCATGGCATTCTGAAGGGCCGCAGGCAGCACCGATGAAATACATGCCCCCAGAACCGTTCCCAGATTCCAGCCGGCAACCGGCGGAAGAATCAGGCCGAAAAGATATACCGCCCTCAGAGTTCCGGGTTTTAAGGAAGCCACCACAAAAATTTCATCCGTCACCGCAAACCCGAAGAGCATACGTTTCAGAGTTCCCATCGTCTTCTCAATCTTCTGGGTCAGTGACAGAGACATTAACATATACCGGATATTAATCACAAAGGTAGTCAGCCCGATTTCCACATATCCAGCCCCCAGAAGAATTAAATTGGTTCCTGCAAACTGGCCCGCACTGGTAAGATTCGTTAAAGAAATCAAAAACGCCGCCCACACAGGCAAACCGCCGGAAACCGCAATAAATCCAAAGGTAAAGGCCACCGGAATATATCCCAGGCAAATAGGCAATCCATCTTTAAGTCCGCGCCCGAATTCCTTTTTCCAGTTCATTTTTTCCTCCATATAGGTAGAATGTCTGACGACATTCTACCATATTCCCTCCCTGATAGTAACCCCTTTGATGATTTTTTTCGGTTATTTTGGCGGTCCGCCCACTTGACGCAGCATGGGAATCATTGTTACAATAGAGGTATCCAAATATGCTGAATAAGGAGGAAACAAATGGCACCGAAAGTATATTTTTCCAGAACTATCACTCCCGAAAAAGTAGTAGAGCTTTACGATATGGCCGGGAAAAAGCCTGATGGAAAGGCAGCTGTTAAGCTGCACTCCGGAGAAGTAGGAAACCAGAACTTCTTAAGACCCGGCTTCTGGAAACCCATAATTGAACATGTGAACGGAACGGTCGTAGAATGCAATACTGCCTATGAGGGGGAGAGAAACACCACCAAAAAGCACTTAAAAACCCTTAAGGTTCACGGATGGTCTGATATTTTCAATGTGGATCTGCTGGATGCGGAAGGTCCGGATCTGGAGCTCGAAATTCCCAACGGGACTGTCATCAAAAAGAACTATGTGGGAAAAAATCTTGCGAACTATGATTCCATGGTGGTATTGTCCCATTTTAAAGGCCATCCCATGGGTGGCTATGGCGGAGCCTTAAAGCAGCTTTCCATCGGCATTGCCTCTTCCTTCGGAAAGGCATATATCCACGGAGCCGGTGAACCGGAAAAAATCTGGACTGCCGATCACGACTCTTTCCTTGAATCCATGGCTGATGCGGCTGCCTCCGTTGTAAATTATTTCAAGGGAAACATCATATATGTAAACGTAATGAAAAACATGTCCGTGGACTGCGACTGCTGTGCTGTCGCAGAAGACCCCTGTATGAAGGACATTGGAATCCTTGTATCCCTGGATCCGGTTGCCATTGACCAGGCCTGTCTGGATCTGGTTTATAAAGCAGATGACCCCGGAAGGGACCATCTGCTGGAAAGAATTGAATCCAGAAACGGCGTCCACACCGTAGAAGCCGCCGCCAAACTTGGCATCGGTTCCAGAGAATATGAACTGGTGGAGATTCCGTAGAAAGTTAAAAAGCTTTCCCAACAGGCCGGCTGCATCATTCGTGCAGCCGGCTTTGTGTATACTGGTAACAGTCCGGATAGCCTCTGAACTGCATACGGCCACTGTGTTTTCGTACAGCCAGAACGGTGAATGCCTTCACTTTGCCGGGGCAGGCGCCGCGCAGACCTGTCTGAGCCAGCAGTGTATATTATACGAAATATTTTAATAAAAATTCATTTTCTCCTTGACTTTTCGGAAACACGGTTGTATATTTATGTGGCATGAAAAACCATTCGCGATAAAACTGGAGGAGAAATATTATGAAAGAAAAGGTCATTTTAGCATATTCCGGCGGACTTGACACCACCGTACTGATTCCCTGGTTACAGGAAAATTACGATTACGAAGTTATCTGCGTCTGTATTGATGTCGGGCAGGGAAATGAACTGGACGGTCTGGAAGAAAGAGCAAAATACTGTGGTGCTTCCAAGCTTTATATTGAACATGTCACCGATGAATTCTGCGATGAATATATCGCTCCCTGTGTAAAAGCAAACGCCACCTATGAAAACAAATACTTAATCGGCACTGCCATGGCCCGTCCGCTGATCGCTAAAATCCTGGTGGACATCGCAAAAAAAGAAGGCGCCGTCGCTATCTGTCATGGCGCCACAGGAAAAGGAAACGATCAGGTACGTTTCGAGCTGGGAATCAAGGCACTGGCTCCTGAAATGAAGATCATCGCTCCCTGGAGAACCTGGAATATCAGGTCCCGTGAAGAAGAGCTTGAATACTGCGCTGCACATCATATTGACCTTCCCTTTAAAGCTGACAACAGTTACAGCCGTGACCGCAATATCTGGCACATCAGCCATGAGGGGCTGGAGCTGGAGGATCCGGCCCAGGCACCAAACTTTGAGCATATGCTGGTTCTTGGCGTGACTCCCGAGAAGGCGCCCGAGGAAGGGGTTGAACTGACCGTTTCTTTTGAAAAGGGAGTTCCGGTTGCATTAAACGGCCAGAAGATGAAATTTTCCGCACTTCTTGAAAAGCTCAACGAGCTGGGCGGGCAGCATGGAATCGGAATCACAGATATTGTGGAAAACCGCATGGTTGGTATGAAATCCCGCGGCGTTTACGAGACTCCCGGAGGAACCATCTTAATCGAAGCGCACAAGCAGCTGGAAGAACTGATTCTGGACAAGGAAACTTTAAAATATAAAAAGAATATCGACAACGAATTCGCTGATGTGGTTTACTCCGCCAAATGGTTCAGCCCCCTGCGGGAAGCTCTCCAGGCTTTCGTGGAATCCACACAGCAGTACGTGACCGGCGATTGCAAAATGAAGCTTTATAAAGGCAACATTATCAGACAGGGAACCACCTCTCCCTACTCCCTGTACAATGAGAGCATCGCCTCCTTTACCACCGGTGATCTCTATGACCACCATGATGCGTCCGGCTTCATTAACCTGTACGGCCTCTCCACAAAGGTACGTGCGATGAAAATGGCACAGGCAAACGAAACCAAATAACCCGGTATTTATATAAAAGAACTGTGCACGGCTGCCCAAACCAGCCGTGCTTCTTGTAACGGCTCAATCTCTATCGAGAAAACAAAAAAATAAAATTTAAAATTCAAAGGTAATGCTCATGTCGACAAAAATTTTAGTTCATGGCTCAGGACACAAAGCAGCGAGTTGGAATAAAACCATTTCATTACTGGAAGACAATAAAGATATTATGTGCCCAAATCTATCCTCCATTCTTGAAGGAAAAGAGGCAAGTTATGAAAATCTATATTCTTCATTTGTAAAATATTGTAACAAAACTGACGGACAAATTCATTTATGCGGTCTTTCCTTAGGTGGTATTTTGACTTTAAATTATGCTTTGGATTTCCCGAAAAAAGTAAAAACATTAGTTTTAATTGGAACGCCATATAAAGTTCCGAAGGCAGCATTTCGTATTCAAACTATAATTTTCAAAATTTTACCAAAATCTGCTTTTAAATCTATGGCATTTGATAAAAAAGACACTCTTGCTTTGGGAAGCACCCTGGAGAACTTAGATTTCAGCGACAAGGTGAAAAATATTACATGTCCTACTTTAATTCTCTGTGGAAAGAAAGACAGTACAAATATGAAATCAGCATATTACCTGTCACAAAATATTAAAAATTCAGAACTGAAAGTTATTGAAAATACAGGCCATGTTGTAAATGAAGAAAATCCAGAAGCCCTGGCAAAAATATTGAATGAATATTATTTGCAAACCCCTAAACAAAAGGGAACCGTTGCCCGATAGATTCATCCACCGGAGCAGCGCCCCCTTTCTGTCAAAAAATTTCCAGTTCTTCCCTGGCAGGAAGCGATTCCTGTGCCCCCCTTCGTGTGACTGCAATGGCAGAAGCATAATTGGCAAATTTCATTGCATCCTCTTCGCTGTACCCGTGATCCAATGCAAATACAAAAGCCCCATTAAAACAATCTCCTGCCGCTACGGTATCTACGACGTCCACCTTGCGGGCCGGGACACTTATCGGCTGAAATGGGTTGGGGTACAATCTGGCTCCCTTTTCTCCCAGTGTAACCAAAACCTTTTCAACGCCCAGCTCCATCAGCCTTTTTGCATCTTCATCCAAACCTTTTCCCGATCCGGACATAATTCTAAGCTCTCCTTCATTTGGAGTCATATAGGTAATCAGGCGATACAGGCTTTTATCCAGGCATTCATTAACCGGAGCCGGATTTAAAATAATCTTCTTTTTATACTTTGCGGCAAGGCGGATGGCTTCCTCTACTGCCTCAATCGGAATCTCCAGCTGAAGAAGTACATAATCACAGGTTTTAAAACATTCCTCATTTGCCCTGATATAGTTTACATCACATGCTTCATTTGCCCCCTGGACTACTACAATGGAGTTGTCTCCATTTGCATCCACATTGATGATTGCCATGCCGGTACTGTGCTCTTTACAATATTTGGCCCTGTCTGTTTTAACTCCCATCCGCGTCAGATAGGCCATAATTTCATGTCCGTAATGATCATCTCCTACGGAGGTCAGAAATGTTACATCTCCTCCCAGTTTTCCAATGGCACATGCCTGATTTGCACCTTTTCCGCCATATTGGCTGCTGATTCCACTTCCAATTCTTGTTTCTCCCTTTGCAGGGAGGCATGGTACACGAACGGAAATATCCAAATTTGTACTTCCCACTACTAAAACGCTCATCTTTCACCTCATAAAGGATATTTTAACTGCCTGGCACTTTATCTCCTTGTCTCCTTCGCACGAGGGATAAGGAGGATTCCCGACAGGATTGTCCACTTTAGTACACATTCTCATAATCCAGATATGGCATGGTCTTCGGATTTACCTTAATTCTCACATCAGTGACATAAGCTACATTATATCTGGAAATCCTCCTTTGCTTCAGCTCTTTTAGAATTTCATCCTTACTCTGCATGAACATTTCAAAATCATTTCCCACATACCGGACCTGGAGACTTAAATATCCCTGTGGGGGTATATTGGCCGGATCGGACTGTATCTCCTCCTCCTCTTCTTCCTCTTCCTCCTGGTTATATGTGTCAAAACTCAATGTCACATCCGTTGTCTGGGGATTATGAGTCACCACATAGCGTACCACACCTTCCGGTATTGTCCCATCCTCTTCCAGGGCATTGGGATAATTTCTTCTGTCCCAGTACCCATGAACCACCACCAGTTTCCCCTTCTCCGGCTCAAATTTAAAATCAATTTCCCGGGTCACCAGATTTTCCTCTCCCATTGTCTTTTCTCCTGCATAAGCAAAGGACGAATACTCCACCAGAGCCACTCCTGTACCAATTCCTCCCAGCAGAACTCCCCCTAATAGTGTGCCAATCAATATTTTTTGTACTTTACGCATATGGTTCTCCCTCCACTTTCTGAGCCAAACTCTCTTTCCTGACTGACCCGCCGCCTCCATGGTCTTTATTTCCGGTTGTTCCCTTTCTCCATAAAAAAGTCAGTCCCAGTCCTGCTACAGAAAAAGCACACAGCATGGCGCCCAAAAAGCCCACAGTCATTCCGGCCAAAGGATAATGCTGCATCAAAAGCACAACAAACAATCCTAAAATATACAGACACACAACACCGCACATTGCAAAAAACAGGGAGAAACAAATCCATCCCGCATTCCACGTCATACGGACTCCCCATAAAACAACCTGCGCCATCAGGTGAAGGCTGGCTTTGATTCCTTCCAAAAAGCCTCTCCATACCGGCTTTCTCTTCCAATTCGTTTTCCTTCCAGAGCTCGGGTTCCTTCCAAACCTGGTCTGTATTCGCTGAACCACTTCGGTCCCTTCCCTTTCACTGGTCTGCGTTTGAACTTCTCCGTCTTGAGAAATATCTCTTGCAGCCCAGGCTGTAATCTCCTGTTTTTCCATATGGTATTTCTTTTCCTTATGCTTTTTCCATCTGTCAAGAGCCCACGCAAAGGGTGCTTTTATCTGCCGTTTCCAGAATGCCAGTACGGATGCAAGGAAAGCCCCCAGGCCCTTAAGGCCTTCGGCGGCCTTTTCTCCTGCATAAATACAGGCTGTTTTGGCCTTTTCCGGCTCCGTGAAAGGCTTCTTCCTGGGAGCGGCATAATCGGCCCGCACATGATAGGCGCTTAGAATATCTTCCGTCAGATCCGAAAGGCTTCCGAAATCCGCAATCGCTTCCTCCTCGGAAAGTCCGCTTTTTACCTTCATGTCAATGTGCTGTTCATACTCGTTCAAAATATCCTTCAATTCATCTTTCTGGAGCACGGACAGCGCCTGTTCCAGCTCCTTCATAAATGCTTTCTTATCCATGACGGCACCCCTCCAAAAATTCTCCTACTTTTTCCGTTAATTCGTTCCATTCCTTTTCCAGCAAATCCCGGTACAGTACCCCCGCTGCTGTCAGATGATAATATTTCCGCGGCGGCCCTTCATTGGATTCCCGGAGATAGGTCTCGAAATAATGCTCGTTGGTCAGGCGCTTTAACAGCGGATAAATCGTTCCCTCATTCACATCTACAACCTTGGAAACCTCTTCCACCAGCTCATATCCATACATATCCCGCTGCCGAACCGACTCCAGAACAATCAGCTCCAGGACTCCCTTTTTAAATTGTGCATTCATATGTGCATCATACCTTTCCTGGTATTACTCAACCCTGCAATATTATATTATGCCAATTACTATGTAATGTCAAGTACTAAATGTAAAAAACGGACGAGCCCGCTTCAGCTCCCCATCTCCTCACGCATGAGGGGCTTATCCGTTTTGTGCGCCGATGTGCGGCTGCTAAAGCAGCCTTCCTTTGCACATCGTGTACATCCTCGCGGAGCGTATTTTCTTATAGGAAAAGGCTTGTCACACTTTAGCGTGACAAGGTCTTTCCTATAAGAAAATGAAAATGCCCCCGGACAGAAAAACGTTCCTGTCCACAGGGGCATATGTATACAGAGCTATTCTGCTTTTATTTATTAGCAGCAGCCTTTGCTTCTTTGATCTTCTGAGTCAGTATCGGAACAATCTTATTCAGATCACCAACCACACCGTAATCAGCAACATCAAAGATCGGAGCAGACTCATCTTTATTGATGGCAACAATGATGTCAGACTCTTCCATACCGGCCACGTGCTGAATTGCACCGGAAATACCGATAGCAAAGTATACGTGCGGACGAACGGTCTTACCAGTCTGTCCAACCTGTAAATCTTTCGGCTTCCAGCCAGCATCTACAACCGCACGGGAACAGCTTACAGTACCGCCGATTGCTTCAGCAAGCTCATCCAGAATCTTAAAGTTCTCCGGGCTTCCCACTCCGCGGCCGCCGGATACAAGAATTTTTGCATCCATAATATCTGCAACGTTGGAAACTGCCTTAACAACTTCCATGATCTCAACATACTTCTCGTTGGGAACAAATCCGGGATTGAACTCCTCAACCTCTGCCTTTCTTCCGGCCTCTCTCGGAAGCTTCTGCATAACGCCGGGACGAACCGTAGCCATCTGCGGACGGAAATCCGGGCAGGCAATGGTGGCGATTGTATTTCCGCCGAATGCCGGACGGGTCATGAGAAGCTGATTATGCTTCTGCTCTTTCCCCGGTGTGGGAGCAAGCGGAAAATCTCCGATATCAAGCTGCGTACAGTCAGCAGTAAGACCTGTATGGACACGTGCACAAACACGCGGGCCAAGGTCACGGCCGATCGCAGTAGCGCCGATTAAGAAAATGTCCGGCTTGTAGGTCTCGATTACAGATGTAAGAGCATGTGTATAGGGCTCAGTTCTGTATTCCTTTAATTCCGGATCGTCAACAACGATAACCTTGTCAGCGCCGTACTCACCAAGTACATCTGCAAGATTTTTAACGCCGGAGCCAACTAAAACTGCTGTAACAGTAGTACCTAAATCTTTTGCTAAGTCTTTGCCCTTGCCAATCAGTTCTAAAGCGATACTGCTTACTTCATTATCAACCTGCTGTGCAAAGACATATACACCCTTATATTCTGCTAAGCTCATCACTATTCACCACTTTCTAAAATTTTGTTGCGCTCATTTCGTAACCATTCTTCTTTACAGTACATGCTTTTCAGTAAGTTTTCCAACAATGTAATCAACGGACTCTGCCGGATCGAGAACGACCTTCTCGCCTGCGCCCTTTCTTACCTTATCAGAAGCCTTTGCGATCTGAGTCGGAGATCCCTTAAGACCAAGGTTGGAATCCAGAACGTCCTTCAGATCATTTCTGCCCCAAACGGTAACTTCTTTCTGATATGCATCAAAAATTCCGCCCGGAGTCATGTAACGCGGCTGGTTTAATTCGGAAAGTGCTGTAATTAAGCACGGCATTTTTGCTTTCAGGATATGATATCTGTCATCAAACTGGCGCTGAACGATAACGGAATCTCCATCAATCTTAATATCCTGTGCATAGCTGATTACCGGGATTCCAAGATGCTCGGAAATCTGCGGACCAACCTGTGCGGTATCACCATCAATAGCCTGACGGCCTGTGATGATCAAATCATACTCTAAGTTGCGGATAGCGCCTGCAATTGTCTGGGATGTTGCCCATGTATCAGCGCCGCCTAATACGCGGTCCGTAACAAGGACGCCATTGTCAGCACCCATAGCCATGGCCTCACGAAGAACCTCTTCCGCCTTGGGGAGACCCATGGTAACTACTGTAACCTCTGCGCCATACTGATCTTTTAAGCGAAGAGCCGCCTCCAGACCTGCTTTATCATCCGGGTTCATAATGGTAAGCATTGCTGCTCTGTCAAGTGTTCCATCCGGTTTAAACTTCACGCCGCCCTTGGTATCCGGCACCTGTTTAATACAAACAACTACTTTCACTGTATTTCACTCCTTATTTTCGTTTTCTTCGTTCTGGTTTTCCTGCCGGCTTACTTTAACAGATTACCGGAGATAACCATTCTCTGAACTTCACTGGTACCTTCGTAGATTTCTGTAATCTTTGCATCACGCATCATACGCTCTACGTCGTACTCTCTGATGTAACCATAACCACCATGGAGCTGAACAGCCTTGGTTGTTACTTCCATAGCAACCTCTGCTGCATACAGTTTTGCCATAGCCGCTTCCACAGAATAGGATTTCTGTGTCTTCTTAGCCATAGCTGCGCGGTATACCATGAACTGAGCTGCCTGAACCTTTGTCGCCATATCGGCAAGCTGGAACTGTGTATTCTGGAACTGTCCGATTGCACGGCCAAACTGCTTTCTTTCTTTCACGTATTCAATGGTTCTCTCAAGAGCGCCCTCTGCAAGACCAAGTGCCTGTGCAGCAATACCAATACGTCCGCCGTCAAGAGTATGCATGGCAATCTTGAAACCTTCGCCCTGCTTGCCTAACATATTCTCCTTCGGGATACGGCAGTCTGTGAAAATAAGCTCATATGTAGAGGAACCGCGGATACCCATCTTCTTCTCTTTTGTACCAAAAGAGAAGCCCGGCGTTCCTTTTTCAACGAGAAATGCGGAAATTTCCTTCTGGACTCTGCCGCGCTTCTCAATCGTACCTGTAACTGCAATGATAACGTAAACGTCAGCCTCTTTACCATTTGTGATAAAGATCTTGGTTCCGTTCAATACCCACTCATCGCCGTCAAGAACAGCCTTTGTCTGCTGTCCCTGTGCATCAGTACCGGCGCCCGGCTCAGTCAAACCGAAAGCACCTAATTTCTCACCCTTTGCAAGGGGAATCAGATATTTCTGCTTCTGTTCCTCTGTACCATATGTCTGAATCGGATCGCAGCAAAGAGAAGTATGTGCAGAAACGATAACGCCTGTGGTGCCGCATACCTTGGACAGCTCCTCTACGCACATGGCATAGCAGAGCGGGTCGCAGCCCTGTCCGCCGTACTCCTTCGGAACCGGAATACCCAGGAAACCAAGCTTACCCATTTTTTCAACGGTTTCTCTCGGGAAAACCTCAGTCTCGTCCACCTCCTGAGCGAGAGGTTTCACTTCATTCTGGGCGAAATCATGGAACAATGTTCTCGCCATCTCATGCTCTTTACTTAATGTAAAATCCATGTGTTTAGTTCCTCCTTGTGAATTGTGTTTCATATATAACATGAAGAATGTGGATGCTTCATTCCCCTATGTATCCAATCTTCCCATACCCGGAAGCAGACAGACATTCCTCTGCCTGCCTCCCATTTTGATTCCATAGCAAGAATTATTTTGTATAATCGTAGAATCCTTTTCCTGTTTTCTGGCCTAAAAGTCCGCCGCGAACCATCTTTTTAAGAAGCGGATGCGGACGATATTTGGTATCGCCGGTCTCAGACTGAAGAACATTCATAATTGCAAGAACCACGTCAAGGCCAATCAGATCACCAAGCGCCAGCGGCCCCATGGGATGATTAGCGCCTAACTTCATCGCAGTATCAATCCCCTCGACAGACGCAACGCCGTCGGCATAAATGCCGATTGCCTCGTTGATCATCGGAATAAGGATTCTGTTCACCACAAAGCCTGCGGCCTCTTCTACCTGTACCGGAGTCTTTCCGATTTCTTCAGAAATCTTCTTAACAGCCTCTACGTCCTCCGGCTTTGTATTAAGCCCCGCGATCACCTCAACCAGCTTCATAACCGGAGCCGGGTTGAAGAAGTGCATCCCTACCACGTGCCTTTCCACTGCGGAACCAATCTCGGTAATGGAAAGTGAGGATGTGTTGGTTGCGAAGATACAGCCCGGCTTGCAGATTGCATCCAGCTCTTTAAAGGTCTGCTTTTTGATTTCCATATTCTCAATGGCAGCCTCAACGATCAGGTCACAGTCTCCACAGATATCCTTCACGCCAGTTGTAATCTTGGTCAGAATCCTGTCCGCATCTTCCTGGGTCATTTTGCCCTTCGCAATTCTTTTTTCAAATCCTTTTGCAATTTTATTCTTGCCGTTTGCGGCGAGTGTCTCATTAATATCGCACAGCATTACCTCGTATCCTTCGGTCTGTGCAAAAGCCTGAGCAATTCCGGAACCCATGGTTCCCGCCCCGATAATACCAACCTTCATGTCTTTTTTGCCTCCTTATATTTTCTGCAGGAATCTCTGCCTGCAATTACCGATTGTTGAACTTCTCAACCTTCCTCTTTTCAAGAAAGGCCTTCATGCCTTCTCTCTGATCCTCCGTCTCAAAGCACTCGGAGAAATATTTCTCCTCGATTGCAATTGCGTGGTCCAAATCGGAAAGGAATCCATCCGTTACTGCCAGCTTGCTGTTTCTGACTGCGATCGGCGCGTTGGAAGCAATCTTCTTTGCTAACTTCATAACCGTCGGCATCAGCTCTTCCTTCGCACATACGCCGTTTACAAGGCCAATCCGCAGGGCCTCATCCGCCTTGATGTTCGTTCCTGCAAATACCATTTCCTTCGCTTTTCCGGTTCCCACAAGTCTCACAAGACGCTGGGTTCCGCCAAAGCCAGGAGTAATTCCAAGGCCAACCTCCGGCTGTCCGAATACAGCGTTTTCAGAACAATAACGAATATCGCAGCACATCGCAAGCTCATTTCCGCCGCCGAGGGCAAAGCCGTTCACAGCTGCGATGGTCGGAATCGGCAGGGTCTCCAGTTTACGGAAAATATCATTTCCGAACTTTCCGAATTCGTGGCCCTCCTTCATTGTCATATTGCTCATTGCGGCAATATCCGCTCCCGCCACAAAAGCCTTTTCTCCGGCTCCTGTTACGATGACAGCTCTTGTCTCATTCAGGTCAATCCTGTCAATCGTCTCATCCAGTTCCTTTAAAACCTGGGTATTCAATGCGTTTAACGCTTCCGGACGGTTGATGGTGATAATCCCCACATAGCCGTCCTGCTCATATGTAACAAAGCTCATTGCTATCGCCTCCTGCTCTGTTTTTTACGAAAGGCTCATAACGAAAATCAGTCTCTCTTAACGATGGTTGCACAGCCCATGCCGCCGCCGATACAAAGAGTTGCAAGACCGGTCTTGGCATTCTTTTTCTGCATTTCATGAAGCAGAGTAACCAGAATACGGCATCCGGAAGCTCCTACCGGATGTCCAAGAGCGATTGCTCCGCCGTTGGGGTTCAATTTGGAAAGATCGAAGCCAAGGTCTTTTCCCACGGCTACGGACTGAGCAGCAAAAGCCTCATTTGCTTCAATCACGTCAAAGTCGCCGATCTTCATTCCTGTCTTTTCCATTACTTTCCTGGTTGCTGCAACAGGACCGATTCCCATGATACGCGGCTCAACACCTGCAAGGGCACCTGCCACCCATGTTGCCATCGGAGTAACGCCAAGCTCTTTTGCCTTCTCCTCGCTCATAACAACAACGGCTGCCGCACCATCGTTAATTCCTGAAGAGTTGCCTGCGGTTACAAGGCCGCCGTCCTTCTTGAATGCCGGTTTCAGCTTTGCAAGGGTCTCAATGTTAGAACCGGGACGCGGGCCTTCATCCGTATCAACAATTACCGTAGTCTTTTTCTGCTTTACTTCCACCGGAACGATCTCATCCTTAAATGCACCGGACTTCTGGGCAGCCTCGGCCTTATTCTGACTGTCGACTGCGAATTTATCCAGCTCTTCCCTTGTAAGTCCCCACTGCTCACAGATATTCTCGGCTGTGATACCCATGTGGTAGTTATTGAATATATCCCATAACGCATCATTTACCATGGTATCAACCAGTGTCGCATTTCCCATACGGTAGCCGTAACGGCCTTTCATCATTGCATACGGAGCCATGGACATATTTTCTGTACCGCCGGCCACAACGATATCCGCATCTCCTGCTTCGATCATCTGGGCCGCCATATTTACACACTGTAAACCGGAACCACACACAACGTTGATCGTAACCGCCGGAACCTCAACCGGAAGTCCTGCTTTAATAGAAGCCTGGCGGGCCACATTCTGCCCCTGTCCGGCCTGGATTACACAGCCCATATATACCTGGTCAACCTTTTCCGGGGCAATTCCAGCTCTGTTTAAAGCTTCTCTAATAACGATAGCCCCCAATTCCGGAGCCGGAACTGTGCTTAATGCACCACCCATTGTTCCAATCGCTGTACGGCATGCGCCGGCCAGCACAATTTTCTTTGCCATAGCTTTTCCTCCTTGTTTTTCGCAAAAACCGGGTATCAGGTACCCTTCTTAATATCTTTTATGATAACACTCTTGTATTTTGCTGTCAAATATTTAACATGTTTTTTTTTTAATAATTTTCCCCCCTTTTGCTTTTTTTTAGCAATAACTCCCATAAAATCGGGCTTTTATGACAAGCACTTAACAAAGATTTAGCAAAGACGCTTTGGAGAACCTTTTCAGAAATTTCATTATGCGATTCATATTTCATTATATGAAATATTTAGCCGCATATTTTCTGTTTTGTTATGCTTTTAACTATTATTTTTAGTGTATTTTCACAATTTTTTCTTTTGTATTCGTTTATATTTTATATTTCAAGCATATTGTGTTGACATTTTCCAGGATAATCGAAGTGAAAGCCCTTCCCGTTAATTAAATAACAAGCAATTAAGAACCATTCATCGGGAAGGTGCTGTCCGCAGGGCTGAACTGTTACTTTTTATTGACCTTCCTGAACGAAAATGCTAGAATGAAGCCATAAAATACTCTGCCAAAAAGAAAAGAGGACACAAAATGGATTTCAAAAAAATGTATCAGGACAAACTGGTAACAGCCGAACAGGCCGCCGGTGTGGTTAAATCCGGCGACTGGGTAGATTATGGCTGGACCACCGGAACCCCCGTAGCTGTCGATGCCGCACTGGCAAAGAGGCTGCCGGAACTTACAAATGTAAATTTCCGCGGCGGTATTTTAATGTGGGTACCGGAAATTTTCAAAATCGAAAACCCCGCAGAACATCTGACCTGGAATTCCTGGCACATGGGCGGAATCGAAAGAAAGGCCATCGCACAGGGCTTCTCTTTCTATGCACCGATGCGGTATTCCGAGCTTCCAAGATATTACAGAGAGTCCCAGACCAAACCAGATGTGGCAGTTTTCCAGGTTTCCCCTATGGATGAGCACGGATTCTTTAACTTTGGTCCAAACGCTTCCCATATGGCCGCTGTCTGCGAAACTGCAAAGGTTGTAATTGTGGAAGTCAATGAAAATATGCCTGTCTGCTATGGTGGCTTTGAAGAAGGCATTCATATTTCCAAAGTTGATATGATCGTCGAGGGTTCCAATCCAACCATCGCCGAGATGGGCGGCGCTGCCGCATCCGAAGTGGATGAGGCTGTTGCAAAATTAATCGTTTCTGAAATTCCCGATGGCGCCTGTTTACAGCTTGGTATCGGCGGAATGCCAAACGCCGTCGGATCACTGATTGCAAAATCCGACTTAAAGGACCTGGGTGTACATACCGAAATGTATGTCGATGCTTTTGTTGACATCGCAAATGCAGGCAAAATCACCGGTGCCAGAAAGAACATCGATAGAGGACGCCAGGTATACGCTTTTGGTGCAGGTACAAAGAAACTGTACGATTATTTGAATAAAAATCCGGAATGTATGTCCGCTCCGGTAGATTACACCAACGATATCCGTTCCATCTCCGCTCTGGATAACTTTATGTCCATCAACAATGCTGTTGATCTGGATCTTTTCGGCCAGGTAAATGCAGAATCCTCCGGAATCAAACACATCAGCGGCGCCGGCGGACAGCTTGACTTCGTTCTCGGCGCATACCTCTCCAAAGGCGGAAAGAGCTTTATCTGCTGCTCCTCTACCTTTAAGACAAAGGACGGCCAGTTAAAGTCCAGAATTCTCCCGACTTTAAACCCTGGCTCCATCGTAACGGATACCCGTGCCAATATTCATTATCTGGTAACTGAGTATGGTAAAGTAAATTTAAAGGGACTCTCCACATGGCAGAAGGCAGAAGCCATCATCTCTGTGGCGCATCCTGATTTCCGCGATGAACTGATTACCGCCGCCGAAAAGATGAATATCTGGAAGCGGAGCAATAAGCTTTAACATTATAAATCTGCATACGGCGGGCCGCCGGCGTTTGGGAAAATCTCCTGCGCTTTTGGCGGCCCTTATTGTACTCTATCCCATTCCCATTTTCTAAAATTTCGCATACTATAAATCAGAAAGCTTCAAAGCTGTAACTGTTTTAAGGAGGAGTTCGTATGTATACATATACACCGGAGGGCGTATGTGCCAAACAAATTTCATTTGATATTATTGACGGGAAGGTGGAAAATGTTTCTTTCCTCGGAGGATGCGATGGAAACGGAAAGGGGATTGCCGTACTGGCAGAAGGACACAGCCCCGAAGAGCTGATAGAAAAATTATCAAAAATCAAGTGTAAACAGCGGGCTACTTCCTGCCCGGCACAGCTCGCGGAAGCGCTTCGGAAAATCATCGGCCAGGGGGTATAACCTGGCCGTTTCTTTTTCCATTCAGCCTTAATTCTTCACAAGGCTGAACTGTTACCAAAATATTACTATTTCTTAACATTATATCAAAAATATAATCATTTTACAATCTTCTCTGCATGTGCTACTATGGATACAGTCAAAGGGACCTTCCTTCCCCTGACCAAAACGATATTAACACACATGGGCCCATATGGGGCCCTTTGTGTTTTCCTGTACTTCTTTTTACTTTTCTCCCAGTTCTTCCTTATATATTGCAATAACCTTTTTCATGGCCTCTGCGCCGGGAGCGCCGATGGTGACACGTTTTTCCACGCAGGTCTTCAGAGAAATCGCCTCATAAATATCCTGTTCAAATATTTCGCTGACGGATTTAAACTCATCCAGAGTCAGCTCATCCAGAGACTTGTTTTTTTCAATGCACATAAGCACAAGCTGTCCGATGATCCCATGAGCATCCCGGAAAGGCACCCCGTGGTTTACAAGATAATCTGCGGCATCGGTTGCATTGGTGAATCCCTTTTTAGCGCTCTCCTCCATCACATCCTTTCGAAATGTAATGGAAGAAATCATTCCGGTAAACAGCTGAAGGCACCCCTTTATGGTATCAATCGCATCGAAAGTCAGCTCCTTGTCTTCCTGAATATCCTTATCGTAGGCCAGTGGAATTCCTTTCATCACAGTGAGGATTGACATCAGTGAACCGTAAACCCGGCCGGATTTTCCACGGATCAGCTCCGCAATATCCGGATTCTTTTTCTGGGGCATGATGCTGCTTCCGGTGCTGTATGAATCATCCATTTCCACAAACCGGTACTCATTGCTGTTCCATATAATAATTTCCTCGGAAAACCGGCTCAGATGCATGGATATAACGGAAAGAGCCGAAAGCAGTTCAATCACATAATCCCGATCGGAAACAGAATCCATGCTGTTTAAAGTGGGACCATCAAAATCCAGAAGTTTTGCCGTATACTCTCTGTCCAGAGGATACGTGGTTCCTGCCAGGGCCCCGGAACCCAGAGGACAGTAGTTTAAGCGCTTACGCACATCCCCAAGCCTGCCCCTGTCACGGCGGAACATTTCATAATAGGCACCCACATGGTGGGCCAGAGTTACCGGCTGCGCTTTCTGTAAATGGGTAAAGCCGGGCATATACGTATGAAGATGTTCCTCCATCAGAGAAAGAAGTTCGGTCAAAAGCGTCTTTAAGAGATCGTCCAGCTCATCAATCTCATCTCTGATATAAAGCTTCATATCCAGAGCCACCTGGTCATTTCTGCTTCTTCCCGTATGGAGTCTCTTTCCTGCTTCTCCCACGCGCTCTGTGAGTACCGCCTCCACAAAAGAATGGATATCCTCATACCCGTCAGCAATGGCAAGCCGTCCGGCCTCCAGATCTTCTCTGATCCCTTCCAGCCCCTTTACAATGACATCCTTATCTTCAGCCGAAATAATCCCCTGTCTGGCAAGCATGGTCACATGGGCGATGCTGCCTGCAATATCCTGTCTGTAAAATTTCTGATCAAAAGAAATGGATTCATTGAAATTTTGCACGAATTGATTGGTTTCTTTTGTAAATCGTCCTCCCCAGAGCTTCATTTTTCTTCCTCCTCTGTAATATTCACTGTCATCAGACTCTCATGGCTTTCTGCTTCCTGGTTTCCCCTGAACGTCTGCTGCCGGGCAGGCGGCTGGCTTTCAGAAATTTCAGATGCGTCTGCCGGACTTTCATGTGCGGCGGTGCGTCTGCTGCCGGACGCATAAATATTTATGATAAATAAAATTAACAGAATAAATAGCGCTGCTGCTGATATCATAATCCCATGGGCCAGTCCTCCCGGGAAGTAGGTAAGAAGCACCTGATGACTTCCCGCCGGGATATCAACTGCCAGAAATGCCTCAAAAACCTTTCTGGGCGTCACTTTCTGTCCGTCAATGGACACGGTCCACCCTTCATCATAGGGAATTGAGGTGAATAAAAGGCCTGCCTCTTCTGCCTCCACTGTGCCGGAAAGCTCCGTGTCAGTCCAGCTTGTAAGATGCATCGGCATCCGGTTTAAAGTTTCATAAACGGAAATCAGGGCCCGCTCGGAGAACCGGTACACCAGAGCATTCAAAACTTCCCCGGATTCCTCAGCGGTCAGAACCACCTGGTTTCCGACTCCTATGGTTCCCAGCTCCAGAAGGTATCCCCGATCTGTGTTATTAAAAGTTTTCTGGCCCGTGGGAAGCTCCGCCTTCACTTCCTTGACACGCTTATTCTGAACAAATACATAGTATTCTCCGGTCATATCCGCAGTAAATCTGCATGTGGAACCAGAAGATTCACTGTCTACGGAAACCAGTACATCATCACTTCCCAGAATCAGACACAGGTCATTCTGCACCTCTGCCGGATTATCCATGGCATACTGCCAGTTATCCTCCACATCCGGGGATATCACAAAGCCCAGCGGAAGTGTATAGCGGTTTTCACAAAGATAGGTTCCGCCGCTTTCCGCCACATTGCGGACAAGATCCGTACCGGACACAGCTTCAGAATACAGGGCATACTTCACGGAAAGCAGGCTGTCCACAAAAGGGGTGCTGCCTGTGATGCTGTATGCATTGGTAGATGCCTCACAGCCAAGGCGTTTGAAGAACTTAGTAAGATCCGCATTGGCCGTTGATGAAAACAGAGACACTGACGGGAAGTTCATCCATGCCCCATCATTTTTCGTTTTTCTTGTCTTCTTCTCAATCCTGTAAAAATCTCCGGCAGGCTGAAGTCCTTCCACCAGAGCAATCACATCCTTGTTGTCCCTTGTGTATGCCTCCCGGCTGGTGGTGGTCACACTGGTCACTGTGGTGTTGACAGCCGCCTCAATGGACACCACTGCCAAAGCCAGAAAAAGTGCCGTTTCACGCCTCTTTCTTCTATACAAATAAATCAGTCCTGCATACATGGACAAAAACAGAATTGCCACATAATAAACAGAGAAATGGAAATGCTCCTGCTCCACAAGTTTTTCTGCCAGAATCACAAAGCAGATACTTCCCCAGTACGCCAAAGCCACATGACGTTTTGGTGTGGTCCTCAGATGCATGAAAGCCCTAAAACACATGAAAAGCATCAAAAAGATATAAATAAAGGACTGTCTGCATGGCAGACTGTTGGGATAGTGGAACCCGTGCCACATAAAGTTTAAGGCGTTGACGGAAAAGCTTGCAAAAAAAATCAAAAGCATACCGCAATACACGGCCTTTTCCTTCACAGAAATTTTTTTGCATGCCAGATATAAAAGGAAAAACATTAACACTGCCACTCCGCAGTAAATATTCGGCCAGTGATCCAGACCAATTTCCGTCTCCACATTGCCAATATGGCGGGCAAGCATGTCAAAAATCGGAAAATATGAGCTTAAAGTCTTCGGGAAGTTAATATCTCCTGAGGCGGTGGTCTTCAATACATAAACCTCCGGCAAGAGCACAAAGGCAGCCAGGGCACCGGAAAGAAGAGAATAGATCCCAAACCGGACGCAGGCCATCACATACTTTTTCACAGGGCCTGGTTTTTCCAGAATCAGAAGAGCCCCAAAATACAGGACCATGAAAATGCAGGTCATGATGGAGATATAGTAGTTGGACAGAATAGAAAGTCCCAGGGTAATACAGTAAAGGAATCCTCTTTCCTTTTTCACCAGTCTTTCCAGCCCCATAACGATCAGCGGAAACAGAATGATACAGTCCAGCCACATAATATTCCAGCTGTATGCCGCCATGTAACCGGAAAGAGCATAGAATATCCCGAAAAAGCCAACGCCAACCGAATTACCGCGGCAGTGCTTTTTCAAATACCAGGCAAAGCTTAAGCCGGACAGGCCAATTTTCAGAACGATCATATAACTCATGAACTCGATAATATAGGCCTTTGGGCATAAAATCAGAAGCCAGTTGAAAGGACTGGCCAGATAGTAGGCATACAAAGCCGCAAAATTGACTCCCATTCCCACATCCCAGCTATATAAAAGGCTCCCGCCATTTCTCAGCTTATATTGAAATTCAGAAAAGAAGGGAGCATACTGATGGTACATATCTGTCCGCAGAAAGCTCTCCTCTCCAAACGGGAAAATTCCCCTCTGGATAAAAATAATAATCATTATGACAACCGGCACAAAAAAGGCCACCAGAAGCCCGTCCCCCGGCCGAATCAAAGACGAACCGGACCTGTGGAATTTTTTCCTTTTTTCCCCGGGAGCTGTCTTTGTCTCTGTATAAATATTTTTTAGCTCATTTTGTTCCATCAGGGAATACTCCTTTATTTTTCTTTCTTATGGGCAAATATGAGGATTTTGCTGAACACATAATTTAAAATCACCACCACCACTGAAATCAGAAGCTTACAGATAAAAAACTCCAGTTTCATCAAATCTACCATTACAAAAATTGCTGCCAGATTGAATAAAAAGGTCACCACCCGGCAGAGAACAAAGGATACGAATTCTCTCCACACCTCGGCAGGAACCAGGGTATGGCTTCTGAATACCCACCACTTATTGGTCACAAAAGCAAACAATACGGCCGCTACCCAGCCAATGGTCTGAGACGGAACAGAAGCCATATGTCCGGCATAAAACAGTGCGTTGGAAATCACATAGTCAATCACCGTCGTCAGCACACCGAAGACCAGGTAGGCAATTCCCTCTTTCACTGCACCTTCTTTTATTTTCTCCACTTTTTCATCCTCCCGCATACTTTTGGAGTACTCTTTTGGACAATTTCTTACATTTTAGTATAGCCGGGACAAAAAGTAAAGGGACCAAAGGCCGAAAAACGGCCCCGGTCCCTTTATTTTTATTATTACAGTTAATTATGCCTCCAAAAGCTTATCAATACTTACCAGCTTCACACATACGCAGAAGATTTCGGCAGCCATCTTTAAATCCTCCAGAGACGGGAAGGACGGAGCAATACGGATATTGCTGTCTTTCGGGTCCTTGCCATAGGGGTATGTAGCGCCTGCGCCTGTCATAACAACGCCAGCTTCTTTACACTTGGCAACGATTGCCTTTGCACATCCGTCAAGAGAATCAAAGGATACAAAATATCCGCCATTGGGCTTTGTCCAGGTACCGATCTCAAGACCTGCCAGCTCTCTGTTAAGAATTTCATCAACTGCCTCGAATCTCGGACGAAGAAGCTCTGCGTGCTTTGCCATATGAGCCTTGATTCCATCCAGATTCTTGAAGAAACGAACGTGACGGAGCTGGTTGATCTTATCATGGCTGATTAACTGGTTGTTCATCTGCTTCTTGATATCTTCAATGTTTGCCTTGGAAGTGGCAATAGCGGAGATACCTGCACCCGGGAAGGTAACCTTCGCGGTGGAGCCAAATTTGTAAACCATATCCGGATTTCCGGCCTTTTCACACTCGGAAAGAATCTCCAGAACATGCTCCGGATGATCCGGGTACAGATGATGTACACAATAAGCGTTATCCCAGAAAATACGGAAATCCTTAGCCGCCGGCTTTAAATTTGCGAAGCGCTTTACAACCTCATCAGAGTAGCACTGACCGGAGGGGTTGGAATAAAGCGGTACGCACCAGATACCCTTTACAGCCTCATCATTATTTACATACTTCTCCACCAGGTCCATATCCGGGCCATCATCATGGAGCGGAATATTAATCATTTCAATTCCAAAGAACTGGGTAATTGCAAAGTGTCTGTCATATCCGGGAACCGGGCAGAGGAATTTCACTTTGTCTAATTTGCACCACGGAGTGCTTCCCATTACGCCATGAGTATAGGAACGGGATACGGTATCATACATAAGAGTAAGGCTTGCGCTTCCGTACATAATCACGTTCTCTGCAGGGGCGTCCATCATTGCACCCATCAGTTCCTTGGCTTCCTGAAGGCCTGTAAGAACACCATAGTTTCTCACATCACCGTCAGCCGTATTGAAATCGCTTTTGCTGTTTAATACGTCTAACATGGGCAGGGAAAGGTCAAGCTGTGCAGGGCTCGGCTTACCACGCGCCATATTCAGGGTTAAATTCTTGCCCTGATACTCTTTGTAAACAGCCGTTAACTGCTCTTTTAATGAAGCGAGCTCTTCCTTCGACATTTCACGATATGGTTTCATGTCTTATCTCCTCCTATTTCTTTTTCATTCAATGATTTTTTTGCTTCCAGCCTTCCGGAAGCTGTTACCTTATGCCTTTATTATAATCGAAGGCCCGTTTTCTTACAATACAAAAATTAAGAATCCGGCTTAATTTTCCCACATTTTTTTGTTTTTGCGGTGAAGAATCTTAAGTCCCATTTATTGGCCCCGGAGGTGCCTGACACGTTATAAAGTCTGCTTTCCTCCCAGGGCTTCTCTTTATTCATATGTGAATCCGTAGCCCTGGACCTCCAGAACATCATGAACAATAACAAAAGCTTCGCTGTCCACAGAATAAATATACTGCATCAGCTTATTGTATTGGTTGGAAGAAACGGCCGTAAGGAGAATTCTCCTCTTTTCCTTTGTATAGCCTCCCTCCGCCTCAATGATGGTAGACCCCCGATACAGGTTGTCATGAATATACGGCAGCAGCTTCTCATATTTGCTGGAGATAATCTCCAGGGATTTGGAATGCCTGGCACCAAAGGTAAGGGCCATGTCAATCACCCGGCTTCCCACATACACGGAAATCAGACCAATCAAAACATTATTGATGCCATAGGCAATAAGCCCCAGGGCCACAGTCAGCACATCTGTAATAAATACCAGTCTGGAAAGCGGAAGCCTGGTGTACTTGTGAATCACTAACGGAGGAATATCCATTCCGCCTGTACTGGCGCCCATACGCATCACAATCCCCACTCCGGCTCCTGTGAAAATTCCTCCGTACAGGCTGGCCAGAATCGGGTCCAGATCCGTTGGCATGGAAACCGGAAATGCCATGATCAGATTCAGAAACAAAGGATAGGCAATGGAGCTTATGACCGTTTTCATGGCAAATTCTTTTCCCAGGCAGATCGTTCCTATGATAAACATGATCACCACCACGCCATTGATCGTCCACTGGGCCGGAATATGGAACAGCGGTTCCAGAACCACAGCAATACCGGCCACACCACCGGTAACAATGTTATATGGTAAAATAAAGAATGCCGTTGCAAACGCGAGGATCAGATTTCCACCTATAATTACGCTCAATTCAATCAGTCTGTTTTTCAACGGTTTCATACCTGCCTACTCTTCCAGTGACTGGTATGTATACCATGCCTTCTTTTTTGCCAGGGGAGTCTCATCGCGGGATGCACTGGGATCTCTCGTCCAGAGCCCGAAAGCACCGCCAGCCTCCTCCTGGCTTCTGGCATCCACCTGGCGAACCAGATAAAAGCCATCCACGTAAGGATTTTTCTTTGCGATTTCGTAGGCGGCCCTGATAGCCTCTGCCTGGCGCTCCTCTCCGTTCTCGCAAGCGGAAGTGAAGCCCTGTTCGGAAAGGATTAAATGACGGACGCTTCCATCAGGTGCCAGCATATCTGCATTTTGCAAATAAGTGGTCAGAAGGTCCAGATTTTTCATATTGATATTCGGTGTGGTATTGATATCAAAGGAAATTCCATCATCATCCAGAAACTCCGGCTTCGTAAAGAAATGAACCGGATACGGATGCCATGCAATACCGTACTCTGTGTCCTTAAGCAGGGCGTTGAGCTTCGGCAGATAGTCCTGAACCGTATATCTTAAGGGATCATTGGTAGCCCTCCATCGCATATCGAAGGGAATAAACACCCGGGCCTCAGGATTCACCGCCCTGATCTCATCATAAAAGATCCGGAAGGTTTTTGCATAGCCTGCGGCATGCTCGTCCATGTCGGAAATTCCATTATAATCCCAGAGAGCCGCGTCATTGACCTCGTTTCCGATCACCCAGTTGGAAACATAATCCCCATAAACACCGGCCAGAGTTCTGGCATAATTCCGCACTGCCTGCTCTCCCTCCGGAGTCGTGGAATTAAACGCATAATTCCCCACGCCATCCACAGGACCGGAAACCGGAAGCAGGTTTGGATCCTTTGCACCGCTCCTGTTTAAAAGAATCATAGTCAGAGTAACCTGGCTGTTCTTACAGTTTTTTGCCAGCGGAAGATACGCATCCGGATTCTGGTTGGATGCCTGGTTGCAGATTACCTGATCCACTCCAAGCTCCAGAACATCATCAAACAGCTCCTGCTGTGAAATCAGAAGTCCCTTTTTACTGGCCGGCTGCTGGTAAAAGGCAAAAGATGTGATGCTCATGGAAGCGGCAAGGACTGCCGACAGCGTCAGGCCTGTGACTTTTTTCATTTTCATTGTCATTTTCATTTTCATGCTCTCTCCATTTCTCCTGCAAAATGCATAAAAGTTGATTGCTCCGTGCTTTGCACCCCCGCAATCGCCGCCAGTATTCGCAAATCGCCCTGTTCACTCCGTTCGCATGGCTTTTTTACTCATACCGGCTTGGTTGCCCGATGTCTATTTATTATATCATCTGTTTCCTGAACCTTCAACCCTTTCCGGCCTTTCGGCACCGGCTCATTTTTTCCTTGCATTTTCCTTCCTTCGATGCTATAATGTTCAATATCTAATTATTATTTCAAAAATTGAACATCGAGGTGTGAATATGAAATTACGAGATAAAATTGACTGGAGTACCGTTCTCATTCCCTTCTGTCTGATCCTGTTTTTATGTATCAGCTTTATTGCAGCTCCGGACGGCTCCAAACAGATTCTGGATCAGCTTCGTGCTCTGCTCGGAGACACCTTTGGCCTCTGCTATTTAGTAATCGGCCTTGGAATCTTTCTTTTATCCCTCTATCTGGCTTTTTCCAGATATGGCTCTATCCGGCTGGGTGGTGAAAATGAAAAGCCCAGGTATTCAGATTTTGCATGGAGCAGCATGATGTTCACTGCCGGGCTTGCAGCCGACATCCTCTTTTACTCCTTCTGTGAATGGATTCTCTATGCCAGTGACCCCCACATCGCTGAAATGGGATCCATGCAGGTCTGGTCCAGCACCTACCCGATTTTCCACTGGGGACCTATCCCCTGGAGCTTTTATCTGGTACTGGCCGTGGCTTTCGGTTTCATGCTCCACGTACGCGGCTGTCATAAGCAAAAGTATTCTGAAGCCTGCCGCCCTGTGCTTGGCAAAAAAGTAGATGGAATCTGGGGCAGGGCCATTGATCTTCTGGCTCTGTTTGCTCTTCTTGCCGGAACAGCCACCACCTTTTCTCTGGCCACGCCGCTCATGGCCCAGGTACTTTCACGCCTCACAGGACTTCCGGAATCAAAGTGGATTACTATTTCCATTCTGCTTGTGACATGTATCGTCTACACCTGCGCTCTGGTTCATGGAATGAAGGGAATCTCCCGGCTTTCCGCCTCCTGCATGTATTTATTTTTTGGTCTGCTGGCCTATGTACTTCTGTTCGGCGGTGAAACCCGGTATATTCTGGAAACCGGATTTGCAGCAATTGGAAATCTGGCACAGAATTTCCTCAGCCTCGCCACCTTCACAGACCCCTTGAGAACCACCTCCTTCCCACAGAACTGGACGATCTTCTACTGGTCTTACTGGATTGTATGGTGCGTGGCATCGCCATTTTTCATCGGCAGTATTTCCAGGGGACGCACCGTCCGCCAGACAATTTTAGGCGGCTACATTTACAGCCTGGGCGGCACCTTTTTAAGCTTTCTGATTCTGGGGAATTACAGTCTTGGACTCCAGGTGGGAAAAAAACTGGATGTAATGGCCCTTTACGGGGTTACCCAGGACCTCTATTCCACCATCATCGCCATCGTGGACACCCTGCCTCTGGCTCCTGTGGTTCTGATTCTCCTGATCGCCGCCATGATTGCCTTTTATGCCACCAGCTTTGACTCCATCTCTCTGGTTGCCGCTTCCTATACTTATAAACAGATGACAGGGGACGAGGAACCTCACACAGCAGTGAAAGTTTTCTGGGCCATCATGTTAATTTTATTTCCCATTGCCCTGGTGTTCTCCGAGAGCTCCATGGCCAATTTACAGTCCGTATCCATCATTGCCGCCTTTCCGGTAGCCCTGGTAATCCTTCTGATTATCGCCAGCTTCTTAAAAGATGCCGACCAGTACCTGAAAGAAAATTCCTCCCGGTAACGTATATGAGACCGTTTCCTGTGCCATATCACTTCTTTGGCGCAGGAAACGATCCCGTTTATTTTCCGTCAGACGCCACAGGCTCCTTGTCCGCGGTACGCGGGTAAGAAGATGCAAGGCTGAACTGTTACATTTTTTCTGCCTGTTCCTTTATTTTTCTGTATATCTCCCTGGCTTTCGCCCTTTCGCTTCCACTTTCCTTCTTTTTTCCGTAGCGGATTTTTAAATATATGGTTCTCAGCTTTTCAAGTTCCTCCTCCATTCCCCATAATCTTGTCGCCCGCTCATGGACCTGTTCACTGGTGACACTCTGATTTTCCATGTCCAGACCACCCTGGATGCAAAGCTTCAGATATTTCCGGTAATAGTACCGCACATTTCTCTCTCCGCCCAAAAAACCTCTTCCGGATATGCGTTTGTCCTCTGCTTTCAGGTAACTTCGTTTTACTTCCCCTCTCGCATGCATTTTTTTCCCTGCTCCAGGCTCCGACAGCCGCCGGAACAGAAACCGAAAAAATAAAAATGCGGCAAACACCAGAATACCTATGCCCAGAACCTTTATGGCAAGGGGAACCTGTCCTGTTTCTGCCGTCCCCAAGTCCGGGAGCACTCCTCCGTCAAGGGAAATCTCTCCATCCATTTCTATTTTCTCCGGCACCCCGGGAAACAAGAAAGACAGATATTTGGCAAGCCACATGAGAATCTTTATGAAAACCGTAAGAAACATCTCAATCACAGGAAGCAGAAACGTCTGATACAATATCCCCAGAAATCTCCAAAAAGATTGTATCACCGGTTTCCAGGACAAAACTGCCGCTGCCAAAAGCATGCCGAAAATCTCCAGTCCATTGACGCCCCAGAACGTCCCCCGTTTCTGGCCATTCCCCTGCAGTCTGCTTCCCCGCAAAAGGAGAATACTGCCGGCAAAAAAGCACAGTGCAAACGGAGCGCACTGCTGTCTCCAGGCAGTCATCCCCATGAACACCATTTCAAAGAGCATAATCACCGCCAGAAGCTTCCATTCCAAAAATACGGCCCTCGATACCGTTCCCTCCAGCCCTTTTTTCTCCCAGTTAAAAAACAGCCAGACTGCCCAGGCCGCCAGAATGACGGAAAGTCCTGCCTTTCCCCAGGCCGGCGCAGATATGAAAAAAGGCATGAAAACAGCCAGATACAGGCTTCCGTCCGTTAAAACCTTTAAAACCAGCATATCCATTCTACGCTTCCTCCATCTCTTTTGCACATAAGAACAGTGCCTTCCGTCCGGACCGCTCCTCCAATGCCAGAAGAAACCGCTCTGTCTCCTCTGTCTGCTCCGGAGCCACCAGAAGAAAACTCCGCCCGGCCCGGCTCCCCTTAAGAATCCGGCTGTAAAAGGTAACTGTCTCTTCCCGGCAGTCATAAGTCATTCTCCCCAGGCCTTCCAGGATCGTACTTAAATGCCCGGCTCCCAGGCCTTCCTCCACCGTTCTCCAGTTGCCCATGGCCCCCGCAATGATCCCATTAGTGCAGAAATCATAGGGAATCCGCTTCTGTTCCAGTTCCTCGCATACGCTTCGCACCATGGAAAAGCATTTTTCCAGGGACGGTCCCGGCGTCTTCATGGCCCGGCATTCTGTATTTAAAAGCACAGTGCAGGTCATATCCGACATACATTCCTGCTGCTTTACCAACAATGTTCCAAGTCTGGCGCTCTGCGTCCAGCTTATGGAGCAAAATGGCTCCCGGCCTGTGTATTCCCGGAATCCCATTGTAAGAATAGGGTCCTCAAACAAACTCTTCTCCACAGGAAACTCTCCCAGATAGCCGCCAAGAAGCAGAGAAAGTTCATTTCCGGGATAAGGCCTTGGCTTTACCACCAGCTCCGTAAGCTCCGGATAAGATTCCAGAAGAATCCGTATCCCTAAGAAATCCCCGGCCTCCACCAGGGAGCCGCGGAAAAAGTACCGGCCGCGTTCCTTAAGCGACACCCGTCTCACAAGCTCTGTTTTTTGTCTCCCGGCCAGATATAAAACCGAAGAAAGCCCCATTCCCCCGCTCTCTTCCACTGACTCTCCTGTATCTGAAAACGTGAGTCCTTCCGGTACCTGCTCGCGAATCTTCAGATACGGCACCAGGAACCTTTTTCCATTTTTAACCGTCATGGTCCAGAGAAATTCCTCCTCCGGTTCCACCAGTACTTTATCCAGTGAGGTGGTAAACTCCACCTGATCCAGAGTATGTGACATGGAATAATTCTCAGCCACAAATAAAATAATTCCCAGTACAATTATAAACAAAATCATCGTAATGTCTCCAGGGGAACCGGGATGGTATCCACAAGCTTTTTCAGATAACTTCTGGCATCCGCAAAGCTTTCCGATCCTTTGGAAATAATCCTGTGGCTCAGAACGCAGGGCGCCACATGCTTCACGTCCTCAGGGATCACAAACTCCCGCCCCGTGGATGCCGCCCTGGCCTGCGATGCCTTGTAGAGAGCGATGGCTCCGCGGGTGGAAACCCCGGTCATGAACCGGCTCTCAGTTCTTGTCTTTTCCACAATATCCATCATATATCCCAGAACATCCTCATGAACCAGGACTTTGGTAAGCTCCGTCTTCATTTCCCGGATTTCCTCCGGCATAAGAACCGGTGCCAGTTCCTGCAGCAAAGTCTCAGAAGACGGCCTGGAAATCACCTTCATTTCCTGTTCCCTTTTCATATATCCCAGACTTATTTTCATAAAAAACCGGTCAAGCTGGGCCTCAGGAAGAGGAAATGTTCCATAAGATTCCACCGGATTCTGTGTTGCCATAACAAAAAACGGCTCATCCATGGGATAGGTAACGCCATCCACCGTAATCTGTTTTTCCTCCATGGCTTCCAAAAGGCTGGACTGAGTTCTGGGCGTAGCGCGGTTAATCTCGTCCGCCAGGATCATATTTGAAAACAGTGGTCCCTTTCTGAACTGAAATTCCCCTGTTTTCTGGTTATAATAATTAATACCAGTCAAATCTGACGGCAGAAGATCCGGGGTGAACTGTATCCTCTTAAAACGGCTTCCCACAGTCTTCGCAAACGCCTTTAAAAGCATGGTCTTACCTGTGCCCGGAACGTCCTCCAGGAGCACATGGCCGGAGCATAAAAAGCTTATGAAAATCAGGCGTATGGACTCCTCTTTCCCCACAATGACCCTGGAACAGCTTTCCACCACCCGTTCTGTATTCTCTTTAAAACGGCTGTATTCCATTTTTGTCTCCTCCCGTCTGTCTTTTTTCCTTGCCCTGCATTATGTTTCCTTTCCTTTCGTTACATTTCCTTTCCTTTCATTATAGCGAATAACTCCCCCCGGTTCAAGAAAATTGTAACAGTTCAGCCTTGCATCTTCTTGCCCGCGTACCGCGGACAAGAAGCGCCGGGCGTCCGCCCTATGAAGATTTAGAGTGAAAAACGCTTATGAAAACAAGTTTTCAACGCGTTTTTCGCTCTAAATCTTCGCATGGCTGAACTGTTATAAATATTATATAATAAATGAGAATTTTAGGCAATATTTATTTGTTATCTGTAAGAAAATGTGATATACTGAAAGAAAAGCCGGGTGCAGCTCAGAGAGAAGTACCCCCTGAAAGAAAGGACTGATGATTCATGAAACTGATTTATGCCATTGTCCGTTACGATAACGAAGATGAGGTCATCAACGCACTGACCAAGAAACACTTCAGTATTACAAAGCTCGCCACCACAGGCGGCTTCCTGAAGAAAGGAAATACCACATTAATGATCGGTACAGAAGCTGACCGCGTGAAAGAAGCCATTGAAATCATTAAAAAAGAATGCGGAAAACGCCAGAAAATTACAGTCAATATGCCGTATATTTCCGGTTCCACCATGATGAACTGTGCCACCATGCCCATGAACGTGGAGGTGGGCGGCGCCACAATCTTTGTCATTGATGTGGAAGAATATGAAAAAATTTAAAAGTCCGTTTTCGTTAATTTGTTGTAATTTTAACGAAAGGTACTGAAAAAAATGCAAAAAATTACCAAAACCTGCTTGTATCGTATATTTTGCTGATATATAATAAAAGCAGGTAGGAACTAACAAAACGGAAACAAGAAGGGAGTATACGAACATGTCATTCATTGATCACATGAAGGAAAAAGCAAGACAGGACAAGCAGACAATTGTTCTGCCGGAGAGCAACGATAAGAGAACTCTGATCGCTGCCGCTCAGGTTCTGAAAGAGGGTACTGCCGACCTTATCATGGTAGGTAAGGAAGAGAAAATTATGGATGGTGCTCACTGGCTGGAAGTGGATCTTACCGGTCTTAAGGTTGTGGATCCGGACACGGATGAAAAATTTGAGCATTATGCAGAGACTCTGTTCGAGCTTAGAAAGAACAAGGGAATGACTCTTGAAAAAGCGAAGGAAACCTTAAAGACCGATTATATCACCTATGGCGTTATGATGGTTAAGGCAAAAGACGCAGACGGGCTTGTTGCCGGCGCATGCCACGCAACGGCTGATACATTAAGACCTGCGCTTCAGATCCTTAAAACTGCTCCGGGAACTGAGCTGGTATCCGGCTTCTTCATTATGGATGTTCCCAATTGCCAGTATGGCGCAAACGGAACATTCCTGTTTGCAGACTGCGGTCTGAACCAGGATCCCACCTCGGAAGAGCTTGCCGCCATCGCGGACAGCAGTGCAAAGAGTTTCCGCGCCCTGGTTGGTGAGAAGCCGATTATCGCAATGTTGTCCCACTCTACAAAGGGAAGTGCAAAGCATGCCCTGGTTGACAAGGTGATAAGCGCAGTAAATATTGCACATGAAAAATATCCGCAGCTTGATCTGGATGGCGAGCTTCAGCTTGACGCTGCCCTTGTTCCTTCCGTTGCCAAATCAAAGGCCAAAGGAAGCGATGTGGCAGGTCATGCAAACGTTCTTATTTTCCCGAATCTGGACTGTGGAAATATCGGCTACAAGCTGGTTCAGAGACTTGCGAATGCAGAGGCTTACGGCCCCATGCTTCAGGGAATCGCAAGACCTGTCAACGATTTATCCCGTGGATGCTCTGCGGAAGATATCGTAGGCGTTGTTGCATTAACGGCCGTACAGGCTCAGATGTCATAATCAAGTAACAGTTCAGCCATGCGAAGATTTAGAGCGAAAAAAGCGTTGAAAACTTGTTTTCATAAGCATTTTTCACTCTAAATCTTCATAGGGCGGACGCCCGGTGCTTCTTGTCCGCGGTACGCGGGCAAGAAGATGCAAGGCTGAACTGTTACAGTTATAAAGAAGACCGGGGTATACGGAAGAATGTCGGATGTTAAATAGCTACGGAACGGGTCAGTATAGGGAGTGGACATTAGATGAGCAATAAATTTGATCCCAAAAACAAAATAATAGGATTATGTATGACAGGAATGAATAGGGAGGAACAAGGCGATCCGGAAGGGGCAATGGCAGTTTTTATGGAAGCCTTAAATGAGTCAGCAAATGACTATGAAAAGTTTGTTGCAACTTATCAATTAGCGAAATATGAAAAAAACATTCAGGAAAAAATAAAATGGTTGGAGAAAGCTTTGCAGTATGCTATAAATTCAGAAGATTGCGGCGTTAGAAGTACCTTGTCAACAATATATTCCCGCATTGCAAAATGTTACGAAGAATCAGGTGACTCTGAAAAGGCGAAAACAAATTTGGAATTATCAGGTTTATACAATACAGAGCCAAAGGATAAAGGACCATTTTATCATGGAACCCGGGCAGAGTTACAAACTGGAGACTTTTTAGTGGCTGGCAAAAATTCAAACTACAAAACGGAATTTAAAATGAACCATATTTATTTTACATCAAATATTAATGGTGCTGTACTGGCGGCAGGATTAGCTAAAGGAGAAGGGAAGGGACATATATATATTGTGGAACCGACAGGACAATTTGAAGATGATCCCAATGTAACAGATAAAAAATTTCCGGGTAATTTAACGTGTTCTTATCGTTCTATATATCCTTTAAAAATTATAGGGGAAGAAACAGATTTTACAAACCAGACGAATGAGGAACTTAGTCAATGGAAAGAAAAGCTGGCGGATAATAAAGGAGAAATTATTAATTAGAAATAGTGTGGATATTGCAGTAAAAATGGAAACTGGGATGTATGGCAACGCTGGCAGAGCATGATGGGGAAAGGCTTCTGGGTATTTTGTCCAGGAGCCTTTGTTTACGGGAAATTTATTACAGCTGTTTTATCATAAAAAGAGGAAGGTAAACTGAGGAATAAAACACCCCGTCTTTATCTTCAAAACTGCAGTTTCCTCCATACTTTTCTGCCACGGACCGCACAGAAATAAGTCCTGTTCCTCCTCCTGGCTTTGAAGAACAGAAAATGCCTTCTGCCGTCTTCGACACAGAACGGAAGCTGTTGTCCATGGTAATGGTAAGAACTCCGTTGAACAGACGACTCCGTAATGTGAGAAATGGTTTGTCTGCCGTTTTGCATGCTTCAATCCCGTTTTCCAGAAAATTTCCAATAATTACACAGAGATCACTTGCCGGCACCTGACCTGTATCCGACGGAATATTCAGTTGGATGACGGCAGGTATCCCGGCCTTGCGGGCCATGGCCTGATAGTAAAAAACCAGTGCATTTACTGCCTCATTTTCGCACAGATTTCCGAGAAATCCTTCCGGAATCTCAGCAGACACCTGATCTAAATAGGCCATAAGATTTTCCTTCTCCTCATCCCCTCTGACCGCCCACTGGCGAATGACTGCCATATGGTGTTTCAGGTCATGACGCTGTCTTTGGAGGGCAGCGGACATTTCGGTCAGCATTTGATACCTGTCTTTCTGCGCCTCAATCTGTTTCTCCATAAGCGAAACTTCAAATACAAGCTGATGGTTTTTCATCTTCAATGCGAACGTATCCCGGATAAAGTATCCGCAGAGAATGGATACCATGATAAGAGCAGTCAGAACCCCGATCTGAAAGAAAAAGGACTTCTGTACATTCTGCTCAAACACATAATAATTGGCAACCTCCAGAAGGGAAAATAATGTCAGGACTGCCACAGGAAGGAGAAACCGCCGGGCTATGGGGCTGTGATATTTGATATTTTCCCGCAGAATGCAAAAACCGCACAGACAGAAGGCCAGAGGAGCCAGAATATGAAACAGATACATAGTTTTTGACAGGGAGATGATTCCCGCAAGCTGAGCAATGACAGCCAGACAAACAGCCGTTTCCAGAATCAGGCACTGAATACTCAAAAGCCGTTTCTGATGTTCTCCGAACATAACCAGACAGAACTTTGTCATGGGGATCGCCAGAGTAAACAGGCCGCAAAATGCCATTATGTATAAAATATTTGCGTTTTCAACCAGAAGTCCCGTGAGGTTGCATTCTCCCATAACCCAGATTCCGGTGCAAAGTGAAAAAAGTCCCAGCCAGAAAAGGGCAATTCCTGTTTTCTCAAACCGGGTAACGGCAAAGGACATAAGCCACAGAAAAATCCCTAAAACCATAAGTACGCCGGCAAAGACAAGGGAAAATCCCATGGTCGACAAAAGGTGCTTTAAAATAGCCCCGGGGCTTCCGATGAGCACAGGATGGAGCACGATCTGCTTCCTTTGGGAAGGAGAAAGGTATTCAAAAGTCAGAGTTATCTCACCATCCGTATCCGGCAGACGGAACAATGCCACTTTTGTAGGTGGATCCAGCAAAAAAGCCGGATAACTTCCATCCTGGCCATACTGAAAGATCAGTTTTCCGTCTGCATAGACCCGCAGAGGAGCGTATACGGTTTTCAGATAGATATAATCCCCTTTCCACAACTTAACCCGGGCAGTGAGGGTTACAGGAGTGCGGCTGGCGGGACAATTAAGCGACACAGGAAGAGACAGGTCTTTCCCCTCCCACTGCCATAATGTTACGGTCTGTAACCGGATATCCTGTTTCTCATTGCCGTAATTCCCGATATCAAAAAGCAGGATAAAAGATAAGATACCAATGAGAAAAAAGATGGACGCAGGCAGAAGCACAGCAGTAAAACGGCTGAATTTATTCATGATCTTCTCCTTCAGAAAATCTCTGATCGCCGTGGCTCCTGATCGGCTTACCGCAAAAGCCGGCGGCTGAGTACAATTTGAAAAATTATAGTATGAATTATGAAAAGACCGTCTAATCCAGAGTCGCTTCTGGTTTGATGGTCTTTTCATAAGCTTGCGATGATGTATGCCGCTTTTGATGATTATTTTCCTGAAGTTAAGATTCTCTGGAAAGAAAGGCCAGAATCTCCTCCGCAGATTTTTCTGATTCCTCGATGGCTTTTAACAGTTTGACCTTATTTTCTCTCATGGCCTTTTTAGCGGCGGCAGCAGCGGCTTTTTTTTCTCTCGTGGCAGCGGCTTTCTCGGTTTTTAACTGTTCTTTATAAGCGATTTTTAATTCCTCCTTTGCTGCTTTTAAGTCAGATTCCATTTTCGTGATTTTCTCATGCAGCTTTAAAGCCCTGCCCGTATAAACGATTTCCTTTTTTGCGCCTCTTGGCATTTTTAACAGCCTCCTTTGAATGAAATGTATTTATAAGTTAATAAAACAATCATACAATAACTTTCTGCGATTGTAAAGGAGAGTTATGCGGCATAATAGCTATTTCCACGTACAATAGAACTATGCAACAACAAGACTGCCCGTGTTAAGACAGGTAAGAAGTTGTACGTGAACAGTAAGTGCGCCGCGTGTTTTGATGAGGTAACTTGTCTTAAAAAAATAGCTACTTGAATAATGGACAGGGAAAAAGTATAATAGTTATAGATATTTGGAAAAAGTAAAAAACAAAGAGGGAGGATGGATATGTGTCTGGGATCATTCATGATCTGTTAGTATCGTATAACAGAGAATTAAAGCAGCTTTTCGGGGAAAATCTTGAAAAAGTAATTTTATTTGGCTCTTATGCACGGGGGGATTACAGTAGAAGTTCAGATATTGACATTATGATATTGGTGAATATACAGCCGGAAAAGATCTGCGATTATGCAGATAAGGTATATGATTTCACATATGATTTTGAACAGGAACATGGTATAGAAATCAATCCCTGTATTCAAAATATTGACACTTATAATCATTGGAAGGGTGTCTATCCGTTTTTTGTTAATATAGAAAAAGAGGGCGTGGCTGTTTAATGGATAATTCATTACCTTATGAAAGAGACTTGGCAAGATACAAAATAGAGAGAGCCAAAGAAGAACTGGAAAATGCAAATTTGCTATATGAAAATGAACGTTTGAAAGCAGCTAATAATAGGGCATATTATTCGATTTACTATTCGCTTACAGCGGTACTTTGCCTGGAACCTGTTGCATTTAAAAAACATAAAGACACTTTAGCATATTTTAATAAAAATTATGTCCATGGAGGGAAATTTCCTCCAGAAATCGGGCGTGCTGTGGAAAAGGCAGCAAAAATCCGCCATGCCAGTGATTATGACGAGTTTTATATCACCAGCAAGGATGAAGCTACAAGGCAAATTGATACAGCAAAAAGGTTGATTGACCTGGTGACAAAATACGTTGAAAAAGCCGCAAATTAAACAGTTAGAACCATATATCAGAGACAAAATTTGGTGCGTCTCCTGGGGAATCACAGAAATGTGGTTTCCCTTTTAAGTAAAGGGCACTTGGGACCATATTCAATGGAACTATGCCTCATTCCTTTTATCTGTCACAACCTTCAAAAATTTTGCCATCAACGGAATATAAGTAATCCAAAAAATAACAGAAGCAGCAATCCTTACCTTCTTCTTATTTTTCTTCGACACCTCCATGCCTGCCAGAGTTCCCATGGAAAAGAGGCAGAATTTAAGGGATGCCATATCTTTCCAGGTACATCTGTGTAAATATTCGTCCGCACAGGAAAACAAAAATTTCACAACCATTCCTCCTCGTCTTATCTTATCTGGTACAAATGTACTCTCATTTCCATTATAATAAATCGCCTGTGGTGTGTAAAGCCTCTTTTTTGCGGCAGAACTTTTGTGGCAAAATAAAGGTAAATAGGTCTTTTCTCTGTCAAATTCTGACGAATTGCTTAAATCTATTCAGCAAAATGGAAAAATGTGCTAGACTGGAATTAATAAGATATAAAAGAAAACCGCAAAAAGAAAGGAGAACCTATGCCGGATATTTTATTTGTATTAATTCCAGTCGTTGTTGTTGTCGTTCTTCTGCTCATCATTATTACCCAGGGGTATGTGAAAGCGCCGCCGGATCATGCCTTTATTATTTCAGGATTAAGAAAGGAGCCCCGGGTACTGATCGGCCGCGCCGGATTTAAAATCCCGTTTTTTGAACAGATGGATAAGCTGTATCTGGGGCAGATCACGGTGGATATTAAAACAGATGAGTATATTCCCACCAATGATTTTATCAACGTCATGGTGGATGCGGTGGCCAAGGTCCGTGTGGCGGATACGCCGGAACAGATGAAGCTGGCGATGAGGAACTTTCTAAATAAGGAGCCGGTGAAGATAGCGGCGGATCTGCAGGATTCCCTTCAGGGAAACATGCGTGAGATCATCGGTACTTTGTCCCTCAGAGCCATCAATACGGACAGAGATTCTTTTTCGGATCAGGTAATGGCCAAAGCGTCCCTGGATATGAAGAAGCTGGGAATTGATATTTTGTCCTGCAACATTCAGAATGTGACTGACGAACATGGATTAATCCAGGATCTTGGTATGGACAATACCTCAAAGATCCGGAAAGACGCTTCAATCGCGAAAGCGGAGGCGGAGCGGGATATCGCCATCGCCCAGGCGGCTGCCGATAAAGCATCCAACGATGCCAGAGTCCTGGCCGAGGCGGAGATCGCCCAGAAGAACAACGAACTGGCGATCAAGAAGGCCGAGTTACAGAAGGCGTCGGATACAAAGAAGGCGGAAGCCGATGCGGCCTATGAGATTCAGAAGCAGGAACAGGAGAAGACAATTCAGGCGGCCACAGTCAACGCACAGATTGCCAAGACGGAGCGCGAGGCGGAGCTTCGCAGACAGCAGGTGACCGTGCAGCAGCAGGCACTGGAGGCAGAGATTAATAAGAAGGCGGATGCAGACCGCTACGCTATTGAACAGGCAGCCGCGGCCGACCTTACAAAGCGTCAGAGAGAGGCGGAAGCCAAAAAATATGAGCAGGAAAAGGAAGCGGAGGCTGTGAAAGCCCAGGCGGAGGCGAAAAAGTACGCGATGCTTCAGGAGGCGGAGGGAATCCGTGCGAGAGGGCAGGCGGAGGCAGCCGCGATTCAGGCGAAGGCGCTGGCCGAAGCAGAAGGTATGGAGAAGAAGGCGGAAGCCTATCAGAAATACAACCAGGCGGCCATGGCCGAGATGATGATAAAAGTCCTTCCTGAGATCGCCGGGAAGATTGCGGAGCCGCTTTCCCAAATCGACCGGATTACGATCATTGGAGGCGGAAACGGCGCTGAAAATGGTGTGGAGGCCGTGGCGGGCAATGTGCCTGTGGTGATGGCGAAGCTGTTCGAATCAATGAAGGAGGCCACAGGTGTGGATCTGGCCGAGATCATGCGGGCGGACACCTATGACGCAAAGGTGACGAGAAATATAAACCTGACCGGAATGCCGGAAAGTACGGAGGAAGGCAAAGAAGGATAAATCGAAAACCTGTGATCCGGAATGTCGGAAAGTTCATAGGAAGGCAAAGAAGAATAAATTAAAAGCCTGTGATTAGGAATGCCAAAAGATTCGGCGAAGGGCAGAGAAGGAGCGCTATGAGGCGATATTGGAAGGCAGTATTAAGGTTTGTGCTGGCAGCGGGACTTATTTTTATGCTGTGCAGTCCGGCGTATGCGGCTGCAGGCCGGGAAAAAATAAACAGCGTGAGACTGAAAGTGGAATGTGATAAGAAGCCGGAAGCCGGTGAAGATGTGGGCAGCGTTAAGGTTACGGTATCAGACGAGAGAATTGAGGTAACGGAACCGGCAGAGTATTATGACACAGATGACGATGTATGGGTTTGGGGAGAGGTTCCTGTTATCCGTCTGGAGCTTTCCGTTAAGGATGAGAAGAAGTATTACTTTTCAAGTTCCACAAAGGTGACAGTTTCCGGATTTCGAAGCGAACTGAAATCGAAGAAAGTCACTCACAGCGGAGAAAGCCTTCAGATTGATATTAAATTAGAGAAGGTGACCGGAGTTCTGACAGAGCCGGAAGACTATTACTGGGAGGACAGCGAGGCCCGGTGGTCTGAGGTGGAAGGCGCCGGCAAATATGAAGTCAGGCTGTATCGGGGAAATTCGCTGGTAACTACGATAACCACCAGCCGGGAAAAATACGATTTTTATTCATACATGAATAAGGCCGGCGACTATTCCTTCAGAGTACGGGCAATTGACGGTTCCAGTGATAAAAAGGGAGAATGGACCGATAAATCAGAAGAGTACAGCATCAGTGAGGAAGAGGTCTATAAAGGAAATACCCCCGGAAACCTTCCTGAAAACAGGCACCCCTCCCAGAGTCCCGGACAGCCGAAATATGGCTGGAGTCAGGACAGCGCAGGGTGGACGTTTCGGATGGAAGACGGAAACCTGGCAAAAAGCCGCTGGCTCTTTGTAGACAACAATTGGTTCTATCTAATGGAAAACGGGTACATGAAAACAGACTGGATTTATGTGGATAACAACTGGTTTTATTTAAACCCCATATCAGACGGAACGAGAGGAGCCATGAAGACCGGCTGGATCTATGTGGATAACAACTGGTTTTATTTAAACCCCATATCAGACGGAGCGAGAGGAGCCATGAAGACCGGCTGGATCTATGTGGACAACAACTGGTTTTATTTAAACCCCATATCAGACGGAACAAGGGGAGCCATGAAGACCGGCTGGCAGGATATTGGCGACGCCCGTTATTATCTGAATCCCATATCGGATGGAACCAGAGGAGCGATGAAAACCGGCTATCAGCGGATTGATGGGCGATCCTACTATTTTGACACCAGTGACGGGAGACTGTGGCTTAACAGGAACACGCCAAACGGTCAGTATGCAGATGGAAACGGAATAATACGATGAAAAGGCGTTCGGCGGAAACTTGCTGAAAAAACAATGGGAATGAAAGGAAAATACTGCCGGCGGGCTTAGGGACGTTAAAATCCCTGGCCTGCCGGCAGCACTTTGTTTTGCGCTGTGGGCAACAGTTCAGATAGCCTATAAACTGTTACCGCTGTGGACGGCAAGGCACCTTTTGGACTGAATTTTTCCTTGCTTTCTTCCCTGTACAACGATATAATAGGAAAAACCGTGGGAGACAGGAGAGAAGACACATGGAGAATGAGACAGTGAAGGCGGCCCTTCTGGGGGCGGGAACCGTTGGAAGCGGAGTATATGCGCTTGCGGGAATGCTTGCAGGCGAGATGGCCCAGAAAACAGGAGGGAGCCTGGAGATAAAGAAGGTGCTGGTACGTGATACGGCGAAGGAGAGAGACGGAATCCCCAGGGAGGTATTAACGGACTGTTGGGAGGAAATTATAAAGGACAGTGAGATACAGATTATCATCGAGGTTATGGGCGGCATCGAGCCCGCAAGGACCTATATCACCGAAGCAATTCTCGCCGGAAAGCAGGTGGTTTCCGCCAATAAGGATCTGTTAGCAGATCACGGCCAGGAGCTTTTGCGGCTGGCAGAAGAACATGCGGTAGATCTGCAGTTCGAGGCGGCCGTAGCCGGTGCGATCCCCATTATCCGGCCTCTAAAGCAGAACATGACGGCCGGGCTCCTGACAGAGATCATGGGGATTGTAAACGGCACTACCAATTTTATTTTAACGAAGATGACCGAGGAAGGCATGGATTACGCCGAGGCTCTCAAGATGGCCACAGAACTGGGCTATGCCGAGGCGAATCCTGCCTCTGATGTGGAAGGGCATGACGCGGGCCGGAAGATGGTGATTTTAGCCTCCCTGGCGTATAGCTCCGAGGTGACTTTTTCCGACGTATATATAGAGGGAATTACACGGATCACCGCTGACGACGTCTACTATGCCGAAGAATTTGGTTATGTGATTAAGCTGGTGGGAATCGCGCGGACGTTAGGGGACAGGCTGGAGGTGAAGGTGCACCCGATGCTGATTCCAAAGAACCATCCGCTGGCCACTGTGCGGGATTCTTTCAACGCTGTATTTGTTCATGGAGAGGCAAACGGCGACGCCATGTTTATGGGGCGGGGCGCGGGGAAGATGCCCACAGCCAGCGCAGTCATGGGTGACGTGATCACGGTCTTGCGAAACCTCCTTCACGACAACTGCGGCTGGAACGGCGGAATTGCCTATAAGAAGCTGCCGGTTATGCCTATTGAAGAAACGAAAAGCTGTTTTTTTCTTCGGCTTCTGGTTTCAGAGAAACCCGGCTCCCTTGGGAACATCGCGAGCGTTCTGGGAAACAATGGCGTGAGCATTGATCAGGTGGTGGCCAAACATACGATCCATGGAGCCAACGAGCTGGTAATTATAACCGGCTCCGTCCTGGAACGGAATTTTAATACTGCGTTAGAGACACTGAGGAATATGTCCGACATCAAGGGCATCTGTGCCAAAATCCGCGTTTACAGAGAGCAGAGAGGATAAAGATTATGAAAAAACATGTGATCAAAGCGGCACTTCTGGGTGCCGGAACCGTTGGAAGCGGGGTGTACGCACTGGCCGGGATGCTGTCAGATGAAATAGGTAAGAAAACCGGAGGCCGCCTTGAGATTAAAAGGATTATGGTCCGGGATTTAAAAAAGAAAAGGGACGGGATTCCTCCGGAGCTTTTGACAGACAACTGGGAGGAGATTTTAAACGATGATGAAATCCGGCTGGTAATTGAGGTTATGGGCGGTGTGGAGCCGGCGAAAACCTATATTACCCAGGCGGTTCTTTCTGGAAAGCAGGTGGTTTCCGCCAATAAGGATTTGCTGGCGGTGCACGGACAGGAGCTTTTATCCCTTGCAGAGGAGCGGGAAGTGGACCTCCAGTTTGAGGCGGCAGTGGCCGGGGCAATCCCCATTATCCGCCCTTTAAAGCAGAGCCTCTCCGCCAGTCTTCTGACGGAGATCATGGGAATTGTAAACGGCACTACCAACTATATTCTGACAAAGATGTCAGAAGAAGGAATGAGCTATGAAGAAGCCCTTGGGGAAGCGACAAAGCTGGGCTATGCCGAGGCGGATCCGACGGCTGACGTGGAAGGGCATGACGCGGCGAGAAAGATTGCAATTATGGCGTCCTTAGCCTACAATTCAACGGTTGTATTTTCAGATGTGTATACAGAAGGAATCACGAAGATCACCGCCGAAGATGTGCGTTATGCGAAAGAATTTGGCTATGTAATCAAGCTGGTGGGAATTGCCGCCCTGGAAGATGGACAGATTGGGGTTCGTGTTCACCCGATGCTGATTCCGGAACAGCATCCCTTAGCAACCGTGCGGGATTCTTTTAACGCAGTGTTTGTTCACGGAGAGGCAAACGACGATGCCATGTTCATGGGCCGGGGCGCGGGAAAGATGCCGACGGCCAGCGCGGTCATGGGCGATGTAATCATCGTCATGAGGAATATTCTCCACGATAACTGTGGCTTTGGCGGCGGCGTGGCTTATAAACATATCCCGGTCAAGCCCATGGAAGAGACCCGGAGCAGGTTCTTTCTGCGCCTTAAGGTCGCTGACCGTCCGGGAGCCCTTGCGAATATTGCAGGCGTTCTGGGAAATAACGATGTCAGTATCGCCCAGGTGGTTCAAAAGCCCAGCCGCGGCAGGGTGGCCGAGCTGGTGATTATCACCGGGGCCGTTTTGGAGCGGCATTTTAACGATGCGCTTATGATCGTGAAGGGAATGTCGGTAGTTGAGGAGGTTTCCGGGATCATCCGTGTGTATGGAGAATAGATAAAAATGTACTGTCAGGAATAAAGGCATGCCGGGTGAAATGGCAGGGCAAACAGGATAATCGAGGATAAGGAAGGTAAAAGCATACAAAAAAGTCGGGACAGACAGAGTCCGGCTTTTTTGTGACTATTATGCGAAAGATATGGCAGGAGAAACGACAAAAAGAAAAAAGACACATGGAACAGCCAATGGCAAACCATGCGTCTTTTTTCAGGAATGAAAGGATTTATAAGTTAAAAAGGAGCTTTGCGTATGTGGGATACGGAAGCATACCATCAGGAATCAGTCCCTCGGCGGTATCTGCCAGACGGCGGATGGCCTTCATCTCGGGGATGATGACGTCATGGCAGTAATGGCCGGCTTTCAGTGGTTCTTCCATGGCTTCCGCGATTTCAACCTCAGCTTTTAAAGAATCCAGATGCTCCGAAATTCCGTCTGCCAGCCTGCTTAGCCGGGTCAGGAGCTGTTCTTCCGCCTTTGTGGAGACGGCGGCCATGAGGCCTTTTTTATAATTTCCTGTGGAGGCCAGGTGATTCATATAAGTGAAGACTGCGGGAAGCAGCTCTTTTAACATCATATCCGCCATGGTGCGTGCTTCGATGTGGAGAGTTTTGCAGTAATTTTCCAGAATGATTTCATAGCGGGAGTGCATTTCCTCTCTGGAAAGCACCTGATGTCTGGTGAACAGGGCAATGTTTTTTTCTTCCAGAAAACGGGGCAGAGCATCGGGAGTGGAAGCCAGGTTTGGAAGCCCCCGTTTTTCTGCCTCGCGGAGCCACTCGTCGGTGTATCCGTTGCCGTTGAAGATTACGCGCTCGTGACTGGTAAAAACTTCCTTGAGAAGGCTGTGGATGGCAGCGTCAAGCTCCCCGGCCGCTGCTTTTTCCAGACGGTCCGCAAACTGAGAAAGCTCCTCGGCCACAGCCGTATTCAGAACAATATTGGGTCCGGACAGGGAAAGGGAAGAGCCGGGCATACGGAACTCAAATTTATTTCCGGTGAACGCAAACGGCGAGGTGCGGTTTCTGTCGGTAGTATCCTTGATGAAATGGGGGAGAACCTTCGGGCCTGCGGTCATCTCAACTTTGCCTTTGCTTTTGAAGAAGCTGTCAGATTTTATGGAATCCACAACGGCGGTCAGTTCGTCGCCTAAAAACATGGACACAACGGCCGGAGGCGCTTCATTTGCGCCCAGGCGGTGGTCATTCCCGGCAGTGGCGACGGAGATGCGGAGCAGATCTGCATATTCATCCACTGCTTTCACAACAGCCGCCAAAAACAGTAAAAACTGGGTATTTTCACAGGGGGTCTTTCCGGGATCCAGGAGGTTTATTCCGGTGTCGGTGGACAGCGCCCAGTTATTGTGCTTGCCGCTTCCATTGATTCCCTCAAAGGGCTTTTCGTGTAAGAGACATGCAAGGCCATGGCGCTCTGCAACCCGTTTGAGCAGTTCCATCACAAGCTGGTTGTGATCCATGGCCACGTTTACCGTCTCATAGACCGGGGCCAGCTCGTACTGTCCGGGAGCCACCTCTTTATGCTCTGTCTTTACGGGAATTCCCAGTTTCCAGAGCTCCTCGTTTAATTCTTCCATGAAAGCCTCTATGCGGGGGCGGATGGAACCGAAGTAATGATCATCCATTTCCTGCCCCTTGGGAGCCGGAGCGCCGAACAGGGTTCTGCGGCAGAAAATCAGGTCTTTTCTCAAATTGTAAGCGTCCTTATCCACGAGGAAATATTCCTGTTCTGCACCGACGGTGGCAAGAACGCGTTTCACATCGGTACGTCCAAGTATGTGTAATAATCGGGCAGCTTCTTTGCTGATGGCTTCCATGGAGCGGAGCAGAGGTGTCTTTTTGTCGAGAGCTTCACCGCTGTAAGAGCAGAATGCGGTGGGGATGCAGAGCGTGTGTCCTTTGATGAATGCGTAAGAGGTCGGATCCCATGCGGTGTATCCGCGGGCCTCAAAGGTGGCCCTTAAGCCTCCGGACGGGAAACTGGATGCATCTGGTTCGCCTTTTACGAGCTCTTTTCCGGAGAATTCCATGATTGCCTCTCCGGCGCCCGAGGGGGAGAGAAAGCTGTCATGCTTTTCCGCAGTGATGCCTGTCATGGGCTGAAACCAGTGGGTGAAGTGGGTGGCGCCATGTTCTATGGCCCATTCTTTCATGGCGACGGCAACGGCGTTGGCAATGTCAAGCTCCAGATGTGTGCCGTTGTCAATGGTTTTCTTAAGTGCTTTGTAGACGTCCCTGGACAGTCTGCTCTTCATGGCGGAATCGTTAAATACAAGGCTTCCGTACAGTTCGGGAATGTTTTTGCTCATAAATTGTTCTCCTCTCTGCAAAAAAGAAGGGCGCTTCAGCCAAAACCGAAGCGCCCTTGCTTTCCTTTATGGGGTATACTATACATGTTTTTGAAAATTTGTCAATCATTTTTTTTAAAAAAAGCTTTACAAACCAGAAAAAAAGGAATATATTAGTTCCATATTTTTTTAAAAATCTGCGTAAAATTACATATGGAAGCTATGTGAGGACAATGGTGTCAGATCCCCTGAGGATTCTGTCACCATTTTTCTATATTTTCATTTTGCACAGAGCTCAGGAGGTAAATATGGCAGTAAAATATGTGTTTGTCACAGGCGGCGTTGTTTCCGGCCTTGGGAAGGGAATTACGGCGGCATCCTTAGGAAGACTTTTGAAAGCCCGCGGCTATCAGGTCACCATGCAGAAATTTGATCCCTATATCAACATTGACCCGGGCACCATGAATCCTATCCAGCACGGTGAAGTGTTCGTCACCGACGATGGAACGGAAACGGACCTGGATCTTGGCCATTATGAACGTTTTATTGATGAAAGTCTGGATAAAAATTCCAATGTCACCACCGGAAAAATCTACTGGACGGTTCTTCAGAAGGAGCGGCACGGAGATTTTGGCGGAGGAACGGTCCAGGTTATCCCTCATATTACAAATGAGATAAAAGCCAGATTTTACCGGGCAAAATCCCCGGATGAAAACCGTATTGCCATCGTTGAGGTGGGCGGCACTGTGGGAGATATTGAGAGCCAGCCTTTTCTGGAAGCCATCCGCCAGTTCCGTCAGGAGGTTGGATACAGGAATTCTGTCCTTCTTCATGTGACTCTGGTTCCCTATCTTAAGGCATCCGGAGAAGTGAAGACGAAACCAACTCAGCAGAGTGTGAAGGCACTCCAGGGGATGGGATTGTCCCCGGACGTGATCGTGTGCCGGACCGAGGTTCCCCTCGGAGACGATATTAAGGGGAAAATTGCTCTGTTCTGCAATGTGCCGGAGGGGCATGTGTTGCAGAATCCTGATGTGGAATATCTTTATGAGGCCCCTCTTATGATGGAGCGGGAGCGGCTGGCCCATGTGGTCTGTTCCTGCCTGGGGCTTCCCTGCGGTGAGCCGAATCTGGGCGACTGGAGACAGATGGTGGATGCCCTTAAGAATCCCCAGAGTGAAGTGACCATTGCCCTGGTTGGAAAATATATCAAACTTCATGACGCGTATTTAAGTGTTATGGAGGCATTAAAGCACGGCGGTATCGCAAACCGCACGAAGGTAAGCATCCGGTGGGTGGATTCCGGAGCCCTGACAAAAGAGAATCTGGAAGATACCTTTGCCGGAGTAGACGGCATCATCATTCCCGGCGGCTTTGGCTACCGGGGAACCGAAGGGATGGTCCTGGCGGCCGGTTATGCGCGGACAGAGAAGATTCCATATCTGGGAATCTGTCTGGGGATGCAGATGGCCATTGTGGAATTTGCCAGAAATGTTCTTGGATATGAGGATGCCAACAGTTCCGAATTTGATGCCGATACCGCATATCCGGTTGTGGATCTGATGCCGGACCAGAATGGGGTGGAGAATCTTGGAGGCACCCTGCGTCTCGGCTCCTATCCCTGTGTTCTGGATAAAAAATCCAGAGCCTGTGCCCTGTATGGGACTGAGCACATAAATGAGCGTCACAGACACCGCTATGAGGTGAATAACAAATACCGGGAGGATTTCACTTCCCATGGAATGATGCTTTCCGGACAGTCTCCGGACGGAAGAATCGTGGAAATGATTGAGCTTTCGGATCATCCGTTTTTTGTGGGAATCCAGGCCCATCCGGAGTTTAAGTCCAGGCCCAACATGGCTCATCCTCTTTTTGCCGGCTTTGTGGAAAGCTCGGAAGAACAGGGAGTTTTACGGCGTGCAAAAAAACTTTTGATGAAACGCAATCACTTATCGGAGCCGGAAGCTCACCGGTATTTACAGAAAACCAGTATGGATACGGGACGCACCATGTCCGAGAGCGCCCATATGGTAACCATGCTGATTTCGGAGGAGTGAGATGCTCCCCGGAAATAAGGGAAAGGAAGAGGAAGCCTATGTTTACTGTCAATGAAAACTTTTTAAAACTGCCGGGAAGCTATTTATTTTCCACCATTGCCAAAAAGGTGTCTGCATTTCAGGCAGAAAATCCTGATCAGGAGATCATCCGTCTGGGGATCGGCGATGTGACCCAGCCTCTGGCCCCGGCCATTGTGGAGGCCATGCATCAGGCTGTGGATGAGATGGGAAATGCCGCCACTTTCCGCGGCTATGCGCCGGAGCAGGGATATGAATTCCTGCGTTTTGCCATCGCAGAAAATGATTTTAAAGCCAGGGGCTGCGAAATTTCCGCCGATGAGATCTTTATTTCCGACGGTGCAAAATGTGACTCCGGTAATATTCAGGAGCTGTTCGGCCTTACAGATACCATTGCCGTCTGCGACCCGGTATATCCCGTCTATGTGGACAGCAACGTGATGGCAGGCCGCACCGGGCTTTATGATGCGTCCACCGGAAAATTTGATCATGTGGTCTATATGCCCTGTACGGAAGAGAACCATTTTCTTCCTGAACTTCCCGGAAAGAAGGCGGATGTGATCTACCTTTGCTTTCCCAACAACCCCACAGGCGAGGCAATTAAAAAAGAGGAGCTGCAGAAATGGGTGGATTATGCCAATGAAAACGGGTCTGTGATTCTTTTTGATGCGGCTTATGAGGCCTATATCACAGAGGATGGAATCCCTCATTCCATCTATGAATGTGAGGGAGCGAAGACCTGTGCCATTGAGCTTCGCAGTTTTTCCAAAAAGGCCGGCTTTACGGGTGTCCGTCTGGGCTTTTCTGTAATTCCAAAGGAGCTTACATGTGGGGATGTGAGCCTTCACGGGCTCTGGATGCGCCGCCAGGGCAGCAAATACAACGGAACACCTTATATTGTGCAGCGGGCCGGGGAAGCCGTATATTCTCCTGAAGGAAAAATCCAGGTCACGGAACAGATTGAGCGCTACATGAAGAACGCATCGGCCATTTTAAACGGGCTGAGAGACGCGGGTTATACGGCTTACGGCGGCATAAATTCTCCCTATATATGGATGAAAACACCAAACGGTATGTCCTCCTGGGAATTTTTTGATTATCTGCTTCATCACGCAGGGATCGTGGGCACTCCGGGAGCAGGTTTCGGGCCATCCGGAGAAGGGTATTTCCGTCTGACGGCGTTCGGAACTTACGAAAATTCTCTAAAAGCGCTTGACAGAATCAAAAAACTCTGATATAAATAGCAAATTATAAGATAACAATATAAAAACAAAGAAAAAGGCTATGAAAGAGACTCACTCTTTGGAACTTGACAGAGAACCGTGTCGCCGGCTGAGAGCACGGGAAAGGGAAAAGAATGTGGGAACGCTCCGGAGCTGGTTTTCTGAAAGTCCCGGCGAAAGACCGGGGAACAGGTAGGAAAGCACGATGGCTGTACGTTACACAGCAGAGTCGCAGGATGTTGGTCCGACAGCCCTTTGGGCGGCGGCTCATGAGAGGCAGTAATGCAATGCGGGTGGTACCGCGGGGAATAAAAGTCCCGTCCCGGAGATATTTCAGTTGATGAAAATCTCCGGGGCGGGACTTTTTGGTTACCCGCCTGGTTCCCAGATGAGGAGGAAAACGGTATGGAATTTATAACAGAAATGCAGGAAAAAGAAAAAATGCCGGAAATCGGATTGGAAACTGTGATGTCCGCCATGGTCCACAGCATCCGGGATATGGGGGAAATCGTATTCGTGATTTTAAGAAGGCGGGAGGGTCTGTTCCAGGCGGTCTATGAAAAATCGGAGAGAAAGCCATGGATGAAAAAACTCCGTGAGGGCCAGGCTGTCCGGGCAGCAGGAGTGGTAAAGGAGGAGGCCCGGGCTCCCCATGGAATGGAGATTTGCCTTTCGGATGTGAAGATTCTTTCAGGCCCCCAAAAACCGCTGCCCCTTGCCATTGATAAATGGAAATTAAATACGTCCCTGGAGGCAAAGTTAAACTGCAGAGCCATTGCCTTAAGAAACGTGAGGGAGCGGGCCGGATTTAAGATCCAGGAAGGAATCTGCCGGGGGTTCCGTGAATTCATGACAAGTCAGGGATTTACAGAAATTCACACGCCGAAGCTTGGTGAAAAATCGGCGGAAGGCGGTGCAAACCTGTTTAAACTTCAGTATTTCCATCGCCCGGCGGTGCTGGCGCAGAGTCCGCAGTTTTATAAGCAGATGATGGTGGGCGTTTTTGACCGCGTGTTTGAGACAGGTCCTGTGTTCCGGGCGGAAAAGCACAACACCAGGCGCCATTTAAACGAATATACCAGCCTGGATTTTGAGATGGGATTCATTGAAAACTTTATGGAACTCTGCCAGATGGAAACATCCATGCTCCGGTATGTCATGGGACTTCTTGAGCGGGAATATAAAAAGGAGCTGGAGCTTTTAAAGATCACCCTTCCCAACGTGGAAAAAATTCCCTGTGTGCGGTTTGATGAGGCCAAGAGACTGGTTTCAGAAACATACCACCGGGCCATCCGTGCCCCCCATGATCTGGAGCCGGAGGAAGAGGCGCTGATTGGAGAATACTTTAAATCCAGGTTTGATGCGGATTTTGTATTTGTCACCCACTATCCGTCAAAGAAGCGGCCTTTCTATACCATGGACGATCCTGAGGATACAGGAGTTACGTTAAGCTTTGATCTTCTGTTTCGCGGCATGGAAATCACAACCGGAGGCCAGAGGATCCATGACTATCACAGGCTTCTTAAAAAAATGGAAGAAAGGGGCATGGATACAGAGGGGATGGAAGATTATCTGGACTGTTTTCAGTATGGGATGCCGCCCCACGGGGGCCTTGGAATCGGTTTAGAGCGTCTGACCATGAAGCTTACAGGGGAAGACAATGTGCGGGAGGCGTGCCTGTTTCCGCGGGATATGACCCGGTTACGGCCATGATGTTTTCCCGACAGCAAAAAAGCAGTTGCGGGAGAAACTTAAGGAGGAAACTTAAGGAAAGAAGAGGAGAGGAAATTATGGCGGAGAAGATAACGGATAAAACCATGGATGAGATGGAAATTCTTGCCAAGCTTTCCCTTACAGATGAGGAGAAAGAAAAATCCAGAAATGAGATGCAGAAAATGCTGGATTATGTGGAGCTGTTAAATACTCTGGATACCGATGGCGTGGAGCCCCTGACCCATATTTTCCCCATAGAAAATGTGTTCCGGGAGGATGTGGAGGAGGAGAGCACGGCAAGGGAAGAGCTTTTAAAAAATGCACCGGAAGAAAAGGACGGCCAGTTCCTTGTTCCCGGGACCATCGGATAGGAGGAGAAAGCATGCAGATTACAGAGCTTACGGCCATGGAGCTGGGGAAGAAGATAAAAGCAGGGGAAATCGGAGTTTCCGAGGCAGCAAAAGCTTCTCTGGGCCAGATAGAAAAGAAAGAGAAAACCATACATGCCTTTCTTGCTGTGGATGAGGAAACCGTTCTTAAGCAGGCGGAGGAAGTGGAAGAGGGCATACGGGCAGGGAGGTTTAAAGGTCCCCTGGCAGGCGTTCCCGTTGCTGTGAAGGATAATATATGTACCAGGGGAATGCACACCACCTGCGCCTCAAAAATTCTTGAAAATTTTGTTCCATTCTACGATGCAGAGGCCGTTACGCAGCTTAAAAATGCCGGCCTTATCATTCTTGGAAAAACCAATATGGATGAATTTGCCATGGGAAGCACCACAGAAACCTCTGCTTATGGAGTCACGAGAAACCCGTGGGATCCCTCCCGTGTCCCGGGAGGCTCCTCCGGGGGCTCCTGTGCGGCTGTGGCAGCGGGAGAAAGTTTTCTGGCCCTTGGTTCGGACACAGGAGGCTCCATCAGACAGCCCAGCTCCTATTGCGGTGTCACAGGAATCAAGCCCACTTATGGGACCGTATCCCGGTTCGGGCTCATTGCCTATGCCTCCTCTCTGGACCAGATCGGCCCCATTGGAAAAACAACAGAAGACTGTGCGGCTCTTCTGGAGGTCATTGCCTCCCACGATAAAAAGGATGGCACCTCCATGAAACGGGAAGATACGGATTTTATTTCAGCACTTTCTGAAGATGTAAAATCCCTTCGGATTGGAATTCCCCGGGAATACCTGGCCGAGGGACTGGATCCTGATGTGAAGCAGGCAGTGGAGCAGGCGGTTTCTTATTTTAAGGAGCTGAATGCCACAGTGGAATCCTTTGATCTGGGCCTTATGGAATATACCATTCCAGCTTATTACGTCATTGCCTCCGCAGAAGCCAGCTCCAACCTGGAACGGTTTGACGGCGTAAAGTACGGGTATCGCGCCGAAAACTATGAAGATCTCCATGACATGTATAAAAGAAGCCGCTCCGAGGGCTTCGGCCCGGAGGTGAAGCGGAGAATCATGCTGGGTTCCTTTGTTTTAAGCTCCGGGTACTATGACGCATACTATCTGAAAGCCCTTAAGGTGCGCGCAAAAATCAAACAGGTGTTCGATAAGACATTCGCAAGGTATGACATCATTCTGGGACCGGCAGCCCCCACGGCAGCTCCAAAAATCGGAACTTCTTTAAGTGACCCCATGAAGATGTATCTAAGTGATATTTATACGGTGGCTGTAAACCTGGCAGGTCTTCCGGGACTCACAGTACCCTGCACGGTTAGTAAAGAGGGACTTCCCGTCGGCGTACAGCTCATTGGCGACTGCTTTTCGGAAAAGAAGCTGTTCTGTGCCGGAGCGGGGCTTGAACGGGTCCGGGGAGCCTTCTCGCTTCCCTTTACAGGAAAGGAGGCATTTTCATGAAACAGTATGAAACAGTGATCGGCCTGGAGGTCCATGTGGAGCTGGCCACAAGGACAAAGATTTTCTGTGGCTGCAAAAATTCCTTCGGTGCAGCTCCCAACACCCATGTGTGCCCCGTCTGTACGGGAATGCCCGGCTCTCTTCCTATATTAAATAAACAGGTGGTAGAATTTGCACTTCGGGCAGGGCTTGCTTTAAATTGTAAAATTAACCAGTTTTGCAAATTTGACAGGAAAAACTATTTTTACCCGGATAATCCCCAGAACTATCAGATTTCCCAGTTATATCTTCCCATCTGTTATGACGGCTTTGTAGAGATTGAAACGGCCGGAGGGACGAAAAGAATCAGAATCCACGAAATCCACATGGAAGAGGATGCCGGAAAGCTGGTTCATGATGAATGGACCGGCAGCACCCTGGTGGATTATAACCGGAGCGGGGTGCCTCTCCTGGAGATCGTCTCGGAACCGGATATGCGAAGTGCCGGTGATGTAATCGCTTACCTGGAACATTTGCAGTCCGCCATGCAGTACCTTAAAATTTCCGACTGCCGGCTTCAGGAGGGCTCCATGCGTGCTGACGTGAATCTTTCCATCCGTGAGGCAGGAAGTTTAAAATCCGGCACCCGAACGGAAATGAAGAACTTAAACTCCTTTAAGGCCATTGCCCATGCCATTGAGGGAGAGAGGGAGCGTCAGATTGAGCTTTTGGAAAGCGGAAAAAAAGTGATTCAGGAAACCAGACGGTGGGATGATAATAAGGAAGCTTCTTATGCCATGCGATCCAAGGAGGATGCCAGGGACTACCGGTATTTCCCGGATCCGGATCTGCCTCTTTTACACATTTCCGATTCATGGATAGAAGCCGTTAAAAAAGCGCAGCCGGAGCTTAAAGAAGAGAAGCTCAGACGGTATCAGACACAGTACGGCCTGAGTGAATACGATGCGGCTGTCCTCACTGAAGACCGGGCTCTGGCGGAACTGTTTGAAGCCGTTATTGAAAACGGAACGCCGCCTAAAAAGGCCTCCAACTGGCTGACCGGAGAAACGAGACGGCTTTTAAAGGATAATAATATGGAAGCGTCCTGCCTTCGTTTTACAGCCGCCCATCTGGCAGCACTCTTAAGACTTTTGGAAAATGGGATGATTAACAGTCAGACAGCCAGAAAAGTATTTGCCGTCATGTTCGAAACGGATGTGGACCCGGAGCAGTATGTGGAAGAGCACGGGCTGAAAACAGAAAGTGATTCTGTCCTTCTGACGGAAACGGTAAAAAAAGTTCTTGACGCCAATCCAAAGGCTGTAGCAGAGCTGAAAGAAGGAAAAGAGAAGGTCATAGGCTTTCTGATGGGCCAGATCATGAGGGAATTAAAAGGAAAGGCCAGCCCGGCCCAGGTTGGCGGGACAATCCGAACGCTCATATAATGTAGTTCTTTCGCTGCAGGCGGATGCCACGTGCTTCATGTCCGTGGTACGCGGATAAGAAGATGCAGGGCTGAACTGTTACTATTTATGCACACTTTCGTAAAAAAACATATTGATTTTATAAAACGTATCTAGTATATTATTGGTAGATTTAGACAGGGAGTAATAGACATGATAAAAATTGCAGTAGATGCCATGGGCGGTGACAATGCGCCGGCAGAAATTGTCAAAGGCGCCGTGGAGGCCGTCAACGAGCGAAGTGAGCTCTTCGTCTGTCTCACAGGCCGGGAAGAGGCCATAAAGCGGGAACTGGAAAAATACACTTATAAAAAGGAACAGATTGAAATCGTAAATGCCAGCGAAATCATTGAAACAGGGGAGCCTCCGGTCAATGCAATCCGGAAGAAAAAAGATTCTTCCATTGTGGTGGGGTTAAATCTGGTAAAATCCGGCGAGGCCGACGGATTCGTGTCCGCCGGAAGCTCCGGGGCTGTCCTGGTAGGCGGACAGGTTCTTGTGGGGCGGTTAAAAGGGGTGGAACGTCCGCCGTTAGCGCCGCTCATTCCCACAGAAAAAGGAGTTTCTCTTTTAATTGACTGCGGTGCCAACGTAGATGCCAGGCCGTCCCATCTGGTGCAGTTTGCACAGCTTGGCTCCATTTACATGGAGCATGTGATGGGGATTAAAAATCCGCGGGTTGCCATTGTGAATATCGGCGCAGAAGAGGAAAAGGGAAATGCTCTTGTGAAGGAGACGTATCCCTTGTTAAAGGAATGTCCGGGAATTAATTTCATCGGCAGCATTGAGGCCCGTGAAATCCCCCACGGCGGCGCGGATGTGATCGTTTGTGAGGCTTTTGTTGGAAATGTAATTTTAAAGCTTTATGAAGGGGTGGGAGCCACCATGATATCTATGGTGAAGCAGGGCTTAATGACCTCCCTTCGAAGCAAAATCGGGGCCCTGCTCATAAAGCCCGCCTTAAAAAGTACATTAAAAAGCTTTGATGCCAGCCAGTACGGCGGAGCGCCTCTTCTTGGCTTAAAGGGTCTTGTGGTAAAAACCCATGGAAGTTCCAAAGCCAATGAGGTAAAAAATTCTATTATTCAGTGTATTTCCTTCAGGGAGCAGGCAATCAATGAGAAAATAAGCGAATGTCTGGCCATAAAGGAAAATATAAATAAGCAGGAATAATCACTACACAAAAATCAGAGAGGATGGAAGTTATGGAGTTTGAGAAATTACAGGAGATCATTGCAGAGGTGCTTAACATCGCGCCGGATGATATTACAATGAATACCACATTTGTGGATGATCTTGGAGCTGACTCCCTGGATGTATTCCAGATTATTATGGGAATCGAAGAAGAATTCGACATTGAAATCCCAACAGAGGCTGCTGAGAAAATTGTAAGTGTCGGCGATGCCGTTGAACAGATTAAAAATGCTTTAAATTAGTGGAATGAAGTGGAAAAAGGTGTCTCCTTCCGGCGGCACCTTATTTTCCGTTCAGAGAAAAGAGGTGCAATGTGACAGAAAGAAACAGAGAACTGGAAGCAGTAATTGGATATTCCTTTGTAAATCCGGAGCTTTTGTCCCACGCCCTGACCCACAGTTCCTACGCCAATGAAAGGCACTGGGCCAAAACAAGGTGCAACGAGCGGCTGGAATTTTTGGGGGATGCGGTGCTTGAGGTGGTGACCAGTGAATTTTTATTCCGAAATTATCCGTCCATGCCGGAGGGAGAGATGACGAAGCTGCGGGCCAGTCTGGTATGTGAATCCACCCTTGCCTATTGTGCGGAGGCTTTTTCCCTTGGAAAGTATCTGCTCCTTGGAAAAGGAGAGGACATGACTGGAGGAAGAAAACGGCCGTCGGTGACTTCCGATGCCATGGAAGCAATGATTGGAGCCATTTATCTGGATGGTGGTCTTGCTAATGCAAAAGAGTTTATTTTCCGTTTTATTTTAAATGACATCGAACATAAACGGCTCTTTTATGATAGCAAAACTATCCTGCAGGAGCTGATACAGGCGGATTACAAAGAGGAGCTGACCTACGAGCTCATAAAGGAAGAGGGACCGGACCACGACAAGAGCTTTGAAGTCTGCGTGAAGCTGGGAGATCGTGAAATTGGCCGCGGTTCTGGGCGGACCAAAAAAGCAGCAGAGCAGCTTGCGGCCTACCATGGACTCTGTGAGCTGAAGAAATAGAAAAGGTGCAGCATGTATTTAAAGAGTATTGAGGTACAGGGATTCAAGTCCTTTGCCAATAAAATCCTGTTTGAGTTTCACAATGGAATCACGGGCATCGTCGGTCCCAACGGAAGCGGAAAGAGCAATGTCGCCGATGCGGTCCGCTGGGTCCTTGGAGAGCAGAAGGTGAAGCAGCTGCGAAGCTCCAGCATGCAGGATGTTATTTTTGCAGGTACGGAAACAAGAAAGCCCCAGGGCTTTGCCTATGTGGCTATTACCCTGGATAACTCCGATCACCAGTTAGCCATTGACTTTGACGAGGTAACCGTATCCCGACGGATTTACCGCTCCGGCGAGAGCGAATATCTGATGAATGGAAGCCCCTGCCGGTTAAAGGACATTAACGAGCTGTTTTATGATACCGGAATCGGAAAAGAGGGATATTCCATTATCGGACAGGGGCAGATTGATAAAATCTTAAGCGGCCGTCCGGAGGAACGCAGGGAGCTTTTTGACGAGGCTGCGGGAATTGTGAAATTCAAACGAAGAAAAGCCATCGCTCAGAAAAAGCTGGAGGACGAAAAGCAGAATCTGGTCCGTGTAAGTGATATTTTAAGCGAGCTGGAAAAACAGGTGGGGCCGCTGGAGCGTCAGGCTGCCGCTGCAAAGGAATATTTAAGACTTCGGGAGGAGCTTAAACATTATGATGTCAATTTGTTTCTGGCGGAAACCAGGGCTGTTCAGACCGTATTAAAAGAGCTTTCAGAAAAGGAAGCCATGGTCTCCGGGGACATGGAGGAATCCAGGATGAAAGCCGGGCAGATGAAGGAAGAATACGACAGGCTTTCGGAAGAAGTACAGAAACTGGACCAGGTTATCGCAGCAAAACAGGCGGCAGGAAATGAAGCCATGATGAATGCGAAAAATCTGGAGGGCAGAATCAATGTTTTAAATGAGCAGATCCGCACGGAAGAGATGAATGCGGAACACATGAAAAACAGAATAGCAGCCATCGACAGGGAAATGGCCGCAAAGGAAGAGGAAAAAAGGAAGGAACAGAAGGAAAAAGACGCCCTTCTGGGCCAGGGCCGGGAAATGAGCCAGGCCTTAGAGCAGGCAGAAAAAAATCTGTCCGATGCAGGAAACCGTGTGGCAGCCCTGGAGCAGTCCATGGAAGCAGGGAAATCCGCCCTCATTGAGGCGCTCAATGAAAAATCTTCTATTTCCGTAAAAAAGCAGCGGTACGATACTCTGCTTGAGCAGGTACAGGTGCGAAGGTCCGAGGTGGCCCAGAAGCTTTTAAAGGTGAAGACCGATGAAGAGTCCTGGAATGTTCAGATTACGGAGCAGGAAGAGATTTTAAGGGCGCTGGGGCAATCCCTTAAGGAGCTTTTATGTGAGGCCGATGCTCTGGAGGCCGGAATGACAGCGGCCGATGAGGAGATCCGCCGTCTCAACAGAAATTTAAACAATACCCAGCAGGAATACCACACGACGTATACGAAGCTGGAATCCTTAAGAAATCTGGCGGAACGGTATGAGGGATATGGCAACAGTATCCGCCGGGTCATGGAATGCAGGGACCGGGTCCATGGAATTCACGGTGTGGTCGCGGATCTGATTGATGTTCCGAAGGAATATGAAATCGCCATTGAGACAGCCCTTGGAGGGAGCATTCAGAATGTAGTTACCGATTCTGAGGAAACTGCCAAGGCTTTAATCGAATATTTGAAGAAAAATAAATACGGACGGGCTACGTTTCTTCCTCTGACCAGTATTTCCGGCCGGGGGAGCTTTGAAGAGACACGGGCCTTAAAAGAGCCGGGGGCCATTGGCGTGGCGGCAGACCTGGTAAATGCGAAGAAAGAGTACAGCGGGCTTCTTCAGTATCTGTTAGGCCGTGTTCTGGTGGCCGATAATATCGACCATGCCATTGCCATCGCGAGAAAGTACCGTCATTCTGTCCGGATTGTGACGCTGGAGGGCGAGCTTTTGAATCCCGGCGGTTCTTTAAGCGGCGGCGCCTATAAAAATTCCAGCAATCTTCTTGGAAGAAAGCGGGAAATGGAGGAGCTGGAGGGCATATGTCAGAAAGCGCTCATCCGGGTGGACAAAATCCAGAAAGAACTTGTTTTAAGGGAGAAAGATCTGGAGGAAAAAACCAGCGCCCTCTCCGGAGTAAAAGAAAAAATCCAGGGAAAATATCTGGAGGAGAATACGGCAAAGCTTTCTTTAGAGCAGCTTCAGGAAAAGAAGAAAGAGCTTTTCGAGTCCTCCCGGGACATGGCGCTGGAAAACAGACAGCTGGAGGAGCAGATACAGGATATCAGGGAGAACATTATAAATCTGGCTAAGGATATGGAAGCTCTGGAAGCTGCAAATGAAGAGAGAAACAAAAAACTGTCTTCCGACGGAGCGAGCCTGGAAACAGCAAGAGAACAGAGGGATCAGGCATCAAAAGTTCTTTCTGACACACAGCTTCTGGCAGCCGGCTTAAAGCAGCAGATGTCCTTTCTGGATCAGAACCTGTCCCGGCTTTCGGAAGAGATGAAAAAACTGCTCCGGGAAAAAGAGACTCTGGGAGACGGAACCGGAGTCAGTGAGCATGCAGTCAGGGACCGGCTTTCGGAAATTGAGGCATTAAAAGAGCAGATTAAAAAGGTCCAGGAAGAAGCCGACCAGAAAAAAGAGGAAGTACGGCTTTGTCAGGCGGAAAAAGAGGCCAAAACAAACGGGCAGAAGGGATTTTTTGCGAAACGTGAGGAGATTTCCGAGCGGATTTCCTCTCTGGACAAGGAGCTTTTCCGTTTGCAGAATCAAAAGGAAAAACAGGAGGAGAAGAGGGACTCCTTTGTGGAATATATGTGGAATGAATATGAGCTCACCTATACCACTGCCGAGGCCCTTAAGGATGATACTCTCATTTCGGTTCCTGAGATGAGGAAACAGATTTCTGAACGAAAAAATTCCATCCGCGCTCTGGGCAATGTCAATGTGAATGCCATCGAAGACTATAAGGAGATTTCCGGACGGTATGAATTCATGAAAATTCAGCACAATGATCTGGTGACGGCTCAGGAAGCCCTGTTTAAGATCATCGAAGAACTGGATGCGGGAATGAGAAAACAGTTCACGGAAAAATTCTCGCAGATCCAGGCAGAATTTGACCGGGTATTCAAAGAACTGTTCGGCGGCGGTCACGGAACTCTGGAACTTATGGAAGATGAAGATATTTTAGAGGCAGGAATCCAGATTATCTCCCAGCCGCCCGGAAAGAAGCTTCAAAATATGATGCAGATGTCCGGCGGTGAAAAAGCCCTGACAGCAATCGCATTATTATTTGCCATTCAGAATTTAAAGCCTTCTCCTTTTTGTCTTCTGGATGAGATTGAGGCGGCGCTTGATGATTCCAATGTAGACCGGTATGCCAGATACCTGCATAAGCTCACAAAGCATACCCAGTTTATTGTAATAACCCACCGGAGAGGCACCATGGTGGCGGCTGACAGGCTGTACGGGATCACCATGCAGGAAAAGGGGGTATCTACCCTGGTATCCGTTAATTTGATTGAAAACGATCTAGATAATTAGGAGGGGTTCCATGGAAGAGAAGAAAAAAGGCTTTTTCTCCCGGCTTGTGGCCGGACTCGCAAAAACCAGGGAAAACATTGTATCCGGCATGGATTCCATTTTTTCCGGTTTTTCAGCCATTGATGAAGACTTTTATGAGGAACTGGAGGAAACCCTTATCATGGGGGACATGGGAATCCAGACCACAATGGCAGTCATTGAGGAACTGAAGGAGACAGTAAAAGAGCAGCATATTAAGGATCCGTCCCAGTGCCGCCAGGTGCTGGTGGACAGCATCCAGAAAAAAATGGATCTGGGTGAAAACGCCTATGAATTTGAAAACAGAAAGTCCGTTGTACTGGTAATCGGCGTCAACGGCGTCGGGAAAACCACTTCCATTGGAAAGCTGGCGGATCAGCTGAAAGATGGGGGAAAGCGTGTGATTTTAGCAGCGGCTGACACCTTCAGGGCCGCCGCCATCGACCAGCTTTCCGAGTGGGCCGGGCGGGCCGGGGTGGAGTTAATCGCGCAGAAAGAGGGGTCTGATCCGGCGGCTGTGATTTACGATGCCATTTCCGCCGCCAAATCCAGAAATGCGGATGTGCTGATCTGTGACACGGCCGGCAGGCTTCACAACAAGAAAAACCTGATGGAAGAGCTGAAAAAAATTAACAGGATCATTGATAAAGAATATCCTGAGGCTTACCGGGAAACCCTGGTGGTTCTGGACGGAACCACGGGGCAGAACGCCCTTGTACAGGCAAGGCAGTTTATGGAAGCTGCAGATATCACCGGCATTATCCTCACAAAACTTGACGGAACCGCAAAAGGCGGCATTGCCGTAGCCATTCAGTCAGAGCTTGGCATTCCCGTTAAGTATGTGGGAGTGGGGGAGAAAATAGACGATCTTCAGAAATTTAACTCGAAAGACTTCGTAAACGCGCTGTTTCAGACAGAATCCAGAGACAAAGGAGAAGACTAATTATGGAAATGCAGGAACTGACACTGGATAAATTTGAGGACGCTTCTGAGATTGTAAGGAAAGTAACACAGGAGACCAAGCTGATTTACAGTGAATATTTTTCTGAGAAGTACGGGAACAAAATCTATTTCAAACCGGAAAACATGCAGCGCACAGGCGCTTACAAGGTCCGCGGTGCCTACTATAAAATCAGCCAGCTTTCCGAAGAGGAAAGAGAGCGCGGCCTGATTACTGCTTCTGCCGGAAATCATGCACAGGGTGTGGCCTATGCGGCAAAGCTGGCGAATGTGAAGGCAACCGTTGTTATGCCGGTACAGACCCCCTTAATCAAGGTGAACCGGACCAGGAGCTATGGCGCCAATGTGGTTTTATTCGGTGATGTGTTTGACGAGGCCTGTGCTTATGCCTGTGATCTGGCAAAAGATAACGGCTATACGTTTGTACACCCCTTTAATGACTTACAGATCGCCACAGGGCAGGGCAGCATTGCCATGGAGATCATAAAGGAGCTTCCCACCGTGGATTACATTCTGGTTCCCGTGGGCGGCGGCGGGCTCTGTACAGGTGTTTCGACTCTGGCAAAGCTTTTAAACCCGAAGATTAAAGTGATCGCTGTGGAGCCTGCAGGAGCTGCCTGTTTAAAGGCATCTCTGGAGGCGGGAGAAGTAGTGACCCTTCCGGAAATCAGTACCATCGCTGACGGTACTGCCGTACAGACTCCGGGCGACAAGCTGTTTCCCTATCTGCAGGCCAATGTGGATGAGGTCCTGACCATTGATGATTCGGAGCTTACATTCTCTTTCCTGGATATGGCGGAAAACCATAAGATGATTGTTGAGAATTCCGGTCTTCTGACCGTCTCCGCTTTAAAACACCTGGAATTCAAAAACAAAAAGGTAGTTTCCGTACTGAGCGGAGGAAATATGGATGTTTTAACCATGGCAACCATGGTTCAGAACGGGCTGATGCAGCGTGACCGTATCTTTACAGTATCCGTAATGCTTCCCGATAAGCCGGGCCAGCTTGCCGCCGTATCTGCGTTGATTGCAAAGCTCCAGGGCAATGTCATAAAGCTGGACCACAACGTATTTGCCAATGTGAACCGGGCCGTCGGCGTTCAGCTTACCATTACCATGGAGTCTTTCGGCACCGACCATAAAAACCAGATTGTGCAGGCATTGAAGGATGCGGGATATCAGACGGAAGCAGCGCGTACCTCCGGAATTTATATGTAAAGAGGGTAAGGAGTATGTATAATAAAGTTACCCGCTCGGTTTTGACCTCCAATCTTTTACATTTTATCCGCTGGACCTGCATCTCTGTTGTTATGGGAATTCTCTGCAGTCTGGTGGGAACGGCATTTGGTCACAGTGTGGCCTTTTCCCAGAGCTATTTTAAAGCACATGGATACATGTTGTATCTGATGCCTGTATCAGGTATTCTGATTGCGCTGATCCATAAAGCGTTTCACCAGGTGGGAAACAAGGGAACCAACCTGATCCTGGAATCCATCTCTTCCAGGGAAACCATTCATTTTTCCACTCTGCCCTGTATTTTCAGCTCTACTGTTTTAAGCCACCTGGTGGGTGCCTCCGCCGGAAAGGAGGGGGCGGCCTTACAGATTGGCGGCTGTATCGGAAATCTTTTGGGTGATGTTCTGAAAATGGATGAGAGAGATAAAAAGGTGGCCATCATGAGCGGCATGAGCGGCTGCTTCGGTGCCATTTTTGGAACTCCTCTGGCGGCGGCCATGTTTGGGATGGAAGTCATAAGCGTTGGCGTAGCATATTATGCTGCTCTGGTCCCCTGTGTGTTTTCCTCCTTTATCGGCGCCTATATGTCCCGCCGGCTTGGACTTCACCCGGAGGCTTTTACCATACTGGAAATTCCGGATTTCCATTGGAATACAGCCGCCTATGTCATTTTACTTGGACTTCTGGCCGCCCTGGTAAGCGTTTGTTTCTGCATTCTGCTCCATGAAAGCCAGAAACTGTACAAGAAGAAAATTGAAAATATTTATCTCCGTATTCTTACGGCATCAGGCCTCTTTATCATCCTTACGCTGATTTTCGGAAGGGACTACTGCGGAGCCGGATTTAATCTGGTAGAGGAGGCCATGGCCGGCAGAGTTCCCTGTGAGGCCTTTCTCCTTAAGATGTTGTTTACCGCCGTGGCCTTAGGCGGCGGCTTTAAGGGCGGTGAAATTGTGCCGACCCTGGCAGTGGGAGCGTCTCTGGGAGCGGCCTTTGGAAATCTTCTGGGTTTTGCCCCGTCCCTCTGCGCCGCCTGCGGCATGCTTTCTCTGTTTGTGGGTGTGACAAACTGCCCTGTTGCCACCATGTTCATGGGGTTTGAACTCTTCGGTTTTGAAGCCATGCCGTATTTTGCCATCATCGTGGCCATAAGCTTCACTCTTTCCGGCTATTACGGCCTGTACAGCAGCCAGAAATTTACATACTCAAAGACCAGAACAGAATTTATTAACCGAAAAGCCCATTAAAACTGCTTGACAAATAAAAATACGGTGATATACTGGTTCGTAAGTGAAAAAGCAACACGCTGACAGGAAGAGTAAGCTGTCTGAAAGGTCCAGAGAGAGGCGTATCTGGTGGAAGCGCCTTACTGAATAGAACAGCTGAAGACCACCCTGGAGTGTCCCTTAACCGGGAACGGTGATTCCGTTATCATCAAAGGAAGCGGTATGGATTTTATGAAAGTTCATACAAATGCAGGGTGGAACCGCGGGAAAACTCGTCCCTCATTGTACAGGAAACATGTACAATGGGGGACTTTTTGTATTACAGGAAACTCTGTTCTTTGTGATACAAAAACACTCCTGCTTTGCTCTATATCGAAAAAGAAAAGGAGAACATGCCATGAAAATCACATTAAAGGATGGCTCTGTGAAAGAGTACACAAAGCCCATGTCTGTCATTGATATTGCAAAAGACATCAGCGAGGGGCTTGCGAGAATGGCCTGTGTGGCTGAAATAAGCGGAGAAACGGCAGATTTAAGAACTGTTGTGGATTCCGACTGTCAGTTAAATATTCTGACTGCAAAAGATCCGGAGGGGCTTTCCGCTCTGCGCCATACTGCAAGCCATGTGATGGCTCAGGCCATCAAGCGGCTGTGGCCTGACACCAAACTTGCCATTGGCCCGTCCATTGCCGACGGATTTTACTATGATGTGGATTCCAAAGAGCCAATCACTGCTGAAGATCTGGAAAAGATTGAAGCGGAAATGAAAAAGATTATCAAAGAAGCTCTCCCCTTAGAGCGCTTTGAACTGCCGAGAGAAGAGGCCATTGCCCTCATGAAGGAAAAGAAGGAGCCCTATAAGGTGGAGCTGATTGAAGATCTGCCCCGGGATGCTGTCATCAGCTTCTATAAGCAGGGAGAATTTACCGATCTCTGCGCCGGCCCCCACCTTATGTCCACAAAGGAAGTGGGAAAGGCATTTAAGCTTATGAATATTGCCGGCGCATACTGGCGCGGCAGTGAGAAAAATAAGATGCTCACAAGAATCTACGCCACTGCTTTCGCAAAGAAAGAAGAACTGGACGCCTATATCACCATGATGGAAGAGGCCAAAAAACGGGATCACAGAAAGCTTGGAAGGGAACTGGGCTTATTTATGATGCATGACGCGGGTCCCGGTTTCCCGTTCTTCCTTCCCAAAGGAATGGTTTTAAAGAATACGCTGCTTGACTACTGGCGTGAAATCCATAAGAAGGCAGGCTATGTGGAGGTTTCCACTCCCATCATTTTAAACAGAAGTCTCTGGGAGACCTCCGGCCACTGGGATCATTATAAGAATAACATGTATACCACGGTAATTGATGAAGAGGATTATGCCATCAAGCCCATGAACTGTCCGGGCGGCGTTCTGGTTTACGCCTCAGAGCCGCGTTCCTACCGTGATCTTCCTTTACGGGTCGGAGAGCTGGGGATTGTCCACCGCCATGAAAAATCCGGACAGCTTCATGGCCTTATGCGCGTACGTTGCTTCACCCAGGACGATGCCCATATCTTCATGACGCCGGACCAGATCCGCGATGAGATCAAGGGCGTTGCAAGATTAATCAACGATATCTATTCTCTGTTTGGCTTTAAATATCATGTGGAGCTTTCCACAAGACCGGAGGATTCCATGGGAAGCGACGAAGACTGGGAGATGGCAACAAACTCTCTGCAGGGAGCCCTGGATGATCTGGGACTGGAGTATGTGGTCAATGAAGGAGACGGTGCTTTCTATGGCCCGAAGATAGATTTTCATCTGGTGGATGCCATTGGAAGAACCTGGCAGTGCGGTACCATTCAGCTGGATTTCCAGCTTCCCCAGAGATTTGAGCTGGAATATATCGGAGCGGATGGTGAGAAGCACAGACCCATTATGATTCACCGTGTTGCTTTCGGTTCCATTGAACGCTTCATCGGCATTCTGGTGGAGCATTTTGCAGGGGCATTCCCCACCTGGCTGGCTCCGGTTCAGGTAAAAGTACTGCCGATTTCTGAAAAATATGAGGCCTATGCCCAGTCTGTAAAGAAAACCCTGGATGATGCCGGAATCCGTGCAGAGATTGACCTCCGTTCGGAAAAAATCGGCTATAAGATCCGTGAGGCTCAGACTCAGAAGATCCCGTATATGCTGGTGGTTGGTCAGAAGGAAGAGACGGATCACTGCGTTTCTGTAAGAAGCCGCTTTAAAGGAGACGAGGGACCGGCTTCTCTTTCCAGCTTTATTGACAGCATAAAAGAAGAAATTGCTTCCAGGACTGCCAGAAAGGTAGAAGTGGAAGTCAAATAATAAAAAATTTCCAGGAGGTAATGTATGAAAAAACTAGTGATTGGAATCTTATGTGCAGGAATGGTCCTGTCCTCTGCCGCCTGTGGCGGAAATTCTTCCTCAGGTTCTGCTTCCGGAGGCGGCGCAACGGCTGCAGCGCAGACCGAGGCAGCGAAGCTTGACCCCAAAGAGGTTTACTCTGAAGCCATGAAGAAAAACGCAGAGCTCAAATCCATGGATATGTCTATGGACATAAATATGGATATGAAGATGGGCGAAGAGTCCATGGAAATGGCCATGGAGATGGACATGAAGGTTGACGGTTATAAAACCGATGACATTAAATGCCTGATTACCAATACCACCTCGGCCCAGGGAGAGTCCATAGAGATGACCATGTTCTACACTGATGGCTACTATTATATGGATGCCATGGGACAGAAGGTAAAATATGCCATGGATGCCGCCGACATGTCTGAACAGGCAGCAAGTTCCGCGGGCATGGGAGTGGATGTTACATGGATGAGCGATATCTCCCTTGAAGAGAAAGGCGAAGATAAACATATTACATTTACCGGAGATCCCTCCAAGATGGATTCTTTCGTAGAGGAAATTCTTGCCAGTTCCGGTTCTGGTATGGAAGGCATGGAAATGACTTTAAAGAGTGTTTCCGGTGAATGTCTGGTTGGTGCAGACGGTTACTTAAAGAGTGAAAATCTGACCATGGAAATTGAGGTTGCTGCCCAGGGACAAACGGCATCCATGGTGATGGAAATGACAGTAGTTTACAATAATCCGGGACAGCCTGTGACCATCGAGCTTCCTTCCACTGACGGATACACAGAGGTGGATGCAAGCGCCTTACAGCAGTAAGCTTAAAACAGAACCTTTCATTTGAAAGAAGAGGAATTTTTATCCAAATCATAAGAAATCCATCAGTGTGTTATAGACTGGTGGATTTTTTATGAGCATATGAAATTTAAATAACAGAGTCCTGTTACATGAAAAAGTAACAGTTCCGCCTTGCATCTTCTTGCCCGCGTACCGCGGACAAGAAGCGCCGGGCGTCCGCCCTATGAAGATTCAGAGTGAAAAATGCTTATGAAAACAAGTTTTCAACGCCTTTTTTACTCTAAATCTTCGCAAGGCTGAACTGTTATGAAAAATTACAAAAATGCTAATTTTTATTGAAATTCTGTTAAAAAAGTATTACTATATAAATATACCAAGCCACCAAAGCGGCTTTTGGGTAACAGTCCGGAGGCTGTCTGAACTGTTACGCTTCTGGTACAGACCATATGAAGCGGGGAGAGATTATGTTTAATACGAAAAAGAAAAGTGAAACGACTACGATGATTAATACGATTATTGGTGATAATTCAAGGATTGAGGGGCAGTTAATCGCCTCAGAATCTACCCGGGTGGACGGAACACTGCGCGGTAAGATCCTCTCAGAGAGTACGGTGATCATTGGAGAGCACGGCGTGATTTACGGAGACATTGACGGCTCTGAGGTTCTGGTGGCCGGTACAGTATACGGAAACCTCCATGCACAGCAGCGGATTCAGCTTACGGAGACAGGCCGCGTGGTTGGTGATTTGTTTACAAAGACGCTGCTGATCGACGAGGGCGCTTCCTTCCGTGGAAGATGTTCGATGGAAATCACAGAGAAGATGGAGGGACTTCCGGACTTTGACCTGAATAAGGAAGCACTCCCGGATACAGAGGAGCTTTCAAAGCCTGAGACTCTTCCGGATCCCGGGATCGGATCTGCGCCCGGGGATAAGAAGGAGGAAGAACCAGAAGAGGAGAAAAAGAAAGCTATCTGAGAAAAATTCCGGAAGGGGAGAACATCCTGACAGATGAAATGGAAAAAGTTTAAAAAGGAACGTATTTCATTAAATTATACGGTCATGTTGCTTCCGCATTCGGAAAAAAAGCCGATTCATTTTAAGACGCCGGTATGGACGTTTGGACTTTTTTTCCTTGGACTTCTGGTGCTGACAGGAACCTGCCTGTTTCTGGCGGGTTCACGTCTTCATCTGGAGAAGGTACGGGAAGAGAAGGCCGAGCTTGAACAGGAATGGGAAAAGCTTGCACTCGGAAAGCAGCAGGCGGATGCGGAGAACGAGGCATTAAAAAAGGAGCAAAAGCTTCAGGAGCAGGAATTAAAGAGCCTGGAAAAGGAGGCACGCGACGCCATCAAAGAGCTTGAGGAATTAGTGGAGAGAGAGGCACAGATTCGGGAGGAGCTGGGCCTTAAGGAGATTCCGGAAAGCCCGGAAGCGGAAGTACAGGGAATATCAGGACTTCTTGCGGCAGACGAAGCCGGGGGGATGTCAGAACTCCATGCAGCAGACGAGACCGGGACGGCAGAGTTATTTGGTGCAGTGCAGATCGCTTCGGTGGATTTTGCGGCAGTCCTCTCAGAGGATGCGAGAAGCTTCGGGGCGATTCAGTCGCAGCTTGGTTATCTTCAGGCAAGTCTTACGGAGAAAAACAGCCGTTATGATTCCTACCTGGATACGATCGAAGCAAAGAAAGCGGCCGAGGCAGCGGAAAAAGAGCGCAGGGCCAGGCTGCGGGATACCATTGTCAATCATGCGCTGAGTTATATCGGAAATGCGTACGTTTATGGCGGAAATGACCCGAATACAGGTGTGGACTGTTCCGGTTTTACAAGATACATTCTAAGCCATGCCGCCGGCGTTTACTTAAACCGCACCGCTGCCGCACAGTCCTCGCAGGGCCGTGCAGTCTCGGCGGAAAATGCCAGACGGGGAGACCTGGTTTTTTACAGCAGCGGGGGCTCCATCGACCATGTGGCGATTTACATAGGAAACGGACAGATCGTTCACGCTTCCAACGAGAGAGTAGGAATCATAAAATCAAATATGTATTACAGGACGCCGACGAAGATCGTCAATGTTCTGGGGGATTGAGAATAACCAATCAGATTACTCAAAAGCCGGGCAGGAAAGCCGCTGAAATAATATTCAGCGGCTTTCTTGTTTTAATTTGGGCTTTAGCCTGTTGAAGGCATTGGAGTTTTTCGTGTTCCGAAAAATGGAAATGCCCGAAACCAAAACCCACCTGCTATGCGGGTGGAGTCAAATCG
>ERZ808046.180-NODE-180-length-78437-cov-9.414510_pt1 | contig 78437 bp, 74 predicted proteins | sample MGYA00380196_ERZ808046 | MGnify/ENA primary metagenome ERZ808046 (study PRJEB31490, sample SAMN06133421) | mouse gut metagenome | isolation source: Z6_2 | host: mice | place: China: Chengdu | collected 2015-05 ... | reverse complement strand
GTGTTGCAATTCCCGGTGTTCTGGTTCCCAGTGTTACAGCTTCCTACGTTCCGGCTTCCGGTGTTCTGATTCCCGGTATTCCGGTTCCCGGTGTTCTGGTCTCCTGTGTTCCAGTTCCCTGTGTTGCGTAGGCCCGTGCAATTCTTTCCTGTATTTACAATCCGCAGTACTTCGTCCCAAGGGATTTCTCGCACAATCTGAAGCTTGTTAGTACAGCACTTGGAACTATCATCTTCAGAATCCATATCCCCCAGGGCAATAATTTTTGCAACTTTGTTGCTGGGATCGAAACTGTAATAGCTAAAACAATCTGCTGCGTTTAAGCAGAAATGAAACCCTTGTTGGCAGCATACGGGGGAATCCTCCATTGTATAGGTTTTCCCGACTTCATATTGAAAATCGCGGCAAGTCCAATCGGGATTAAACACTTTAAATCCATGAATGTTGTTATTTTCCATTTCTCTTTTCCTCTTCCTAAATCATCACGCCTTCAATCTCTGCAAAACGAGCTGCATTAATAAAATATGACCAGTGGTTTTCAGAGGTCTTAATTGCATAGCCCCACGGGAATACTCCCTGTTGAAGCCCTTTCCTTACTGTTCTTGCATCCATTCCCAGAAGATCTGCCGCCTCTTTCGGCAGAAGGCGCCGGATTTTCCCTTCTGCAAGTGCATCTCTGGGCATTACAATCACATGTGTTTCTTCCTGTTCAAAGTAATCCGGCGCAAGGCCAAGAGAGATTGCAATATCGCTTTGAACCTTTTTCGGTGGTATGGTCTTATCGCTCAGATACATGCTGATGGAGCCTTTGCTCTTTCCAGTCATTCCTACTGCCTGTATCTGATTGATCCCCAATTCCTGCATGGCCTTTTTCAGTTTCTCGCTGAATTTCATATTTGCCACCCCTTCTTTATTCATCAGGAAACTTGCTACTGCCATACTGTTTCCTGACCCTGACTCTCACAGCGCCTGACTCCAGCTGCCCAAAACTGATTTCCTGGAACTGCTGTTTCTTGCGCTTCAAACCTTCCATATACGCCGTGTATTCCGCTTTCCCATCAAACTCAATAATCTGTTCGATCCACGCTGCAATAATTTTTTTCAATCTTTTTCACCCTCTTTCTTCTTCCTGCTCATTGCGGCAGCTGTTGCAATGGTCCCTTCCAGGTATCCCCGCTCATGTTCAGACATTCCCGGCAGCTTATCCGCTAGTTCCTGCATGATTGATTTTTCTTTTTCTGACATGTAGTCACTCCTTTCTTCCTTTTTTTATTTGTTTGTGATTCTAAAATTGCATTTAGCATTTTTATCGTTTCATTTACATCTGTCATATCTGGCTCTTGGTCCAGCTCTCGAACCAATTTAAAACGCCCTGCTTTAATTGGGTCAAGGTAAAACTTGCGTACATCAGACAGGCGATTAAATCCCTTGATTGGATTCCCCTTATCGTCACAGGCACAATATCGAGCTTTGCCATGTCCCCTCCGGATCCTAATTATAGTGATAACCATTCCCATTCTTACCTTTCCTCACTTTCTCCCCGTATTGCTCAACAGAGAGGGGATAACATTACAGGCACTTAAAAGTTACTTCATGCCCTGGATTTTCTTCGATAAGTTGCTTTTTCAGATCGTCAACCATCATGTTGTTGTCAAGTGTAGCCTGTACCACATCAACCAGCTTTTTGCCATCCAGATAAGCCCATACAGTTTTTCTTTTCATTTTTCTCATATTTTCCTCCCTACATTCTCCTGGTTTTTCTTTTATAAAATTGCTCTCAGTCCTTATTCAAAATCCATAGTATAAATAAAATGAATACTATCCAGGGTCCGATTCCTCTCACCTCCTGTTAGTTGATAGATAATTTCTTATCCTTCAGTTCCTTTAATTTTTTGATTTACCATTTCAATCCTATATTGATTTGTAGTGTTTTCTTATTAAAGCCAGTAACTACTCGTGATATTTCTTTCTGTCTATATCCCTCCCTTCTTGCAAGCCAGCCCACAGATTAATTTATTTTCTTTAAAGCGAAAGCTTTATCTGTTCATATTCCGGCGCTTTTACAAAGTCCTCCGTCAATTCAATCCCAAACCGCGCCGATACCTTTTTAAAGTTCTCTGCAATCTTGTGCGGTACCAGGTTCTCCCGACACGCTACCCTGTCCATTGCCTTAAGATAACTGGCCAATTCGCCAAGGGGGATATCTGCGGGATTGAGTGGGTAAGAAAGATTCTCAACCAGCTTTTTGGCTCCGTTTTCAATTCCTACAAAATAATTACGGGCCGCCTCACCTTTCTGATTCTTCTGCATCATGGAGAGCTTCTTTGCGAAACTGGCCGTGAGCTTGGCATCCTGTGTTGGTCTGCCTCCCAAAGGGTTTTCGCTCTGCGGTGCGAAAACCCAGTAATCCGTGTCTTCTTCTGCAAAATCATTCTCTAGAATGTTTCTTCTAAACCACTTAGCATAATGACTTGGATCTAATTCTAAAAACTCATACAACTTCTTTGCTGTGGTTCTCCCTTCTTCATCAATCCCCAACGCGATTTCAATGGGGGTTAATTTTGATGTGTCTGTTTTACCAGATACTTCATTAAAAATGTCTTTCACTTTACGTGCCCTCCTTCTATGTTCAAAATTGTATATCTACTACTGGCAAAATTCCTTGCTGTTTCAAGAAGTCATATAAAAACAGCCTTCCTTTTTGGGTCCAGTAAGAATGTTCTCGGGAGTGCTGAACCCCACACGCATCTGCATAATTATGTGTTTTGGCTTTTAAATAGCCATTACCTTGGTACTTCGCGTACAGCACCCATACATCTCCCTGTCTGAATTGAATCCCCATGTTGTGGAGCATTGTATTAAACTTTTTCGCCGACATTCCATAGTCTTTTGCAATAGTTGTTGTAGCAATGAGACCTTTACATTGAAGAATCATATCGTAATAAGAAGCTTTTGGTTGAAGCTCTTCAATTATTTTTTGTTGCTCTACAATCTGCTCACCAAGAAAGCTACAACGCTTTTTCAAACTGTCTACTACTTTATCAGCCATATGCAACGCTCTTGCAAAAATCTGTTCCGGTGAGTTCCAGGCTTTCTCTAATTCCAGGAAATACTCCCTATACTGCCTTCCTTTATCTGTACGCTGAATCATACAAATTTGTTTGGCCATGTCTACGGTAACGTCATAATCTGTAGCTGGACGTCCTCCGGTACTTTCAGGAGTTTTACTCATTTTTGAGTAAAAGTCTTTTCCCTCTGAAAATCCATACTCTACCATTCTTAGAAACCAGTCATTAAACCTTGTTCCGATTTCTAAGCCTTCGTGCAACTCTCTTGCAGATACCGTCGGCTGTTCTGCATCATAGTTGATTTTAATTAAATCTTTCACTTTATACGCACTCCTTTTGTTTAGTATGTTAAACCCCTAATCAAAAAAAATATCGCTGACCTTTTTCCCTAATGCTTGTGCAATTTTAGATAGTGTTTCTGTCGTTGTGGTTACTGTTGCGCCACTTTCTAAACCCGAAATAATTGCTCTTGAAACATTAGCTCGTTTTGATAACTCTGCCTGAGACATTTTTTGTTTCTCACGAAGTTCTCTTATTTTGTACTGCAAAATATTACCTCCTCTACTTTGTTCACTTTATTTGACATAAAAAGTTTAACATGTTATACAAATATTGTCAATAGTTTTGTTTAAAATATTTGACATTATCTCATTCTTATTGTATAATAAAGTAGACAAGGCAGGTGAGTAAAATGACTTTAGGAGACATTATTAAAGATTATAGAAAAAAATATGATTTAAGCATGGATGCTTTTTCTGAAAAAAGCGGAATTAGTAAAGCATATATATCTTTGTTAGAAAAAAACAAACATCCTAAAACCGGAAAAAACATTGCGCCTTCGATACAATGCATTAAACAAGCTGCTGACGGAATGAATATGGATTTTAATGTATTATTTGGTCTTATTGATGGAAATGTGACTGTGGGAGAGTCAATTAAAAAAGAAAATATTTTTAATTTTGATTCAGATCCAGATGTTCGCAGGATACAACGCGCAAGGCAAAAAATGCCTGAAGAAGATAGAGCTTTTATGATGCAAATGTTAAAACGCTCTTTTGGAGAGTATTTTGAGGATGATGGCTCTGATGACCCAGATTGAAATTCCTGAAAAAAGAAGAAGTGAAATCAAACAAGCTGTAATCAAAGCTCTTAAAAATGGTAATATTTTCTATCTTCCATTAAAAATCAAAGCGATAGTGAGGAGTTTTTCTAACATTCGTTTAATACCGTTTAGTAAACATATGAAAAAACTTAATTTATCATACGATAGAGTGGTGAAACTTGTAGAAAGCAAAGATGCGTGTACAGATTATTATGCTGATAATAATCTGTACTATATCTACTACAATGATATTGATAAAAATATTACAAAATCTGGCCGTTATAGATGGAATATTGCCCATGAATTAGGCCATATACTTCTTCGACATCACATTGATTATGAAAAAACAAGGGTGTTTAGAAGTACTTTATCAGATGAAACTTACGATATGCTTGAAGCTGAAGCTGATTATTTCGCTCAATTAATTTTAGTTCCTCACGCTGCTTTAATTGGTTTTAAAATCGAAAGTTATCAAAATATACGGTTTATGTGTGAGATATCCGGGCCTGCTTCTAAGAAACGGTTTTATGAGTATTCTAAATGGAAAAAACATATAGATCCTAATGATGCTTACGATAACCAGATTTTTCGCCTATTTTATCCTTTCATCTTTAAAAAAGAATGTCGATTTTGTGGTGCCTCATTAATTCAACGATATGGCAAATACTGCCCTATCTGCGGCAATCAACCATTAATATGGGGAGAGGGGAAAATGCAATATAAAATAAGATATAATTTGAATGAAAAAAGCAGGCTACGCCAATGTTCCGTCTGTGAAAACGAAAATATTCCAGAAGATGCAATTTATTGCCAAATTTGTGGTACACCTGTTCAAAATAAGTGTACCAGTTGTGGTAAACTTGCTAATTCTGATGCAAGATACTGTATTTATTGTGGAAGCACAACCACCTTTAATTCGAAAGTCTTGCCAGACTGGAAAGAAGAACTAGAAAAGGAAATCCATGCTGAAAACGGATTTATGAATATACCTGACGCATATGGTGATGAAGGTTTACCTTTTAATTAATTGATTCGCATTTATTGGAAAACCACTTTGACAATATAATATACTTGCCCGGGAGTCGGTAGGGGCGTATCGTTGGCCATCTTCTCGCTAGAAAGGAGCCACGTGCCTATGTATGTTACATATGATGATCTATTCACCTTTGTAATCATGCTCTGTGCAGTTATTACGCTAGTTTTATCACATAAAAAAAGCGCCCTCACCCTCGGAAAGTAGAGACGCCATTTTTTACAAATCGTAACTCGAAAACCGGGTGGTCAGCCTTACCCTGGCTTACCAGCTCCTTGTTAAGTATATTATATGTCAGATTAAATTATTTGTCAAATAAAAAAGAACCTCCAACCGTCGCACCGGCCAGAGGTTCCGCGCTTCATCAAGTAAGGACTGAATTGGCATCCAGTGAAAACTTGAAAAAACATACATATTGATTATACCATTTCAGTCCTTTTTTATCAACAGAAAGGACTAAATTTTTATGGGAAAAAGAAATCCTAATGGCTACGGCTGCGTAACCAAGTTAAAAGGCAACAGGGCAAAACCCTGGATTGTTAAAGTAACTGTTTATGATGAAGAAGGTTATTCAAGGCAAATTCCAATCGCCTACGCGGAAACAGAGGAAAAGGGGAATATCCTGCTTGCTCAATACAATAATAACCCCTGGAATATTGAACGGGAAAAAGTCACTCTTGCTATTCTCTATCAGCGCTGGGCAGAAATAAAGCTGCCAAAATTAGGGGCTTCCTCTCAGGGCGCCCTAAAATCGGCTTTTAAACATTGTTCAAAATACTATGGAGTAAAATATAGGAGTATCCGGGCGTATCAGATGCAGGACTGCATTGACAACTGCGGGTGTGGATATTCCACGCAAGGGGCAATCAAAAACTTGTGGGGGCATCTTGACCGCTTTGCCTTTGAGCTTGATATTATTGATAAAATGTATTCACAGCTCACCACTGCTCCGCCGATACCAGAAACAACGCGGACCCCGTTCACAGATGAGCAAATTGCCGCCCTGTGGAAAATACAGGATGATGACTGGGTGAATACCGTCCTGCTTTACTTATATACTGGTTTCCGGTTGACAGAATTACTTGAAATGAAGGTGGAACAAGTAAATATTAAGGATTGGTATCTTCAAGGCGGCGTTAAATCGGCATCTGGTAAAGACCGTATTGTCCCGATACATGAACGCATCAAGCCTCTTGTGAAAGCATTAGTCGAACAAGACAATCCATATCTGTTCAGTTACCATGGTAAGAAGATTTCACGTTCCCAATACTATATATTTTGGGATACGGTTATGAGAAAAATAGGCGCCACCGATAAAACCCCACATGAAGCAAGGCACACTTTTGAAACGAATCTTGATAATGCTGGAGGCAATCGAAAATGTATTGATATGCTGATGGGTCACAAGTCGAAAGACGTAGGAAACCGGGTGTATAATCACAAGACACTGGAGCAATTACGGAATACTGTTAACTTGCTTAAATAATAATTTCACATTGAACCAGTAGCAAACTAGAAACAAAAAACGTGGAAAGTGCTGTAAAACCAAACATTTTCCACGTTTTTAAATGTATTTTATTATATTTAAAAAATTATCAACTATAAACCAATCGCTTCAAAATACGCTTCAAAATACGCTCACTTCAAAATAGACATTTCCCCACTTTTTATATATAATAAAGAAGAGGCCCACACCGGCCGGAAAGGACCCTGACATGAACCCGAAACAGACTTTTATTCCCAAAACCTTTCAAAAAAAAATCATCCTGTACAATATGCTGATTATCATAGCCATTGCTACTGCGGTCAGCTATTACAGCTTTACTTCTTATAAGAAAGACGTGATTGCCAACGAAACCCGGAATTCCCAGAGTACCATCCGGCTTTTATCTGACCGGCTTAATTTGGCCTACCAGGAAATGGTCAACCTTTTGCTCAACTGTTCAGAACGCCAGTCTCAGTTTTTTTTCGGCAGCGCAGTTTCTTCTGCCCAGAGCATGGAGTTGTATGCTTCCAATGTATTAAGGGATTACTGTGCTATCTCCGGTTACAGTAAATACATATATCGGATTTCTCTCTATAAAAAGGATCAGTTTTTCCTTCAGGCCGGAAGTCTGTTTGGAAGCCATCAGGATCTGGATTTGATTATGTCGGCGCCCTGGTTTAAAAAGCGTCTGACCCTGACCGCTTCCCAGTATACCCTGAGTCTGGAGGACAATCCTTTCCCTTTGGGAGTTACCAATACTCCCTCCTTCTTCCCTCTTGTCCGTCCCATCCAGTACCGGCCGGGACTTAATGCGGAGGAGGCCTGGGTGTTTCTGGCGGTGAATCCTCTCCTGTATTTGGATACTTTAAATACTTTGGGAAAAAACAGCTTTCTCTATATCGCCACGGCGGACAATACCCTGATTGCCTCCCTGATAGAGGACGAATTTCATACAGACCAGCTGATTGAGCAGCTAAACAGTATGGACGAACAGTCCGGCTTCTTTAGCACCTTTCTGGATCGCCAAAACTGCGTTGTCACCTATCAAAAGGATCCGGTCAGTGGGCTTCTGCTTTTTGAAATTCTGCCGGTCAACCGCATGCCCATCGATCACGGAGTGATTTTGGAAACCATTGCCATTATTTTCTTTTACTGTATTGTTATTGGCCTGGCCTTATCCTTTTTGATTTCCAGGCAGCTGGGGCGGCCTATTCTCCATCTGATTGATCATCTGGGCCTGGTTGCCCAGGGTGATTTTACCTCGGATCCCAGTATTGAAAGCAATGACGAAATCGGTACCATTGGCCGCCAGATTAACCAGATGTCCAGCCAGATCAATACTCTCATGGAAACCCGAATCCAGGGGGAGAAGGAGAAAAAGGATCTGGAAATCAAAATGCTCCAGGCCCAGATTAATCCTCATTTTCTCTACAATACTCTGGACTCCATTAAGTGGATTGCCACCATGCAGAGAAACAGCGGTATCGTCCAGATGGTTACCTCTCTGTCCTCCTTGCTGAAAAATATGGCCAAGGGCTTTAATGAAAAAGTCACTCTCACACAGGAGCTGGACTTTTTAAGGGACTATGTGGTGATCGAAAAGGTACGGTATCTGGAGCTGTTTGACCTTCAGATCCAGGTAGATGAGCCTGCCCTTTATGATGCCAAAATCATCAAGTTAACACTGCAGCCCCTGGTGGAAAATGCTATTTTTAACGGTATCGAGCCATCCGGGCGGCCCGGGCTTATTGAGATACGCGCCTGGGCTGAGGAAGACGTCTTAAAGGTAAGTGTTACCGATAATGGAATCGGAATGGCCCAGGAGCAGGTAGATCGCCTTCTTACAGATACCTCCCGGGTAACGAAAAGTACCATGAGCGGCATTGGGCTGCCCAATGTGGATCGGAGATTTAAGCTGGTATATGGGGAGGAGTATGGGCTTACCATTGAAAGCCAGCTGGACTGCTTTACCCGGATTACCGTCGCCCTTCCTCTGGAAGTTTAAACAATATCCTATAGAGCGCACAGGAGATTTGATTATGTACCGAATCATATTGATTGATGATGAACCTTTAATTTTGGCTGGTATTGCTTCCCTGATTAACTGGGAGGATTATGGCTGCACCATTATCGGAAAAGCCTCTGTTGCCACAGAAGCCCGGCAGATGATTTTAAATCTGCGGCCGGATATTGTCATTACCGATATTCGTATGCCGGTTCTGGACGGTTTGCAGTTAGTGGAATCCTGTAAAAAAGAAGGGGCAGTTTTTGCTTTTATTGTCCTCACCAATCTGGAGGAATTCAGTCTGGCCAGAAAGGCTCTGTCCCTTGGAGCCGTGGATTATCTGGTAAAGCTGGACTTAAAACCGGAAAGCCTGGCCGCATCCCTGGAAAAGGCGAAAAAGCAGAGCAGTCTGTTGATGAAAAATCTCTCTCTGGCAGGACTCCCTCCATCTGCCGCCGGATCCAATGCCCTGGCCTCTCACCAGGAAGTCCGCAAATATCTCAGTCAGACCCTTCTTGCAAAAGCGGATCCAAAGGAATTGGGGGGGGCGCTTCCTGCGACAGGGTGGGAACGTCCTTTCCTGCTGCTGTTTTCCCTTCGTCCCAATCATATTCAGTTTCAGGCGGATGAGGATATCTACGATTTCCGGCTGATAACCAATCAGCTCTTTGACATTATAGAAAAGATCGCGGACCGGTATTTTGCTTCTGCCATGTTTTTTGAATATGACAGAAGAAATACTTATCTTCTGGCAGGCAGTTTAATGAATTCCGACAGCCTGGAGACTGCTCTTACCGGATTCTGCGGCCGGGTTACCACCGCTCTCACCACCTATTTTGAGTTAAACGCCGTATATGGAGCCAGCACGGTAAAGGCTTCTCTCCAGGAAATGCCTCAGGCTCTGGATGAAGCTTTCACCTCTCTGGATTACTATTATTACAACTCGTCAAGCCCGCTGGTTTTTTACAACAACCAGAATATCCATCACGGCCAGGCTAAGAATTTTAACATCAATCTTTTCAAAAAGGATCTGTCTGCTTCTGTCCAGCAGAATGACAGCGGACGACTCAGAGAGGTTTTCCGGCAGATCCTGGAGTTGTTTACCTCCTGCCAGCCCGGCAAGGAGCAGGCCACCAGCGCCTGTATCAATATTTATACTTACCTGTATTCCTTTTTTGAAGGAGATCGGGAGGATTTTCAGGAGATTTTTCCTTATACCATCAATATTGCAGAATTGTTGGGAAATTTTAACAGCCTGTCTGATATCCTTATGTGGCTGGAAAGCTTCTGTGATAAACTGTGCACCCTTTTATCAGAGCGCAAATCTGTCCGCTCGGATACACTTATCGAGCAGGCCAAGGCTTATATAGAGGAGCATTTATCGGAAAAGCTGGCCCTGGCCGATGTGGCAGAATATTTAAGTATCAGCTCCGGCCATTTAAGCAATACCTTTAAAAAGTTTACCGGCGTCACCATCTCCGACTACATCGCTACCGTGAAAATCGACAGAGCCAAGGAGCTGATCCACACTCACAAATACTTGATGTATGAAATTTCTGATATGCTGGGGTTTGAAAATCCCTATTATTTCAGTAAGGTATTTAAAAAGGTGACAGGGGTTGCTCCCCGGGAATATGAGAACATGAAGAGACTTTCCTAAAGCACCTTACTGTATAACAGAAAAGCCGCCGGCGGCGGCTTTTCTATATAGATAAAAACTATTCTGTCTCATCCGGTTTGTCCTGGAACTCTGTTGTTAGCTCCTGAAGCTTTTGATCCAAATCTTCTTTCACCATGTCCGGAGCTTTATCTTCCATAAAGTAACCACTGACAGAAAATTTCATTCTGTTTCCCCTTCCCACATTTACCGTTACCGTAATATCATCTGTCGTGGTGTAGGCGTTCATCCCATGGTATTCCTCCAGGGCCATAGCATTTAAAATCTCCTGTATCTCTTCCTGGTCTGTATAGGTTACCTCATAGGATCTCCACTCTCTTTCCCGGTACCCGGGATCCCCTTTCTTCATTCCTCTCTCTGCCACAACACTGGAGACATCCAGGTGATCCCAAACCTTTTCCGGATTAATCTCTTCTCTTTCCAGCAGAGCAAGGGTCCTGTCAAAACAGGGATAGATTGGGTAAAAGTTCAGAGTTCCATCCCACTGGATTACACTATTATCATAATCGTTTTTCCGATATTCCATCAGTTCCACTTCAGGGGCATTTAAGAAACGGAGTTCTCCGATAGGGTCTTCCTCCTGTCTCTGATACAGATCCATTTCTCTAAAGTCCTGCTGATAAGCGGAAAGAAGCTGCTCTATAGTTTCCTGGTCAGAGAATTCTGCTGACTCCAACAGATTTCCGCTTCCTTCTACCCGATATTGTACCAGCACAGTATCCTCTGCTGTCCGTTGAAAGACGGGATACTTGATATCCTGGTAAGCCGGATCCATTGAGATGGTATTGGCGGCATCAAACGCCAGTGTCAGGGGCAGATTGTACTGTCTCTGAACCTTACGGCCGTTTTTCAGGGTATACTGAACATGAAGCCAGGTCCAATAGCCTTCCTCGTCATATTTCTCCAGAGATGATTCCCTGTCAGCCTTTTCCATAAGAGCTTTCTCTACCCCTATCTTCGCAATCTCTAAAACCGGGGCTGTATCCGTCAGCTTCATATTGTTAAAAGTATATTCCATGGAAGAGTTTGTCGTCACCTTAGGCCTGACACCCTCTCCTCTGCTTTCTACCTGGGAGTAAATAACCCAGCTGTCATTTCCCAAATCAATGGCTGCCTCTGCCACCTGGCTTTCTTCCGGCAGATAGGCGTCATACCCCAGCCAGTCATTTTTAAAACAGAACAGGATGGCCAGGCCGGCGATCATACATCCTGCAAGCTGGAGCTTGTGAGCCAGCAGCCGGCGAAAATCAAAGTGATAGATAATCTCAACGATGCAATGGCAAAGCAGGATTCCTACAATGGTTCCAAAAACTGCCCATCCGGTTGTAGAATGAAGGAGCCAGAAGAACATTCCTCCTGACATGCCAATTACCATGGCCAGGGCAATGCGGATTACCGGTTTACTGGCAGAAAAGGCCATGGCCTTTCCTGCTGCCTCTGAGGGGCGTTTTTTATAAAGCAGGATATTTACCAGGATCAAAGCTGCCAGCGCTATTACACTTTCTACAATCAGGCGGCCAAAAGCTGCCGCATCCCCCGCCCCAACATCTGCCCCGGAAAAGGCAATGATATAGCTTGCAATGGGAGAAATTTTGACCATCCGGAATAAAAAGCTATCCCGGAAAGCGTCTACATAGGTAACGAACCAGGTTTCACAGTAGGCAAGGATCATGGCCGACAACATGGGAAAATAAAAGAAAAACACGCTGCTTCCCAGAATTCCCACAACCAGATTGCCAGTCATTATCATGGCCAGCACTACCGTGCTGTACACCAGAGAAAAATAAAGCATATGAAACAGCCAGCCTGACGCCGCCGTTTTGAAAAGGCCCCCTATGGAGGTTCCGTAGGCTGCTGCCACAACCAGAGAAAGTATCAGGCACAGCCCGTAAATGATCCCGGGAATCAGGATTCCCATGGTATAGGATACCGCAAACAACGTCTCTCTTTTTAGCGGAAGGCTGTGGTAAAAGTCTACCTTCCGCTTATTGTGAAGGTAAGAAAAGCTGGATGCCCCGCATACCACTGCCGCCATAATCATGAGGAACACGGTAAGGCCGTTGCCCTGGGCAGACACCAGTCTCCCTGCTGCCTCCAGCATAGCCTGGGACTTGGGTATCACTAAAACTTCCCCGTGCCGCAGAGCCATTTCATAGCGTTCTTCTACATTGCCCAGATTAAGGGCCATTCCCACCGGGAAGGCAAAGAAAAAGGTCAAAACCGAAAGAGCCGCAAGCCAGACTCTCCTTTTTAAATCTTCTTTGGCCAGCTTAAAGAATAAGTTTCTTGATGTCATAACCTGCCACCTCCGTTTCGCTGATAAAGATTTCCTCTAAGGATAAGGGGAGCAGTTCAAAGAAAACCGGCTCGTAATCTGCCATCTTTTTCTCAATATCCTCTCTGTTTCCCCGGACTGTCAAAGTCGATAAGCTTCCTCTCTGTTCCGTCTTAACAATTTCCAGACCTTTTAGACTCCCTGGCTCCATACCTGGTTTTAACACACACTGGAGTTTATGAATGTTTAATTTCATATCGTCTAAATCCCGGGACAGAAGGATTCCCCCCTTGTGAAGCAATCCTACATGGTCGCAGATATCCTCCAGCTCACGAAGGTTATGGGAGGCGATAATGGGAGTCAGATTCCGCTCCTCCATATCATTGGCAAAAATGCTCTTTACTGTCTGGCGCATAACCGGATCTAATCCATCGAAGGTCTCATCACAAAACAGGTAGTCTGTGTTAGAGCACACGCCGCAGATAACGGAAACCTGCTTTTTCATTCCTTTAGAAAAGGTGCTGATCTTACGCTTTTCGTTAAGCTCAAAGTTTTTCATCAGCTTGTGAAAGCGGTCTTTATCAAACTTCTCATATACAATGCTGTAATAGTCCATCATCTCCGCCGGGGTGGCATTGCTGAAAAAATGCTGCTCGTCAGAAATATAGAAAAATCTGGCCTTTGCCCTGATATTTTCAAAAACCTCTTCCCCGTCAATGGAAACACTTCCCTCATCCGGCTTTAATACGCCGCTGGCCATACGCAGGAACGTGCTCTTTCCCGCTCCGTTGGTTCCGATAAGGCCAAAAACGCTGCCATCCCGAATGGTGGCATTGATGTGATCAACCGCCACAATATCGTCAAAGCGCTTTGTCACATTTACCGCTTCAATCATGCTCATTCCCTCCTGTCACGTTCACATCCCGGGCAGCGGTTTCCAGGGCTTTTCCCGTTTCTTCCTGGTTTTCCCCACAATTTTCTCCTGCTGCTCCTTCTGTGACTGCTTTTATAATCTCGTCCTTAACCATGCCCAGCCTGGCCGCCTCCCTGGCGGCTTCTGTCAGGCGGTTCCTGGCCTCCTTAAGCCGGAACTGCCGCAGTTTTGATGTATCTGCCACAAAGCTGCCTTTTCCCTTCACTGAGTAGATATATCCCTGGCGCTCCAGCTCTGCATAGGCTCTCTGGATAGTGTTGGGATTAATGGACAATGCCACCGCCATAGCCCTTACGGACGGAAGCTGACTGTTTTCCTCCAGAACTCCCAACATCATCATAGAGGCCAGCTTTTCTGTTACCTGCTCATAGATGGGACGCCGATCTTTATAGTCTAGCTCAATCAGCATCAGATGCCTCCTTTCCAGTTTTCCGCTTGATATCCTGTCTTTTATACTGTATCACCCGTACCAACTGTGTTATTTATATTAATACAGTATCACCAATGACAGATTGTGTAAACAGAAGATTTCTTACAATTTTCTGAAGAGGCCAACAGAAAAAGTCAAAAAAAGAGCAGCCACAGAATCAGCTGCCCTTGTATCATCTTATTATTTTGCCAAAGATTCCTCCTGAAGTCTGTCAAATTCCGCCATACACTCCTCTACTGTAGCGCCATTTAACAATTCCCGCACAACAAGGCAGGTATTTCCCCATTGCTCCATCTTCATTCCTGCATTGGAGCCAAGGACATATACATTTTCCTCAATCCTGCTATTTAATGGTCTTAATTCAGGAATACAGTCCACCTGCACATTTTTAGACGGAGAAATTACTTTGTTGGTTTCTGCATACATTTGAAGCGCTTCGTCGGAAAGAATCACCTCTAACATATTTTCAGCGTCTTCTCCATGTTCTGCGTTGATGCCCACGCCATATCCGGTCATCGGCATCACCGGCATTTGCCCCCGACTGCTGGGAAATCCAATAACCAGCATATTAAAATCCGGGTTTCCATATGCGGTCTCTGTATTTGCCGCTCCCCAGTATGCCATAACAATCGGTGTTTTCTGAGCCAGGAAGTCTTCCTTCTCCCCTTCCAATGCCTCGCTTACATAGGCCTTCTTTGCATCAATATATCCAAGGTCCATCATTTTCTTGAGAAACTCAAAACCGGGACGCATATAATCGCTGTACTTACTTTCTCCGCTGTTTAAGGCTTCAATTTCTGCCTCTGTGTTCCCTCCGTTATACAAGTCTGCAAACGCTTGTGCAAAGACAAAGGTTTCCAGCCACCAGCGGTTTGCCCCTACGGGGGTTTCGATCCCATTTTCTTTGAATACCCTGCAACATTCCAAAAAATCCTCCGGCGTTTCCGGCAATTGCAGATTATATTCGTCGAACATATCTTTATTGATAAACAGACCATAGGCTACCACTTCCTGTGGAATCGCTACCAGCTTTCCATTTACCGTATTGGCTGTTTTCACAACGTCCCGCAGATTTTTTACACATTCCAGATCTGACAGGTCCATAAGCTTTCCCTCTTCTCCCAGGGCCTGGATCGTATCCGGATTCAGCAGATAAATATCATCCATATCGTTCCGCGCCCTGGCAAGGGCCACATCGTCATAACTCTTATCCTGGTAATCTTCTGCTGTATAGGTGACATACTGCAGTGTTATCCCCAATTTTTCTTCTGCCATGCAGAAGGTTTTTTCCGCAGCATTCCTGGCCACGTTTTCCGCATCAGGTTCCAATTTTTCCATAGGGCTGTACATATTCACAATTCGTTCATTGGCTTCTTTAGAAATTGCCAGATTCACATCCGGCTTTCCCCCGCTTTGGCAGGCTGTCGTCACAAGAGCCATTGCTGCGCTCAGACATGCCGCCATGAATCCCTTCCAATAAGGCGTCTTACTTTCTATCATGCTTTCCTTCCTATTGCCCTGGGCTTTCCGGGCATACAGAGATACCCCCAGGCGCTTCTCTCCTTTTTCCTACTTCTTTATAACATACTGGCTTATCACTTTCTTTAGCAATTTCATATCGACAGGCTTTGCCAGATGGATATTCATTCCGGCATTGAGGGCTTCCTTTTCATCTTCTGCAAAGGCATTGGCCGTCATGGCGATGATTGGGATTTCACCTGCGTCTTTTCGTTCCAAGCTCCTAATTGCCCTGGTTGCGTCATAACCGTTCATCACCGGCATTTGAACGTCCATAAGGATTGCATCAAACTCGCCCTCCTCAGATTCTGCAAAGACTTCCACAGCCATTCTGCCGTTGCCCACAATTTCACATTTTGCACCCTCTATGGCCAAAATCTCCGCCAAAATTTCCGCATTAATCTCGTTATCCTCTGCGGCAAGGAAATTTAAGCCCATAAGGTCGCCTGCTTCTTCGTTTTCTGCCTTTTTGTTCTCTCTGGATTCTTCTGTCTGTATTTCCGCTACTTTTTCTTTTAAAGCAGATACAAAAACCGGTTTCGTCAGGACTCCTGTATGGTCAAGCCGAATCAGTTCTTCTGCATCATCCAGATTGTCCCCGCCGTGAGCGGTCAGAAGCAAGAGAATCGCCGCTTCCGGCAGGGCTTTTCTTATTTTTCCTGCCATCCGGACCCTTTCTGTATCCGCTGTGCTCCAGTCTAACAGCACCATATGGTAGTCTCTGTTTGTATCGCTGGCCTCTTGTATCATAAGTAGGGCTTCCTCTGTCTCAGTGGCTGTATCCATGGAAATCCCCATATCGCCCATAAAGGTTTGTATATTTTGGATTTCCTGAATATTTCCCACCACAGACAGGATACGGGATATCCCGCTATTTTCCCAAAACCGTTTATCTGCCTGGCTTTCCGATATGCCAAGCTCTATCTCTACCCTGAAAAGGCTTCCTTTATCCACCTCACTGAAAACTTCAATTGTACCGCCCATAAGCTCAACAATATTCTTTGTAATAGCCATGCCAAGTCCGGTACCCTGAACTTTATTGGTAGTACTGTTCTCTGCTCTGGTAAATACATCAAAAATTGTCTTTAAGTATTCCTGTGTCATCCCATACCCGTTATCTTCCACCTCAATCCGAATACGTTCAAATTGACTGGAATACTGTTTCAGCCCAATAATGCGGAACCAGATGCTTCCCCCTTCCTGTGTATACTTAACTGCATTGGAAAGAAGGTTCATCAGGATCTGATTCATCCTTGTGGTATCCCCCAACAAGTATTCGTGCTTAATATTGGTGATTTCCACATGGAACTCCTGCGACTTCGCGTTGGCCATGGGGCGGATAATGGTGTCTACCGAATATATTAAATCATTAAGGGCAAATTCTTCCCTGGTAAGCACCACCTTCCCGCTTTCAATTTTGGAAACCTCCAGGATATCATTAATCAGGTTCAGTAAATGCTGGCCGGATGTCATAATCTTTCTTGCATATTCCCGCACTTTATCCGGATTTTCCGCATCCCTGACCAGCAGAGTGGTAAAGCCAATCACTGCATTCATAGGCGTGCGGATATCATGGGACATATTGGAGAGAAATGTGGTTTTGGCGTTGCTGGCCAGCTGGGCCGCGTGTAATGCTTCTGTCAATTCTTTGTTATGCTGCTCCCGTTCTTTTTCCCGCTCATCCATGATTTTTTTCTGCTGCCTCTGGTTAAAATAGTACAGACCACAGCACAGGAAAAAAGCTGCCAGCATAACTGCCACAAGAATAAATATATAATAATTTACCGTTTTTACTTCCTGCTGAATGGCTTCCGTCGGCACGTAGCCGATTAGACAAATCGTCCCTCCGTTCATCATCCATATAAAGTTTAAAGCGCTCTTCCCCTGTATATCATGGTAAAACATGATATTTTCCCGATTTTCCACACAGTTTTTTATTTCTCTGCGAAGAGCTTCATCATGAATATCATTGGCCCGGTAAAAATCTTCTAAGTTTAAGTGTCCTGCATTCCGCTCTCCCATTCCCTTGGGTTTTAACACAAATCTTTCTGTCTGCGTGTCCATAATGTAAAGCATCGCTTGTTTATTATAAAATCCGTCAGGAAGCGACTTGTCAATAGAATCATATGTATATTCTATATAAAGAGTGCCAATCTCCCTGCCGTCTTTTACCACCGGACATTTGATGGAATACGCCCAGGTTCCCATATAGTTCAGATAAGCGCGGGAAACTTCCAGTCCGTCCGTCATCCCGCCTGAGGAAAAATCCAGCCCCTCCTCAGAGAAAGCGTCTCCTGTACTGGAGATTCCTTCTGATTCCCCTGTGCGGATCAGGGAAATCTTCACGATTGTCCGGTTCTTTTGGTAGGAGCGGATATAACTCTCCAGGTCCTCATCCATTATGGCAATCTCCTGAGCCATCAGTTTTTGAAATTCCGCCTGATTATTCCAAATTGACTCTATGGTAGATTTTATCAAATCCAAATTTTCATTTAAATTCTGAATTGCCGATGCCGACATTTCCCTGGATATTTTTCGTGACACCGAAAATACCACTGCTCCTAAAATACTAAAAACAAGGATAATCGAAAGGACCAGGGGAAATCTTTTATCGGTTCCGCTTTTCTCTTTTATCTTCTTCATCAATATTCACCAGATTTTTACTGTTAAGCTATTTTATAACTCTATTATCGTTTATTATAATACATTTTCTGCTGCCTAGCAACAGCAATATTGGCAGAGTTATGAAGGCTTTCCTACTATAATAAAAGTATATTCAAAAGGCAGGATCCTGGTTAGGACCCTGCCTGATATTTTGATCATCTGTAGGAATCAGATATTCAATTAGTTATTTCCATAGAGAGTAACCAGCTTCTTCAAATACTCGTATCTCTCCTTAGCAAATGCCTCGTTCTTAGCGAACAGATCTTCTGCTCTCTCCGGATTCTTAAGACCTAAGGACAGGTAACGAACCTCGCCCTTTAAGAAGTCCTGGTAGCCTTCCATGTTGGGAGCCTTGCTGTCTAAGGAGAACTTGTTCTCAGCAGCCGGGTTGAAGCGGAACAGATGCCAGTAACCGCACTCAACAGCTAACTTCTCTTCGGTCTGAGCTTTGCTCATGCCCTTCTTAATACCGTGGTTAATACAGGGAGCGTAAGCAATGATTAAGGACGGACCCGGATAAGCTTCAGCCTCTGCAATTGCCTTAACTGTCTGTGCATAATCAGCGCCCATGGAGATCTGCGCTACATATACATAGCCATAGCTCATTGCGATAGAAGCTAAATCTTTCTTCTTAACGTCCTTACCGCCTGCAGCAAACTGTGCTACAGCGCCAACCGGAGTAGCCTTGGAGGACTGTCCGCCGGTATTGGAGTAAACCTCAGTATCGTATACCATAATATTAATATCCTTGCCGGAAGCAAGCACATGGTCAACGCCGCCGAAGCCGATATCATAAGCCCAGCCGTCGCCGCCGAATACCCACTGGGACTTCTTAGCCAGGAAATCTTTGTTGCTTACGATCTCTTTGCAAACCGGGCACTCACAGCCCATTAATGCGGCAACCAGCTTGTCCGTAGCGGTACCGTTGGTAGCGCCGCAGCCGAAGGTATCCAGGTACTCCTTGCATGCTGCCTTTACTTCATCAGAAGCCTCATCGCTTGCCATTACGGACTCTACCTTAGCCTTTAAGCCGTCTCTGATAGCATTCTGAGCCAGCAGCATACCGTAACCAAACTCTGCGTTATCCTCGAATAAGGAGTTGGACCATGCAGGACCCTGTCCCTTGGCATTTACGGTGTAAGGAGTGGACGGTGAAGAGTTACCCCAAATAGAGGAGCATCCGGTTGCATTGGCAATATACATTCTGTCGCCGAACAGCTGAGTAATCAGCTTGGCGTAAGGAGTCTCGCCACAGCCTGCACAAGCGCCGGAGAACTCAAGTAAGGGCTGCTTAAACTGGCTTCCCTTAACAGTGGTCTCTTTAAACTTAGCCAGAACTTCTTCCTTAACAGGCAGGGACTGACCATACTCGTAGATAGGCTGCTCCGGTAAGCTTCCCTCTAAGGGCTCCATGGTCAGGGCCTTGTTGCCCTTCATGCCGGGACATACGTTTGCACAGGAGCCGCATCCGGTACAGTCAAGAGCGGAAACGGTCATAGCAAACTTCATGCCGGGCATACCGGTCATATCTTTCATCTTCATGCCAGCCGGTGCATTAGCAGCTTCGTCAGCCGTCATGGCAACGGGACGGATTACTGCGTGGGGGCAGACATAAGAACAGAAGTTACACTGAATACAGTTGTCCGGATTCCAAACCGGTACGTTTACTGCGATACCGCGCTTCTCGTAAGCTGCAGAACCGGAGGGGGTGCTGCCGTCTACATAATCAACGAATGCGGATACCGGTAAAGAGTTGCCTTCCTGAGCGGAAACCTTGGACTGAACATTGTTTACGAAGTCAACAACGTCTTTTCTGTCGCCGGTTGCAACGGTAAAGTCAAGGCCTTCATCCTGGCAGTTCTTCCAGCTCTCCGGAACCTCTACCTTTACAACGCCCTTAGCGCCTGCGTCAATAGCAGCCCAGTTCTTCTTAACAACGTCCTCGCCCTTGCGGCCGTAGGTCTTCTGTGCAGCATCCTTCATCAGCTGGTTTGCCTTGTCAGCCGGGATAATACCGGTTAACTCAAAGAATGCGGACTGTAAAATGGTATTAATACGGGTGGGGCCCATGCCGGTTTCAATACCGATCTTAACACCGTCGATGGTGTAGAAGTTGATATTGTGGTCGGCAATATATTTCTTCATCTGGCCCGGTAAGTGTTTCTCTAATCCTTCCATATCCCAGGAGCAGTTTAACAGGAAGGTGCCGCCGTCAACTAACTCCTGAACCATATTGTACTTGCGTACATATGCCGGGTTATGGCATGCCACGAAGTTTGCGGTACGGATCAGGTAGGTAGACTTAATGGGGGAATGTCCGAAACGTAAATGGGACATGGTAACGCCGCCGGACTTCTTGGAATCATAGTCAAAATATGCCTGAGCATACATGTCGGTGTTATCGCCGATGATCTTGATGGAGTTCTTGTTGGCGCCTACCGTACCGTCTGCGCCCAGACCCCAGAACTTACAGTTGGTGGTTCCCTCAGGAGTGGTTACTAAAGGAGCGCCGGTCTCTAAGGACAGGTTGGTTACGTCGTCCACGATACCGATAGTAAACTTCTCCTTGGATGCGTTGTTGAAAACAGCAACGATCTGTGCGGGAGTGGTATCTTTGGAACCTAAACCATAGCGGCCGGTGAAAATCGGAACTGCATCGAACTTGGTATTCTTTAATGCAGCAACAACATCCAGATACAGGGGTTCTCCCAGGGAGCCCGGCTCTTTGGTTCTGTCTAATACAGAGATCTTCTTAACAGTCTCAGGAATTGCTGCAACTAAAGCGTCAGCGCAGAACGGACGGTACAGGCGAACCTTTACAACGCCTACCTTCTGGCCCTGGGAGGTTAAGTAGTCAATGGTCTCTTCAATGGTGTCATTTACAGAACCCATAGCAATGATAACGTGCTCTGCATCCTCTGCTCCATAGTAGTTGAACAGTTTGTAGTTGGTGCCGATCTTGGCGTTAACCTTGTCCATGTACTCCTGAACGATTGCCGGTAATGCATCGTAGTAGGGGTTACATGCCTCTCTTGCCTGGAAGAAGATATCCGGATTCTGAGCGGAACCTCTCTCGCAGGGATGGTTGGGATTTAACGCATGTTTGCGGAATGCTTCGATAGCATCCATGTCAGCCATATCCTTTAAGTCCTCGTAATCCCAGGTTTCAATCTTCTGAATCTCGTGGGAGGTACGGAAGCCGTCAAAGAAGTTGATAAAGGGAACCTTGCCCTTAATCGCTGCTAAATGTGCAACCGGGGTTAAGTCCATAACTTCCTGAACACTGGATTCGCACAGCATAGCGCAGCCAGTCTGGCGGCATGCATATACGTCAGAGTGATCACCGAAAATAGACAGTGCATGGCTTGCTACGGCACGGGCGGAAACGTTGAATACGCCGGGAAGCTGCTCGCCTGCAACCTTGTACAGGTTGGGGATCATCAGCAGTAAGCCCTGAGAAGCGGTGTAGGTGGTGGTTAATGCACCTGCTGCCAGGGAGCCGTGTACGGCGCCTGCTGCACCTGCCTCAGACTGCATCTCGGTTACCTGTACAGTGCGGCCGAAGATATTCAGTCTTCCGTCAGTAGCCCATTCATCCGTGTGTTCTGCCATAACAGATGAAGGGGTAATGGGATAGATAGCGGCAACGTCCGTAAACGCATAGGAAGCGTGGGAAGCAGCCTGATTGCCATCCATGGTTTTCATTTTTCTTGCCATTTTACTTTCCTCCTACAAATGTGAGTGGTGTTAGTTTGTCTCTCTTTGTTAAAAAAGAAACTGACCTGTTTATTATTATACCAATTTTTATATAAATTGCAAACGATATTGCCTATGTATACAAAAAAAAGCAGCGAAATATGACAGACAACTCTGTCATGTTCCACTGCCTGAGGGGTTGTTCTGAAGCAATCTACATTTTAGCCAAGTCCAGCCCCCTATACACCGGGACCGGCCGGGCCCTGGCTTCCCGGGCCAGCCGGTATAGAGTCATTATTTGAGGTTCCCGGACCCGGAGGCAGGATGCTTCCTGTATCTGTCCCCGGACCGGCCGGTTCTATGGAACCTGTGCTTCCCGGACCTGGCAGATCACTGCCAGGTCCGGAGATCTGACCTTCATCCCCGGGGCCTGCCGGAATACTGGCCTCCGGCGCAGAAGTTGTTCCGCTGCTCTCGGAAGGCGCGCCTGTACCTGGAAGAACCGGGGTGCCATCCGGGTTGGTCTCAACAGGAAGTACCGGAGTACCGTCCGCATTGGTCTGTCCCGGAAGAGGAACCCATACGCCGGAAGTGTTCCGTTTTACAACAGGGGCGTGTCCCTTATAGCTGGAGGTATGATCCACGTCATCGCTGACCTTCTCTCCGTTCTTCGTCACTACCAGACGAACCTCCCACTGGCTGCCGGTGCTGCCTTTGCTCTCCACTACTTCCTGGCCTGGCTGTATGGACTGATCTTCCACATAGGTGGGAGCCGGTGGGTCCACATTTTTAGTCTTGGTAGATTTTAAATCGTATTTTATCCCTTCTTCCAAAATCGGAATCGCGTAGATGGAAACCGTACAGGTTAAATCCTTATAGGACGCCCGGATACCGATTCCCGTGCTGGAGTTATTTTCAAAAACATAATCCGGACCGCCCCAGCTTACCGTTGCATCCATGCCCGGCGTTACATAAGAAGGCTCAAAGGTATGGGAACGGCGCACCGTAGTTTTTAAACCGCCGCGGACTACTGCATTGTAAAGAGTGGTAGAAACCTGGCAGACTCCGCCGCCGGTTTCCTGAACCACTTCCCCGTTGCTGTAAGCTGCCGCAGACTGATATCCCCTGGCCGTAGTACGCTCTCCTACTCTTTCGTTAAAGGAAAAGCTCTCCCCCGGAGCCAGCACTATGCCGTCGATGGCCTCACAGGCCAGCCGCACATTGGTATTTCTCTTACTGTTATTGGTGGTCTTGGTAGTATATTCGCTGATAGTCTTATATTTTTCCCTGGCTGTTGCCTCTGTAATCTCCGGTGTTACGGAGGTTACCTGAGCAGGAATCTTTACATCAAAATCTTTAAGGCTTAACGCTGCCATAATTGCGCTGGTAAGGGCCTCCTGATCTACCGCCTGGCCAGACTCCTCCCCGGTAAATACAAACTTACCGCTCTCTTTATCAAAGCTGCTGATAGATGCATTTTTAGCTGGCTTATCCCATTTGGCCGCCACAGCGCTAACCTCTGTGGCAATCCTCTCCTCCAGACCGCTGGTATCCAGTACATAGCTTTCCTTTGGCTCACCCTGATAGATTTCCTGCAAAAGCTGGTCTACCTTTGTCTCCATCAGATTGGGAATCTCTATGGTCTCCCCATTCCAGGTAACCGCCATATCCCACGGGTATTCTTCTAAAATCTTCTCTCTGGCCGCTTCCCTGGAAAGACCGGTAATGGTTACATTCCCTACCTTCACTTCCTTTTGAAGCTCCGTCTCCGGAGGCGTTGTCTCAATGACAGGTTCTGTTTCCGAATCCGTCCTGCCTTTCAGGGCAAACACTCCAATACCAATTGCCACAATCAGAACTACTCCCACAACAGCAATCCAAAAGTAATTAGGCCCCGGGCTCCTTCTGTGTCTTCCGCCCCTCCCGTGGGAAACAGGAGGTCTTCTATCGTAATTGTTATAGACTGCGCTGCTTCTGCCGGAGCGGGCCCCGCTCCTTGATGAACCGCCGCTTCCTCTCCCGGCAGATCCGGAGGCTCTGGTCCGGCTGCCTGCTGATCCGGAGCTTCTGGTCCGGCTGCCTTCTGCTGCCGGTCTCCCCGATGCGGAGGCGCCTCTGGCTGTAGTTCTTCCATGAGAGCCGGCAGCCCGGCTTCTGCGATTTAATTCGTCCATATATTCACCTATTTTCAAATAACATTATCCTGTGTCATACAAGATGTAGTATACCACATTCTGTATAAAATGGAATGACAAATTTATTAAATTTTCAAGTTCAATTATTATTTTTTCGTTATAATTTACTTATTTCGTTAAACATGTTACTATTATATTACTATTGTATTTCAGGGAGGTTTCCTACTTATGTCATATATTGATCTCCATGTCCATTCCACCGCCTCGGACGGCACTCTTTCCCCTGCCCAGGTGGTAGAAGAGGCAAAAAAGGCCGGCCTGTCTGCCATCGCTCTGACGGACCACGATACTGTAAACGGAATAGAGGAAGCCCTTGATGCCGGTGAAAAAAACGGGGTCCAGGTCATTCCCGGAGTGGAATTGTCCTGTGTTTATCAGGGAAAGGAAATCCACATTCTGGGGCTCTTTGTCAATCATCGGGATCCGGATTTTACCTGCCAGCTGGATAAGCTTTTATCTGTGCGGATTAAACGCAATCAGGAAATGCTCCGCCGTTTTCAATCTGACGGATTTGATATTACCATGGACACTTTAACAAAAGGCAATCCCCAAACCGTCATTACCCGCGCCCATTTTGCCAGAGCATTGGTGGACAGGGGCTACGCTTCTTCTATGGATAAAGCCTTTCAAAATTATCTTCAATATGGCGGGAAATACTGTCTCCGCAAAGAGCTGATTACTCCGGAGCAGGCTATGAAGGTTCTCACCGGCAACCACGCCTTCCCGGCCCTGGCTCATCCTATGCTGTACCGTCTGGGATGGGAAGCCACAGAGGAGCTGATTGCCCATCTGACAGAGCTTGGTATGAAAGGCCTGGAAGTATACCACTCCTCCCACAATCCGTCTCAGAGCGGAAAGCTGCGTACTCTGGCCCGCCGGTATCATCTTTTCCCCACCGGGGGATCGGATTTTCACGGCGCTAACAAGCCGGACATTTCCATAGGCTCCGGCCGGGGAGGCCTGCGCCTGTCCCATCTGTTGCTGGAAGAAATTCAGGCATTTGTCAGCTCCTGTTCTTAAGCCTGGAATAGACCGCATCCCGGAATAAGGCGTAAAAAACAGAGCAAAGAGGAATAAAAATCAACATTCCCAAAATTCCCATAGCGCTTCCGCCGATGGTTACGGCTACCAGCACCCATATGGAAGGCAAACCTACAGATCCTCCTACTACATGAGGATAGATCAGGTTTCCTTCTATCTGCTGGAGTACAAAAAATACTATTAAAAACAGGAAGGCGTCAACAGGACTTGCCATCAGCATTAAAAACACTCCTACCGCGCAGCCGATAAAAGCTCCGAAGATGGGAATCAGCGCCGTAAAAGCAATGAGAACTCCAATAAGCACCGCATAGGGCAGCCGCAAGATCACTAGGGTCACAAAAAACATGGTTCCCAGAATCACGGCTTCCAGGCACTGTCCTGTGAGAAAGCTGCTAAATGTCTTTTCTGTCAGAGCAGCCACCCGGATCACCTGTTTCTCCCAGTATTCCGGCAGAAAAGCACGAATAATTTTTACGGCCTGTCCTGCCAGCGTCTCTTTTTGAAGGAGGATGTAAACAGCAAATACCAGGCCGATTCCAAAGGAAGTTATCCCGCTTGCTATGGTAGCCGCGGCAGAAAAGGTGGTGGACAGAACGGAGCCCGCCCCGTTTTTCAAAAACTCTATAAGGTTCTGCATCATTTCCTGCCAGTCAATTTCAATCGTATTGATCCATGCCAGTATTTCCGGGTTATCAGAAAAGAGCTTTTCCATTCCAGCCTCAAACCCGGTGAAAAATGCCGGTACGCTCTCTCTTAAGGAATAGAGGGTTTTCCAAAGCTCCGGAATCACCACAATCATCACGGTCAAAAGCACTGCCGCCACCGCCGCTATTGCGGCGGCAAGGGCCAGGGGACGCTTAAGGCGGCTTTTCTCCTTTATGGGGAGCAGTTTTTCAATGTTACGCATAGGAACGTTGAGGATAAAAGCAATGGCTCCTCCCAATAAAAAAGGCAGCGCCATGTGAAGGATCTCCCCTGCCAGGGCGAAAATCCTCCGATAGTTTACACCGGCTATTACAATAATTACGGTGAACACAATTAATCCCCGTAATTTTTTTATGGTTTCTTTACTTAGTTCCATTCATTTCCTCCAAAAAAGCCGTTTCTATCTCTTCTTTTGTCCTGTTAAAAGTGCCCTGAACAATCTGGCCGCTGCCTCCGCCCCGGCCGTTTAATCTGCTATTCAGTCTCTTTGACAAATCTTTTATATCCACTTTCTCACTGCCCAGGGCATATTGATATCTTCCGTCCTTTTCTGAACAAACCAACACGGCATTCCCTCTTTTCTTTTGGTAGAGGGCCGTACAGAGTTCTCTCAGCTGTACAGGCGCCAGGTCTTCTTTTATAACAAAAAGGGGCTGGTCTTGTTCCGGATAAAGGTCAGACCAGGCGTCAAACAGCTCCCGATACAGCTTGACTGTCAAGTAAGCCCTTGCCTGACTTTCCTCCTTCTGCTTTTCCACCGCCTCTGCCACTTCCTCTGCTTTTACTGACAACAGGTTGGAAATCTTAAGAATCTGCTTCTGTTTTCTGCCAAAGTCTGACAGAGCCCGGCCGCCGCATACCATAGTCATCCGGACGCCGCCCTTATAATTCATAATACTGGTGATTTTAATCAGGCCCACTTCCCCGGTGCTTTCCACATGGGTTCCGCAGCAGGCGCAGATATCCGCCTGCGGGATCTCCACAATACGGACTTCACCGCTTAATTCCTTTTTGCTTCGATAGGGAATCGCTTTGAGCTCTTCCGCCCCCGGATACCATACCTTTACAGGAAGATTCTGAAACACTGCCTGATTGGCGGCATTTTCCATTTCTTCCGCCTCCTGCAAGGTCATAGGACCGTCAAAATCTATGGTTACCTCCTGAGTCCCCATGTGGAATCCTACATTGTTATAGCCGAATCTCTGATGAATCAGGCCGGATAAAATATGCTCTCCGGTATGCTGCTGCATATAATCAAACCGGCGTTCCCAGTCCACAATTCCTTCTGCCAGGCTGCCTGTCTCAATAGGTTTTAAAAGCTGATGGACAATCTGTCCATCCCTTTCATGGACATCTAATACCGGAATCCCTGCCAGAGTCCCTGTATCCCCAGGCTGTCCGCCTCCCTCCGGGTAAAAGGCCGTCTGGTTTAAGACCACGTCATACCCTTTCTTTCCCGGCTGGCAGGAAACGACTGTACACATAAAGGATTTCACATACGGCATCTCATAATACAGTTTCTGAATCATTTTTTCCTCCTCTTGACGTATCTGTCCGATGTGGGATTTGGCGTGGATTTTGACTTACAAGCGAGCTTGACATCAAAATCCATGCAAAATCCCCCGCCGTCTCAACTATTGCGGCTATTATACTACGATTCAAATTTTCCGTAAACATAGAAATCCTGAATTTTTTCTAAATTCAGGAAACAGTGACAGGCAGGGCGACATATGATGGAGTGTAATCAAAATTGTTGGAGGATTCAACTATGAGCGATGTTGCTGCTACAAACTGCGGATGCGGATGTGAGTGTGGGAACGTAGGAGGAAATGGATGCAACCTGATTTTCCTGATTCTGATTCTGTGCTGCTGCGGCGGCTGGGGCGGAAATGGAAACAGCTGCGGAAATAACTGCGGATGCACCTGCGGCGGCGGCTGGGGCGGAGACTGCCTGTGGATTTTAATCCTGCTGTGCTGCTGCGGCGGTTGGGGCGGAAACGGCGGTTTCTGCTGCTAATCAAGTACATCCCCTGGCAGAACCCCCTTTCTCCACAAAAGGCGGTTCTGCCTTTTTGCTATGAACACTTGGCGGAGCAATCGGCTTTCCTATGCTGCAGGCTGCGACTGCTCCGTTTATCCTTACCTCTCCCCTACAGCTTTTGCCGGCCGTGAGCCCATGCTGCAGCGTCCGCTTTTATATCCTTGATTTCTCCTTCTTTCATTTCTCTGTTCCTTCTGTCTCATACATTCATCATCTATTTCATAAACAGCATTGCCGTCAATAATCAATCGATTGCAAATCATCATAATTTAAAAACCTCCTGTTCACTCTATACTATATGCAGCAGGTATGAATTCCTCTCCCCCTGCATAGGTTTAACCAAGAACAAAAAAAGGACCGGGACAATGGCTGAACACTCGGATATTAAATTTACTGATTTTGATTATTGGAGCAGCGATCCCCATCTTCAGATGTTAAAGGCAGCCCTGCCTTTTATGCAGGTCTCCCAGCAGCGGACCATTTCCATTCTGGTACGCTTTCAGGAGCTTTTTCATACCATGGATCTGTATGGCTTAGCGGAGGATCCGGCTATGGAAATCTGCGCTCTGGACAGGACCTCTGCCTCTCCCATGGATATGCTGATGGCGGTAAAGCCTTTTGCGCCCTCTAAGGAGCAGGATTTTATTGATGTAATGATTAATTTTATTCAGGGGTTTCAGATCCGCCGGGGGTATCAGGAAATGCAGGGAACTTCCGGCGAGGAGGATGAGGCAAACGGCGGCTTTTCCGGGTTTCCCCTGGAACAGCTGAAAAGCTTTCTCTCTCCCCAGCAGCAAACCCAACTGGAAAATATTCAGATGGTGATGCAGGCTTTGCAAATGATTTAACTTTTGCAGATACTTTATAAAAGGAGTGGCTACATATGGATTTTAACTGGAAAGACGATCCCAGGCTTAAAGACATGGACGCAAAAAAGCTTGAATACTTAAATGAGTTTGCAGACCGGGTCCGCAAGGCCCCTAAGGATCAGCTTATGGCTACCTTTCTGTCCCTGAACATGGAAGCTTCCCAAAAAGGGATTCAGTTTACGGATCAGGAAACAGAGCTGTTGGTCTCCATTCTTACTGCAAATATGAGTCCGGCTGAAAAAAAGCGTCTGGATACCTTAAAGATGTTATCCAGACGGCTGGGCGGCGGCCAGGGAAAGCGGAATGGAAGACGTGCCGGAAAGTAGGCTTTTCCCCGAAAAATTACGGTGAAAGTGGCAAGGCCCGCCGCTTTCGCCGTAATTTTTCGTTCTGGCCAGCCGTAGCCCTGCCAGTACTTTTATCGTTTCAAGACTCTTGTGAATATAACTTTACAGCAGCTTCTCCCTCATTTCCTCCTCTGTCATGTTTGCCAAATAGGCCGGCGCAACATCGAACACGGTTTTGCAGCCTGTCCCTCCGTCCTCTGCCATCCGGTACACAGCCCGGGCATAAGCGGCAATGACGCTGGCGGTAAATTCCGGGTTGGAATCCAGCTTTAAGCTGTACTCAATAATGTGGCCGTTCTCCCCATTCCAGCCGGTCCTTCCGGTACGGAACACAAAACCGCCATGGGGGATACCGGCGTGATCCCGCATCAGCTCCTCCTGGGAAATAAAGTGTACCGTGGTGTTGTAATCGGCAAAATAGTTGGGCATGGTCTTAATTTCCTTCTCAATCCTTGCCAGGTCAGCTCCCTCCTCTGCTACCACAAAGCACTCTCTGGTATGTTTTTCCCTGGTGGTAAGTTCCGGGTTCTCACCTTTTCTCACGGCATCCAAGGCCTGGGGAACCGGGATAGTGTACTGCCTTGCATCCTTCACTCCTTCGATGCGGCGGATCGCATCAGAATGTCCCTGACTTACTCCCTTGCCCCAGAAAGTATAATCATGGCCTTCCGGCAAAATAGCGTTGGCATAAAGACGGTTTAAAGAAAACATTCCCGGATCCCAGCCTGCGGAGATCAGTGCCACATGGCCGCCTTCTTTTGCCGCCTGATCTACAGCTTTAAAGTGTTCCGGAATCTTCGCATGGGTATCAAAGCTGTCCACCACATGAAACAGCTTTGCCATCTCCGGAGTCTGAACAGGCAGATCCGTGGCGCTGCCGCCGCAGAGAATCATTACATCAATTTTCCCCTGCCAGTCCTTTGCCTCCTCTGTCCGGCAAACCTTTGCCCCCTGAGTCAGAACCTGCAAGCTCTCCGGATCTCTTCTGGTAAAAACTGCCGCCAGTTCCATGTCTGTGTTCTGCTTTACGGCACACTCAATGCCTTTTCCCAGATTTCCGTATCCCATAATTCCAATTTTGATTGTCATATAAATCCTCCTTTTCATGTAGAAAAGGCCGCCCACTGCCCGCCTGGTATTCCCGGGCGGATCTGTGCAACGGCCTTGTTGCTCCTGATTATTTCATAACAATATTGATAATCTTACCCGGAACGTAAATTTCTTTTACGATGCTGCCGGTAAGTTTATCGGCGATAGCCTTCTTTCCTGCCCCCAGGGCCTCCTCCCTGGATGCGTCTGCCGGGATGTTTACAATGCCGCGGGTCTTACCGTTTATCTGAACGGCAATCTCGATCTGGTCGTCCTTCATGGCTTCCTGATCACACTCCGGCCACTGGGCGTGGAATACGCTGTCCCTGCCGCCCAGCTGCTCCCACAGTTCCTCGCCAATATGGGGCGCAAAGGGAGCTAACAGGATGGTAAAGGTGCGTAAGGTCTCTTTGTCGATCCCTCCCTCTTTCTTGGCGAGTTCCATCAGCTTGTTGTTATACTCCATGAAACCGGATACCACCGTGTTCAAGCTGAACTGGGAAAATCTCTGCTCAATATCGAATATCAGCTTGTGGCGCAGCTTCACCATCTCTTTGGTCTCTTTTACATCCTTGTCCTTGTTGTCCATTACCAGATTCCAGAAGCGGTTCAAAAATCTGGCTACGCCCTCGATTCCCCGGTCATCCCACTCGGCATCCAGTTCCGGCGGGCCTACAAACAGCTCGTAAAGGCGAAGGGCATCGCAGCCGTAATCCCGCACCAAATCATCGGGGGAAACTACGTTTCCTTTGGACTTACTCATCTTAATACCGTTTTTGCCGTTGATCATTCCCTGGTTAAACAGCTTGGTAAAAGGCTCGTCAAAGTCTACCACTCCAATGTCGTGGAGGAATTTGGTGTAGAAACGGGAATATAACAGGTGGAGAACCGCATGCTCTACACCTCCGATATACATGTCAACCGGAAGGTATTCTTTGGCTTTCTCCCTGGATACCAGGGCCTCATTATTTTTATTATCCACATAACGCAGGAAATACCAGGAAGAGCCTGCCCACTGAGGCATGGTGTTGGTCTCTCTTTTTGCCGGGCTGCCGCAGCAGGGACAGGTGGTATTCACCCATTCGTCAATGGCCGCCAAAGGTGATTCGCCGGTACCGGTAGGCTGATAGCTTTCTACATCCGGAAGGGTTAAAGGAAGCTGATCCTCGGGCACCGGGACATTGCCGCACTTGGGGCAATGAATAATGGGAATGGGCTCTCCCCAGTATCTCTGGCGGGAGAATACCCAGTCGCGAAGCTTGTAGTTGACCGTCTTGCGGCCAATGCCCATCTTTTCAATTATGACGGGGGCTTCTTTCTTTAGTACCGCAGACTCCATACCGTTCCAGTCGCCGGAATTGATCATTGTGCCGGAAGCCTCTGTATAGGCTTCGGTCATATTTTCAATTTCCTTACCATCTTTGGCAATTACCTGGATAATAGGAATGTCAAATTTTTTGGCAAATTCAAAGTCCCTGTCGTCATGGGCCGGTACACACATGATAGCGCCGGTGCCATAGTCTGCCAGTACGTAATCAGACAGCCAGATGGGTGTCCTTTTGCCGTTTAAGGGATTGATTGCATAGGATCCGGTAAACACGCCGGTTTTTTCCTTGGCCTGCATACGATCTACATTAGACTTCATGGAAGCTTCAAAGATATACTTTTCTACTGCATCCCTGGTCTCATCTACAGCCAGTCCTTTGGCTAATTCATGTTCCGGAGAAAGTACCATAAAAGTAGCTCCGTGAAGGGTGTCAGGACGGGTGGTGTAGACGGTAATCTTCTCGTTTCTTCCCTCTACCGGAAATTCTACTTCCGCGCCGTAGGATTTGCCGATCCAGTCGGTCTGCATCTTTTTCACCTTTTCCGGCCAGTCTAATTTGTCCAGGTCGTTTAACAGCCTCTCTGCATAGGCAGTAATCTTTAACATCCACTGGCGCAGATTTTTCTTGGTAACCGGCGCGCCGCAGCGCTCGCAGCAGCCGTTTACCACCTCTTCGTTAGCCAGGCCCGTTTTACAGGAAGGGCACCAGTTGATGGGGAATTCCTTCTCATAGGCCAGGCCTTTCTTGAACATCTGAACAAAAATCCACTGAGTCCATTTATAAAATGCCGGATCCGTGGTGTTTACCTCCATGTCCCAGTCATAGATAGCGGCGATCTCATGCATCTGGCGCTTGATATTTGCCACGTTTTCTGCGGTGGATTTGGCCGGATGTACCCCCATTTTAATGGCGTAGTTTTCCGCCGGAAGGCCAAAGGCGTCCCACCCCATGGGATGGATCACATAGTGGCCCTTCAGCATCTGGTAGCGGCTCCAGGCATCTGAAATCACATAGCCTCTCCAGTGACCTACATGCAGTCCGCTGCCGGACGGATAGGGAAACATATCCAGACAGTAGTATTTGGGCTTTTTGCCGTCATTGACATTGATGGGATTCTTCTCCCAGTTGGCGCGCCATTTTTTTTCGATGGCGGTATGGTTGTACTGTGCCATTATTTAACACTCCTTTTCCTATGATACAAAAAAACCCCTACGTCTCCAGCTCTCGCTATAGAGACGCAAGGGGAATCCTTACGCGGTACCACTCTACTTCATACTTACCGTATGCTCTCGTTGCAGGGCAATTGCCAGTCAATGACAACAAACCCTATTCTCGTATAACGGACGATAACCGGCGGCGCTTACTTGCCTGGCAAAATCTGTCCAGGGTTCAGCGCGCTACTCTGGGGCCAGTTCAAAACGGTTTTGCATCCGCCTCGCACCATCCGGCGGCTCTCTGTGTGCTTTCCCGATTCTACTACTCCCCGTCACAGTATTTAAACTGTTTTTAAATCTAACACAATTCCTCCGGCATGTCAACCCCGTTTTCTGCGGGACCGTCTAAAAGCCTTCCTCTGTAATCAAACCGGGAACCATGGCAGGGGCAGTCCCAGGATTTCTCGTCCGGATTCCATTCCAATTGGCAGCCCAGGTGAGGACATTTTATGCTGACCACATACAGCTCCCCATCCTCGTCCCGGTAGGCTCCTGCCTTCTGGCCCTCAATCTCCACAATGCCGCCGTGACCTGCAGGCAGTTCTTCCAGAGGAATCTCCGGCTTTTGGAATACCCTTCTCCCCAGATCTTTGGCGGCGTGGACGCCGTCTGCAAGAAAACTGGCGGCTGAAGCAGAAGGGGTAAACCGCTGGGGAGAAAATACTTCCCCCTCCTCATTTTCTCTTCCCAAAATCTCATTGGAAATCAGCCTGGCCGCCGCCATGGAGCTGGTCATCCCCCACTTTCCAAAGCCTGTGGCCACATACCAGTTGGGCGTCTCTGCTGAAAACCGGCCAATATAGGGAACCCCGTCTAGGGTCATACAGTCCTGAGCAGACCAGTGGGCATATTCGCAGGAATCCGGCCAGAATTCTTCCGCCTTCCTGCGAAGCATTTGGTATTTTCCTCCGCTTTTGTTTTCCCCTGTCCGGTGCTTGCCTCCGCCCAAAATCGTCATATCCTGAAATCCCCGAAAGGATAAGCCGTCCTCATCCGCTCCCAGATACATTCCTGAGGGGGCCGTCTTATTTTTCAGGGCCAGACAGTAGCTGCGCTCCTGATGCATCCGAAGGAAATAGTAGCCGGGGCGCAAAAGGAACGGGTAATGTCCCGCAAAGACAATCTGTTCCGCAAAGACCCGGCCCTGTTTTGTGAACAGGCAGTTTTCCTCTGCCTTCAAAACCCTGGTATGCTCATAGATGGTAAGCTTCTCTGCCAAAGCTTGTAAAAACATCAGAGGGTGAAACTGGGCCTGTTCCTCAAACCGCACTGCGCCGGTTATGGAAAAAGGCAGATCCTTTGGTTCTTCCGGATTTTGGGTAAAGGATGCAGGAAGTCCCAGACTTTTTGCCGCCTGCGCTTCTTTTAAAAGCTTTTCTCTCATCTCCCCATTTTCTCTGGTATAAAGATAAGCAGGCCGTTTCTCAAAAAAGCAGGGAATATTCTGTTCTCTGACTATTCGCTGGTACTCTGAGACAGCGTTCTGGTTGGCGCTGGCATAGGAGGCCGCCTTCTCTCTCCCAAAGGTTTCCAAAAGCTTGTGATAGATCATGCCATGCTGGGAGGTGATTTTGGCTGTAGTATTCTGGGTCTGGCCGCTTCCCACGGTCTCTGCCTCCAGCACCACGGTTTTCACTCCCTGAGACTGGAGAAACCAGGCTGTCAGGATTCCTGCCAGCCCGGCTCCGATTACTACTGCGTCTGTATGGACATCCCCGGCAAGGATTTTCTCCCTGTCAGGGATTGGTGTTTTCTCTTCTTCTATTGTTTTTTTCCATATGGATTCCATAGGATACCCGCCTTTCTGAACCAGGGCATTTTATCTCCCGGGCCTCTGGCGGTAGTATGGACGGATTCAGCCGGTTTCATACTGAACCTGCATGCACGCCGCCTATTGGCGGCGGACTTTCACGGTAAATGCCAGAATCCGGCTTCGTCCATATTTTATATCTTGCGGCATTTCTTACCCGTCAATCTCCACCTGACACATTTTCATAGCCTCCAAAGCGTTTTTGTGGCTCTCAGGAGTTACTCCGGCACAGCATTTGGCATCTACCCGGATCCGGGCTTCCGGCAGGGCAGCCTTTAATAAAAGGGCATTGGAAATGACGCAGATATCGGTGCACAGACCTGCCAGTTCTACTTCCTCATAGCCTTTCCCCGCAGCCCACTCCGCCAGAGCCATGCTTCCAAAGGTATTTTTCTCAAAATACCGCCCCTTAAAGTCCCCCAGCTCTTCACACAGCTCCCACCCGTCCGTATCTACGATACAGTGAGGAACCGGAAGCTTTTTGCCTTCCTGGGTGTCCAGGTAATTTTCCTCATGAGTATCCAGCGTAAACGCCACATCCCAGCCTTCTGCCTGGCATTTTACCACCTTCTCTCTAACACCGGGGACAATGGCCCGGGCCTCTTCCGTTCCAAGGCTTCCGTCAATAAAGTCCTTCTGCATGTCCACTACTACTAATAACCGCTTCATAATGTCCTCCTTCTGCCACCGCCCGGATTGGGGGATAGCCATTCTATGCTGGTATCACTCTTCATTTTCTAAAGATCTTTCCCGAAAACTTTTTGCCCAGGAAAGCCGGTCCGCAGCTTTCCCTTCCTCTCCTTCTCTGGTAGGCTGATAATAGGCCTTCCCCACAAGGCTGTCCGGCAGGCACTGAATCCGGGCAATCTTTTCTTTTGTATCATGGGCATATACATAGCCTTGTCCATAGTCCAGGTCTTTCATCAACCCTGTAGGCGCATTGCGGATCACCAGCGGCACCGGCTCTGAAAGCATATTCAGGGCGTCTGCCTTGGCGGCCTCATAAGCCTTGTAAGCAGAATTGGATCTGGGCGCCAGGGATAAATAAATCACTGCCTGGGCAAGATTTACATTGCACTCCGGCATTCCCAGGAAATGGCAGGCCTGATAAGCTGCCACTGTAAGGGAGAGGGCCGCCGGATCCGCCATTCCTACGTCCTCGCTGGCAAACCGGATAAGGCGTCTGGCCACATACAGCGGATCCTCCCCTGCCTCCAGCATCCGGGCCAGCCAGTAAACCGCCCCGTCCGGATCACTGTTTCTCATGGACTTATGGAGGGCAGAGATCAGATTGTAATGCTCTTCCCCCTTTTTGTCATACAACAGGGATTTGCGGCTGATACACTGCTCCAGGATTTCTCTGGTTACAATGGTTTTTTCCCGGGTTATCTCCCCGTTATTTACCGCCATTTCCAAAGTATTTAAAGCCGTTCTGGCATCTCCGTTTGCAAACCGGGCAATGGCCTCCAAAAGGCTGTCGGAAATCTCCACCTCCAGATATCCAAATCCTTTTGGACTTTTTAAAGCCCTTTTTAAAAGTTCAATTAAGTCCTCCTCTGTCAGGGCCTGAAGGACAAAAACCTTGCATCGGGACAAAAGGGCGGCATTGATCTCAAAAGAAGGATTCTCCGTGGTGGCCCCGATTAAAATAATGCTGCCTTTCTCCACATAGGGAAGGAATGCATCTTGCTGAGCTTTATTAAACCGATGAATCTCGTCTACAAATACTAATGTTTTAAGACCTGAGCGGCGGGTAGTTTCCGCCTTTACCATAACCTCTCTGATCTCCTTAATCCCACTGGTGACGGCGCTGAAATTGACAAAATCTGCATGGGTTCTCTCCGCAATAATGCTTGCCAGAGTAGTTTTCCCCACCCCCGGCGGTCCCCAGAATATCATGGAAGAAATTTTATCCTCATCGATGAGCCGCCGCAGCACTTTTCCCTCTCCAACCAGGTGTTTCTGACCTGCAAACTCATCCAGATTTTCCGGTCTTAACCGGCTGGCCAAAGGGCTTTCTACCTCCTGGTAGTCAAACAGAGACATCTGTTCCAAATCCGTTCACCTCCCTATGGTTAAAGACTGAAGGCAAATTCTACTAAACTTATAAGCAAAAAGAAAATAACTCCAAAATTCCCGAAAATAATCCCCAGCCGTTTTTTTACTGTCATTGCAGGAGCCGACCATTCATAAGGAGTCTGATAAAAACGGAGCTTTTTCCAGTAGACAATCAGCAGCACCATACCGCCTACAGAAGCTCCCAGATAGAGAAGCTCATAGCCTAAAAGTACCAGAATCCCCATTATCCCCATTATTCCCGGAAGGCTTCCCCATTCCAGCAGGCCCATCAGCAGAACACTTCCCATAAAATTCACCAGCATATGGAGAATAATGGTATTTCGCACTTTTCCGGTCCGCACGTAAATATATCCGAAAATCATCCCCAAAGCAAAGGCATAGAAAAACTGATAAAAATTACCGTGAAGCAGTCCGAAGAAAAAGCCGGAAACAATCACCGCAGTCTTTTCTCCAAATATCAAAATCCGATCAATAACCAGCTTTCGCATCAGCAGCTCTTCCACCACCGGGCCGGTTGCCACCATAGTGAGGAAAGCTACCGGAAGGCTGGAGCTCTCTACTATCTCCTCCACGGCATTTGAGCTGGTTCCGCTTCCAAAGAGAAGCATAAAACCTCTGCCAATCAGATTTCCGGCCATCATGGTTCCCACGCATATGAGAAAAACCACCGCCCAGACATCCCAGGACCATTTCTCACAAACCCGCTCCGGCTTTGGATAAGAGACAGTTCGAAAGATCCCTGCAGCAGCCGGAAAAGCAATCAGATACATAGCAACACTGCCAATCAAAAGCTGGATATCCATATCCACGAAATCCAATTCCAGCGCCAGGAAAATCCCTGCAATCAAATACTGAGCCAACACCGCAAAGATTAAAAAACCGGCGCATGCCAGGCCTACCCGTGAAAAAATCCGTTTCCAATCTCTTTCGTTCATCTGCGTCCTCCATATTTCTGTCCCATCGCATGCATTCTCACTAGGCTCGATAAGACCTCGCCAAGTGTTCATAGTATACCACAATGCTGCGGCAACGTAAATGAAGAAAAAACAGGCAGCAAAGATTTTACTCTCCGCTGCCCGCTCTTTTTACAAAACTATTATGTTGTAACAGTCCAGACGGGGTATCGTTTTATTCTTCCGGAACAAATACTTCTTTGCCCATACCGCAGAGAGGGCATACCCAATCCTCCGGAAGCTCCTCAAATGGAGTCCCTGGCGCGATTCCGTTGTCCGGATCGCCTGCCTCCGGATCATATACATAGCCGCAAGGCTCGCAAACATATTTCTGCATGGTCACAACCTCCTTTTCCATCATCTTAACCTGATTTGTGGTTTTTATTCATCCTTCATAGCTGCTCTGGCTTCTACTTCTTTCTTCTGTACATCGCCGGGAGCCTGCTCGTAACGTGCGAATTCATATTCATAAGTACCGATGCCGCCGGTCATGGAACGGAGATCGGTATTATAGCCGTAAAGCTCAGACATTGGAATGTCCGCCTCAATAATCTGTTTTCCTTTGTGATCCGGATTCATACCCAGCACACGGCCGCGGCGGCGGTTTAAGTCGCCCATAACGTCTCCCGTAAACTTATCCGGAACCGTAACCTTCAGGGAAGCAATGGGCTCTAAAAGAACCGGGCCTGCATCCATAAAGCCCTTCTTAAAGGCCAGGATCGTAGCCATCTTAAAGGCCATTTCAGAGGAATCTACCGGATGATAGGAACCGTCTACCAGAGTAGCCTTTAAGCCCACAACCGGATATCCGGCCAGAGGACCTTTCTGAACACATTCCTGAAGCCCCTTCTCCACTGCCGGGAAGTAGTTCTTGGGAACGGATCCGCCAAAGATCTTCTCTTCAAATACATAAGGAATCTGCAAATCGCCGGAGGGCTCAAATTCCATCCAGACATCGCCAAACTGGCCGTGTCCGCCGGACTGTTTCTTGTGGCGTCCCTGAACCTTTACTTTCTTTCTCAGGGTCTCCCGGAATGCAAATTTAGGTTTCTCTAATACAATATCTACCTTGTAGCGCGCCAGGAGCTTGCTGGAAACCACCTCCAGCTGCTGATCGCCGATAGCGTACAGTAAGGACTGGCGGTTCTCCGGATCCCCTACTACGCGGAGGGTTAAATCTTCTTCCATCATCTTGGCCAGAGCGCCTGCAACCTTGTCATCCTCGCCCTTATTCGCGGCCCGGAATGCCATATAGGTATAAGGAGTGGAAATCTCCGGCTTGTGGTAAACAATGGGAGCGCTCTTTAATGCAATGGTATCGCCGGTCTGGGTTACAGAAAGCTTTGCAACCGCGCCGATATCGCCGGCCTTCAGCTGGTTAACCTCAATCTGCTCCTTGCCTCTTAACACGTAAATCTTGCCGATCTTTTCCTCGGTATCCTTGTTCACATTATAAATCGTGCTGTCCGGCTTTAAGGTGCCGGTGCAGACCTTCATGAGGGAATATTTTCCAATAAAGGGATCCACAATGGTCTTAAACACCCTTGCAGACAGGGAAACGTTATCATCATATTTGGCTGTAAACCGCTCTCCGGTGGAAACATCCACGCCGATGCACTCATAGCGGTCCGGTGATGGGAAATATTTGTCAAATGCCTGAAGCAGGACGGAAAATCCCTGACAATTGATTCCAGATCCAAGCATAATGGGCACGATGTTGCCCTCAATAACGTGACTTCTCAATGCATTAGAAATCTCTTCCTGAGTAAATTCCTCGCCTGAGAAATAACGCTCCATATATTCCTCACTGGTCTCTGCCACTGCCTCCATAAGGGCTTCTCTGGCAATGCCCAGGTTCTTTTCTACATAGTCCGGAATCTCGCACTCTACGTAATTGCTCAGCTCTGTAAAACGGCGGCCTTTCATCTTTACTACGTTTACAAAGCCCACAAACTTCTCGTTTTCACGGATAGGAAGCTGGAAGGGAGCGATCTTACGGCCGAAGCGGGTTTCCAATTTTAATACCAGTTCCCGGTAGCTGGCGTGATCGTCATCCATATTGGTCACAAAGAACAGTCTGGGAAGATTGTATTTTTCACACAGCTCCCATGCCTTCTCGGTTCCAACCTCAATGCCTGCCTTACAGTTTACTACAATAACGGCTGCGTCTGCGACGCTGACAGCTTCCTCTACCTCCCCCACGAAATCGAAGTACCCGGGAGTATCTAACAGGTTGATCTTAATGGGACCGTTCTCCCCTTCATATTCCAACGGAATTAAAGAGGTGGAGATGGAAAACTGCCGCTTAATTTCTTCCTTATCGTAATCACTGATGGTGCTGCCGTCAGTAACCTTACCCATTCTCTTTGTAACTCCGGTAATTAATGCCAAAGCTTCTGCAACTGTAGTCTTTCCTGCGCCGCCGTGGCCCAATAATACAATGTTGCGAATCTGACTGGTTCCATAAACATTCATAGAAATTCCCTCCTGTACAACCAAATTTAGTCCATGCGTATATTTTACTAAAAAATTCAGAAATTTTCAAGCAGAATATGCAAGTTATACAAAGATTCCATAACCGTTCAGGCGGCGGGGAATTTGACGTGGATTTTGACGTCAAGCTCGCTTGTAAGGCAGAATCCATGTAAACCCCGGCAAGCGCTTTGCGCCGTTAAACTTTAAAGTGATAAATCATTGACATTTTTCTTTCCTTGTTTTACAATGTAACACGAAGTTTTAGAAAAATGAGGTTAATGTTATGATTATTATAATGAAACCAGGCGCTTCCCAGGAAGCCATTGCAAACGTAACCCGCCAGATTGAGGACAGAGGTTTAAAGCCCCATCTGTCTCAGGGTACACAGGTAACCATTATCGGCGTAGTAGGCGATAAAAGCCTTTTATCCGGCTGCAACATGGAACTGTCGGAAGGTGTGGAAAAAATTGTTCCGGTTACAGAATCTTACAAACTGGTAAATAAGAAATTCCACCCCGATGATTCTGTGGTTCCGGTAGGTCCCACTGCCATCGGCCCGGGCACTCTAACGGTTATGGCCGGACCATGTGCTATCGAGAACCATGAGCAGCTTTTAGAGACTGCCTTCGCGGTAAAAAAAGCGGGAGCTACTTTCCTTCGGGGCGGCGCATTTAAGCCCCGCACCTCCCCCTATGCATTCCAGGGCCTGGAGGAAGAAGGACTTAAGTATATGAAGGAGGCCAGAGAGGCCACCGGACTTCCGGTGATCTGTGAGGTTACCAGCGAACACGCCATTGAAAGCGCGGTTAAATATGTGGATATGCTTCAAATCGGCGCCCGGAATATGCAGAATTTCGAGCTGTTAAAGGAAGTCGGCCGGGCCGGGATCCCTGTTTTATTAAAGCGGGGCCTTTCCGCTACCATTGACGAGTGGCTCAATGCTGCCGAGTATATTTTGGCAGCTGGAAATCCCAATGTGGTCCTCTGCGAGCGGGGGATCCGCACCTATGAGACAGCCACCCGCAATACCCTGGATTTAAGCGCCGTTCCGGTAATCCGCTCCAAGAGCCACCTTCCGGTAATCGTGGATCCCAGCCACGCCACCGGCTGCCGGGCTTATGTGGAGCCCCTTTCCAAGGCTGCCTTAGCCTGCGGCGCTGACGGCCTTATGATCGAGGTTCATCCCTGCCCTTCCTGCGCTCTTTCTGACGGGCCTCAATCCCTTACCTTCCCGGATTTTGAAAAGCTGATGGAAGATATCAAGCCTTACGCCAGACTGGCAGGACGGGGCTGATTATGGCAGAACAAACCATTGCTTTTATCGGCCTGGGCCTTATAGGCGGTTCCATCGCCCGCGGGATAAAGCGGGCAAACCCGGATATCCGGATTATGGCTTATATGCGGACCCGCCGCCGTCTGGAGCAAGCCCATGCCCAGGGGATTGTGGATGTGATCCTGGATGGCATTGACGGCCATTTAAGCCAATGCGACATGATATTTTTATGTACGCCGGTAGAGTATAATGCAGATTATTTAAAGTCCATCCGTCCCTATTTAAAACCCGGCGCTATTCTCACGGATGTGGGCAGCACCAAAACCAATATCCATGAGGAGGTAAAGCGCCTTCACATGGAGGACTGTTTTGTGGGGGGCCACCCTATGGCCGGATCGGAAAAAACCGGCTATGAAAATTCCACGGATCATTTGCTGGAAAATGCTTACTACATTGTGACCCCTTCCGAAAAATCCACCTCAGAGCAGGTGGAGCGGGTGGCAGAGATTGCCAGAACCTTAGGGGCTATCCCCATGGTTTTAGATTACCGGGAACATGACCGGGCGGTTGCCGCTATCAGCCACCTGCCTCACCTGGTAGCTTCCACTCTGGTTAATTTAGTCAAAGCCAGGGACAATTCTGCGGAAACCATGAAGCAGATTGCCGCAGGCGGTTTTAAAGACATTACCCGGATTGCCTCTTCCTCCCCGGAAATGTGGGAACAGATCTGCATGGCCAACAGCGGGCCTATCGGGGAGATTTTAGAACAGTATATCGCCTCCCTTTCTTCTATTTTAGAGGCAATAAAGAGCCACAGGGAAGGGGCGGTTTTTGACTTGTTAAAAGAGTCCAGAGAATACCGGGATTCGATTACAGACCGGGCAAAAGGAGCGATTGAACCGGATTATTCTTTCTCCGTTGATATTGTAGATGAGGCCGGCGCTATCTCTACTCTGTCGGTTATTTTGGCCGCCAAAGGCATCAGCATAAAAAATATCGGCATCAACAATAATCGGGAACGGGGGGAAGGGGCCCTGCGGATCACCTTCTATGATGAGGAATCCTTAAATGCCGCCTGGACTCAGCTTACCCGCTACCATTACGAATTATTCCGCCAGTAAACCTGCATGCCGCCTATTCGGCGGCGGATTTTCACAGGAAAGGAAAGATGTTTTATGGAATTTCAAAGAGCCTCCCGCTTACAAGGCCAGGTCACGGTTCCCGGTGACAAATCCATTTCTCACCGCAGTATTATGTTTGGTTCCATTGCCAAAGGGATTACAGAGGTTGACAATTTCCTTCAGGGAGCAGATTGTCTCTCTACCATGGCTTGTTTTCAAAAAATGGGAGTTGAGATTGAGAATAAGGGAAGCCGGGTGGTGGTCCACGGAAACGGACTTCACGGCTTAAAAGCTCCCCTGGGAGATGGTGTTTTAGATTGCGGCAACTCCGGCACTACCACCCGTCTGATTTCCGGCATTTTAGCTGCCCAGAATTTTTCGGTTACCCTTACCGGGGACGCTTCCATTCAAAAGCGGCCTATGAAACGGATTATTTCTCCCTTAAGCCGGATGGGGGCTGATATTACCAGTGTAAATAATACAGGCTGCGCCCCCCTGCTTATCCGGGGGCAAAAGCTTCATGGTATTTCCTATGAAAGTCCGGTGGCCTCCGCTCAGGTAAAATCCGCTGTTCTTCTTGCCGGCCTCTATGCCGACGGGGAGACCCGGGTCAGGGAACCAGCCCTGTCCCGAAACCATACAGAGCTGATGCTTCAGGGCTTTGGCGCAGAGGTATATACGGAAAACACCACTGCTATAATACAGCCCGCCCGGGAGCTTTTCGGATGTAAGCTCTCCGTTCCCGGCGACATTTCTTCTGCCGCCTTTTTCCTGGCCGCCGGACTCATGGTTCCCGGATCGGAGATTCTCCTGAAAAATGTAGGCATCAATCCCACCCGGGACGGGATCCTTCATGTGTGCCAGAAAATGGGAGGCAATATTACTCTTCTGAACTTAAAAATGGAAGGCGGGGAATCCACCGCCGACATCCTGGTGCGCCACAGCTCACTTCACGGCACGGTGATTGAGGGCTCTATTATTCCTGCTCTCATTGACGAGCTTCCGGTTATCGCCGCTATGGCCTGTGTGGCAGAGGGAACCACCATTATCCGGGACGCAGCTGAGTTAAAGGTCAAGGAATCCAACCGCATTGAGGTAATGGCGAAGAACCTTTCCGCCATGGGCGCGGATGTAACGGAAACAGAGGACGGAATGATTATCCGGGGCGGCAGAGCCCTTCACGGCGCTGTCATTGACAGCCGCCTGGATCACCGCATTGCCATGACCTTTGCGGTGGCGGCCCTGTGTGCTGACGGTGTTACAGAAATTAAAGGAGCCCAGTGTGTAAATATCTCCTATCCGGAGTTTTACCAGGATTTGAAAAGGCTTTCGGGAAATGCTTAAAATCCCCCAAACCGTTTCAAAGCCCAGGCGGCCAGATGGTACAGAGGAGTCTCATAGGTTTTTACCACTTGCTCCAGTTCCTTTCGTATTGAAATTCCCTGAGGGCAGTGCTTCTCACATTTTCCGCATTTTATGCAGAGAGAAGCATTGCTCTTTTCTTTTTTTATGGTAGTGCACATCACGTACTCCCGTATGCCCTTCCAGTAACCGTCCAGAGCCCCGGCGTTGAGGCATCGGAAAGAACCGGGGATATCCACCCCCGCAGGACAGGGCATGCAGTAGCCGCAGCCGGTACAACCTACCTTTACCTCCCGGTTAATGGCATTTACCACCCTGGAGAACATTTCCTCTTCTTTTTCGGTAAAGGAGCCCGCCTCTGTGCCTGAGGCGGTTTTCACATTTTCCTCCAGCATTTCCATGGAATTCATACCAGACAGAACCACTGTGACTTCCGGCTGATTGAAAAGCCAGCCCAGAGCCCATTCCGCCGGGCTGCGGGTATTATCCGTCTCCGCGAAAATCTTTACCGCCTTTTCCGGCAGTCCTCCTGCCAGTCTGCCGCCTCGAAGGGGTTCCATGATAATTACCGGCATCCCCTTTTTTGCCGCGGCATAAAGGCCCTTCCGGCCGGCCTGGCTGTTCTCGTCCAGGTAATTGTATTGGATCTGGCAGAAGTCCCAGTCATAAGCATCCAACAGCCGGATAAATTCGCCGCTGCCGCCATGATAGGAAAATCCCACATTGCGGATGGCTCCGCTTTTTTTCTTTTCCTCCAGCCACTTAAGCACTCCCAGGCTTTTTAGCCGTTCCCACACCTTCACATCGGGAAGCATGTGCATCAGGTAATAATCAATATAATCGGTCTTTAACCTCTCACACTGCTGGCGGAAATATTTTTCCATATCTTCCCGGGTTTTTACAAAATAGTGGGGAAGCTTGGTGGCGATCTTTACCGAATCCCGAATGCCGTTTTTTTGAAGGATTTCCCCTAAAACTTCTTCGCTTCCTGGATAAATATAGGCGGTATCAAAATAATTCACTCCCGCTTCCACTGCTTTTAATATTTCTCTCTCGGTCTCTGCCTTATCAATGGCGCCGCCCTTTCTGGGAAAGCGCATACATCCGAATCCCAGCACTGACAGCTTTTCGCCGTTTTTTTCATTGATTCGATATTGCATACTATTCTGCCTCTTCCATAAGTCCTGCTTCTTTTTCCAGAATCGCCCAGATCTCTTCTCTTCCCTGCTTGGTCTCTGCGGAAAAAGGAATCAGGATGTCTTCCTTTCCCATCCCCAGCCCTGTGCGGATCTTCTTTACCTGGCCCGCCACCTGGCTGCGTTTTAACTTATCCAATTTTGTGGCAATAATAATGGGTTTCCAACCATTGTGGAGAATCCAGTCATACATCATCTTATCATTTTCCGACGGGTCATGTCGGATGTCTACCAGAAGAAATACTTTTTTCAGCATAGCGGACTTGTTCAGATAATTTTCAATCATCTTTCCCCATTTTGCCTTTTCCTCCAGGGATACTTTGGCATAGCCGTAGCCCGGCAGATCCACGTAATACATATGGTCATTGATCCGGTAAAAATTGATGGTCTGGGTCTTTCCCGGCTGGGACGAGGTTCGGGCGTATGACTTCCGGTTCATGAGCGCGTTAATCAGGGAAGACTTCCCCACGTTGGATTTCCCTGCAAAGGCAAACTCCGGCAAGGTATTCTGGGGCAGTTTACTTTTAATGCCGCACACGGTTTCCAGGTTTACGTTTTTGATAATCATACCAGGGCCTCCTTCAATACGTCTTCCATGGTCTTTACAAAAAGGATTTTCAGCCCTTTGGTAATTTCCTTAGAAAGCTGGGCAATGTCCGGCTCATTCTTCTCCGGCACCAGGACCGTTTCAATGTGGGCCATTTTGGCTGCCAGAATCTTTTCTTTTAACCCGCCAATGGGAAGCACCCGGCCCCGCAGGGTAATCTCTCCCGTCATGGCTACCTTGGCCTTGACCGGCCGGTTGATTACTGCGGAAATCATAGCGGTTGCCATGGTAATTCCGGCAGACGGGCCGTCCTTGGGAACTGCTCCTTCCGGAATATGGATATGGATATCGTGTTTTTCAAAATAATCATCTGCCACCTGATACCTTGGACAGGCGGAGCGGATGTAGGTTAAGGCTGTCTGGGCCGATTCCTTCATTACATCTCCCAGCTGGCCTGTAAGCTGAAGGTTTCCTTTTCCCGGCATAACGTTGACCTCAATCTGAAGGGTATCTCCCCCTACGCTGGTCCAGGCCAGCCCTCTTACAATGCCTACCTCATCGGTCTCGTTGGCATCGGTAAAGGAAATCCGCTCTTTGCCCAGATATTTTTCCAGACTGCTTTCTGTAATCCGGATAGCCCGTTTCTTATTTTCCAAAAATTCCCTGGCTGCCTTCCGGCACAGGTCGCCGATGCGCCGTTCTAAATTTCTGACGCCAGCTTCCCTGGTGTAATTGTGAATTACTTTCTCAAGAGCATGATCGGAGATGGTAAGCTGCCGGGCGGTAAGTCCGTTTCTCTCCAACTGCTTTTTCACCAGAAAGTCCCTGGCAATGTGAAACTTTTCATTCTCCGTGTAGCTGGTGACCTCAATGATCTCCATACGATCTAAAAGCGGGCGCGGAATCGTCTGAGTGGTGTTGGCTGTGGCCACAAACATGACCTGGGATAAATCAATGGGAATCTCTACATAGTGATCCCGAAACTTTACATTCTGTTCTCCGTCCAGCACCTCCAAAAGGGCTGAGGAGGTATCTCCTTTGTAATCGCTGCTAACCTTGTCGATCTCGTCTAACAGCATCAGCGGGTTGCTGACCCCTGCCTGGCGCAGGCCATCCACCAGACGGCCCGGCATTGCCCCTACATAAGTTCTCCTGTGACCCCGGATCTCCGCTTCGTCCCGGACTCCGCCCAGGCTGATACGGACATATTTTTTATTTAAGGCTCTGGCCACGGAACGGGCGATGGAGGTTTTACCGGTTCCCGGCGGTCCTACCAGGCACAAAATGGGGCTGATGCCTTTATCCGTCAGGGCGCGGACTGCCAGATGCTCTAAAATGCGCTCCTTCACCTTTTCCAGACCATAGTGATCTTCATTTAAGATCTTTTCCGCATGGCGGATGTCATGATTGTCTTTTGACACCTTCTTCCAGGGAAGATCCAAAAGAGTCTCTATATAGGTCCGAATCACATTGCTTTCCTGGCTGCTGCCTGGCATGGATTTCAATCGTCCAATCTCCTTGGTAATCTTCTCCTTTACCTCTTTATCCGCCTTTAATGCTTTCAGCTTTTTCTCATATTCTTCAGAGTCAGACAAGGTACTGTCCTCCCCCAGCTCTTCCCGGATAATTCGAAGCTGTTCTCTCAATATATATTCCTTTTGATTTTTGCTGACAGCTGTCCGGACCTTTTCCTGGAACTGCTTTTTAATCCGAAGGATGTCCAGCTCGGAAATCAGCCCCCGGACTACTCTCTCATAGCGCTCCTCCAGACTCAGGCTCTCTAATACCTCCTGACGCTGGATATAATCCCAGGGCATCTGAATGGCAGTCTGGTCAAGCAATTCCCCTAAATCTTCTATTACCATCAGGCCAGGCAGAAGCTCTTTGGCAATCTGAGGACTTTCTCTTCCAAATTCCTCCAGTTTTTCCTTTACAATCCGGAGCATAGCTTCTTCCGCTTCCGGAGATACGCTGTCCATATCCTCCCGGATCATCTCAATCTCGCCTATTAATGCCGGTTCTACGCTGTCAAAGCCCAGAAGCACCGCTTTGTTTATTCCCTCTACCATGACCCGGACCACGCCGTCCGGCAGCTTTACCAGCTGTTTAATCTTAGCTACACAGCCTACGTGGTACAGATCCTCAATAGACGGATCCGCTACATCGCTCTGACGCTGGGCAATTAAAAAAACCTGCTGTTCGCTTACCATAGCCCGCTCTATGGCAGCTTTAGACTTAGCTCTGCTGATATCAAAATGAACCATCATTTGGGGAAGTACCGCAAGTCCACGCAAAGCGATTACCGGTATGGTAATAGTTCTGTCTTCCATCTTTATTTCCTCCTAATTTGCCCTGCTCTCCCGGCATACAGGTACACCGCAGGGCACTGCCTTCTTTTGAAAAGGGGCCATTGCAACTGTGCAACAGCCCCTGCCAAACATCATATTTATGCAATCTCTCCGGTTCTATCTTTCTTTATTCTGGATGTCATCTTTCTGGGAACTACCGTATCACGGTATACAATCTCAGGCTGGCCTTTTCCCTCAATTACGTCCCTGGTAATGGTACAGATTCCAATGGTGTCATCCGAAGGAATCTCATACATAATATCGGTCATGACCTTCTCAATAATGGATCTCAATCCTCTGGCGCCGGTTTTTCTCTCCACTGCTTCCTTGGCAATGGCGACAAGGGCGTCATCCGTAAATTCCAGTCTCACATCATCCAGCTCAAACAGCTTCTCAAACTGCTTGGTCAAAGCGTTTTTGGGTTCCGATAAGATCTTTACCAAAGCAGCTTCATCCAGCAGTTTTAAAGAAACCGTAATTGGCACACGGCCGATAAATTCCGGAATTAATCCATATTTAGTCAAATCCTGGGGCATAACCTGCAAAAGCAGATCGTCTAAATCTCTCTGATTCCGATCCACAATCTCCGCGTTAAACCCGATAGATCCTGTGCTTAAACGATTTTCCACAATCTTTTCCAGTCCATCAAAAGCGCCTCCACAGATAAAGAGGATATTGGTAGTATCTATCTGCAAAAGTTCCTGGTGGGGATGTTTTCTTCCACCCTGAGGCGGAACACTGGCTATGGTTCCCTCTAAGATCTTCAGGAGAGCCTGCTGAACGCCTTCTCCGGACACATCCCGGGTAATGGAAACATTTTCCGACTTTTTGGTAATCTTATCAATCTCATCAATATAGATAATGCCGTACTCTGCCTTGGGAATATCATAATCTGCCGCCTGAATCAGTTTCAGAAGGATATTTTCCACATCTTCTCCCACATATCCTGCCTCAGTAAGGGCAGTTGCATCTGCAATGGCAAAGGGAACTCCCAAAATCCTGGCCAGGGTCTGAGCCAGATACGTCTTGCCGGAACCGGTGGGCCCCAGCATCAGAATATTGCTCTTCTGCACCTCCACATCCAGAGTTTTTCTGGATGTAATTCTCTTGTAGTGATTATAAACAGCCACGGAGAGAACCTTTTTTGCCTCGTCCTGTCCAATGACATATTCGTCCAAAAATTCTTTCATCTCCTTGGGTTTAAGCAAATTAATATCGCCTAAATCCTGGGAAGAGTCCAGCTCATCTCCCAGCTCCTCCTCCAAAATCTCCCCGCAAAGTTCAATACATTCATCACAGATAAAGACATTGTTGGATCCGGCAATTAATTTCCGGACCTGATCCTGGGTCTTGCCGCAAAAAGAGCAGCGAATCTTTTCCTCTGGTCTGATTGGCATACTTCCACCTTTCCTTACTCCGCCCATTAGTGGCTTGCAATTACTGCATCCACCAGACCGTACTCCTTTGCCTCCTGTGCAGTCATATAATTGTCGCGTTCTGTGTCGCGCTCAATGACCTCCAGAGGCTGTCCGGTATTGGCTGCTAATATTTCATTTAATTTCTTTTTCGTTCTTAATATATGGTCGGCCACAATCTTAATATCCGTCGCCTGTCCCTGTGCGCCGCCGGATGGCTGATGGATCATAACCTCCGCATTGGGAAGGGCAAAACGCTTCCCCTTTGCGCCGCTGGATAAAAGGAATGCTCCCATACTGGCGGCTATACCGATGCAAACCGTGGATACATCGCATTTAATATAGTTCATGGTGTCATAAATTGCCATTCCGGCCGTTACGGAACCGCCGGGACTGTTAATATAGAAATTAATATCCTTCCCCGGATCCTCAGACTCCAAAAACAAAAGCTGAGCCACTACCAGGCTGGCTGTCACATCATTTACTTCCTCGCCTAAAAATACGATTCTCTCTTTTAACAGGCGGGAGTAAATGTCATAGGAACGCTCGCCTCTGCTGGTAGACTCAATGACATAAGGCACTAAGCTCATGGTTTTATACTCCTTTCCTTTGGGCTGTTTATTCTTCAGCCCCTGCTAAATCCGGCAAAGCGCGCCGTCACAGCCTTTTGCCGGATACTTCTGTAACAACAGGAAGTTGCAGTCAGGAATCCTGTCTGCAACTTCTCTATACCTGACAAATTAAACTAACTTTGCTTCTGCTACCAGGAAATCAACTGCTTCCTGTACAGCCAGGTCTTTCTTCATCTGTTCTTTTTCGAACTCACCCATGTACTCTCTCAGCTTCTCCACTTCCATCTTGTAAGCGTCTGCCATCTTCTGAAGTTCTTCGTTGATACGCTCGTCGGAAACCTGAATATTCTCAGCTGCAGCTACAGCCTCCAATACCAGTCTGGTCTGGATTCTGCGGACAGCCTGGGGTCTCATCTGCTCCTTTAAGGTATCCGGAGTCATGCCGGTAAATTTCATATACTGATCAAAGGACATCCCCTGGCTCTGCATTCTCCTGGCCGTATCCTGAAGCATATTCATCACTTCATTCTCTATCATTGCGTCCGGCAGCTCCATAGAAGCATTGGCCACAACCTTATCTACCACCCGGTTCTCATTTTCAGTAGCAGCCGCTCTGTCCTTCTTCTCGGCCAGCTTTGCGCGAACATCAGCCTTGTACTCGTCTAAGGTCTCAAACTCGGAAACCTCACTTGCAAACTCGTCATTTAACTCGGGAAGTTCTTTTACCTTAATCTCCTTTACCGTTACCTTAAACAATGCCGGCTTGCCAGCCAGTTCCTTTGCATGGTATTCAGCCGGGAAAGTTACGTTTACTTCGCACTCTTCCCCGATGTTCTTGCCAATCAGCTGCTCCTCAAAGGTGTCAATAAAGGAATGGGAACCGATGGTCAGGGAATAGTCTGTTCCTTTTCCGCCGTCAAAAGCCTGGCCGTCAATAAATCCTTCAAAATCAATAACGGTCTGATCTCCGTCTGCAACCGGCCGATCCTCCACAGATACCAGTCTGGCGTTCTGATCCTGAACCTTTTTAAGCTCTGCCTCTACGTCCTCGTCAGAAACGGAAGCATCTGCTCTCTCTACCTCAATCCCTTTATAGTCGCCTAAAGTAACTTCCGGCTTTACTGCTACGGTAGCGGTATAGATAAGATCTTTGCCCTTCTCGATCTGGGTAATATCGATCTCCGGTCTGGAAACAATCTCCAGCCCGCTTTCCTTCATAGCGCCGGGATAGCTTTCATCAATGGCCTCGTTGGCTGCATCCTCATAGAACACACCCGGGCCGTACATTTTTTCAATCATGGCCTGCGGAGCCTTCCCTTTGCGGAATCCGGGAATGTTAAATCTGTTTTTATTTTTGTCATAGGCTGCCTTGATTGCCTTATCGAACTGCTCAGCCGGAACTTCCACAGTCAGCTTTGCCATGTTCTTTTCTAACTTTTCTACTTGTAAACTCATGATATGGGTTCCTCCTTGAATAATATGTGAACCGCCATTTCTCCACAGGGCGTTACACTTCAAGGTACGATTATATCACAAGACCCTGGTAAATGCCAGCACTATTTTTTCTATCTTGGAACAATTTTAAAGCTTACTGTAAGCCGGGCCTCTATTTCCATCTCTCCGGCTTCCACGCTCATGGAAGCAAAGTCTGCAGCGCCTGCCGAGGCTTCGGCCACGGCCGCCGCCTTTGTATTCGCATAGCGGGCTGTTTGGTTTTCTCCGTACTCCTGAATATCGGTTACTTCCAGTACCTGGAAACCTCCGGCCTCCCCCATGGCCTCCGCCTTGGTTTTTGCCATTGTTACCGCCTTCTTTAACGCTTCCTGATAAACGGCGTCATAATCACTGCACATATATTTTACATAGTCAATGGAATTGGCTCCTGCCGCAACAGAGCCCCCCAGAATATCCCCCACCTTCTCCATGGGAATGCCAGAAACGGTAATCTGAGTCGTCATCTCGTAGCCTGTCAGCACCTGTCCCTGTTCTTCTGTCCATCTATATCTGGGGTTCAGGCTGTAACCGGAAGTTTGGATAGCCTTTTCCTCCAGGCCCTGGGATTTTAAAAATTCTAAGGTTTGGTTTAAAGACTCTTCATTTTTCTGCTGGCACCTGGCAGCGTCCGGGTCTTCGCTATAGACGCTGATGGAAACCTCAGCCACATCCGGCTGTGCCATTACGGTCTCCCGGCTCTGCACTGTTACGGTATCGTCCTCCTGAGTCTGGCGGATATCCAGGACGCTTGGCAACACTATTTCTGATGAGGTTCCTGCGCTGCAGCCTGTGGCCAAAAGGGCCGTTATGACCGCCGTTCCTGCCGCTATGTATACTTTTCTCATTTTCATAATACATCCTCCTAGTATAATAATGGATCAGCACGCTTCTTTCATCAGTTCAGACAGAGCGTCTTCTTGCCTGGCTGCGCCGGACAAGAAGCGCCGGATGTCCATCCGATGGGGAATATGATGCGGAGTTTGACTTACAAGCGAGCTTGACACCAAACTCCACATCAAATTCCCCGCCGCCTGAACTGTTAATTCCTATTATAAGGATTTTGGAAAAATATTGCTTTTCTTTTCCCTTAAAAAATGTTTACAACTTTAGGAAGAAAGGATAATGCAAATGGTGAAGAAGTCTGCTGTCAGTCATCCGCTCCTTCCCCCGCCTTTTTCGTTATTTCAATAGAAATTACATTTCCGGTAGCTCCATCCTCCCCGGAAGATACATAGGAGAAGGATACCTCATCGCCTGCGTTCAAAAACGGAAGCTGCTCTGACACGGTAATCAGCGCTGTATAGACCGTGCCGTCGCCTTCCAGCATGAAGTAATAACAGCTGTTTCCGGAAACCACCACATCCGCCACTGACTCTACGGTTCCGGAGGCAGTTCTCTCCTCCTCCGTCTCCGTAAGCATCTCGTCTTCCAGGTTAAGCGCTGTCCGGTAATTGCGTCTCGCCTCATCAATGGTAACTCCGGTACCTACGATCTGGTATTGGGCCACATCTACAAAGGCGTACATTTTTACCAGTCCCGCCGCATCCTTTAAGGAAATAAAATAGGTGGGACGGTCTGAAATATTTAAAAGCAGCGGGAAAGTTGCCGTATATTTTAAATGCTGCACCTGCCCCTGGGCGGAATCCATTGCAGAATACTCTGTTGCGCCGGGAACCGGATAAAACCTGGTTCCCTTGGTCCTTAAGTTTACCAAAACGAAGCCGATGTTGGATTCGTCCGCAGTAACCGAAGACATACCGGTATACAAATACACGTCATCATCCAGGGCCAGATAGTTATAACCATAGGTGGTGCGGCGCACGCCTCTCTGCCCAAAGATAGAGTTTAAATATCCGTTCTGGTAGCGGCCATTGTCGTCCAGCTGTTCAATAATCAGGTCGGAAGTGTAAAGCTGGTCGATCCACTGGGGCACGTCCTCCTTGGTATAATACTGGCTCTCCCCTGTACAGGCGTCCACTAAAACAGCGCCGGAAATGTCCTTGCCGCTCCACCAGCCAATCCGGTAAGTGATCACCGGAGCCACCCAGTAAGGGGTTCCGTTGTCGTCAATCTCAAATGATACCTGGTCAAACATCAGGGTCGGGTAAGAAAATCTCAGATACCGGTAAATATTGCGGAAAAAGTATTCGCTGGGAGAATATCTCATACCAGACTCCAGCCATACCAGATCCGTATCCTGTGTCACCATATTGACGGTAATATAGGCCGGAAGTCCGTTTTTTTGGTTAAACAGCCATTTAATGGGATCTGCATAGGCCAGGGGTGTAACCCGGTAAGGAGTCTGATGGTAGTTGATCTGGGTATAATGTTCCTGAATCTCAAATTGAGAAACTAATTCCGACATCTCCCCCAGCTTTCTGCTTCCCAGCCTGGAGGCAGTGTCCCGGTCTACCACCGGGATCTGGTTCATGTTGATCTCGGAAACATCGGCAGTAAAATCCCCGTCTGTAATGGCAATCAAATCCCGGTAACGGGAGGCATTAAAAAACTTGATCCCGATCAGGGACGCCAGGGCCATAAAGACAACCAGAACGGCAATCAGAATAAAGCCGTATTTTAAAGGCTTTGCCAGGCTGACAGGATTTGCGGCTTCCTGCGGATTTACACCGTAAACCGGAGCTCCGGTTATTGGATCGTGTCCTACCACCACAGTACGGCGGCGCTGCCCCAGGTCAGAAAGGAAATTCTTTACATAAGAGAGGAAGTTTACCACCAATACGATAAGAATGGAAATGATCAAAAATATGATAAAGTTTTGATCATGAAGGTTTACTGCTGGCAGCATCATATAAAACAGCAGGAAAATCAATGCCAGAGAAACCAGAATACGGCCTGCAACGGATACAGTTTGTCTATGCTTCATAATTTTTATTTCGCTCCTTTTTATTTATGTAGGTATTGTAGCACAGTTTTCCCTTACTCCTGTATTAAATCTTTCTAAAACAGCATAGCCATTTCTGAAATTTTTATTACTTTTTTGCCTGCTCCTTGACAATTCGCTGCCAGCATGTTACGATATTCCTGCCTCAAAAGAGGGCCAGTAAGGGCTTGTACTGGTTTCGACGGGGGTCATGCAGCTGGTGAAGCTATCCCCATGCAATGGGTCAAATGGCAAACCTAAATATAAACGCTGAAGATAATTTAGCATACGCTGCCTAATTTAGGCAGTTGTCAGCCTCTTGGCACCTGCACTTAGAGAATCTGGCATCGACTATGCAGGAAACGACACAGGCAAAGCTTTGAGCCTGCGGGCGTAATATGAAGCTACTGAACCCATCAGGATGTCTGCTTTCGGATGGCGGAGGGAATGTTAAATAACAGACTATGATAGTAGAAGAACAGGGAATTGATTTTCGGACAGGGGTTCGATTCCCCTCAGGTCCATTTCTAAGAAGAGGGTGTCGCAAAATCATCAAATTAGATGAGCGAGCGGCGCCCTCTTTCTGTTTTCAGGCATAAAAACGGAGCCGTTGCTCCTGTAGATTATTCATCTACTATTGCAACAGCCCCTTTTTACTTTCAAAGCCCGCCGCCGGGCACATGCAGGTTTACTTCCAGGACACTTGCAGCTGCTTTTTCTGCTTTGCACAGTCAGAAAGATACAGATTGATAAGCGTTTGGTACGGAATTCCGGAAGCCTCACTCTGCGTTTTGAAAAAGCTGATTGTGTCACAGTCAATATTGATTGTGACCTGCTTCTTTAATCTTTTGGAATAGGGATTTTTTCTTGGGTTTAGATTTTCGATATCATATTCATCTCTCATACATCTCACCTCCGGCATAACGGTTATATGTTTTTATTTCATTTTTCGTTGCTTTTCTTGCCGATATAATTCGAACAATATTATCATCCGAGCGATAGCAGTGACTTACAATGCATAGATTTTCATATTTTGAAATACCGAGTATCAGAAACCGCTCTTCCTCCACAGAGTGTTCCGGATCATCAAACAGAATCGCATTGTCATCATAAAAAATCGTTTTTGCTTCCTCAAAATCAATCCCGTGTTTTCTTCGGTTGATTTGATTTTTATTTTCATCCCATTCAAAGCTTATATTCTTCATAATTATACTATAATTATATTTTACTTATATGTCAACGCCCAATTTGAAGGTCCATTTCTAAAAAATCCATCCGTTATTGGTTTAAAATCAATAGCGGATGGATTTTTTCTTCTTCAGCTGTAACTTCCGCCTGCACATCCTCACCCCAATATCGCAATCTCTCCTGGCAAATGCAGTGCGTCACCTTTTTAAAGATCTCCTACAGAATCCCCTTCAGCTTCAGATAATCCTTAATCAAAACCGCCATCTGCTCCAAATCAATTTTGCTGGCATTAATAGGCAGATCATAGTTATTCATATCCATCCAGTCCTTACCGGTGTAATACCTGTAATATTCCCTGCGCTCCTTATCGATTCGTTTAATCCGGCGGATCGCTTCCTTTTCATCAATCTTGGCCACATCCATGGCGCGCTTTATTCTGGTGTCCATCTCTGCATACACAAAGATACGCACCAGATTCTCTACTTTTTCCTGTTCCAGTACATAGTCAGCGCATCGCCCGGCAAAAATACAGGATTCCTCCTTAGCCAGCTTGCGGATTAAAGATGCCTGGAACCGGAACAGGTTCTCCGGGGATGTCAGGTTATCATCCGGGGAAGGTTCGCTTAAATCCGGCTTTACATCCGTGAGAATGCGGTACAGAAGATTATTTCCCGCCTTCTCGTCCGCCATGCGGAAATACTGCTCTCCCACAGCGCTTTTTTCCGAGGTCATTTTTAAAATCTCTTCATCATAAAAGTGGATTCCCAACTCCTCAGCCAGTTTCTTTCCTACAACACGTCCGCCGCTGCCATACTGTCTTCCTATGGTGATAACAAAATGCTTCTTCTCTCCCATCATGTCCTCCTCTGATGCAAGGCATCCTCTATATTCGTAACAATTCAGATGAGCATCTTCTTGCCCGGCCCGGTAATATCCTGCCAAGTGCTCTTAATTTTATTATACCACAGGGCAAAAGAAAACAAAAGAAAAAAAGCGATTCCTCAAAGTGTTTTAATTCCGAAATTTTCCTATTGACAAATCCTTCTGAAAGGTTTATTATTTCACCAACACGAAAACCGTTGAGAAAGAGGAGTAAGCTTCCTAACAAAATCACAGAGAGCCGCAGGCGGTGGGATTGCGGTATGGAGTTGTTAGCTGAATGGACTTTTGAGGGCAGTTCTGAACAAGTTTCAGTAGGGACTGACGGATTCCGCACCCGTTACCTATGCGGCGTATATGTTAGTATATGAAAAGTGGGCTGATTGTCATTTCAGACAAATTCTGGCAATTAGTCAATTTGAGTGGCACCGCGGATATGTTTATTCGTCTCAAGGATAGGGTAACCTAGACTTGGGACTTTTTTTGTATCATGGAAACCCTTTCCCGGGATACCAAAATATCCACTCTCCCTCCTCTCTCAAAACGAAGCCAACCCATTATAAGGAGGACTTAATTATGAAAAAATTACACACTGCTGTTCTTACTGCAATTGCTGCAGCTGCTGTCCTTGCCGGATGCGGCTCCAGCCCTTCCGGTGAATCCCCCGCTTCCGGCGGCAAAACCTATACCATAGGCATCGGCCAGTTTGCTGACCACGGCTCTTTGGATAACTGCCGGGAAGGCTTTCTTTCGGGCCTTGCCGAAGAAGGCTTTGTAGAAGGCGAGAATTTAACTGTTCTCTATGACAATGCTCAGACCAACAGTTCCACTGCGACTCAGATCAATACCAATTTTGCCGCCAGGAAAGTGGATCTGATCTGCGGCATTGCCACCCCTATGGCTCAGTCCGCCTATGGCGTGGGAAAGAAAAATAATATTCCGGTTATTTACACTGCCGTTACCGATCCGGTTGCCGCCGAGCTTGCTAACGCTGACGGCACTCCCGCAGGCCAGATTACCGGCACCAGCGACATGCTTCCGGTACAGCAGCAGCTGGAAATGATCCGGGCCATCCTTCCGGATGCCCAAACCATCGGAATCCTTTACACTACCAGCGAGGTAAACTCTGCCTCCACCATTGCCCAGTACAAATTGCTGGCTCCTGATTACGGCTTTACCATTGTGGAAAGCGCCATTTCTTCCAGTGCAGATGTGTCTCTGGCCGCAGATGCTTTAGTCTCCAAGGTGGACTGTATCACCAACTTAACCGACAACACCGTTGTAGCTTCCCTGCCGATTATTTTGGACAAGGCAAATGCCAGGAATATCCCTGTATTTGGAAGCGAGATTGAGCAGGTAAAAATCGGCTGCTTAGCTGCCATGGGATTAGACTATACTGAGCTTGGCAAACAGACCGGACGGATGGCGGCCAAAATTTTAAAAGGAGAAGCCCAGGCCAGCGAGTTAAACTATGAGACTGTCAAAGAAGCTTCTTTCTATGCAAATACCAAGGCAGCGGAAAATTTAGGCATCTCCCTTCCGGAAGATTTAACCGCATCTGCCAAAGAAATATTTACTGACATTACTGCTGATTAGCAAAAACGGAGGAACCTTGATGATTATCCTGTTAGGGGTCCTGGAAGAAGGACTCGTCTATGCAATCATGGCCCTTGGGGTCTATATTACCTATAAAATTCTGGACTTTCCGGATCTGTCGGTAGACGGCACCTTTCCCATGGGCGCCGCCTTTACCGCCACCCTCATTCTCTCCGGCGTAAACCCTGTTTTGACCCTGCCTCTCTCCTTTTTACTGGGCGCCCTGGCAGGCTGCGTCACCGGATTGATCCATGTGAAATTAAAGGTACGGGATCTGTTATCCGGCATTATTGTCATGACAGCCCTTTATTCTATCAACATGCGTCTGGCAGGCGGCCGGGCTAACCTGCCTATCTTCAGCAAGGAAACCATTTTTACCAACAGCCGCCTGACTTCCTCACTTCCGGCAGAAATGGCTCCTTATACAGTGGTTCTCATCCTGTTTATCATTGTGGCAGTCTGTAAAATCCTTTTAGATCTGTATTTAAAAACCCGTTCCGGCTATCTGCTTCGGGCTGCAGGGGACAATGACACTCTGGTAACCTCCCTGGCCAAGGATAAAGGTCTGGTAAAGATCTTAGGCCTTGCCATCGCCAACGGCTTTGCCGCTCTGGCAGGCTGCGTCTACTGTCAGCAAAAGGAAGTGTTTGAGATTACCGTAGGTTCCGGAACCATTGTCATCGGCCTTGCCAATGTGATTATCGGAACCCAGCTTTTTAAAAATATTCCTTTGATAAAGCCTACCACCGCTGTAATTATCGGATCCATTATATACAAAGCCTGTGTTTCCTTCGCTATCTCCCACGGCTTAAACGCATCCGATCTAAATCTGATTATTGCCACCCTGTTTTTGATCATTCTGGTGTGCAGCAACTATGTAAACGGAAATTCTGGAAAGAGAGGGAAAGGCCATGCTCAGGCTGCAAAACATTAACAAATATTATAACACCGGCACGGTCAACGAAATGTGTCTGTTTCAGGATTTTAACTTAACCATTGAGGATAAGCAGTTTGTCTCCGTAGTGGGAAGCAATGGTTCGGGAAAAACTTCCATGCTGAATATTATCTGCGGAAGCATTCCCTTAGACTCCGGTTCCATCTTTATCGGCGGCTCTGACATCACCAAAATGCCGGAACACAAGCGCCTTAGCCGTATCGGCCGGGTCTATCAAAATCCTGCCATGGGCACCTGCCCTCATATGACCATTCTGGAAAATATGGCGCTGGCCGACAACAAGGGCCGGCCCTTTCACTTAATGCCCGGAACCAACCGAAAGCGGGTGGATCACTACCGTGAGTTATTAAGGACGCTGGGATTGGGGCTGGAAGACAAGCTTCCGGTAAAGGTGGGAGTCTTATCCGGCGGACAGCGCCAGGCTATGGCGCTGTTAATGTCCACCATGACCCCCATTGAGTTCTTGATTCTGGATGAGCATACCGCCGCCCTGGATCCTAAGACTGCAGAAGTTATCATGGAACTGACGGAAAAAATTATTCGGGAAAAGCAGCTTACCACTATCATGGTTACCCACAACCTGCGCTATGCTGTAGAATACGGCGATCGGCTCCTGATGATGCATCAGGGCCATACTGTGATGGACAAGTCCGGATCTGAAAAACAGGACCTTACCATTGACCAAATTCTGTCTCAATTTAATAAAATCAGTATTGAATGCGGAAACTAAATGTTTTTAATTTTATCCAAATATGGATAATATGCAAAATCGCCCTGCCACTGTTTAATAATGGTAGAGGTGATGAACATGGTGACATACGAAAAACTCTGGGAGACGATGAAAGCAAAAAACATCACCCAGTACCGCTTAATCAAATATTATGGCATCAGCGCTGGTCAGATTGGCCGTTTAAAGAAAAATATGTACGTTTCCACTCACACTCTGGACGTGCTCTGCAACATTCTTAAGTGTCCGGTTGAAGACATTATGGAGATCCGGCTGGATGATGTGGATTATGAACTAAAGCTTTCCGACGAAACAGCTGTTCCCGATGAGAATAGCAAAAATAAGCGGCGGCTGTAATTTTCTACAGAAGATCTGATCCCGGCGGACTTTTGACACCTGGATATGAAAAGAGGATGTAACCGCTATTTTGGCGGTATACATCCTCTTTTTTGCCTGTGGGCAAAATAGGGCTATTTTTAAATATGCTTTAAACTATATTCTGCATGAAACCGATGATCTGTCTTATAAACCAAACTAATTACCACTGCAGCCATTGCAATTACCGCCGTCAGTCCCGGTACAAATCCCACTCCCACTGCTCCGGTGGTAATAAATGTCCCAATCTGGTATACCAGGAATGCTACTGTATAACCGGTTCCCAGCTGCAGTGCAACGCCGCCCCACAGCCATTTTTTATCCTGCATTTCAGAATTCATTGCGCCGATGGCCGCAAAGCAAGGAGGCGTAAACAGATTAAACATCAGGTATGCCAGAGCTGCTGCCTTTGTAAGTCCCATGGTCATAGCCACTTCATTGGATCCACCAATTAAAACCAGGTCTTCTGTGTCAATAAAATTGGTAAGGCCGTAAACCACAGCCAATGTACCAACCACATTTTCTTTCGCAATAAAACCTGTAATGGCCGCCGCTGCCAGCTGCCATGCCCCAAATCCCACCGGAATCAGCAGAACCGCAAAGGGCGATGCAATGGATGCAAGGATAGAAGTATGTTCCATTCCTTCTTCCACCACCTGAAGATGCCAGTCAAAGGTCTGCATGATCTGAACCACAGCATTGCAGACAAGGATAATGGTGCCAGCCTTTACAATATAGGCTTTGCCCCTGGATAACATGGAAAGGACTGCTCTCTTCAGGCTGGGAATCTTGTACTCCGGTAGTTCAATAATGAAAAAAGACTTGCGGAATTTATGTCCGGTCAGTTTGTTCACCAACAATGCGCCTAAAAAAATCAGCAGAATACCGGCAAAGTACATGGATGCCCCCACCCAGGATGCATCTGCAAAAAATGCTCCTGCAAATAACGCGATTACTGGCAGTTTTGCCCCGCAGGGCATAAATGGCGTCAACATGGCAGTGGCCCTGCGCTCTCTCTCATTTCGAATGGTACGGCATGCCATGATTCCAGGTATTGCACAGCCGGTGCCGATTACCATAGGGATAATAGATTTACCGGAAAGTCCTGCTCTTTTAAAAATCGGATCCAATACAACCGTAGCGCGGGCCATATAGCCGCAGTCCTCCAGAAGCGCAATCAAAAAGTACATTACCATTACCAGAGGCAGAAACCCCACAACTGCGCCGACGCCGCCAATAATGCCGTCCACTAAAAGCGCCTGTACAAACGGGTTGGCCCCCTCTGTCAGCTCGGCAGCCCAGCCCTGAAAAACTTCAATTCTCCCTACCAGCCAATCGGCAATCCAGGTTCCCACTGTTGACTGGGATATGTAAAATACGCCGAACATAACAACGGCAAAAATCGGAATCCCGATTATTTTATTCGTAAGGATGGCATCTATGGAATCCTGCTTATTTTTATCCCTGGTAAATACTTTCCGTTTTTCCACCTGCTTTACAATCTGATTTACAAAATCAAAACGCTTCCGGTCTGCCGCCTCCACCTCTGCTTTATTTTGGAGGTTAATGGTTCCCTGATGATAAGGCGCCTGCTGAATACATCCCTTTAAAGCTGCCGCTTCTTTTATCACCAGCTTAAGCCCTGCGTCCCCGGAGACTGTAGATACTGTCTGAACCACCGGGCAGCCCAGCTTTTCAGATAGCAGTTCCACATTAATCTCTGTTTGTTTCTTTTCATTCATATCGCTTTTATTCAGGGCCACTATCACAGGAATACCAATTTCCAGAAGTTGTGTGGTAAAAAACAGACTTCGGCTTAAATTTGTGGCATCCACAATGTTAATGATCACATCGGGATTTTCATTTTTTACATAACCGCTGGTAATGCTCTCCTCTGATGTAAACGGCGACATGGAATAAGCTCCCGGAAGATCAACTGCAATCAGTTGTTCTTCTCCCTCATAAAACCCTCTTTTAATCGGGCTTTCTTTTTGTTCCACTGTTACTCCGGCCCAGTTTCCCACTTTCTCATTTCTTCCCGTCAGCGCGTTGTACATGGTTGTTTTTCCGCTGTTAGGGTTTCCTGTTAATGCAATTCTCATATCAAATCCTCCTGCACTTCTTAAGTTAGTCTTTGCTAACCATTTGTTTTTAAAAAATAGTGACCGAAATCACTATTTTTATATGGAAATAGCTTGTGCTAAATCACTATCAATATTATATCTGGCATCTTTAATGGACACCACACAGCCCCCTTTTAGATGGGAAATCACCGTAATCGGTTCGCCGCTGTAACAACCCAGGGAGAACAAAAACGCATTTAAGTCTTCATCATCAGTTGCAATTTTCTTTACAATATATTCTTCTCCCGCATTTGCATTTAATAAATTCATCTTACTCACCTGCATTTCTTCCAACACAGCCCTCGGTATCCCTGCTACCTGCCGGTTAGCTATGATTAACTTCGTAAATGAGTTTACCACATAGAAAAAACTTTGTCAATTAGTTTTGACTAACTTATTAACAAAAAATGCTTGTTTCGAATCTATGCCGCCAGGCAGGCGGCAGATTTTTATAGCAGCAAAAATCAGAGCCCGCCAACCTGGGCCAGAAAAACTGCCAGAGCTGCTCCTACCGCTACGGTAAGAAGGCTTCTGCCGCAATACGCCAAAGCCACCGCCACTGTACAGCCGGCCGCCGCGCTGGCTACGGATCCGGTGGAATAAAAGATTGCCGGGAAAGTCATTGCTGAGAGAACTCCGTAAGGCACATAGTTTAAAAAGGATCGGATAAACCGGTTGGAAATTTTTTTTCGAAATACTGCCATAGGAACAACCCGAATCAGGTAGGTCATTCCTGCCATAATAGCAATGCTGGCAATTAAATACGCTTTGTCTGCATTTACGCTCATGACTCTCCCTCCTCCCCGTCTTCCCTGACAGGAAATAAAATGGCGGCAGCCGTGCAGGCCAGAATCGTGATCAAAATAATGCTCCATCCCCCGGACAAAAAAGCCAGGGCTTTCGTATAATAGCAGATCATACTGAGGACGGCGGCCAAAACAGCTGTAAACAGCACTGCCCTGTTCTCCTTTGCCGCAGGGATTACCACTGCGATAAACATTCCATACAGAGCGATTCCTAATGCATTGGAAATGCTGGCGGGAAGAAGCTTTGTGACAGCGCCTCCAAATAGAGTTCCCCCGCTCCAGCCTAAAACCGGCCCTGTAATCAGTCCTGCCATATAGGCAGCGGATAAGGCTTTGGGATGCTGCATAGCCACTGCAAAAATCTCGTCCGTAATACCAAAAGATACTGCCAGGCGCTGTCCCCCTGTCATCTTGTCTTCCACCTTCTGGGACATGGACAGAGACATGAGGAAATAGCGGATATTGATAATCAGCATGGTCATGGCCATCTCCAGATAAGATCCTCCTGCCAAAATCAAGTTGGTTCCTGCAAACTGGCCTGCGCTGGTTAAGTTTGTAAGGGAAATAATTACTGCCGCAGACAAGGGCAGCCCTGAAAGGACTGCCGTCATGCCATAGGCCATGGATACGGAAAAATACCCCAGGCAGATGGGAATCCCATCCCATATCCCTTCTTTAAATTCTTTTGTCTGTTTCATTTTCTGTCTATCTGGCCATCTCAAGCTGTGGCCCTGTGGAATAATGGGTCTTAATAATCGTCTCAATCTCATCTAAATTGGAGGATGGCAAATCGCCGGGAATGGTGTTTTTCACCGCGCTGGTAGCATTGCCGTAGCGTACCGCCCTGGCACAGTCGCCGCCGCTGGACAGTAACCCGTAAAGGGCGCCGGAAATATAGGCATCGCCGCTTCCGATCCGATCTACCACCTCGATATCCCGGTAAGGCTCTTCCTCATAAAATTCATCTCTGGCGGCATCGTAGGCAACGGAGCCAAAGCTGTGGCGCTTAGGACTGTGGACCGTTCTCTGAGTGGCGGCTACCACAGAGATGGGATATTCCTCTGTAAAGCTCTTCATCATCTCCCTGACAGTGCCGGTCTTTAAAAAGGTAAGGCGCGCCGTATCCTCGGAGCAGAAGAAAATATCCACATAGGGAAGAATCTGCTCAATACATTCCCTAGCTTCCTGGCCGCTCCACAGATTGCCTCTGAAATTGACATCAAAGGATACCAAAGTTCCGGCAGCCTTAAACCGTTTGATCATCTCAATGGCAGTCTTCCGAATTTCAGGGCTTAATGCCAGGGTAATACCGCTGGTGTGGAAACACCTGGTAGCAGAATACACCTCCGGCGGGATTTCGTCAATATTTAATGAATAAAAAGAGCTGTTGGAACGGTCATAAATCACCTTGGGTTTTCTGGGGTAAGCGCCGTTTTCATAGTAGTAAATCCCTACTCTGGCAGAAGGAGACTTATCATAGATAAAAAAGTCGTCGCTGACGCCGTAGGAGCGGATCTTTCCTTTCATAAAGCTTCCGATATCATGAGAAGGGATTTTAGAAATAATACCGGTGTGAAGGCCCAGCAGGGATACGCCTACCGCCACATTGAGCTCAGCGCCTCCTACCTGCTTTTCAAATACATCACAGCGCGTAAGGCGCTCGTTGTTTGGCGGGGACAGGCGCAAAAGGAGCTGTCCTAAAGTAACTAAATCAAAGGTTCTTCCTATATTTTCACTCATATATTTATCCTCCATTACAGCCCGTCCTGGCGGACAAGCTGGAAAAAGCGGCCAACTCCTAAGGGGAATCGACCGCTTTCAGGTCATGTTTTATATAGCAGTTCAGACGGATGTACGAAACATCTGCCAAATTCCCCGCCGTCGAAACGGTTATCGCTCTCTTACCGCTGTACGCGTCCGGAACCGTCGCCGCCTGCCAGATTCTCAACATCTGCACGGGTTACCAGGTTGAAGTCGCCGGGGATGGTGTGCTTTAATGCGGAAGCTGCCACTGCAAATTCCAGAGCTGCCTTCATATCCTTGCCGTCTACTAAGCCGCAGACTAAACCTGCCGCGAAAGAGTCTCCGCCGCCTACGCGGTCAACAATGGGGGTGATGGAGTATTTTCTAGAATGATAAAACTCACGGGTCTTTCCATCCATAATACATGCAGACCAGCCATTGTTGGATGCAGAATAGCTCTCACGCAAAGAACTGATAATATACTTGAAACCGAACTTGTCGGCCATCTGGTTAAAGATATCTACATAACCGGCTAACTCCAGCTCACCGGAAGTAACGTCTGTATTGCCCGGCTTAAAGCCCAGAACCTTTTCAGCATCCTCTTCATTGCCGATACAAACATCTACGTACTGCATTAAATTGGTCATAACCTTCTGCGCCTTCTCAGAAGACCATAATTTCTTCCGGAAGTTTAAGTCAACAGAAACGGTAACGCCGTGCTTCTTAGCTGCCTGGAGAGCCTTCTCGGTAAGCTCTGCCGCTGCATCGCTGACAGCCGGAGTAATACCGGTAAAATGGAACCAGTCGGCATCTTTAAAAATCTCATCAAAATCAAACTCATCTGCAGTTGCAGTCGCAATAGAAGAATGGGCTCTGTCATAAACAACATTGGAAGCTCTCATTGCGGATCCGGTCTCTAAATAATAAATGCCCAGTCTCTCGCCGCATCTTGCAATATGCTTGGTGCCTACGTTGTACTTTCTTAATGCTGCTACCGCGCACTCTCCAATAGGATTAGCAGGTACTGCGGTAACAAACTCAGCCTCATGGCCGTAGTTAGCCAAGGAAACTGCTACGTTAGCCTCGCCGCCGCCGTAGTTAATATCAAACTCATCTGCCTGGATAAACTTCTCATTGTTGGGGGTAGATAATCTTAACATGATCTCGCCCATGGTTACAATCTTTGCCATTTTCGTATTCTCCTTTCAAATGTACCGGCACGCGCCGCTGTGCCCATACAGGTTTACTTACGTGCTGCTGCCACTGCTGCTACAAACTCCTGTGCTTTCCTGGTTACTGCGTCGAAGTCGCCGGTCTTGGCTCCCTTGGTCAGGCTGCTGCCGGTTCCCACTGCATATGCGCCTGCCTTGATCCACTTGTCAACGTTGTCCACGTCAACACCGCCGGAAGGCATAAACTCACCCTGAGGTAAGGGGCCCTTGAAGGAGCTGATGGCTGCAGGTCCTACAATATTGCCGGGGAAGATTTTAATAATGTCACAGCCTGCTTCCAAAGCGGTAACTGCCTCGGTTGGGGTCATAACGCCAGGAAGCATGGGGACTCTGTAGCGGTTGCACAGCTTAATGGTTTCCACGTTTAAGCTGGGGCTTACTACATAGTTGGCTCCTGCTAAAATAACCTGTCTTGCAGTCTCCGGATCCAGAACAGTACCTGCGCCGATAACCACCTTGTCGTTGTCTTTGTACTTGTCCGCCATGAGCTTGATAAACTCTACAGGGTTGCCCTCGTCCATAGTCATGGTAATCTCAATAAAGTTAATACCGCCTGCAATAATGGCGTCAACTACCTTCTCGCCCTGCTCTAAGTTCTTTGCGCGAACAACGGCTACCAGACAGTCTTCCTTCATTCTTGCTAAAACCTGCTCTTTTTTCATGATGATCTCCTTCTCTCCTTTGGGTGTGTGTCTCCCTTATATTTGTTCGCAAATACGATTTCTTTTCGCATTTGCAATTGCTTACTGTTATTTTAATCAATTGCTCCCGATTTGTCAACAAGAAAACCTTATATTTTACCTAAAAATCCCATTAATTTTGACACTTCCCTGGCCTTTTCCCGGACAGCCCGTCCTAAAGTCTCATAATCTTCGGTGGGCTTGTAAAGACTGGATACGCTGATGGCCCCCAAAACCTCTCCATCCCGGTTGAAAACTGGCGCTCCCACACATTCCATGTGCTCCTCCACCTCCCGGGCGTCCAGAGCATATCCCTTTTTCTGAACTTGTTCCAGTTCCTTTTTTAAAGCCGCCCGGGTGGTAATGGTCTGTTCTGTCTTTTTGGAAAAAACAATTTTATCCAGAACCTTCTCCCTCTCTTCTTCCTCTGTAAAGGCCAGAATGGCTTTTCCCAGAGAGGTACAGTAAATGGGATTTCTGGTTCCTACGGTAGCCGTGGTAATAATGGGGTTTTCCGGCTCAAATTTACACAGATACACAATCTCGTCGTCAGACCGGACTCCGAAGAACACCGTCTTTCCCACTTCTCTTGAAAAATTCTTTAATACCGGTTCAATGGTCCGGATATAGTCCAGGTTGTTGGTATAACTGACACCAATCCGGTAAGCGGTCAGTCCGATTCTGTACCGCTGCTTCTGCCCTCTGGAAACAAGGATCATCCCGGTCTCCACCAGGGTAACCACAATATCGTAAGCGCTGGTCTTAGGCAGATCCAGCTCCTGACAAATCTCATCCAGAGTAATCCCGTCCGGTCTTTTGGATACCAGTTTTAAAATTTGTATTGTACGCAAGGTTGTACGGTTGAGCTTCATCAAAATTGTCCTCCGTGTAACACCGCTTTTGCGATTAGTATTCGTATATCCAATATTATATCCAACTCTGGAAAAAATATCAACCGGGAAGTTTCACAAGAGTTATAACTGTATTTTTTCCTGTATTTATGATAAACTTACCTTCAGCAGGCAAAATTTGTATAGGAGGAAGGCAAATGCGAAGCATTTTCAGGATCCCTTCCGACGATTTGGCAGGTGACGCCGGGCGGCGCGTGCCGATACATATTTAGAGGAGGAAGGCAAATGCGAAGCATTTCTCAAAATGCCTTCCGACGACTTGGCAGGTGACGTGCAGCGGCGCGTGCCGATACATATTTAGAGGAGGATTGTATTCATGCAGAACACCACCAAACAGGCTCTGGAAGCTTCTTTAAAGAACATGCTTTTAAAAAAGCCGCTGGACAAAATTACCATCCAGGATCTTACCTCAGACTGCGGAATCAGCCGAATGGCCTTTTATTACCATTTTAAAGATATTTACGATCTGGTGGAATGGGCGTGTTATGAGGATGCTGCCAAAGCGCTTCAGGGAAAAAAGACCTATGATACCTGGCAGGAGGGCTTCCAGCAGCTTTTTGAAGCGGTCCTGGAAAACAAGCCTTTTATCCTCAATGCTTACCGCTGCATCAGCCGGGATCAGATTGAAAATTACTTATTCCGCCTTACATACGGCCTGATCCATGACGTGGTGGAGGAAAAAGCCGCCGGTCTTCCCGTCAGTAAGGAGGACAAGGATTTCATTGCCGGTTTCTATAAATATAACTTTGTGGGAATTATGCTGGACTGGATCCGTCAGGGAATGAAGGAGGATTACCAGGAATTGGTGGAAAAGACTGCCCGGACTCTTCACGGGAATATCGCAAATTCTATCCAAAATTTTGCAACCGTTGAGGCAAAAAAGAATTTGACATAATCTTTATATGTTAACCTTTTTTTGCGCTTTACAAAACCGGCCGGATGATAAAAAATTAATCATCCGGCCGGTTTTGTAAATTGAAAGAATGAAAAAATACCGCTAGGATATAACTATCAATAAACAAGAAATATTTCAGAAAGGCGGTTATCATATGAAAAAGAACACCACAGCGCTTACAGTCGCATCCACAGTACTTGCAGGAGCAGGAGCGGCAGCTTTATTGGCAAAACATTCCGGTGAAAAGAAGAAAGAGGCAGAAAAAAAGGAAAAATCCCGCAGCTCTTACCGTAATACCGAGCTGGGCGCTCATGAGAAAAACAGCAAGGGAATCTACTACACCAACGGAAACTATGAGGCCTTTGCAAGACCGGAGAAACCGGAAGGCGTAGACGAGAAAAATGCCTATATTGTCGGCAGCGGCCTGGCTTCCCTGGCGGCAGCCTGCTTCCTGGTACGAGACGGCCAAATGCCTGGATCCCACATCCACATTCTGGAAGCAATGGATATTGCCGGAGGAGCCTGCGACGGCATATTTGATTCCAGCCGGGGATACATTATGCGGGGCGGAAGGGAAATGGAGAACCATTTTGAATGTCTGTGGGATCTGTTCCGGAGCATCCCGTCCCTGGAAAAGCCGGGAGCTTCCGTTCTGGATGAATTCTACTGGCTCAATAAGCACGACCCCAACTACTCTCTCTGCCGGGCCACTGTCAACCGGGGAGAAGATGCCCACACAGACGGCAAATTTAATCTGAGTCAGAAAGGATGTATGGAAATTGTCAAGCTTTTCATGACTCCGGATGAAGACCTGTATGATAAGACCATTGAAGACGTTTTTGATGATGAGGTTTTTAATTCCACCTTCTGGCTGTACTGGAGAACCATGTTTGCCTTTGAAAACTGGCACAGCGCCCTGGAAATGAAGCTCTACTTCCAGAGATTCATCCACCACATTGCAGGACTGCCGGATTTCAGCGCCTTAAAGTTTACCCGGTATAATCAGTATGAGTCTCTGATTCTCCCCATGCAGAAATATCTGGAAGAAGCAGGCGTTAACTTCCAGTTTAACACGGAAGTGACCAATGTAGTTTTTGATTTTAAGAATGGAAAGAAGATCGCCACTGCCATTGAGTGTAAAGTAAACGGCAAAGAAAGCGGAATTCTCCTGACAGAAAATGATCTGGTATTCGTCACAAACGGAAGCTGTACAGAAGGAACCATCTACGGCGATCAGAACCATGCTCCCAACGGAGACGCCGAAATTCGGACCAGCGGCTGCTGGAACCTTTGGAAGAATATTGCAAAACAGGATCCGTCTTTTGGCCGGCCGGAGAAATTCTGCTCGGATATTTCCAAAACCAATTGGGAATCCGCCACTGTTACCACCCTTGACGATAAAATTCTTCCCTTTATTACCAATATCTGTCAGAGGGATCCCAGAAGCGGTAAAGTGGTCACCGGCGGGATTGTCAGCTGTCAGGATTCCAACTGGCTGTTAAGCTGGACCATCAACCGTCAGGGCCAGTTTAAAGAGCAGGATCCGAAAAAGGTCTGCGTCTGGGTATATGGACTATTTACCGATGTTCCCGGCAATTTCGTGAAAAAGCCTATGAAAGAATGTACAGGCAAGGAGATCACAGAGGAATGGCTGTACCATATGGGCGTCCCCACAGAGCAGATCCCTGAGCTGGCGGAAAACAGCGCTGTCTGCGTTCCCACCATGATGCCTTATATCACCGCTTTCTTCATGCCCAGAGCCAAAGGCGACCGCCCGGATGTAATCCCTGACGGCTGTGTAAACTTTGCCTTCCTGGGACAGTTTGCCGATACCCCCAGGGATACGGTGTTTACCACAGAATATTCTGTGCGGACCGCAATGGAGGCCGTTTACGGACTTTTAGGCGTAGACAGAGGCGTACCGGAGGTTTGGGGAAGCGTTTATGATATCCGCGCCCTTTTAGACAGCTCCGTAAAGCTGATGGATGGGAAATCTCCTCTGGACATAGAACTTCCCGGCCCCTTAAATGTACTGAAAAAGCCTCTGGTAAAAGCTATTCGGGGGACCGTTGTAGAGAAGGTTTTAAAGGACTATCATATCTTGTAATGGCATAAGAGCCCGCCAAATGGGGGCTGTAAAAAAAAAGAGATTGAAACCTCTTACCTTTTCACAGCCCCGTAATCCTTTGTAGGCAGTTTATTATACTGTCTGCTGCTATGTATCAGCCGTTATCTTCAACAAAATTGTATTGTTTCTTTATCACTTAGAGGTACCCTCAGTGGACAAGAGGACACACGGTTCACCGAGGGTATTCTATTGAGATTGCAAACAACGATTTTGTTACATCAATTATTACTACACCATATTCCCCCGATTCTGTCCATTATAAAGAAACCTTCTAACTTCCATAATTAAATCATTCGGATCATCATCAATTACTACATAGTAAATAATATAATTATCTACATAAATACGATAATAAGAATATCTACGCTCTCGGACAGAATGATATTGCTCAAAAGATTCAGCCAACGGAAGTCGCTCCATAATAGCAGACTCTACCTTATCCAATAGACTATTTGCTGCTTTTGGATTCTTCAGTTTATCCGCAATATAGGTTACTTTTTCATAAAGATCCTCATAAAAAAGTGGCAGATAGCTCAATCTGTACTTTTTACTGAACATTTATCTTCCTCCGCAATCCCTCAAAAACTTCCTCATGGCTCATCCGCATGTCATTTGTACTCGCAAACCTATCAGCTTTATCTAATGCAGCTTCAACGCCATCCGTCAACTTTGAATACTCTTCAAGACTAAGCACCACCATTATTCCATATCCGTTTTTGGTTAAATATACCGGCTCTCCCGCATTTACAATTTTCTCAATATCCGGAAACTTATTTCTTAAATCTGAAACAGGTCTGATCTGTAACATAAGCGTTCACTCCTTATCAATATTTTATCTTAATTTTATCGTTAGCTATATTCTATTCTACTATTCTAAAAAAAGCAACCATAGTAAAAATCTTTCTTCATAGTCACTACATATCATTTTAAAATAAGTGATTTACCATGTACGAAAGGATCGGCTAATATTTTATATATACTTACTATAGTGCGCTTACGAACAGCCAGCCCGAAAGCATTTACGGACTGGCTGTATCAGCAGAGTAATGTAATTGTGGAGCTGACGAAATAATAACTTTGCATTCCTGGGACAGTTCGCCGATACCCCCAGGGATACGATGTTTACCACAGAGCATTCTGAACTGATGGACGGGAAATCTCCTCTGGACATAGAACTTCCTGGCCCCTTAAATGTACTGAAAAAATTATGATGTTCACAGCCCCGTAATCTTTAAATAAACCATTCGGATCATTATCAATTACTACATATAGGCCATTTGCTGCTTTTGGATCTTTCAGCTTATCCGCAATAAACGTGTTCTTCAAATAACATTTATATGCTGAAATTAATCTCGGCATCCCCATTGTGGTTTTCCTCCTTTATTGCGGTGATTTGCATTGTTTTGGGGCGGTTTGCGAGGTTTATTTTTCCACTGAAAATAATTTGAAAATCACAAAATGGGCAAAACAGGGTAAGATGTGGTAATTTGTGAAAATGTCAAAAGCGATTCTCTCCACTTTCGGTTATGACCCGCTAAAATGTGAATGCGGTTTAACCATGTTGTTTTTAGAACTTTACTCATTACCAAACCTAATAGATAAGTATAATAGGGTTATAGGGAAGCGCGCACCCTCAAAGAAAGGAGGTTACACACCATGAAGAAGCAGACAGAGAAAGACAAACTCACCGCCCTATACGAAAGGCTCTCCCATGACGACGAGCGAGCCGGGGAATCCGTAAGCATTGAGAACCAAGAGAGCATTTGTCAAGGGGGATCTCACCATAAAGATGAGATCCCCCTTGAATAAAATGGAAGCGGTATATTAGACGACATTCTCACCTAGGATTATTTTGGGCATTGTAGTTAAACAACGATTCCAACGTTTGTAAAATTTCTCGATACCAAGCTTAGATACTCTTGCATGGACCTCTTCGTTTTCCAATACCCAATATAGCACATATGTTACTTTACCAATATTTCTTGTAAGGCGAATAGGTAATTCGCCCTCTTTAACTGCACTAAAATCTTTTTGTCGGTGAGTACGCTTTATGTAATGCACATCAATAACACCATCTTGTTCCAAATAAAATTCAGACACTTCTTTCATCAGTTCTTCAATTTCATCTATCTTAGTTAATTTCGCTTCATATATACATATCTCATTAAACATATCTCCCCTCCTCAAATTCTGAGTTTATGGAATTGATACGAGCAAAGTATACCACAATTGCAAGCTCCGTTCAACTCTCAATTATCGGCACTGATAGTAGTAGCAAGCAATGCCCCGGTATATACCCGGCGCAACTTGTTGGTGGCCGACGGCCCCAAGCCCCCAGCGCATCGGCGCAGCTCCGCCCGATGCACAAGCCGCCGGTGGCGTTTGCTGGCCTGTCTATACTGGGCAGGGAAGGGGCGCCCGGCGGGCCTCCCCTCGGAGAGCGCACGACTGCCGCAGGCAGTACCACCGCCCGCTTGCGGGTGGTGAGTAAGTGCGCTCTTCGAGAGGGCCGGCAAAGAGAAAGGAGCGCCCAGGTCATCCCCGGACACTCCCACTTCGGTTCTCTCCTGCTGGTAAATCACCGCCCCTCCAGCCTGTATCATTCTGCCACAAATGAACCTCAGTCAACATATAGTAGTGGTCTGGTGAAACCACCCTTTATACATTACATCCCAGAAGCGGATTTTAGAGGACTACGCAAGAAAGAACGGCTTTACCAATATCCGGCATTTTACAGATGACGGAATCCGGGGGACTACGTTCAAGCGTCCGGGGCTTGACGCTATGTTAGACGAAATCCGGGCGGGGAACGTGGCGACTGTTATCATCAAAGACCAGAGCCGAATCGGGCGTGACGTGGTTGAAGTGGGGCTTTTGAAGCGCACCTTTGACGAATACCATGTGCGTTTTATCGCCGCCAATGACAACCTTGACACCGCCAACGGCTTTGATATTATGTCTATTTTCCGTGACGTGATAAACGAGTGGTACGTTGCCGACACCAGCCGCAAAATCAAAGCTGTTTTCAAGTCCAGAATGGAAAAAGGCTTGCGCTGTTCTGGTAGTGTCTGCTATGGCTACCGCGCTTCCAAAGAGGAAAAAGGCGAATGGATAATTGACGAGGAAGCCGCCGCCGTTGTGCGCCGCATCTTCCAGAGCGTCCTTGCCGGGGAAACCGTAGCCAGCATAGCAAAGGCACTCCGCGCCGAGAAAATCCCTATCCCGTCCGAGCATTGGAAACGGACAGGCGAGCCAGTCCGGGCGGCAAAATACGCCGACCCCTACGCATGGTCAGCGACCACTATTGGCTATATACTGAAACGCCCGGAATACACAGGGCGCAAGGTATTGGGAAAGACCGTATGCGAGAACTACAAGACCAAAAGCACCCGCAAGACCACGCCGGAGGAACAGCACGTTTTTGAGGACGCAATCCCCGCCATTGTGGACGGGGAAACGTGGCAGACCGTACAGAAGATACGGGAAACCGTGCGCCGCGCCCCAAAGCGGCAGAACGCACCTAACCGCTTGACCGGGCTTCTCTATTGCGCCGACTGCGGCTCAAAGTTGACGCACCGCTATAACCTTGTGCAAGGGAAATGGATTGAGGACGCTTTTGTCTGCTCCGGCTACCGCCAGCTTACCCATGACTGCACCATGCACTATATCCCCACGGCGAAGATAGAAGCCGCCATCCTTGCCGTTATCCAGCGCGTGAGCTGGTATGTGCGGCACAACGAAAAGGAGTTTACAGAGCGCGTCCGGGAAGCGTCCGACCAGAACCAGGAAAAGACCGTCAAGGAGTGCAAGCAGAAAATCAGCAAGGCACAGAAGCGGCACAAGGAGCTGGACGGGCTTGTGAAAAAGCTGTATGAGGGCAACGCCACGGGCAAGATACCCGACAAGCATTTCACCCGGCTGCTGAATGAATATGACGAGGAACAGACCGGGCTGGAAACGTCCATAGCGGAATGGCAAAGGCAGATAGAGAGCTGGAATGCCGACAGGCTGAAAACAGACCAGTTTATCCAGCTTGTGAAACGCTATACTGATTTCTCCGAATTGACAACGCCCATGCTCAATGAGTTTATCGAGAAAGTGGTTGTGCATGAGGGCGAGGGGCGGGGAAATGACCGCCGCCAGCGGATAGACATTTATCTGAACTTTATCGGGGCTTTTGAAGTGCCGGAATATATCGTCACCCCGGCAGAAGTGGAGGAACAACGCCGCCAGCGTGAGGAACAGGTGGCAAAGGAAGCCCGTTCAAAGGAGCTTGCAAAGGCTCGGTATGAGAAGCGCAAGGCAGAGAAACGGGAATTTACCGCAAGGAAGAAAGCGGGGCTTCTCACCCCGGAGGAACAGGAAGCGGAGGAAAAGCGGCTTGCACATAACCGGGAGTGGCAAAAGGAATGGCGGGAGAAACGAAAAGCCAGCGAGCCGGAGAAGCCGCCCAAGCAGAAATCCATAAAGGAGCTTATGGCGGTTGAAAAGACCGGGGCAGACCTCACGCCGGAGGATACGGAACGGCTTGCGGCATACCGCCGGAAGAAAGCCGACCAGCAGAGGGCAAGGCGGGAGGGAAAGAAAAGCGACCAGACAAAAAGGAAAGTCAGTTAGCGCGGACAACCCCACGCCGGGAGGAACAAAAGAAGCATTGTGGAAATGTGCATAACAGGCTATGGAATCATGGATAACTCTGTTCACAGCATATGGAAAAGCTAAAGTGCAGCTTTCCCACATCCTGCAAACAGAGTTACCCACAATTCCAAAAGACAGCCAGTTATACACATTCCCACGAATGCCGACTACTACGGAATCCCACTCATTATTTCTGTATAATTGAAAAATCTATATAAGCACAGTATAATAATACCCATGGAATACCACTAAGTAAAAGGAAATGAGGAAAAACAATGAGCGGTAAAATATTGTTAGTAGACGATGAACAAGAAATTGCTGATTTGATTGAAGTATTTTTGCAAAATGAACAATTTCAGTGTTTTAAATATTACACATTTCAAGACGCATTTTCAGTGATAGACAGTGAATGTTTTGACTTGGCAATTATAGATATAATGCTGCCAGACGGAAATGGCTTTACTTTATGCAGAGAAATACGGAAGAAATATACCTATCCCATTATATTGCTTACATCTAAAACAGAGGGAACAGATAAAGTTACAGGTTTATCTTTGGGGGCAGACGACTATGTTACAAAACCGTTTCTTCCGATTGAACTTGTAGCAAGAGTTAAGGCGCATCTACGGAGGGTACATGATTATGACGGTAAAAAAATTGGCTCAAATGAAATGGTTACAATAGCTGGACTTCTGTTAAATAAAACTTCGCATGAATGTAGATTGAACGGGGAACAGATTAAACTAACCCCCACAGAATTTTCAATATTATGGCTTTTATGTAAAAACAGGGGAAAGGTATATAGTGCTGATGAACTATTTCAGATTGTATGGGGAGAAAAGTATTTTAAGAACAGCAGAAATACGGTAATGGTTCAAATCAGACATATCCGAGAAAAATTGAATGATATTGGTGAAAAGCCGAAATTCATTAAAACAATATGGGGGGGTAGGATATATTGTTGAGTAACAAATTTTCAAAGAAATATAGAAAGCTATTATTGCTTAGGCATTTTATAGGTGCATTTATTGTGTTCTTTGTCCTTTTGGCTGTTTGTTTAGTAATTGAAAGTGTAGGCAACAACAATTTTTATGTTTTCGTAGAAAAAGTAGCAGGATACGATTTTGCGTGTTTTGTACATGATTATGAGCCTTCAATTATTGTATTTGGTTTTCTCATATTAGAGTTACTTATGTGGATTGCAATAGAAAGAAGTTCATCAAGGAAGATATTAAAAGTATTGGATTCCTTGGGGTATGTTGTTGACAATTCAGCGGATAACATAGAACTCCCTTTAGAATTTTCCGATTTGCAAAATTGGCTTAATCTTATAAAAATGCAGAACCGTGAGCAACAGCATTTACTGGAAATTGAAGCACAGAAAAAATCAGATACGCTTACTTACCTTGCGCATGACATTAGAACCCCGCTTGCCTCCGTGGTAGGCTATTTGAGCCTATTGTGTGAAGCGCCGGATATGCCAGCCATACAACGGGAAAAATATACAAAAGTTGCTTTCCGCAAGGCTATACAGTTTGAAAAACTGATAGATGATTTTTTTGATATAACAAGATATAGTTTATCAGACAAAACTTTGGTGAAACGGGAAATAGACATATGTTTTTTAATAGAACAGTTAGCAGATGAATTTTACCCGTTGCTTAAACCCAAAGAGCTGCATATTGATTTAAAGCTGGGGGAAGGACTGTTTATAACAGGGGATTCAGAAAAGATTGCAAGAGTATTCAATAATCTTCTGAAAAATGCTATAAATTACAGTTATCCGAAAAGTTCGATTGAAATTTATGCCAGCCAAACTTTATCTTATATAACTGTTTCCATTAAGAATTATGGCAAAACAATACCTGCTGATGAATTAGGGCATATTTTTGATAAGTTTTACCGTTCAAAAGAATATGGGGAATCAGAAGAAAGTGGAACAGGGCTTGGCTTGGCAATCGCAAAGGAAATTGTAAGAATACACAATGGAAGCATATATGCCATGAGTGATGATGAAATAACAGTGTTTGAAGTCAAGCTGCCTGTTGCGGAAAAGCAGCGATAAGAAAAAAATAAGAAATCAAAAAGAAATAAAGAATCAAAAACTCACTTCAACAGGGTATAATAATCCCCCAGTAGAGTGAGTTTTATTTTTGGAGGAATTGCTATGGACAATCAAAATAAGAACCATGAAAAAATTTTGCGTGGCTGTCAGTGGGTATTTTTTATTATATATGTTATCTTTCTGCTTCGCATAACCTTTTTCAAACAGGTAACATTAAACAACTTATTTTCTGCTATAGGTGCAAGTGAAAGGACAATCAGTATCATTCCCTTTAAATCAATTTATGATATGGCTGTTTCAAACACCTCTATAGGACGAATCATTGAAAATGTAGTAGGAAATATCGTTTTATTTATTCCATTTGGAATACTTTTTCCAATTATCTCTAACAAAAAACGTAAAGGGGTTTTATGTGCCGCTATTATATTCAGCCTGTTAATTGAAATTACGCAACTCCTTTTTGCGCTTGGGAGTACAGATGTTGATGACTTGATATTTAATGTATTAGGTGCATATATTGGATATTTTGTATCAGATAAAATAAGAAAACTATTCAAGTCATATACGCATTTTCTTATTGCTATGACGCTTATAACGGCTATTTTAGGAGCAAGTGTATTTGGATATTTGCTTGTTTACCAAACAGATTTATTTATACTTTACAAATATGATATCAATATTGAGAACTCAGAACTTGTAGAAATATTTATTGACACGCCAGCTACCACCACAGGTAGATATGTCGAGTTAGATAATTGCATATTAGAAGTGGAAAAAAGTGTTAAAAGCGCAAATGATATAAGGGAAATAGAGGCGTTCAAGATTACAGAAGATTGCGAAATATTTATTTGCTACGATAGAATGGAATATTTTTTCAGTGCAATTATAGGTGAATATCAAAAATATGAAAAGATTGATTATAATGATTTTATTTCACAAACAAAGTACAAATTTGATAGAAATAATAATGTGAGAATTTGGAGTGATGATGAAAAAAATATTAAGTTTATAGTGATTACTGAATGGATTGAATAATTTAGATATATAGCAAATAAGCTTTGCAGTTATATCATGTACGGATAGTTAAAGGGCGATAGTTAAAATACTGCCGCCCTTCTAAACTATAAATACAACTATAAACCAAGCAACACCCCCATGTGGGAGAAAGGGGGAAATTTCTATGGATTGCACAGAAGCATACAAGGAACACATCATGTATTCTTTCAACGGTTTCTGCAAAGTCGTCATACGC
>ERZ808046.179-NODE-179-length-78684-cov-6.705052_pt1 | contig 78684 bp, 70 predicted proteins | sample MGYA00380196_ERZ808046 | MGnify/ENA primary metagenome ERZ808046 (study PRJEB31490, sample SAMN06133421) | mouse gut metagenome | isolation source: Z6_2 | host: mice | place: China: Chengdu | collected 2015-05 ... | reverse complement strand
GTATCCGTCTTCTGCATTTCCGTATAAAAAATTTCTTTATACCAGTCCATACTCACCACATCGAGCCGGACCTGGCGGAGCTGCGGGGAAACTCGCAGTTCCTTCTCCGTCTCCGGCCTGCTCAGCAGATGTACCTCTTTTTCGAGAAGGATGCTGACAAGAGCCTCATAGGATTCTGTGTCCTCCATCACTTCATCAAAAAGAAATCTGTCCACCAGATTCAAATCCTCGAGCTTCGTAATTACATTGTTTTCCATACATTTTCCTCCTTTGTGCAGGAATCTTTTCCTCTCTGTAGGAAAATGCGGATAAGACTTTCGCCGTCTGCTGCCGGCATCCCTGTCGTTTCTCCTGATTTCCTGCTGTTTATGAGTTTTGGGGTTCTAAAAGCAGGATTTCAGAAAGTGAGAACAGACTGTTCTTTCAGACGCGGCAGTTCACAGTGTCCTGCCGGAAGAAATCTTTTGCTTTGTAAAGTATCCTATCACAGCGCGTCCAATATTTCAACAAGTTTGATCAACATTTTAAACTTCTGGACTTCTAAAGCCGCTCCGATTAAAATCTTATCCAAATCATCCACAGCTCCGTGTCCTTTTCCGCTTCTATGGCCACATCAAACTGAATGGAACGTATGCACAGGGGGCTGAAAACAGGCAGAAATCCCTTTCAAACAGCCGGTAAATGGTAATCTCCCGCTCTTTCTTTTCGCTGTGAGCCATCCAATATCTAAAATAATGAAGAGCCACTGATTAATGGCTGTCAATAATTTAAACAGGCTTCACAGGGCGAACCGACTACTCTCACGGCCGGAAAGAATATGCGAGCTTATACCGATATCGGTATAAGCTCGCATAATATCCTCTCCCCCGGCATAGACGTGGGGATTTTTCCATAATCATGTCTCCCAGTAATCTGGTTCCTAGCTTTCCAGATAATTTTTGTATTCCTCAATTTCCTCCGGCACGCCGTCCGGCGTATTTTCCAGTTTCCGGTACAGAAGGGTAATCCGGTGCAGAACCTTTGAGTTCACGATATTATATTTTTCTATCGCCTGCTTATAGAGGGGATTCGCATCAATCTTTTCCCTGATTTCTTTTTTAAAGGGACAGTATGTAAACAAAATGGTTCTGGCAACTTTGTTCAATCTTGGAGAACCGGTGCTCTCATAGAGCAGCCATGCCGTATAATCCGACACAAACATGGTTCTGTAGTTGTTTCTTGCACGCACAAGCTGCTGCTTGATTTTGTCCTTCGTGTCCGGAGAAAGCCCCTTGTTATTCCGGTAAAACTGTACATAATCGCAGTATTCACTGGTGAGGGAAGGCTCCGTCACATCATTCCATCTGGCTCCCTGGACGCGCTTGCACATTTCCCACCTGAATTCTCCCGTCAGACGTATCAGGCTCTGGCTCAAATCCTCCGTGTGGAAAATGGAAAGCATCATGCGGGACGGCGTGGTACGTTTTTTCCCTTCTATCTCCTGCCACATAATACACCTGCTGCCAATATTGGGCATCAGAATGAAATCCGGCAGGATCTCCACCTCTATCTGCTCGTTAATGCCCCTTTCCGGATTATAATACCGGGTTTCCCTGTAAAAAGCTTTAAAATCCTTATTCCTGATTTTTTCAATTTCAGACGACGCCTTATCCGCCGTGACGAGAGCCGCTTCCGGGGACTTAAAAAGATTGTGCGAGGAAAACAGGGGGCAGAAAATGCTGAGCTGTCCGAATGTAAGCCGGTTTATAGTGGGAAACATATTTGTCAGCTCATAAATCACCTTGGAGCCGTTGTTCTGCATCAGCGCTTCTTCCTGACTCTGTGTAACCTTCCCCATCCGTTTCTGCTCCAGGATATAGTCCCGATAGTCCATATCCATTTCGTTCCGGCTGGGCTCCTTTTTTCCCTGATAAATGGCCGTCAGCCATTCATATATGGAATAGACTCCCTTTTCCGGGCAGGTTGGCATATTCTGAGTCAAACCATAGAGGTAAACCGCATTTTCCATCCCCGCAAGTTCTTCATCCACATACCCAAAATCAAAAAACATGCGCATAATGGGCGGAAGGGAACCTGACCTGATGCTGGTCCGAAACGCCGTTTCATAAACCCTGTAAAACAAATCCGCTATCCTGCGCCGAAGCTGCGCCGCAGATGTCGCGTCGTCATTTTTGTTGGAGAGCTTTTTATATTCGGCAACCCTCTCCCTGAAAGAACCAGCCAGTTCCTCATCACAGCCCGCAAATTTCAAAATTTTTTCCAGGGAGCCTGCAAGCTCCGCAGCTATCTTCGTATTATCCAATCCTTCTTCCTCCGTTCTGATTTTCCTCTCACCCAAAGGGTATATCTCTTCATAAACAGAGTTTACCATATTCTCATAAAACTGACAAATGTCTCTGTCTGTCACAGGTTAAAATTTTATAAGAGGATATGTACCCCATATAGCAGGGCACATATCCTCTGAAAACCTTCTCTTTCGCTATAGACATGAAATTGTATGGTCGCCGGTCTCCTTTATCCATTCCCGAAGCATACCGCGCATTTGAGTAAGCAGGGGAACATATGCTGTCTCCACAGCCAGATTGCGCTGCTCATAAGGATCCAGGCACAGATCATAAAGTTCCTCCAGCTGCTCCCGATTGTAAATATATTTATAACGCTGGGTGATCAGCGCCCTGCCCTGATGCTCCTCCAGATGACCATGGGTTTCACAAACAAAAAACGGTCGAAAACTGTTATCCTTCCCCCATGTTGCACCCAAAAGCGATTTTCCGTCCACCTTTTCCGAAAAGGAACATCCTGCTGCATCCAAAATCGTGGGTGCAACGTCCAGATTGCTGACTAACGCATTGCTGACCAGTCCGGCAGGCACTCTGTCGGGATAACGGATTGCCAGCGGTACCCGCAGCATTTCCTCGGGCATGTAGGAACGTTTATCGAAATGACCGCCATGACAGGCAAGGGCATCGCCGTGATCTGTAGTCCAGATCACCAGCGTATTTTTTGAGAAACCATACCGCTCCAGTGCATCCAAAACCATCCCTGCCGCTGCGTCCAACTGAGTAATCTGGGCATAGGCCCGGGCCATCACCTCCTGCCAAACCTTCAGGGGAACCGGATTAGGATAAAGTAATTTTCCGTTTTCCGATATCATCCGATTGCCCTCAGAGCGGTAAATCTCCGGCTTGTTATTATGTGCCACATCCTCTCCAAAACTGGGGTATTCCGGTATATCCTGCGGAAGATACAGATCAGCAAATTCCCGGCACGGAAAATAGGGCTGGTGCGGCCCCCAAAAATCCACCCTCATGGAAAATGGTTTTCCGGATTTTTTTTCTGCCAGTTCCCTTAGTTTTTCGCAGGCAAGATCTGCTAAAAAAAAGGATTCATGGGTTTCCTTAGGCGTCAGCATGATGCCGGAGGCGTGTTCATTACACCAGTCCCGTTCCTGCCGGTATATGCTTCCCTCTTTCATCTTTTCATAGGGAAAATACGAAGTAAAATTATGTTCAATCCGTATTTGAGGTTCCGGCAGTCCTTTGCGCTCCAGATAGGATTTATATTCCGGTTTATTGTATGGATTGTTGTAGCTGGGGTAGCAAAATCCTTCACAATGATGATCATGCGCCGTTCCCCCGCCTGCATGCCATTTTCCATAATAGTAGTTTTCATATCCGTTTTTAAAAAGCGTATCCAAATAGACTTCTCTGTCAAACGGATGATCTTTGTCGTTGATCGTCTCTCCATGGTTATGAGGATATAGTCCGGTCAGCATACTGCGTCGTGCAGGTCCGCAAAGCGGGCATACGGAATAGGCATGCTCGAACCGGATTCCCTCCTCTGCAAAGCTGTCAAACCGGGGACGCTGAATCCGAACTCCCTGCACCCCGTGTCCATAATTAACCTGATGATCGTTTAATAAAAAGAGGATATTGGGTCTATTGTCTTTATCCATCGTACGCTTTAAGCTCCTTTCATAACATTACCTTTTACCAGTAAGCACGCCGAATGGGCAGTGGATCGCATGTCTGCGCCATCCGATCGCTCAATGTTTCCAACAGACGGATCTTTTGTCCGGCCATTTCCTCTGACAGATACAGATTTTTGTGCTCTCCCGGATCCGATTTAAGATCGTAAAGCTCTCCCGTGCAATCCTGCTTTCCTTCCGGATCATGCACTCTTACCAGCTTATAATGTCCATCAAAAACCATGCTGACGAAGGCCAGCGGATTACGGTGATTAATATTGCAGTTGTAATACTCACTGTACACATTCATCCTATGGGTATGCAATGAACTCTTTCCTGTCAGCATCCCCCAAAGGCTTTTCCCCTGCATACCGGCAGGAACCGGAATCTGTGCCGCCTCACAAATTGTTTCCGCCAAATCTGTCAATTCCACCAGCGCGTCGCTCACCCTGTCCCCCTCAATGGTTCCCGGCATGGCAATCAGCAGCGGGACATGTACATTTTGCTCATAAAAGTAGGGACCCTTTAAATACATGCCATGGTCTCCCAGATTTTCTCCGTGATCAGAAGTAAAAATAATCAAAGTATTTTCAAGTTGTCCGTTTTCTTCCAACCAGTCCAAAAGCCTTCCCACCTGTTTATCAATCAAATCGATCATGGCATAATAAGCCGCCCGCACCAACCTATGGTCGCGCTCTGTCATATCATCGTAGACAAAATTCCCCGGCGTGTCATAAGCGCCCCGATGATCAATGCGCTGAAATATCGGTTTTTCCCCTAATTCCCCTTCCACATAGTCCGGCAGGGGCAGTTCGTCCAGCTTATCCAAATATCTCTCCAAATATTCTGCCGGAGGATCAAACGGATGGTGCGGATCAAAATAATTGAGGGAGAAAAACCACGGCAAAGAATAACGCTTTGCACTTTCCATAAACTGCAATGCCTGGTCGGTACACCAGGTCGTCTGATGCAGCCTGTCCGGCATACCGTCCTGTACATAGCGGCAGTCTGCCCGATCCGGGGTCTTATAATCTTTTCCCTGCCCTGCAAGCCACATACTGTATTCATTCATTGGCCAGTTCGTTCCGGCAAACGGGGCAGGATGATGAGACCAGCGGAAAAAATCATAGCCATCATCAATACGCCGTTCCATAATCTTACAGGCAGAGTCATGACACGCAGAAATATGCAGTTTCCCGGAAAGTCCACAGAAGTACCCCTGTTCTTTGAAAATCCTTGGTAATAGAACCGCCCGATCGTCAATATCCTGTCCGTTTTGCCGTACGCCGCAGACACGGGGGTATCGGCCGGTTAAAAAACTCCCTCTGCTGGGAGCGCAGACCGGGCACTGGGAATAAGCCTTTTCGAAACGCACCCCCATCTCAGAAAGCCTGTCCAGATTCGGGGTATGTACATAAGGATTCCCATAGCATCCCAGTGTGTCTGCCCGCTGCTGATCCGTGCAAATCCATAAGACATTTTTTTTCAAATTATTCTCCTTTCAAATTCAGGGAACCCGGAACCATCCATGTCCCAGGCTCCCTGCAGAAAAATGCTCACAATTCAGAAGCTTTATTCCGCCATCATCAGGTCATAATATTTCTGGTACAGTTCTGCCCAACGTTCACTCTGTAAATCCTGGCACTTTTTCACATAAGCATTCCAGCTTTCATCCGTCACACCATTGGTAATAAACTGTGCAATCTGACTGTCCACATATTTAAACAGATCTGTCTTAATTCCCAGCGCCTCCCTGTTTTCAGCTTCTTCATATACTAATTCCGGAAGTCCGGGCGTAGCGTACTCCATATAACTGCTGTTCAGCGCCCCCTGCCGTTCCAGAGCCGTGTTTGCCGTGATTTCCTTCTGAGACCAAAAATCACCAAAACACCAGTACGGAATTCCTGTTCCCCAGGTACAGTACAGAGTGGAATTTTCCATCGTTCTGGGTTCCCCGGAAGGAATGTTTGCCAGTTCTGTCCACTTTCCATTTTCCAGATAATCCCATGAATAGCCCTGGGGTCCGAAACGATTGATCAGCGCATTGTCAGAATTATCCATCCAGTAATCGATGAAAGCAAGGGTTTCCTCCGGATGTTCGTTCGCAGAAGTAATGAAAAACTGGTTTGCACTATACCCCGGAATCATGCCGTTACGCCGCCACACCTGATTTTTATCGGGTCCCTCGGGCAGCGGCATAACGCGGTACTCATTTAAGGTCTCATCGCCATCATTCAAATCCAGATACCAGAATACAATCGATGCGCCGATCCCTTCCGTTTTTGCCTTCGCTTTTAACTGTGTTCCGTTTTGTGTAAAGTTCTCAGGATCCAGAAGCCCTTCCTCATACCATCCATGAAAGTATTCCAATGCCTTACGGGTTTCTTCCATCGTGGGAGCAAATTCCAGCTCAGTTGTTCCCTGTTTGGAATTCATATAGCTTCTGGTATCCCAGGATACGCCAAACAGTCCGAACAAATAAGTATATTTGCTGGGCGCATTCTGCAGCGCTTCAAAGCTTAATCCATATTCATTCCTGCCATCACCGTTTAAATCCTGCGTTGTCACACTGCGCAGATAATCCCCCAGCTCGTCCAGCGTTTTTGGCATTTCCATATTCAGCTTATCCAAAAAGCTCTGGTTGATATACAGGATATTGTCTACCCGAATGTTCTGGTTTTCATCGATGGAAGGCAGGGCATAAATATGCCCGTCGGGATAGGTGGAAAGCGCCCTGAATTCATCATATTCATTCATCCATTTTTTAATATTGACCGTAGATTTCTGGATATATTCATCCAAAGGAACGATCATCCCCTCCTGCGCATACTTGTAAATGACAGACGGATCATAGGCGAAAGACGGGCCAAATGCATCCGGCAAATCTCCGGAAGCTAATGTCAGCTTATACTTTTCTGCATAGGCTTCCATGGAAACTTCTTCCCATTCCACATGTACATTGGTTTTTTCTTCATATTCCTTAATCATGTCGAGCTCTGCCAGCGGCTTTGCCTGTGAAACGGAAACGGGCACCATGATCCGAATGGTAATAGGTTCTTCGGAGATAGGAAATTCCCCTGGGACAAAACCTAAATCACCTCCTCCTGTATCCTCCGCTTCCTGCACATCTTTTTCAGGCTCCTTCTCCTGTTGACCTGTCTCTTCCTGTGACGGCGTATCCTGCGCTGTGGTTTTTGACTCCTGCTTTCCGCAGCCACAGACTGTCACCGCAAGCATCACACCTGCCAGCAAAATACTGATCATTCTTTTTTTCATTCGCTTTTCCTCCTTTTTTTATAAATGAATCCTGGTTACTCTTTTATAGCTCCCAGCATAACGCCCTTCGTAAAATATTTCTGAATAAACGGATAAATGCAGAGCACAGGCACGGAAGCCACCACGATCACCCCATACTTAATCAGTTCCGCATAACGTTCCCTGCGCAAAAGCTCCAGCATCATGGATTCATCAAAAACCTGCATAGTCGTCGAATTTTGAATCAGAATTTCCCGCAGCACCATCTGCAGCGGCCGCAAAGTGTCCTTGGAAATATAAATGAGAGCGTTGAAATACTGATTCCAGTGTGCGACTCCATAATAAACCACCAGCACGCCGATCAATGCCTTAGAAAGGGGCAGTACAATTGTCCAGAAGGTTTGCATCTTCCCACAGCCATCTATCTCCGCTGCATCCATTAAATCCCTGGAAATAGTTCCCTCAAAAAAGGATTTTGCAATAATCATGTTGTAGATATTCAACGCGCCAAGCAGCACCAAGACAAAAGGCGTATCATACAAATTCAGGGATTTTACCAACAGAAAGGTAGGGATCAGTCCTCCGTTAAAAAACATTGTAAACATAAAAATTCCCACCAAAAATTTTCTGCCCGGCAATTGTTTAAATGAAAGTGGATATGCTGTAATCAGAGTCAGACAGACATCCAGTGCAGTCCCTGCCAATGTATAAAACATTGTATTGCGGTATCCGATCCAAATACGTGAATCTTCAAACAGTTTCTGGTAGCCCTCCAGTGTAATTCCGATGGGATACAGCACCACCCGTCCGGCATTGACTGCTTCCGGTGAACTGATAGACGCAATCAAAACAAAATATAATGGATACAGGACAACCAGGGAGAGTAAACCAAGAACCAGATCACTGCATATGTCAAATATCAAATCACTTCTGGAACGCCTGACCTTTACGGCCGTATTATCTCTTTTTTTCATTTGCATTCCCCCTTAAAATAAAGAACTTTTGGTAATTTTCTTTGCCGCCTTATTTACAAGAAGCAAAATAATCAGGTTAATCACGTTGTTAAACAATCCTACCGCCGCTGAATATCCATAATCGATGTCCAAAAGCCCCTTTTTATATACATAGGTAGATAAAATTTCAGAAGCTCCTATATTTAAATCGTTCTGCATCAGATATGCCTTTTCAAAACCGAGACTCATCACCGCACCTGCATTTAATGTCAGGATAATAGCAATAGTCGGTACAATATGTGGTATATCAATATGAATGATGCGCTGCAGTTTACCTGCTCCATCCATTCTGGCCGCCTCGTACAGTTCTGTATTGACACCGGACAGGGTTGCGAGATAAATAATGGAATTCCATCCGGTAGTCTGCCATACGGCAGATAACACAAAAATATGCCGGAAATATTTTTCTTCTCCCATGAAAAGCTGCGGTTCTATGCCAAACCATGCAAAGATCGTATTAAACACTCCCCGTGGTGCCAACATGATCATCATCATTCCCACTAAAACCACAACAGATACAAGATAGGGCGCATAAGTCACATTCTGGACAAATTTCCCGAATCTTTTGTTATGACATGCATTGATGAGAAGTGCAAGCAAAATTGGTAATGGGAATGTAACTACCAGCTGATAAATACTTAAACTCAATGTATTCCACAGAATAGGAATGAAATCCGGCGAACGGAACACTCTCCTGAAGTGTTCTGTCCCTACCCATGGACTACCCCAAATTCCTTTGGATGCATAAAAATCTTTAAACGCAATGGTCACACCATACATAGGCACATAGTTGAAAATGATAATATAAATGAGACCGGGAAGAAGCATCAAATAAAGCGGCCACCATTTTTTCCAAGTATGTATTTTTCGTCTCAATATTTCGTCTCCTTTCCATTTAATAAACGGGATGCTCTGTATTGTTTCCCTATCTTCTCACAATTTAACCATTGGGTAAATATGCTATATTTCAATTCTGTTTTCTATTTCACTTTTGAATATATTTATTATTTCACTCATAGTTAATTTTTCACTTTACACATTTTTCCATAATTTTTATGCTGTTTTTTGTTGATTTTGTCTTTTCAATCTTCTATACTTACGTTAATCGCAGTCATTATTGCTTATAGATATAATCTTGATTGACCGGAGGTATGACCATGCGAATATCCAAAACATTGTGCCGTAATTTTATTAAATATCTGTTATTTTTTTCTGTCCCTACAGTCAGCCTGCTTTTCTTTACCTACACGAAACTGATTCAACAATTTCAGGAAACCACCTGGCAGCTGGAGCTTTCCTATCAGAATAATCAGATGAACGACTTCGAGAGACAAATTGAAAACCTGGAGGATATGGCATCCCAAATCACCTTCTCACAAAGGGATCTGGAAGAAAGTATCACGGCACGAATCGAATTGATCGAGCAGCTCCGCTATTACATGGCGCTTGATGGCTCCTTACAGGAAATTATTTTATATATGCCTGACAGTGAGCTTATCTATACAGCCCGGGGTACTTACAGTCAAAACACGTTTCCCACTTTGTTTGATCCTTCGCTGTCTTCCTATTTACAGGATGAAAACATATTTGCCGCAACAAGCGGCATCCCCCTGATGAGTCAAAAAAAGTTTTACCTTATTGTTCCTTATCCGATTCATTCTATTTATCCATACGGATATCTTATTTTTATGGCAGATGCGGAACATTTTCTCCCGTTTTCCCAACTGCCGTATGCGCTTTACTGGGATGGGCGTTTATTATGTAATCATACCGGGCAGCCAGACAACTTTTTAGAAGAGTTCGCGTCAGGAGATAACCTCTCCGCAAACCGGGAATATTCCTGTCTTGAATCACATGCAAAAAGCAGCCTTTATCGGCTGCTTACCATCCGGAATAACCGGGATACTTTTTTGGATTTCTATGAGACAAGACAGATTTTCCTCACGGGAAGCTTTTTTTTCTGTGCATTTATCATGCTTTTGCTCAGTTATCTAAGTTATCGGGATTATCTTCCCTACCGTGATCTGCAGCAGGCGCTGCTGCGCACCGGGATGATCACAAAAAATGCTGCCCGTTCGCGCCCGGAAATCTATCAGGCAATCCAGACTCTTGATCTTTTGTCCCGCCAAAACCGCCTGTTGGATCACAAAATCCTGCGGGAACAGTATATCTCAAGAAGCCTTCTGCTAAACCGCCTGTTCAATAACCAATATGACAACATCGACCGTGTATGTAAAAGCCTGGAAAGCTATGATGTGTGTCTGCATTCCTCCTGGTATGCGGTATGTATCTTCAAGCTGGATCAATCCCTGCCTGAGAATTTTTATCTGGACCACCCGGCTTATTACATTGCCTGGCCGGACTGGCAGCTCTTTTCCACTTTGGAATCAGACCTGCGTATCGCAGCTGTCATCGGTTCCGATAACAGCTCCAACCGCCTGCTGGAACCGCTGCTTACAGCCATGCTGGAACAGATCAATGCCCAGGGCTGTCATGCAGAGGTTTATGTAGGCGCCTGCTATTCAAACCCGGATCAACTCCATAACTCTTACGTGGAGGCATTGTTCAAATATAATTATGACCTGCCTCCCACCGACAAAATTCATTTTTACCGAATGGAATCCACGGCGGGCGCCGCCATTTTATATCCACAGGCGGAACTTAACAGCCTGCGGCAGAATCTTACCGCCGGGAATGTCAGCGCTTCAATTGCAATACTGGAAAGCATCCGCTGCCAGATGATGCAGGACTCATTTACTTATGCAATGACCAAAACCATTTGTTACGAAACTTTCCATCTGGTCTATGACTACTTTTGCCACCATCCGGAGTTGCCGGCGGAAAGTATCAGCCTTTATCTGTCCCGTCTTTCCAAAATCAAGACCAGACAGCAGGCAGATGCCCTTCTACGGCTTCTGACAGAGCCTCTGTTCAAAGAAGGCGATCTCTCAAAAAGCGGACTGGATGCTTCTACAAATGTCAAAATGGAGAAAGTACAGGCCTATATCCGGAGTAATTACTGCGACCCGGACTTCTTTCTGGGCGCAGCTGCAGATCATTTTGGTCTCTCGCCCAACAATCTGAGCCAACAGTTTAAACGTTATGCAGGAATAAGCCCTGCAAAATACCTCACTGTCCTGCGAATTGACAGGGCGAAGGAGCTTCTCACCAAAACACAGCTCCCCATTAAACAGGTAGCCTTACAGGTGGGATACTTAGATCCTTCGATATTTGTGCGCAATTTCAAGTCTGCTACTTCCATGACCCCCGGTCAGTACCGCAGTAATATGGGACTATCAATCCCCATAGAGGAACCATAATTTCATCAAAATTACGGTTCCTCTATAATCCACGAGTATACGAAACCGCCTGTTTTCAGATTCCTTCCTGAAACAAAGGAATGCTCGATGGTATAAAAAATCCAAATCAACTCATTTCCCCATGATACAGATACATGACAAACTCCGTCCTTTCGTCATTCGTCCTCCCTGTCGTGATATATCCCTTCTCATCCTCCAGTATTTTCCTCACAATATACAGCCCCAGCCCGGAACCATTTGTTTCTCCGGTTCCTTTTCCCCTGTAAAAACGCCTGAAAAGATTGTGATACTCTTCCTGATCAATCTTCATTCCGCTGTTCCTGACCGCAACCCCTGTATAATTTGTCAGTCTCGTCACTTCAATCTCGATCACGCTGCCCTTATCCCCGTACTTCACCGCATTGTCAAGCACATTGAAAACCGCCTCCGCCGTCCACTTATCATCAGCCAGAACTTCCGCCTGCACATCACCCTTTAAACGGATCTCCATCCCCCGAAGCTGGGCCTTTTCCATAATCTGCCCTACCGCTTGAAGAATCACAGGCTGAAGCTTTTGTTTTTTTGGTCTCAGGCGGATAAGCCCTGTTTCCAGACGGGATATCATAGAAAAGCTCTCCCCAAGCCAGGACAGCTTATCGGCCTGTTCCCTCAGACAGTTTAAGAACCGTTCCCGCTCTTTTGCCGTCAGATCATCCCTGCCCAGAAATTCCGTATACATCCCGATATTCGTGACAGGCGTATTGAGCTGATGTACCAGGTCGCCGATATTCTCATCCAGCTGGCGGCGCATCTGCTGTTCCCGTTCCTCACAGGAATGCATAATATCGTACAGACGCATGAGCTGGCTCTGCAATCTTGACAAAATGGTGTCCTCCGCAGCCGGAAACACTGCTTCGGGGCGTCCTTCCGTCAGACATTCGATCATTCCTCCCAGTTCACAGAGCACATTGCTCACTCGCTTCACAATCGCAAAATACAATCCGGCAAAAATCGCCATACACACCGCGCCGTACACGATAAAGAGCGTCATTCCCCTGCCGGAATTGTGCGATAATATTTCCATACACAGGAAAAGCAGTACGAGCATCAGGCCCATACCGCCCTTCCACATCATATCCGTATCCTGTCTCAGCCGATGCAGAAATCCCTGTTTCATGATCATCCGTCCTCCCATTTATAGCCCAGACCAAATACGGTCTTGATATGGGCAGGCTGCTCCGGATTTTCTTCCACTTTCATACGCAGCCTGCGGATGGTGACATTGAGCGTCCTCTCTTCCACAAACCTCTCATCCGCATCCCATATCTTCTCAAGCAGCGTCTCTCTGGTCAGCACGATTCCTCTGTTGCATAAAAAAAGTTCCAGCAGCCTGTCCTCCAGCGCAGTCAGTTCCACCTGCTCTCCATGTCTCATAAGCGTCTTATTCTCAAAGTCGTACACGAAACCGCCGCATGCACAGATTTGTCTCGATACTCCCCCGCTGCGTTTTAGGACTGCCGCAATCTTCATAAGCAGCACCCGCATGGAAAAGGGCTTTGTAATGTAATCATCACACCCTGCACAAAATCCTCTGACCATAAATTCCGTCGTTGAGCGCCCTGTCATCTTCTATCACCAAAATGTGTTTCTCCACTTTGAATCACGCCTCTCCATCACAGTTTTTCAACACGGAGAATGCCCTGCACCATGGGTATTCTCCGGCGTAAGAGAAGTCTGCCTGGCAGACTTCTCTTATGTTGCTTCCCGCAGTCTCTCCACAACAGACTTTTTATTCATCACCCTAGTGAGCAGTTCTGCCATCGCCATACACAATCCCACAGACAGAAACAGAAAAATGCCAAGTGCCTGTCCAAACGCTCCAATGGAAAAGTTAAATATTGGATCCGTCCCAATCATATAGGATAAAACCGCTCCCACGGCTGCAGCTGTCATAAGTGATACGGCAGTCAATCCCGCATATTTTGCGAAGATATCCCTTTTCATCTGCCGTCCGGTCATACCGATGGACTGCATGGCCGCATATTCTGCCTTTCTTGCCATCACATCCGTAGTCACGGTATTTACCATATTGGCAACGCCGATCAGCCCTACAATAACAGCCAGAAGAATGCCGAAGGCTGTCATGGTTCTCTTTTCTTCCATAAAATGCAGCCTGTCCAGATAGACAGACTCGATCGCTAACTGCATGTTGCCGTCTTCTCTTACGATATCTGCTATCAACTCATATTGCTCCTTCTCTGAGAGAACAGTTCCATCCTCTCTCTGGCCCGATACATTAAAGCAGATATCCCCTGTCAGATTTCCGTAATCAGAATAGATTTCCTCAAAAGTCCTGTCCGTGATCCAGAGCCGGGCTTCCCCCGCAGTATCCGTTCCAAAAATGTTGTTGCATGTCACAAGCGCCATCACCGTGAACCTGCGTTCCTCGTATCGGTCCGCCGCATCATCATAGAATGTCACCGTCACCTCATCCCCTGCATGGATCTGATACGCCATCCCTTCACTCTGCGTCAAATCATTCGTATAGTGAGAACGATTATAAATCAGATAATTTCCCTGCGCAAACTGCTCTGCGTCCAGAGAGCCCTCAAGCACAGTAAAATACCGTCTCTCATGATCAAGGTACTGCGGATTCATTCCGAGTATACTGATTGGGCAATTCCCTCTCTCAGTCGTTCCCGGATTGGAAAACCACATCGCATCTTCCCCTGCCAGCTTCTCCCGGTATGCCATCAGCTCCCGGGCCAGCTCACCGTCAACGCTGATTTCTCCTTCGGAGGGACGGTACCAATACCCTCCCTGGACAATCATGTAATCCGGCTTCGTCCTTGCCCAGTAAAAAGTTCTGAAGTCTTCCGTAAACTCCAGATCATGAAGCTGCTGTACCAGCTCACTGCTGATCGGCCGGTAAGGTTCGTCCGCTCCATATGAGACGCTTTTCTGGCTGATTCTGAAATCCGTCCCGTTATGCTTCAGAGTCTGTACCTCCACCGAATAGCCCATCGATATGGTATACACCACCAGGAATACAATTCCGCTGAGTGCAAAGGAAATCACCCCATCTGCAAAAGCGCCCAGAACCGCCCCGGAAGCCGCCAGACCGATACCATAGCCAACGATATCCCCTGCCGCAATGCCAATTACGGCGATCCGGTTCATCTGCCATAACAGCATCCGCCGAAGCTGTCTGCAGGACATCCCAATGGTCTTCAGTTCCCCGTAAAACCGAATGTCATTTACAATGGAAATGTCAAACACATTATAGATGAAAAAGTAACCGCAGAGCATGATACACAAAATAATCAGCACAATCGGAATCAATATAAAAACCGTCATATCGCTTGCCTTATATCCGATTCCGTTACCTTGGGCCTGTTCATTTACTTCCCTGAGCCTGCCCTCCTTATCTCTTCCCAGCTTAAGAGGATTTAAATTATTCAGTTTCACATAAATATTGTCATATCCTTTGAACAGCCCCGGATTATGGACGTCAATGAACGCTTCTCCCGTGTAGATTTCCTCATAAATATCGGAAATATTGCGCAGGGGATTTCTGTAATAGCCGCATACCGTCATGGGAATGACCTTTTCCGCCTGTTCCCCTTCCGCTTCGCCCTCCGCAAGTACCACAAGGTCATATACGGCTCCGATCTCTTCCCCCAGCCCCAAGCGCTTCGACATGGTGTCCGATATCAGGATCTCATCTGCCGTCTCGGGATACTTCCCCCTGACCAGCTCCACCATATTCTTGTCATAATGTACCTCGTCAGCTGCAAACAGCCGCACATCCAAACCGGAGAAATCCGCATTATGAAGATAACTTGTACTGCACCTTTTGGCGAAGGCCGCCCACTCCACCTGCGGAAGTAACCTGACCCTCTCAAGAACCTGTTCATCACCATAAATCATGGCGCTGTCCGCTCCCGGTCCGGGGGATGCACCCATGGCGCGCGCCTCGGCATTCACAAAGCCGATCCCCACCATAAAGGTAACGACAATCAATATGGCAGTCAATGCCACAGCAAAAACCGCAATCCTGTTCCTGACCGGATGCGCCCTGTAATCTTCCGCTGCCAGTTCCTTTTCCAGTACCGCATTGGAATTTCTGAACATGATACTCATGGCTGCACCTCCCCTGCGAAATCGCTCTTAAGGGTATGTGTCTCCTGATTTCCTCCCACAATTTTCCCGTCTTCCAAGTGTATCACGCGGTCCGCGAGCTGTGCAATCGCTTCGTTGTGGGTAATCATGATGATGGTCTGATGAAATTCTCGGGAAGTCATCTTAAGCAGTCCCATGACTTCCGCACTGGTTTTGGAATCCAGATTGCCGGTGGGTTCATCCGCAAGGAGCACCGCAGGTTTGGCAGCGATTGCCCTTGCAATGGCCACCCTCTGCTGCTGCCCGCCGGAGAGCTGGTTGGGGTATCGGTCCATTTTGCCCTCAATCCCCAGTTCCCTGCATATGCGCTCGATATATTTCTTATCCGGCTGCCTGCCATCGAGTCTGATGGGAAGCACAATGTTCCTGTATACATTCTGTACCGAGATCAGATTATAATTCTGGAACACGAATCCAATATTCCTGCGCCGGAACACCGTCAGCTCTTCCTCCGACATCTTCATGATTGAGTGTCCGTCTATTATGACCTCACCCGCATCCGCATAGTCCAGTCCCCCAATAAGGTTGAGCAGCGTTGTCTTGCCGCTGCCGGATGTGCCCACAACAGCCGCAAAACTCCCCTTCTCTACGGAAAAGCTGATATTGTCCACCGCCTTTACCGTATTGTCCCCGCTTTGATAATACTTTTTCAAGTTTACCGCCCGCAAAATTTCCATAATATCTCTTGCTCCTTACCCTGTGATTGATACAGCAATAAACAGACAGGCCGCTTTCCTGTTTTTTCGTGGAAATATATTGCCTGTATTCTGACCGCTGAATACATCATAGAGGAAGGATGTTACATTCGGGTTACAAAAACTCCATAATTTGATAACCGCATCTTTTTCCTCCGTTCCTGTTTTCAACTTTAACTTTCGTTCCAACCTTAAATACGCATAAGTATATCCATCAACTGAACAACCATATCACATGCATTCATGAACGCAATATCCTGCGAATATTCAAAATCCTTGTTCCCACGAGAGAAACCTGCTGCAACCACCATTGCAGTAGTAACTGTACCATTATTCTCTTTAGCCATTCTAATAATTGCTTCAGTTGCTCCCATTAAAAACCTCTCCTTCATATTGACTTTTGTGCTTATTATCATAGGCACATATGGCATAAAAGTCAATTTATATATCTGCTTAGTCAAATTGGGCAGACAATGTCTGCCCAACTCGCATTATAAATTCCTTTTTGCTATTTTTGTCTTATCAAGGCTCTAACCAAAATTCAAAATGTAGAAAAGTACAAAGGCCAGGCCTTAACCTTTTTTCAAATAATCCGGCGTTACATCCCTGCCCAGTCTCTCCAGCATCTGCCTATCACTGCGGATTGTTGCGCAGGCGGCCGTGGTCAGCATATTACCGGTGATGGACGCAGATGCTCCTGACCTGAATGCCCGCTCGCCGTCATTTGTAAGCAATGCCCGTCCTGCCGCCAGGCGGATATTTGCTTCCGGATTGATATAGCGGAAGAATCCGATGGTTCTTAATATATCGTCTTCCGTGAGCGGCTGCTGATGCTCTAAAGGTGTACCGGGGATTGGCATAAGCGCATTGAGCGGAATGGAATCAATGCCAAGTTCAGCCAGGCTCACTGCCATATCCAGCCTGTCCTCCCACGTTTCGCCCATACCGATAATACCGCCGGAGCAGGCACACATTCCTTCTGCTTTTACCAGCTTTAAGGTTTCCACCTTTTGTTCATATGTATGGGTCGTACAGATATAAGGAAAAAACCGCCTGGATGTCTCAATGTTATGATGATAGCTGGTCACGCCTGCCTGATGAAGCTGATGCAGCTGCTCTGCTGTGAGAAAGCCCATAGACGCGCACAAACCGATTTTGCATGTTTTATGCATTGTTTCAAAGGCGTGGAGCGCTTTCTGAAATTCCTCCCCGGTCAGCGCCCGTCCGGAAGTTACGATCGAAAAACGGTCCACTCCTTCGCTCTCATTCATTTTACAGGCATTTAAAATATTTTCTTCCGGAAGGAAATCATACACTTCACAGTCCGTGTGATGATGCGCGGATTGTGCGCAGTATTTACAGTCTTCCGGACAGCGGCCGCTGCGCCCGTTAATAATGGAACAGAGATCCACTTTTTCACCAACCAGACAGGAACGGATACGGTCTGCCCCCTCGCAGAGCTCCTGCAAATCACAGTTTAAAAATATATCCGGATTATCCTGCCTGTTGATACGCCGGCCCCCGATAATTTCTTCCGCTAATGTAATCATGTTCATATCAGATTACTCCTCCATTTTCGTATATTGTTTACTTGCGGGTTTACAGACAATCAGAAAGAGCACAGCTCTATAAATTTATAAACTGCTCTTTAGCTTAAACTTTCCTACCAGATTCTTCATAAGCTGTGACTGGCCGGACAGTTCTTCGCTTGCCGCCGCGCTCTCCTGTGCAGTTGCCGAATTTGTCTGTACCACATTGGAAATCTGGTTAATTCCCTCAATGACCTGAGAGATGGAATAAGCCTGGTCGCTGCTGGCCTCCGAGATCAGTCCGATAATGCCTGTCATTTCGTTTACGTCATTTACTGCCTGAAGCAGAGCCTGGGCTGTCTCGTCAGCAATCTGGGTTCCGTTTTTCACTGCCTTTAATGAATTTGCAATCAAAGCGGCGGTATTCTTGGAGGCCTCTGCGCTTTTGCTTGCCAGACTGCGGACTTCATCGGCTACTACGGCAAACCCTTTTCCGGCAGCGCCTGCACGGGCAGCTTCCACAGCAGCGTTAAGAGCGAGAATATTGGTCTGGAAAGCAATATCTTCAATTGTCTTTATGATCTTGCTGATTTCACCGGAGCAGTTACTGATGTCCCCCATTGCCTGCATCATCTGCTGCATTTTTTCGTTGCTTACATTCATTTTCGTGCTGACAGAGCCGGCCATTGCATTGGCCTGCCGTGCGCTGTCTGCATTCTGGTTCACTTTGCCCGAGATTTCATTAATGGTGGCGGCCAGTTCCTCCACGGATCCGGCCTGCTCGGTTGAGCCCTGGGCAAGAGCCTGGGCGCCGTTCGATACCTGCTGCGCTTCATTGGCAACCTGGGAAGAGCTTTGGCTGATCTGCACCATCGTTTCATTGAGCTTTTCCGCAATCCCCCGGAAAGAAACCAGCAGCGGCCGGAAACCGCCTGTATATTCTTCTTCACATACGGAATCCACCGTAAAATCTCCTTCGGCCATTTTTGCAAGAAATTCCTTCTCATCATCCATAATAACCTGAAGCTTATGGATCAATCTGCGCACCTGCGTTGCGAGAACACCCAGTTCATCCTTAGAGGTATAAGAAATCTTTACATCCAGATCGCCCTCCGCCATTTTGATCGCGGCATTCTCGATTTCGGAAATCGGTTTCTTGATCAGGCGTATAATTACGACTGAGAAAAAGACGCCCACAAGAATTACGGCAATGATAACTGCTCCCATAAGGCAGGTCGCTGTTCTGTAAAGGTTAAAGCTTTCCTCCGTCGCTTCATCGCTGCCTTCCGTATTGTAGACAATGATATCGTTAAAGGCGCTGTTTAAGGAATTGTAAAGCTCTACACACTCACCTTCCAGAATGGCGCGGGCCTGTTCCGTGTCACCCTGTCCGGTTAATGCCATCATTTCTTCATCGGCTGTCTTATACTGTGTCCAGAGATTCAATGCATTTTCATAGAAATCTCTTTCTTCTTCATCAATCATTTCCCCATAGGTGGCTAAAAGTGTATCCATATCCCCTATTTCATTATGTAAATACTGAAGGCTGGATTCTTCCACATCGTCGGAGACTGCGGTAAGATACCCCAATTCATTGAGGCGGATATTGGAAATGGTAGTGCTCAGTTCCCTTGCTATATCAATACTGGGAAGCCAGCTTGTTGAAATATCGCTTGTCATTTCATTCATCTTACCCATAAGATAGAATGACATACCGCCGATAATAAACATGCCAAGCAGCGCTACTCCTATGAGGATATAAAGTTTTACCCTGATTTTTAAATTTCGCAGACATTTAATCATGTCCCTCTACTCCTTTCGTGTTCCGTTATGCATAGCAGCCGGTTGTGAAAATGATTACTACTTTCCAGACAGCTTTTAGATGTATATCGGCACATTTTTCCTGTTTGATAAGAGAAATCGGAAAAGCGGACTCACCTGCACAGGCGGCGGCAGAAAGCGTCAGCACCGTCAGCAACATTTCCGAATAACAAAACGGTACAAAAACGCGGAGACAGCCGCAGCCGCAAACTCTGAAATCCAGAAAGAGTGCCAGACTCCAACGGCTCCGAAAAAGCTGCTCAGAATCCATGCCGCCGGCAGTATCACCGCCACATATCTCATCAGCGAGATTACAAAGGACATCATTCCAAAGCCAAGCCCTTCCAGCGTTCCGCATACTACCACCGATACCGCGGAAACCATAAATCCGATACAGATAATCTGCAATGCATCGGCTCCCGCGCAGATTGTATCAGGGTTGGCCGAAAACATCCCGATCAGCTCCTGTGAAAACATCAGACACAGAACTGTTCCCACAGACATCACCAACAGCCCGGCGCCAAGGGCGGTTTTGAAAATTCCCCGAACCCGCTCCAGCATTCCGGCCCCGTAATTATACGCAACCAGCGGCCGGATTCCCTGAACGATTCCGTTCGCCGTGAGATAGATAAAAGTCTGAAGCTTATAATATACGCCCAAAATTAGTATGTCCGTCTGGGAAAAGGACACAAGGATGGAATTAAGGGCCGTAATCAAAAACGAGGATAACGCCTGATTCAAAACTGCCGGTATGCCAATCCCATAAAGCCGTCCGGCAAATCTGCGGTGACGCCATCCTTCTTTCAGTGAAAGTTGCAGTCCGGAAATTCCCCGGCTCCAGGCAGCAAGATAACAGACAAGCGACACTGCCTGCCCAATGACCGTGGCGATGGCGGCTCCCCTGATTCCCATTGACGGGCAGGGGCCAAAACCAAAGATCATAACGGGATCAAGAATAATATTGGTGACGCATCCTGCAATCATACTGCACATGGTAATACGCACTCTTCCCACGGCCTGAAAAAGCTTTTCATAGATCAGGCTGATCTGACTGATAAAAAGAAAGCCAAATACAAAACGGCCATATTGAATTCCGTAGTTTAAAACCTCCTGATTCTGTGTAAAGCTCCCGAGAAAGGAGCCTGACGCAATAAGAAGAAGCCCTGTCAGAATAACGGAATGCAGAATGGCCAAAAGAAAACTGAGCGATGCTGCGCCATCAGCACTTTTCTGATTTCCTTCTCCCAGAAAAAAGGCCGTGACCGCATTTGCCCCCACACCAAAACCAATACTGACAGCGGCGGCTACATTTTGCAGCGGAAAAATCAGCGAGATGGCTGTCATGGCATCCTCGCTGAATCTTGCTATAAAGAAGCTGTCTACAATATTATACAATGCATTGATCAACATTGACAATACCATAGGTATTGCCATTGACATGACCAACGGCAGAATTTTTTTGGTTTTCATGTAGGTTTGGTTCATAGTCTGATACCCCGCTTTCAAATAACATAAAAAGCCACAGCGCCTGCAGGATAAAATTATCCTGCAGACTCTGTGGCGAAAAAAGATTTCTCTGAAAAATCCACTCTCAGTACTGACTGAGTTTTAGTTATGAACACATCTCTTCGGCGACTGTATAATAACACAGCCTGAAATATGATGTCAAGCATAAAACCTGCGTCTGAATCATGTTCTCCCCGCCTTACGGCAACTGTTTTTCAGTCACTGCAGGGCGCTATCACCGGCCTGACGCCTTCGGCCTTTTCAATCTCCTCCAGAAGCTGCTCTGCCAGCTCCTCCCGCACCTTTTCATATTCGGGATTCCGGACCTGATTCTCCAGTTCGAAAGGATCTTTCCTCAGATCATAGAGAAAATCCTCCTCATAATAATCGCTGCTTCCCTCCTGCCAGCCATCCGACCCCGGCGCGTATATACTGTACAGATAGTCCTTTGTACGGATGCAGCGTCCTGTACGGCTCTCGCTGATCTGGGCAAAAATCCGGTTCTTCCGTCCGTCAAGCTTTCCGGCGGCCACCTTTCCCAAATCCTCTCCTATCATGGCATCGCCCACGTCCACTCCTGCCATGGAAAGGAAAGTTTTTGGCAGGCCTGCGGTGCTCACCAGCTCTTTGATTCTCTTTCCGCCTCTGAAACCGGGCCCCGCAATGACAAGAGGAACCTGCAGGCAGGAATCATGGCAGGAACGCTTATAGTCATCGCTGCCTGACATATGGGAATCCTTATTCCGTGTTTTAAAATGGGAGCCATGGTCTGAGCTGTATATGATAACAGTATTGTCATAAAGTCCTTTTTCCTTCAGCTTCCTGATCAGACGCCCCAGATTATCATCCAGGCTTCTGCAGCATCCCAGATAGTCCGGGTACATTTCATCCGCGTCTCCCTTAAGAGCTTTCAAATCCTCCGGGAGCTCATAGTCAGCAAACCTTTCTTTGGAGCCTTCGGGCCCCTCGTAACGTCCCCTGTCATTCTGGTGATGGGGTTCTATGTGGGATACGGTTAAAAAGAATGGCTTCTTTCCATCACAGGAATCCAGGTATTCCAGCGCATAATCTGTGATACGGTCTACCCGGTAGCCTTTAAATTCACACTTGTTCATATTTTCATCAAAGACAAATCCGTCATAGCCATGGGAGGTAGCTTCAAGAACGTCTGCCACTCTCCAGAATCCCCGATAACCGCCTCTCCGCTCCGGAGGGACAGCGCTTTTTTCATAATCGATGTCCGCAGGCGCCGAGTAGCTGTCCCTGTGGCTGGCTAAATGCCATTTCCCCACATAAGCATTCTCATAACCTGCCTCCTCCATATAGTCAGCCACGGTTTTACAGTCGGGAGGCAATGGCTGCCCGTTTCTGAAGCAGTTGATTTCCGTAGGGTAACGTCCTGTCTGGAACATTGCCCGGCAGGGACCGCAGACCGGCTGTGCCGTAAAAGCGTTTTCAAACAAAACGCCATCCTGTGCAAGCTGATCCAGATTCGGGCTGATCTCCAGCTTTTGTCCGTAACAGCCTAAGGCGTCCGCCCTCTGCTGATCCGTAAAATAAAACAAAATATTGGGTCTTTCCATAATCATCTTTCTCCTATATCACTATCCTGCTATTTCAATCCCGAAGTCACAATCCCCTGAATAAAGTATTTCTGTGCGCACAGGAACAATACAAACATGGGAAGCGCCACCAGTACGGAGCCGGCCATCATCTGGTTCCACATGATACCGGTATCTGTCTTAAACATGGTAAGGGCAAGCTGAACCGTTCTCATGTTCTCTGAATTGGTCATAATTAACGGCCACATATAATCGTTCCATACCGCAACTGCCTTCAAAAGTCCCAGCGTGGCGAGAATCGCCTTGGAGTTGGGAAGGTAGATTGTAAAATAGGTTCTCCACTTGTTCGCACCGTCGATTTCCGCCGCCTCGTCCAGGGAGCGGGGGAAATTTTCATAAAACTGTTTGCACAGGAACACACCGTAGGAGCCGGAAACCAGGGGAATCACCAGCCCGGCATAGGTATTAATCAGCCCAGTCCCTCCTGAGCCAAAGAGGTTGTTTCCGCCTGCCAGGGGAAACCCGGCCATAATCAGGAAGGTGGGAAGCATGGTCACCTGAGGCGGCATCATGAGCCCGATCATCAGAAACAAAAACATGACCCTGGCTCCCCGGAACTTTAGCCTTGCAAAGGCATACCCGGCAATAGAATTAAACAACAGGGACAGTATCACTGCTGTCAGGGTAATGACCAGAGAGTTCTTAAAATAAACCGTCCAGCTTCCTGTTGACATGGCATCCCGGTAGTTATCCAGCGAAAATCTTTCCGGAAACAGATGAAAAACCGGAGACTGAATTTCCGCCATGGTCTTGAAGGACGTCATAAACATCATGATAATCGGCACCAGCATCACAAGGGAAGCGATACTCATTGCAATAATCCATATCATATGATTTCTCTTCTCTTTTTTCATCTCAATCCTCCTTATGATACATCTACATCCTGTCCGCCGCTTCCATACTTAAAGATTAAGACTGTAACCAGAACAGAAAAGGCCAGAAGCATGACAGCCATTGCGCTGGCATAGCCCATCTTGAACTCCAGAAAACCTCTGCGGTAAATCTGATGCACAATGGTAGTTGTCCTCTTCAGCGGGCCGCCGTTGGTCATAATGTTCACCTGCTCAAATACGGAAAAACTGTTCACAACTCCTGTCACCAACAGGAAAAAGGTGGTAGGCCGCAGCATGGGCCAGGTAATATACCAGAACTTCTGTATTGCAGTACCGCCATCGAGAGCTGCCGCCTCATACAGGGAATCCGGGATAGAGGTTAAACCGGAAAGGAAAATAACCATGGAATATCCGCAGCTTTTCCAGATGCTCATCAGAATAACACAGGGCATCGCCAGATCCGGATCCTGGAGCCAGAGCTTTGTGGAAGCCCCGAAGCTCTTCAAAATCATATTCAGCACTCCGAAGGTAGGGTCAAAAACCCACAGCCATACCATGGAAATACACACCATGGACATCACGTTTGGTATGTAAAAGGCCGTACGGAATATGGGCAGAAGCTTTGATTTCCTGTATAGCAAAACTGCCACAAACAATCCTAACGCAAGCTGGGGAAAAAGGGTAAATACGCTGTAAAACAGGGTGTTTTTAATGGAGATCAAAAAGTCCCCGTCCTCGAAAAGATTACTATAATTTTTCAGTCCCACCAGCTGTGGGGTGGAATACATGTTAAAATTGGTGATACTGTAATAGATTACTACCGCAATGGGAATCAAAATGAATATGGTAAAGATACAGTATGCCGGAAAAATCATGATATAAGCGCAGTTATCATATCTGCCCTTTCTTTTCTTCATGCCCGTACTTTTATCCACTGTCGTTCCTCCTTCCTCTTTTTAAAATTCCGGCATCTGCCAAACCTGTATTGGAACAGATGCCGGAATAACTGTTATTACTGGTTATCAATTTCCTTCTGAATTTCCTCTGCGGCTTTGTCCAAAGCCGTTTTGGGATCTTCCACGCCATAAGCGATACGCTCCATGGCCTCATTCACCGCATTGAAAACCGCATTGGAATAGGCAACCTTGGGCGAGCCCACTCCGCAGGCAACGGATTCATAGATAACCGCATTGTTCGCCGGATCCTCTGCAATATACTTTTCTTTCAAAGATTCTCTTACCGGAGGAACACCCATCATCTCATAACGTGTCCATGCAACATCCGCAGAAGATGCATACTCCATAAATCTCCACGCCTCTTCTTTGTGAGGAGTCTCACTGCTCATAAACATAAAGCCCATGCCGCAGAAGGTAGCCTGCCGCTCTTTCTTTAAAGGAGCAGCCATCGCAATTTTACCTGCAAGCGCGCCTTCATTCCACAGCGCATAATCCGTTGTGTTTGCATAAGTCATGGCTGCAAGTCCGCTTCCAAAAGGATTGCTGTCCGAGTTGGTGGTGTCCTAGGGGATGACTCCCTCGTCCTCAAGCTTTCTCAGAAATTCAGCAGCCTCAACGGTTTTATCCGAATTACAGAGAACCGTATTGTCATCCTCATCCACAAAATTCTTTTCTCCGTTTGCCAGTGCGAAAATCGCCAGATAATGCTGAGAATTGGAGGAGGGAATTCCGAGCCCGGTCTGAACCACATTGTCGCCTTCCTTTTTCACCAGCTTTTTGTGGCACTCTTCAAGCTCATCCCAGGTAGTCGGCGGATTCTCGGGGTCAAGCCCTGCCTCCTCAAACAGTTCCTTGTTGTAAATCAGCAAACGGACGTCAGGCTGTATTGCAATACCGTAAAGCGTCCCGTTAATAGTCCCCAGATTCAGGGCGCTTTCCATGTAATCATCCTTGCCGTCCCAGTCATCCATAAATTCATCCAGAGGAGCATACTGCCCTAATGGCACTCTTACGCCCATGGAGGCCAACGTGAAATCAATCACATCCGGCGCTGTTCCTGATGCAAATCCGGTATTTAACTTGGTTTCAAAGTCATCCCCATAACTGCATTCCTGATACTCAATCTCAATATCCGGATTGGCCGCCTCAAAATCCGCAATTACCTTATCCCAAAATTCCTTTTTGGCAACATCCGTACCTGCCCTTAAAAATGTAAGTTTTACCTTTTCTCCGGATGAGGTCTCTCCGCCGCCGGATTCCTGCTCTCCTTCCGAAGCCCCTTCCGCTTCTGACGCTTCCTCTTTGGAAACCAGTTCCTCTGCCCCTTTGTTTCCACAGCCTGCCAACCCCAGTATCATTGCTGCCCCCAGCAAGATACACATAACTTTTTTTAACTTCATCTTTTACCTCCTTTAAACTGATGCCTGATTTTGCCACTCATGACACAAACCCTGTAACGATGTGCCTATTGTACAAAAAAAAGAGTACAAATTCCATGTCTGCTGTTCACACTTCTTTGTACTCAATTTCCATATTTTCCTTCTGCCCTTATACACATTTTACAAATAGTTGATCATTTTTGTATTTTGTTTCTCTTTTTTGTATTTTTATCTCGTTTTCCGGTATTCCAGAGGGGAACATCCATAGTGCTCCTTGAACGCCCTGCTGAAATGCGCGGAATCAAAAAATCCGGCCTGTTCCGCAATTTCCCCTATTGCAAGCCTGCTGTCCCTGAGCAGACTGCAGGACTTTTCCAGGCGCACCTCCTGCAGATAATTGCTGAACTTTTTGCCTGTCTCCTTTTTAAAAAGCGTGGAGAGATAAGGCCTGCTCAGGAACACCTCATCTGCCACCTGCTCCAGGGATATCCTCTCTCCAAAATGTTCATCCACATATTTCATTACTTCTTTTACCGTTGCCGAATACTGGTCATTCCCCTGCTTTTTCTGTAAGAGGGCGCACATATCCTCCACTTCACTCTTTACCCTGCAGGCGAGCTGCTCCAAATTGAAGGCTTCCCCGGCCATGAAAAGACCGGCGCTTCCAACCTTCTCCTCCTCCTCATTCAGTTCATATTTCCACAGGCTGTGCCGATAGGCTGACAAAATCTCATCACACAATGCTTTCACATAGGCCGGATGGAGATAGGCGGCTTTTTTCACATTATCCAGAAAAACATCCACCCTTTCCGCCGCGGCGGCATAATCACCCTGGCTCAGACATCCCGTGACTTCCTTAATATCCTGATTAAAATAAAGCTCTCCCGGCTCCTGCCTTACAGAGACACGCATATCGTCATACTGCTGAACGCCGGGCAGGGCAAAAAAGACCCTGTTTTCCCTCGCCGCCAATGCCTGTCTGCACATCTCCTTTATGTTCCCGTCTCCCACTATCCTGCTGACTCCTATGTACAATTTTATTCCTGTGTGAACCTGCAGAATCTCCCCAAGTCTCCCCATCAGCTTCAGACGCACTTTTTCCCTGTCATGGAGATATCCAAGAATAATTCTCTTTCCATCCGGCCAGAAAAAGACTCCCTGTATCTGTTCCTCCTCCAAAAACAGAACAAGCAGCTCCTCCACAGCCTCGCGGTCAGCCTGTTTCTCCAGATAAATATCTGCCATCACCAACCGTGAAATCTCCTGCATTGTCACATTTTCTCCAAAAACCGCCGCCAGCTCATCCATGTTGACAGACTCCCGATTCACCAGCTCAGCAAAGACAGACCCTTTTTCCCTTTCAGGTTCCTTTTCTTTCTTCCCTGCCCTTTCTCTCTGCCTTTGACCCAGATAATTTGCCGCATCGCTTAAAATCTGTTTCAGGGATTCCTTTGTAATCTCGGGCTTTAGTATAAATTCCTGAGCTCCCAGACGCATGGCCTGACGGGCATAATGAAATTCATCATAGGCGCTTAAGATCACTTTATAGGGCTCTAATCTCATTTCCGAAAGCTTTTCCAAAAACTTAAGCCCATCCATAATAGGCATGCGTATATCCGTAAAGACAACATCCACCTTCTCCACGGAGGAAAGAAAGTCAAGCGCCTCTCTTCCATTGGAAAAGACGCCTTCCACCTGATAATCTCCTGAAAGCTCTTCCAGCTTTTTCTTAAGCCACTGTCTGGTTATTCCTTCATCTTCAATGATAATAATCCTCATAATGACTCCCTCCCTGAGGCTTTTGCACTGTCTTAAAGGGCATTCGCAGGTCTATTCTGACTCCCCCGTCCTCCAGTCTCTCTGCCCAAAGTCCGCTGTCCTTTCCAAAGGAAAGCCGGATGCGCTCCTGTACGTTTCTGATGCCAATGCTGCTGACCTGTCCCGCCTGACAATCCTGTGGTGAGATGAGAAGCTTCCTTATCTTCTCCAGATCCGCTCCCTCTCCATTGTCACAGACACTGATGAGCAAATCCTTCCCTTCCTTTCGGGCCTGTATATAAATATATCCCATATCCTTCTTCTGGCCAAAACCATGGGAAATGGAATTCTCCACCAGAGGCTGTATGGAAATCCTGGGCACCAGAGCATCCTCTACTTCCTCATCCATCCGGATTTTCCAGTCAAAGGTACCCTGATAACGGTTCTTCATCAGCACCAGATAATTCTCCAGTGATTCCAGCTCCTCCTTTACCGGAATCAGCTCCCGATAGTCGGAAAAAGTTCTCTTTAACAGCTTCGCCAGTGCCAGAAGAGAAGCGGCCGCCTGATCCTTCATGTCCATTTCCACCAAAAATCGGATGGAAGCCAGCGTATTGTACAGAAAATGCGGGTTAATCTGAGCCTGCAGGGCATTCAGCTCCAGAACACGCTTTTCCTCATCCCGCTGCCCTAACTGCTCAATCAGCTCTTCAATTCTGCCAATCATCTCATTGAACTGCTGGCTGAGCTGTCCGAATTCATCTCCTGTCTCAACCTCTGCACGGACGCTTAAATCCCCCTTATAAGCCATCCGCATATCCTCCTTCAGCTTCTGCACAGGGCGGCTGATATATTTGGCATTGTAAACAGACATGAACAGAGCAAGCAGAAAATAAATCACTGCAATCCCCACAACCCAAAGATAGCTCCAATTCCCAAACCACGCACTTTTCTGCATGGTTTCATACATTACAATCTTCCAGCCTGTGGTATCGTTGGCGGCAAAACAAATCTGCGAGTAAATTCCATTCATATTGGCGGGAAAATATCCATGGTCATACCCCATCAGCTTTTCCAGATATTTTTCCGAGGTGATATAGCTTCCAATCAGTTCTTCGTCCGTACAACTGAGGATTCGGCCTGTTTCATCCATCAAAAACATCTCTTGATTTTCCTGCCGGACCCCATCCTCAAACAATCTGACAAACTGCTCCTGCTGAACACTCACATCCATCAAACCGATATACCTGCCGCTGCCAAAATGCTTAAGCAGACGCACCGCCCTTACGATACTGTTCTTATCCTTACTGAACTCCTGGCTGCGATAGGCAGGTATATAGCGGATCCGACTGCTTTCCAGCAGCATATCATACCAGTCCTCACTCTTCAAACGATCTAAATCTGAGAACACAAACTCTACCTGGTCATTCCATCTGGAAGAATAGTTCCGCCCGTTTTCACCCAATATCTCCAGATAATAACCATTGTCCCCGTAATAAACCCATCTGCTCCGCAAAAACCCCTGCATTGTAGTTTCATTAGTCCTGGCCTCATAGTCGCTTTCGTATTTTTTCTGAGAGATCAGGCCGTTTACCTCCGCATTACTGAAAAAGAAGTCCGAGTAAACCACAATATTTTTCAGCATGTCCTCCATATTCCTGTTGATCTGATTTAAAATGGCCAGCCTCGACTGATTCAGCCTCTGGTTCGCCTCTGTCTGCACAAAGGAAATGATCTGCCAGGATAAAATCAGGCAGGGAAGGGCAAAAAGCAGGACATTTGACAGTAATATTTTCTTTTGCAGGTGCATGCCCTGCAGGTATCCTTTTATCCCTGATTTCACCTTCCCGCCTCCGTTCCTAAACTTTCTGCGCCGCTTTGCGGCGCACCACTGTCTCGCACAATCATACCATTATCCCGATTAATTTTCAATCTGCTCTCCAGGCCTTCCATTGCCTTTATACCCGTTCTCTCTTATAATAAGAGAAGCTGTCAACTTTTCATTCAACAAGCATAACCCGCCAGATAACGCACGAATTTATATAAAAAGGGAAATACAAATCTGATGAAAATGAAATTAATGCAGATTCTGCAAAAAATAATGGAATGCAACAATGTCAATCTGAAAGTTCTCCCTGAAAGCAAGTATGCCATGGAAAACTTCAATCCCTATTGTATGTTCTGCTGCGAGCAGGAATATAAACAATATCCGGCGGCCTGGATAAAATATATAGTTCCTTATCCTTGGCCCTTTTCTGGAATATACCGTGGAGGAAAAAGAGCTTGTATCCATCATGGACAGCAATCACGTCCCCGCCCAGTATAAAAAGGAACTGCGGGAATTTTATAATGCCGTTCCCATCATATTTACGCCATGATTTTTATGACTGGGAATTCCGTCTTTCCAAACGTTACTCCGACTCTCTCCGGGATATTCGCAACAGCCTGATCACCACCAATACCCTCTGGCGCAAGGCCGGCCAGACTGTCAGGTAAAATTATAATTTTTTCATAAAAATCCAAATATATTCCTCGTAAATTTACTTTCAATATGGTACTCTATAATTATAGTAAAACGAGACAAACTTGTTAATCGTATTGGGAAAGGATTAAAACTATGAAGGACAAAATTTTGATTTCCGGATTTGCGGACGAGATCAGCTCCGACTTTGACGCCCAGTTAAAGACAGTTACTGAGCTGGGAATGCATTATATTTCCCTTCGCTCCGCAGACGGAAAAGGGATCGCGGATTACTCCGTGGATGAAATCCGCACACAGATCCTGCCACGGCTTCAAAAGGCCGGTGTAAAAGTCTCTTCCATCGGTTCCCCTATTGGAAAGGTCGGAATCGAGGACGAGGAAGGCTTTGCCAGACAGCTTGCGCAGCTGGACACCCTCTGCCAGATCTGCGAAGTACTTGACTGCCGCTACATCCGTATGTTCAGCTTCTTTATCCCTGAGGGGAAAGACCCCCAAAATTATCGGGATACGGTTTTGGACAAACTTCAGAAATTCATTGATGTGGCAAAGAAGCACAACATCGTTCTTATCCACGAAAATGAAAAGGAGATTTACGGCGACATCGGCTCCCGCTGTCTGGATTTGATGGAAAGCCTGAAATGTCCCTGCTTTAAAAGCGCCTTTGACTTTGCCAACTTTGTACAGTGCGGCGAAGACACGGAAAAATGCTGGGAACTTCTGCATGAGTATGTGGCCTACATCCATATCAAGGACGCCGTATCCACAGATAAGGAAAACGTAGTCTGCGGAACCGGGGAAGGCAGGATCAAAGAACTTCTCACAAGAGCAATCAAGGACGAAGGTTATGAGGGCTTCCTTACCTTAGAGCCCCACCTGGTACTCTTTGACTCTCTGGCCTCCTTAGAGACCACAGCCGCCGAAAATATCATCAAGACCAACAAGGCAAAGGACGGCGCAGACGGATATGCCATGCAGTACCATGCTCTGTGTGAGATTCTGGATACGATAGCTTAATAAATACCTGATTTTCCGGCCAGTGTGCGCGCCCTGCACAGGTTTGGAATCCGCCTTAGAGTGGCGGACAGGTTCACACATAAGCGGCGCAGAAAAGAGGATTATTATGGCTGATAAAATTCGTTTTGGACTGATCGGGATTGGCGCCCAGGGCGGGGCTTATGCCGGATTTTTGACGGGAAGCGCAGGGTTCCCGGGAATGCCTGCACCGGAATGCCCGCCCCACTGTGCGCTTGGCGCACTCTGTGACATTGATCCCGCCAAGGAGGCAATGTGTAAGGAAAAATATCCTGAATATCCTTTCTTTACCGACTGGAAGGATATGGTCTCCTCCGGCAGCGTGGACGCGGTGATCACTACCGTTCCCCATTATCTTCACACGGAAATCGCTATCTATTGTCTGGAGCACGGCATGCCTGTTCTGGTAGAGAAACCTGCCGGGGTTTATTCCAAGGAAGTCCGGCTGATGAACGAATGCGCCGCGGCCCATCCGGATGTTGCTTTCGGCATCATGTTCAACCAGAGAACCAACGTTTTGTACCAGAAGGTAAAAGCCCTTGTGGAGTCCGGAGAACTTGGCAATCTCCGCCGTACAAGCTGGATCATCAACTCCTGGTGGCGTCCTGACAGCTACTATCGTCAAAGCGACTGGCGCGCAACCTGGGGCGGAGAAGGCGGCGGCGTTCTGGTAAACCAGGCCCCTCACCAGCTTGACCTGTGGCAGTGGATCTGCGGGATTCCCAGCAAAGTTTATTCCAAATGCCTTTACGGCTGCCACCGCGACATTGTGGTGGAAAATGATGTAACCGTCGTGACAGAATATCCAAACGGCGCTACTGGTACCTTTATTACCTGTACCCACGACCCTATCGGAACCGACCGTCTTGAGATTGACCTGGATAACGGCAAAATCGTTGTGGAAGACAGCCAAAAAGCCACTGTTTACCGTCTGAACAAGTCCGAGGATGAGATGAACGCGACCATGAGCATGATGGAGGTATCAAAACTTGTTTCCGGCAACTCCGCAGGCGGCGGACTCTTCACCGTGGAATCTTTTGAGAATACCGACGGATGGGGTAAACAGCACACCACCGTAATGGAGAACTTCGCACAGCACATTCTGGAAAAGACCCCGCTCCTGGCTCCCGGTTCTGACGGCATCAACGGCGTCAATCTGGCGAACGCTATCCTGCTCTCCTCCTGGCTGGGCAAGGAAGTGGAGCTTCCGGTAGACGAAGATCTCTATCTGGCAGAGCTGAATAAAAAGATTGCAGAAGAAGGGAAATTCCCTACAAGATAAAATTCAATAAGCCGTTAGGCGTTTGATGGGAAAGGAATCGTTATGAAAAAAGCAGCTATTATAGGAATGGGTGTGATTTCCTCCATCCACCTTGCCGCCATAGAAAGTAATCCCGGCATTACTCTGGTGGCTGTCTGTGATACGGACGAGAGCAGGCGAAGCAGCGCTCCTGCGAATGTCCCCTTTTATACGGACTATAAGACCATGATCCTTGAGACCAGGCCGGATGTCGTTCACATCTGCCTGCCTCATTACCTGCATGTGCCTGTTGCCGAGGAAGCGGCCAGACTGGGAGTTCATGTATTCTGCGAAAAGCCCATGGCGTTAAATGCAAAGGAAGGAGCGGAATTTGCAGAATTTGAAGCCGCCCATCCGGACATCCATATCGGCATCTGCCTGCAGAACCGCTTCAATGAATCCGTAGAAATGTTAAAAAGCCTGATTGACAGCGGTAAGTACGGTGCTGTCAAAGGTGTCCGCGGAACTGTTCCCTGGTACCGTGAAAAGGAATACTACGAAGTGCAGCCTTGGCGCGGCAAGTGGGATACGGCCGGCGGCGGATGCATGATCAACCAGGCGGTACATACCCTGGATCTGATGTATCATTTGGGCGGTGAGATCAAAGAGTTAAAGGCATCTGTGGCGCAGCTTCTTGACTATGGGATTGAGGTGGAAGATACCGTAGCTGCCGCACTGACCTTTGCAAACGGTGCACGGGGCATGTTCCTTGCCACCATCGCCAATTACACAAACGAAAGCGTGCAGCTCTCTGTCAGTCTGGAAAAGGCATCTTTCCTGATCATGGACAATATTCTTTACCGCATCCATGAGGACGGCAGCAAAGAAATCCTGTGCGAGGATGCCAAGCTTCCGGGAACGAAGTTCTACTATGGCGCAAGCCACAGTAAGCTGATCGACCTGTTTTATAAGGCATTGGAGGAAGGCACCCAGGATTATCTGCATGTACACGAGGCATTGATGAGCATCCGTCTGATTGATGCCATCCAGGAATCCGGCCGAAGCGGTCAGATTGTGTCTGTTTAAATAGCAACGTCACCGTCAGGTGACATGTCCGTTTATAAAGAGAAAGGTACAGTAAAATTATGAAAAAAGGATTAATCGGTATTCAGATGAGTACCATCAAGAAAAAAGTAGACGAATTGGGGGCTTACGAAACCTTAAAGGCCTGTGCTGAAATGGGATATCACTGTATGGAGGTAAGCCAGATTCCCATGACAAAGGAAAACGTTTCCGGCATGAGAAAAGCCTGCGACGAGTTTGGAATCAAAATTGCGGCAAACACAGCCGCTTTGGAGCCCATGGCTCCGGGAATGCCGGGCGAATACCTGACCACGGATTTTGACAAGATCGTGGAGGATTGTAAGGCATTAAACACCGATATGCTCCGCATCGGTATGCTCCCCATCACCTGTATGGGCAGCCGCGACAAGGCGCTTGATTTTGTAAAGAGAGCCGACGAGATGGCGGAACGCCTTGGCGAGCATGGAATCGATCTGTACTACCACAATCATCATGTGGAATTTGTGAAATATGACGGCCAGTACCTGCTTGACATCATCAAGGACAACACAAAGAAAATGGGCTTCGAGCTGGATATCCACTGGATTCACCGCGGCGGCGAAAACCCTGTTACCTTTATCAACCAGTATGCCGGACGCATCCGTCTGCTTCACCTGAAGGACTACCGCATCGCTCACGTTGAAGTTCCCGAAGAAGGCGCAGATATGAAGAAGTTCTTTGGCAAATTCTACAATCTGGTAGAATTTGCAGAGGTAGGCGAAGGCAATCTTCCCATCAAGGAGTGTATCGAAGCCGGACTTGCGGGAGGCAGCGAATACTTCCTGATCGAGCAGGATGACACCTACGGAAGAGATCCTTTTGAGAGTTTGAAGATCAGCCGCGATAACCTGATTAAACTTGGCTATAAGGATTGGTTTGAACTGTAATACTGGTCGTGAAGAAATGTTGTTTCTTAATAGTAAAAGCCCCGGTGAACATTGCCGGGGCTTATCCATGTGCAGCTTACAGGGAATCAAACCGACATCCACCAGTTGATACCCAATCCAATTCATTCTCATCTGTTACGCTTCACAATCCAAATACCAGCATAGCATAATAATTTTTGATGTGGGTTGTAATTTTCACAGGTTCCATATATAATAAAAATGTGATTTTCATCACAAAAATATTAATAAAAATGTGAAAGGTTTATTTCATGGAACGATTGATTTTATCTCAACTGCTGAATTGGAAGAATTCACCCTATCGCAAGCCCCTGATTTTAAAAGGAGTACGTCAGGCAGGAAAGACATGGATTCTTAAAGAATTTGGCAGACGCTATTATGAAAATACTGAAATCCGTCCCTTCTCAACTGGCAAGGGAAAACAAAAAATTTATTTATAAAGTTATAAAAGAGGGTGCTAGAGCCCGTGAATATGAAGACGCCCTGCAGTGGTTAGTGGATGCCAGACTGGTTCACAAAATTTACCGCAGCACTGCTCCCGGTCTGCCAATAGCAGCCTACGATGATTTGTCTGCATTTAAAATTTATCTGGCAGACGTAGGGCTGCTCCGCCGTCTGGCGCAATTGGCGCCTACTGCGTTCGGAGAAGGCAACCGGCTGTTCACTGAGTTCAAAGGGGCACTGTCTGAAAATTTTGTTCTTCAGACCCTGATCACACAGTTTGAAGTGATCCCCCGGTACTGGAGCCAGAATAACCCACCATATGAAGTAGATTTTCTCATTCAGCGGGAAAATGATATTTTTCCCGTGGAGGTTAAATCTGAAGCAAATACCGCCAGCAAAAGTCTCAAAAAATTCCGGGAATTGTTTCCGGATCAGGTGAAACTCCGTGTACGGTTCTCCCTGAACAATCTGAAACTAGATGATGATGTGCTTAACATTCCGCTGTTCATGGCGGATCTGACAGATCGGTTGATCGGGCTGGCTCTGAAACAACGAAAGCGTTAGTGTGTATGTACGTGACAAGTAGATATTGACAGTTCGCATTTTTCATACAAAATCACCCACAACCCACACCCTTACTGCTACTTCACAAAATTCACCACAAGAATAGCGGTTCCAAGGACAGCCAGCACCACTCCGGTAGCCCTGTTTAAAGTCACGGCACTGGCTTTGTTTGCAAACTTTGCAGCGATTCTTGCCCACAACAGGGTTGACGCCACACAGAAGATCAGGCACCAGATATCCGGCATCCCGCCGATGGTAAAGTGACTGACAGCTCCTGTAAAAGCGGTAAATGCCATGATGAACACACTGGTTCCCACCGCCGTTTTGAGCTCATAGCCCAGAATACTGGTGAGAAGCAAAAGCATCATCATACCGCCGCCGGCTCCCACAAACCCACAGATAAAACCTACCATCATTCCGCTTAAGACCGACTGGATAATCCGCTTTTTGGCATCCACTGCCTCCATGGATTCTCTGGTGGTCATAACCGGCTTAACGATAAATTTGATTCCCAAAAGCAATGTCATAAATACGGAAAAGTTTCCCATTGTGGTATTGGGAACGAGACTTGCTATCCAGCTTCCAAACAAAGTAAACAGCAAAACCGTGACCATCATCACCAGACCGTTTCGGATATCAAGATTTTTATTCTTTCCATAGGTATAGGCGCTTACGGCACTGGCGAGGACATCACTGGCAAGAGCGATTCCCACAGCCTCATAGGCCGGAAGTCCCAAAAAGGTGATCAGCATGGGACTGATCACTGCCGCTGCGCTCATACCGGCAAATCCGGTTCCAAGTCCTGCCCCTATTCCTGCAATAAAACAAATGATAAATTTAAACATACTTACTCGTCCTCCTTCAGGTAATCGTTGATGTTTCTCAGAATATGGTCAAAATATCCTTTAATACTCTCTATTACCTCCGGTTCAATCCCCTGCAGCATGATAGAGGCAAATGTCTCCTGCGCTGCTTTTCCATCTTCAACAATGCTTAAGGCGTCATCACAGATTTTAAGATGCGCCGTCTTTCGGTTTCCTTCAAAATATTCTCTTCTCAAACAGCCTTTCTCCTCCAAAAGCTTAATGGATGCCGACACCTGGGATTTGGACAGATATCTGATTTCCACAATATCCGTTGCCGTATCAAAGCAGGGATTGTTTGCCAGAAAAAGAAGGATATCCAGCTCCATCCGCGTAATCTGATGGGTAAGGTAGACCTTTTCCACACATTTGGAATAGAGGGTCTTGATTGCATTCTGATGCTCCCAGAGAGTTAAAGGTATCATATTGGGACTTGCGCTCCTTTCTGAAATACGTGCCTGGCAATTTTGTTCTTTTTAGAACTATTTTAAACTGTCAAGATAGAATGTCAAGATAAATTTTTGAAATAATGGGCAGCCCCGGTGAACGTGTATCACCGGGGCTGTATTTTTTATAATAAGCTGGCTTGCGAAGCGTGACAGCGCTTGTTCGTTATGATAAAAGGTACGAAATACTATGGATTTAATTTTCTTTTGATACCTTTTCAATCACACAGGTATGTTGTTTTGATTTTTTGTCGTAGTTAATAGCTGCTTTATCCCATTTAAGTTCAATGATAACAGCGGGCTTATCCATATGCAGCTTCATTCCAGTCCATGGTACTGATCGCATTTACATATTCCTGTGAAACCTCTTTATTGGGAATAGTTACTGTCTCAGACATGCTATTGTATGTCAGATATCCGAGATGGGTCAAAAGGGTCAGAACATCATCCTTTGATGCAAAAGTAGTCATATCATTGCTGAATGTTCCGGTGTTAATGTGGATTTCCTCTCCTGCCAGCATCCTGACCACCGCATTTTTTAATCCGTTCATATTCATTTGAATATAAATTTTCAGTGCTTCATATGTTTCAGTCTGATTCCAGTATGCTCCAAATTTATGCCGCAGCATCGCTTCCACCACAGATTTTGGGCTATACATGGAATAATACATATTCTTTTCCCCTGTATGCGTGACAAGCTGGTAACCGTCATACCATTCCTTTGCTTCCTCAAAATTCATTCCATAATCTCTGCAAAGCTCTTTTACTTCCGCTTCAGTGAAACCAAAATACTCCGCCAAATCCCCTGGTTCTGTCATTGTATACTCTGTGAACATATTGAGGGCTGAATGAGAGCCGTATTTCTTGATTGGCAGGATACCAGTCATATATGCCAACGCAACATAATCCTGATCTTTTAGCCATGCACGCAAAAAATCAAGATATTGCTTTTGCGACTTAGTATCCTGCTGATATTCCCGAAAAAAGCAGTCCCATTCATCGATCAAAATGATAAAGGAATGCTTCGTTTCCGCAAAAATATCCCTCATCACCTGAATCAAATTATCCTTGTCCCGAAAACGCACCTGGCTGAAATGATGTGTCAGATCAAATATCAGATATTTTCCAATCATCGAGAGCATTTCATCTATACTATGTGTCACGCTCAGAAATTCCTGCATATTGATTTTGATGACATCGTATTGATTCAAATACTTTTTATAGGATTTTATTCGGCTGACTGCCAGATTATCGAACAGCTTTGAAGATTCCTCATCTATGTCATAATATGCCGCCAGCATATCCGCTGCCATTGATTTACCAAAACGTCTCGGACGGCTGACACACAGAAATTTCTGCCTGGTATTTATGAGTGCATTCGTTTTTTCAATCAGCCCAGATTTATCCACATATATCGTGGAATTCAAACTTTCGCAAAATCCTTTGTTGCCCGGATTCAGATAGCTTCCCATAATCCCTGTCTCCGTATAAATTTAATCACTATTACGCTATATCCTGTCATCGTACCATCTTTTATTAACATAAGGGCAGTTAGCGGAGCGTGCTGCCTGTTGTTTTATTATATTCCGGGCACAGTAAAATAACAAGAAAATTACGCTCTTTCTTTTTATATTGCGAAAATATTTTCAGACAAGCAGTTTCTGAAAAGTATGATCTATAATGTGCGCCATATGTTTAGGCGCAATTTGGCAGTCTTCATTTACCCACCGTTTAATCATTTGATAGCCGCCATATAAAACACAGTCGTATAAATAAGAAATACTGACCGGATCACCGGCAGAGGAAATCATGTGCTCCATTTTTGCTATTATTGCAGGATGGTTCAGCAGACGTTTGGGAAAATCTGCATCAACATTGGAGTTCAGGAGCAGCTTGCACAATTTCATATTTGATTTGGCATAAATAAGAACCTGTTCCATTCTTCTCAATGTTGTAGTTTCTTCACCGGACAGGTTTTCTTCTATTTTGGTCAGCAGATCATCTTCCATTTCCTTCAGCAGGTCATATTGAGAACCATAATATTTATAAAAGGTGGAACGGTTAATATCCGCATTTTCGCAGAGGGTACGAATTGAAATTTTATGGATGCTTTCCGTTTCCAATAATTCCAAAAGACTGTCCTTTAATACCTGTTTTGTAATTTTTACTCTCCGGTTTTCTTTGTGATTCATGAATCTACTCTCCGTAATTGTTAAAAAAATATGAAAAAACAGCACTTTTTGGTTATGTGTTGTTTTTGTAACCATTAATGAAAAAACAGTTGGTTGAAAAAACAACATGTGTATATTATAAATAAATCTGTATAAAAAGTCAAACGAAAAGGAGAGATAAAATTCGGAAAACAGCACATTTTATTGTAAAAAAACCGCTATGTTGTTTTAGTGGTGATTTGTGCGCTGGCAGTTATCAGTGCGGTTATGATACCAAAAGTAAATATTATTACTGATATGTCAGAGTATCTTCCTGACGATTCTTCTATGAGAACAGGAATTGACATTATGGAAAATGAGTTTCCTGATAGGGAAACGGAAAATACAATCAGGGTCATGTTCCATGATTTGCCGCAGGAAGAACGGGAATCGCTGAAAACAGATTTGGAACAAGTTACTTATGTGGATAGTGTGGATTATGAAATAGACAGTGATGATTTTAATAAAGACGGATACAGCCTTTATGTGCTTCATACACTGTTTGATACAGATTCACAGGAAGTTGCCGACATTGAGGCAAAGCTTACGGATAACTATACAAATCATTATGGTATGGTTTATAGCATAGATACGGACGAGATTGGCGGTATTCCGGGATGGATTCTTTGTCTGGCGCTTGGAATGCTGATGTGCATTTTATTTATTATGTGCAGTTCATGGGTAGAACCGTTTTTGTTTTTGACTGCCATTTTGCTTGCAATCGTAATAAATATGGGTACAAATGCACTTTTGAACGGGGTGTCGTACATTACAAATTCCATAGCTGCTATTTTGCAGTTGGTTTTATCTATGGACTATTCCGTTATTTTGATTAACCGTTACAGGCAGGAAATGAAAACAACACAGAACCATACAGAAGCAATGAAAAAAGCATTGACAGCAGCGTTTTCTTCCATAACCAGCAGTTCTGTCACTACAATAGTTGGATTGCTTGCACTTGTTTTTATGAAATTCAAAATCGGCGCAGATATGGGAATTGTTTTGGCAAAAGGAGTATTGATAAGTATGTTTTGTATTTTTACCGTACTTCCAGCGCTGATTCTGATATTTGATAAGTGGGTACAGAAAACGGGTAAAAAGACATTGGATTTTTCTATGCACAAGATAGGTGTTTTCAGCTATAAATGCCGGTATGCGATTCTTGGGGTATTTATAATATTTTTTATAGGAATGATTTTTGCAAAAGGAAATACGGATATTGCTTATACGCTGGTAGAAGAAAATGAGATTGACAGTGTATTTCCTGAAAAAAACAGTATTGTTCTGCTATACGGCAACAGTGATGAATCGGCAGCAAAGATGCTGGCAGAGGATTTGGAAAAAGAAGAAAGTGTTGTCAGCGTAATGTCTTATGGCAATACGATAGGAAAAGAATATACAGTTGATGAAATGGCAGATGTTGTAGGGGATATGGATTCCGATATCAGTATTGATGATACAATGCTCGATTTGGTCTATTATGAATATCATAGTGAGAATGAGGAAGGTAATCTTACATTATCGGAATTTGTTTCATTCCTTCAGGATAACATTATGCAGAATGAAGTGTTTTCTGAATTTATTGATGAAGAAAGTAAATCACAGATTGATATGCTTGCACTGTTTGCCGATACAAATGAACTGTCAAAAGAACGTTCCAGTGCGGAATTAGGACAGTTGTTTGGAATAGATTCAACGATGCTGGATCAGATGTTTATGATGGCAGGAACTTCTTCCATGAGTATTGAAGAATTTTTGCAGGTCATTTCAGGTAATCAGAATATTGCAGGCGCTATAAGCGCTGGCAGGAATGAAGCGCAGATGCAGCAAATGCAAATGATTCAGGCAATTGTTACAAGTGTCATGGAAGGGAAAGAATATAGCGCACCTAAAATGGCAGAACTATTTGGAAGCATGGCAGATAATTTTGATGAAATACTGATGGAGTTTCTTTATACAATGTATTACAGCGCCAATGATGTGGATCGTGCATGGACAATGACGCCTATAGAAATGCTCGAGTTTCTTGTGGAAGAAATGGCAAAAGATGAAAAATATGCGGAGTTTTTCGAGGAAGATATGAAAGGACAGTTGAATACCGCATATGCGGAAATGGAGGACGGAGTAAAGCAGCTTAAGGCAGAGAACTATTCTCTGATGCTGGTGTCAACAACTCTTTCTGAAGAATCGGAGGAAACCAATGCGTTTCTGGCAGGCATAAATGAAAAATGCAAATCTGATTTTACCAGTGATTTTTATCTGATTGGCAATTCACCGATGCAGTATGAAATGTCGCTGACATTTGATGAGGAAATGAATTCAATTACTTTGCTGACGGCAATCGCAATATTCGTTGTAGTGGCAGCTACCTTCCGTTCACTGATTATTCCATTGATTTTGGTGCTAATTATTCAGGCGGGCGTGTATGCAACGGTAGCTATTATAGGGTTACAGGGGTACAGCATTTATTTCCTTGCTCTTTTGATCGTGCAGTGTATTTTGATGGGCGCGACGATAGATTACGCGATTCTTTATACAAGCTACTATCGGGAAAAGAGAAAAACTTTTGAAGTCAGGGATGCATTAATTGAAGCTTATAATGGCTCTATGCATACTATTCTTACCTCTGCTCTGATTATCGTATTACTGATTGGATTGGTAGGATATGCGTTCTCTAATCCAACAGTCGGTCAGATATGCCAGACAATTTCAAAAGGGGCATTTTGTGCAACACTGTTGATTATTTTTATTTTGCCGGGGATTCTTGCAGTATTTGATAAATTGGTAAATCCAAAAAAGAAAATGGGATAATTTAACGGGATAAATATTTAAGTCAGAAAACGTTTATTGGAAAGAACCAATGAACGCTTTTCTGCATTTCTTTAAGTTGGAATACCGGTCATGTATACCGCCACAACCACCTGTAACACAGTCCCCAACAATTTATTTATCCAAAAATTCCAAAAATTTCTTCCACTCCATATTTCCCTTCAAATCTCCGTAGCGATACTGGGACTGCATAATTTCATTCACAATTTTCACCCAGTCTGTTTTTTCTGAAAAACTCCAAAAGCCGGAGCTTCTCCGTTCTGCATTCTCCGCCGCTTTTGCAGCAACGGCTTTCAGGACGGTATCCTCAAAACTGCCTTGTCCGCTCTCCTTCAAATAGGCTGTATATGCATACATTTCAGCCGTATCACAGTTTTTGGGGTTTACCTTTGACACATCTATCATTCTTTCCACCACATTTCCAGACTGATCCCATGTTTTTACTTTATATACAGGATGTTCCGGATCATAATCCTGTGTCCTGTAAACAGAAATGGATGTTCCCCCGGAAACGTCCGCCCATGAGCTGATTGTGGTATCTCCTGACCCTTCCTCCGCCCCATGCAGAGCAGCCGTCCGAACCTGCCCTGCTGCCTGCGCCGCCTGATCTGCAAAATTTCCTTCCGCCGCTTTTCTTTCTGTCTTTTTTGTGTCATATTCCGCCGGATATCCTGATGTTCCGATTCCGTTTACGTTCATCTCCAAAGTCCTCCCTTGCCGTCAAATATTGAGGGTGTTGCAGCTTCTCTGCCCTTTACTATCACTTATATCGGCAGATATTTTTCATATTCACCCCAAATGAAACGAACCCTCTCTGAAATGGAATGAAATCTTACAGTTATTTTTCAGACACACACAAATATACTCCCATCCACTGCAAAACCTCATTCTCAAAAGGAAAAACCTCCTCCTCCAGCGCAGGCAGTTCCCCGTAAATCTCTCTTGCATCCGTGGTTAAATATCCTGTCTGTCTGCAAATCTCTTTCCACTCTTCAATATCAAACAGCGTATCATACAAATAACAGGGCTCATCCAGTGTCCGGTATAAGCGTTCCCATTTCCTGGTATTTTCTGAGTTGTGGTCTCCAACTACACTCACGTTGTAAACTGCATGACCGCCTGGCTTTAGCACACGGTAGCCTTCCCGAAAACCATCCAGCGCTTTTGACTGCATACTCTCGAATCCGCCATTTGAAACTACCATATCGATACAGCCATCCTCTATGGGCAGCCTGGCGCAGTCGCAGGCAAGACACACAACATCCACATAGGGATTGACATTCTCCTCGCTGAAATACCGCTTATTATATTTAAGGACACGGTGAGAAAGGTCTGTCATAATCACAAGGCACGGCCAGTTAATTCTCTGCAAATCATACTTGAGTCCATTACAGGTGCCACAGGCAATATCCAAAATAATGCGGGGCTGCAGCTTCTTTATGGCCTGCCATCTCACTTCGCTGCATGGAACTTTTCCCATCTGATAACGGGGATTTCCCGGGTAATAATGTTGTAAGAGATAGTCCTGATAATTTCTTAAAAATAAAGACCACAGCTCTCCCCGAATTTCGCGTGTCCCGAAATACACTACTCCGTCTGTAACATGATATTGATGACTGTTTTTACATTCAAAATAGATCCTGTTTTCATCTTCACTTTTTAAAAAAAGCTTTTCACCGCACTTGGGACATCGCATCAGACCAGCAATACGGCGCAGCCCCGGCTCCATATTACCCATCATTTTCCCAAGGGCTTTTGAAAAATATGGCGCAGTCTCCCGCAAAGTGCTCTCTCCAAGAGCGCTCATGGGAATGAAAACTGCATTTTCCGTCTTTTCTTCCTTTCTTCTGATACTGGCGGCCAGAGATAATTCCAGATTTCCATCAGCCAACTCTCTGGCGATACTGTACAGTTCCGTATCTGAGCAGTATGGTGCAAAGCTCAAAAGAAGCTTACGTCTTTCGGGCTCAGGGACAAGCGCCGCCACATTAGCCGGGAGTTTGCTTCCCCCGCTCCTTTGAGTGAACGACAGGCCTCCCTCCACGATACTGTCTATCGTCATGTCAAAAAGCCACGCCAGCTCACAGAATAAGTCTATATCCGGCAGGTTTCTGCCGCTCTCCCATTTCGAAACGGCCTGCGCACTGACTCCCAGTCTTTCAGCAAGCGCAGTCTGGGATAATCCTGCTTTCTTGCGCAGTGCTGCTATCCGAATTCCAATCTGCTCACGGTCAACCATATAAAGTGCCTCCTTCTCGTATTTCGTTTCTAAAGGCATTATACCTTTAAAAAGGAGACGTTTACAATAACGCAAAGGTTGATGTTTTTCCTCTCGTGCTCAACCGAAGGTTTCACTTATTGCTGGCTGTAAGTCCCCAGCCTGCCTGAAATAATGTACTGAATAGGGCAAGAATGGTCTGTGGTTCCATAATAGAAAAAGCAACCTGTCAAATATGGACATTCCAAAATATAACAGCTATAATAATTCCATAATCAGCAAAGACAGCGAAATCGAGGTGCATAAAATTGCAGACAATATTTCAGCGGACAGAAATTACGGAACCGGCTATGTTCAGTCCTTCCGACACTACCCAAAAGATAGCAGATTTTCCGGAAATCTGCGTCTCTACATTTTCCGGGAAGTTCTTTGAAAAATTTATTGCTTTAAAGAGTGTGAAAAAAATAGCGGAGCTTCACTCCGTAAATGTGGATACGCCGGTCTATCAAATTATTTATAAAAATAAGCCTGTTGCTTTCTATCAGTCCATGGTGGGTGCTCCGGCCTGCGTGGGGTATTTTGAGGAAATCATTGCCATGGGCGCTAAAAAGTTCGTCCTTTTCGGCTCCTGCGGCGTACTGGACGATACTGCGGTGGATGGAAAAATTATGATTCCCGTTTCCGCCGTCCGCGACGAGGGCACCAGCTATCACTATATCGCCCCTTCGCCTGAAATCGAAGCGCCTCCCCGCTCCGTCCGGGTACTGGAAAATGTTCTGATAAGCATGGACTGCCCCTATGTGAAGGGAAAAACATGGACCACAGACGCCTTTTACCGGGAAACGCTTCCCGTTGTCAGGGAACGCAAAGCGGAAGGCTGTCTTACCGTTGAAATGGAATGCGCATCCATGCTGGCCGCCTCAAAGTACCATCAGGAAAGGATGCCATACATTTCTAAAAACATAACAGACTTATAAGAGCACTTCGTGAGGAATGTTTATTTACAAAAGCCGGAATCTGTACCCACCTGTTATTGTGTCCCTGCCAATTTCTGCACTGCCTCTTCTTTCGTTGATACAAAGAAAAAGTCTTTTCCATGGTTCGACTCATAGATAAAATCTTTCAGCGGCCTACTTGTATAATGCGAATAATCCCCGTAAACAGCCACCTTCACATGATAATTCATAAACTTCTGGAGAATCTCGCCCGCCAGGCCTGTGCTGAGGATGAAAAAATCCTCACATACTGCATCTTTATCAATAGCAATCCTCTCCGCGCCTGTCTCATACTTCACAGTCATCGCCAGTTCCAGAGCCGACTGCGTATCAACAATCACCATCTCATCACCGGAAACGACCACAATATCAATCCCGTTATCTTTCAAATGTTCCATATTCATAATGTCCTCCTTAACTCAAACTTGCAGTACAAATTCCGGTTAAAGATAGATTCTACGGGACAGCGCATAAATTGTCAAGCACCGTTTTCTTTAATCTTATCAAAATAGGGAAACCTTAGTAAAACCAGGGTTTCCCACACTTTTAGCCAATGCGGAGGATGAGACTTTTAAGCATTCCGCGAGGAATATTTATCCCCCTCCATCAGGCCCAATATTTTTCTAATAGCGTCCGGGTACGCATGCCAATCCGGCGCAGTTCCTCTCCTGCCTGCTGGTCTCCGCAGGCATATGCTTTCATCAGCCTCCCCTCTTCAAAACACAGCTCGTCATGCAAGGGCATGAATTCCGTCAGCAGGAATAGCACGAATTCCAGCGCCCGGTTTTCTCCGTGAACCCTTGGGAGCACTTCCCCGTGGTATTGCTCGAGCACCACCGCCCGGCGATCTTTCACTGCCTCTAAAATGGCATCCTTGCTGCATTCCTCGCTGAGCACGATCATCTTGGACAGACCGAACCACTGGGAATTTACTGTCCCATGGGAATCACTGCTGCCCACGATCGGCACCACATTCCCCTCCTCCCGCATCTGCTGCCACAGGCTGACCTGCTGCTGATTCTCTTCCAGAGATTGTCCGCAGGTCAGTTCCAGAGCGTCAAAGGGATGGGTAGCAAGCAGATAACGGTACATCTCTCTGGAAATATGGTAAGCTGCCTCCTGAATCCAACAGGGATGGGCCATGATCGCCAGGCCCCCCGCTTTCCTGATCTGCCGGTAGACCCATACCAGGGAGGCATATTCCCTGGCATCCAATCCCTTGGGCACATCCAGAGCCTTGACCAGTTCATCCACTTCCCGCTCATAGCGCTCCGGCTCCCTGCGGAAAATCTCATTGATACTATAGCCACCTCCAAAATGGACGGTATGGCAGTTATTTTTCGGCGGATGTACCTCTTCTCCCGGAAAGAGGCAAAAGCTCATGGGAATCTTCTCATAGGCACGGATGGCCTCCAGGGAGGGCTCATACTGTCCGTGATCTGTGATAGATAAAAAGTCAAACCCGGCTTTCCTGTAATTGGCCGCCACGATGGCCGGGGCCTCCTTTCCGTCGGAACGGCAGGTATGGCAGTGCATGTCTCCCCTGTAAGGCCGGAGTCTGAAAAAGTCAGGACGCAGGGCATAAAGGCGCAGTTCGCAGCAGTCTTCCCAGTCCTCTCCCTTCCTCTGCAGCAACAGGGCATACTGCCCTTCCCTTTCCGGACGGCAGGTAAAGCGCAGTTTCCCCTTCTCCAGCTTTGCCAAAATCCTCTCATACTGCTCCCCGGGCCGGTTGATCAAAGTCGCGTTCATGAAAATCAGCTTCACCCGGTAATCCGCTTCCGGGTCAAACGCCACATGCTCTCCCAGAGGCTGTATGGTCACCGAAGCTTCCTTTTCTGTACACAGCACCTTTGGATAAAGATCAAAATATTCCAACACTGTCTTCATTTCTATACCTCCACACATGGACAGGCAATGTATTACTCATAAATGTTTTTTCTTTGCCTGCCCCATCTCTTTACTGCCATCAGACAGAAAATCATGCCCGCCGCCCCGCACAGGCACCAGATCAGCCGTGTTCCGTCCCAGCCGGCATGTTCCGTGGTAAAACCGAACAGGGCGCTGGCTGCCGCGCTGCCCACATAGGTGACTGCATTCAGTCCTCCCGAAATCGTCGCCACTCTGCCCTCCTTTTGGAAATGCAAAGGCAAAAGACTGATCAGCAGGGTATTCACCGCAGTCATCATGCTGGTGACGATAGCAAAAAGGGCCACTGTCCCGTAGAGAGAATTCCCACCGGGCAGCATCATGCCCACGATACTTCCCATGGACACCAGATAAAAAGCGGCCCCTGCGGCGGCCTCATTGCGGAAGATCCGCCGGTTTCCAAACTCGGCGATATAGACGCCGGAGAGATTGACCACAGGCAAAACCGTGGTGAGCAGGACGGACAAAAAAGGCAGGATCTCAAATCGTTCCGTCAGATAGGTGGGGATCCAGGTGGTCAGGCCATCCTTCAAAACGCCGTGGATGAAGGCAGCGCCGGTGAGCCAGAACAGGCCGGCGCAAAAGAAACCTTTCAGGGAAAAAGGCGCCTTTCTCTGCCTGTCCTGTGCCGTTGCTGCGTTTTCTTTCGCTTCCTCCGGCATTTTCCGAACCGCTTTCCCACCGTCTGTCCGTTCCATCCTTTCGATTGAAACCATCCACAATAAAGCGATCGCCATCAGCCACAGGCCAGCTCCCTGGAAACAATACTCCCAGCTTGCTGTCCTCAGGATCAGGGCGCTGCACAGATAAGCGCACAGCATTCCCGCAGGACTGCTGAAGGACAAAAGCAGGATAATATTTACAGCGGCTTTTCCCTCCGTCCTGTCCGTGACCAGCCGAACCATGGGCGGCCAGATCAGGGCCTGCAGCAGCCCGTTTGCAAACCAGACCGCCTGCATCCCTGCCACGCTGTGCATGGCCGGGAACAGGCAATTGGCCAGCGCCGTTCCAAACAACCCGAAAAGCACCAGCCTTCCGGGGGGCAGACGATCCCCCAGAAAGCCGCTTGGAAGCTGGCCCAGCCCATAGGCCAGATAAAACACTGCCGCCACGCTCCCAAGCTCTCCTTTTCCCCAAATCCCCGAATGAATCATATCACTCATGCTGGCCGAAAAGTTCAGCCTCCCCAGATAGAGGGAAAAATAGGTAATCCAGCACACAATCCCCAAAACTGCTGCCTGATGGGACACACCCGCTTTCCGGCCCGGACGTCTCTTATTCACCCTGCTCCGCCCAGTACTCATCCAGACCCTGCTGTGCGATGGCGGCCGCCTCGTCCAGCGCTTCCCTGGCAGATACGTTCTCGATCTCCACCAGGTCTCCTGCATCTCCCAGGGCATTGCTGATCTTACCGCCGGTAAAGTCAAAGAACTGCTTCCGGCCTATTTCTGCCTGCTCAATAGGTACCAGCGCCTGGGGATTTTCTTCCAGAAATGCCTTGTATACCTCGTCCTCCTTCACGGAACTGCGTACCGGCACATAGCCTGTCGCCATGGCATAATCTCTGGTTCCCACGGTGTTCATATAGGTGAGCCACTTAAAAGCCGCCTGTTTTTCTTCGTCTGATGCCTTCGCCACAATCCCCATTGAAATAGGATCCACATAAGGGGAAGGCCCATGGTCGTTAAATCCCGGCTGAATATGGGCTGCAATGATGCTGAAATCCAGATCTCCCTGGTCTCCGCTGGAGCCCACATACCCTCCTGCACGGCCCTGCATGACATCGTCGATGGTCTTATACCAGTACTCCCAGCCTTCGCCTCCGAAATGGATCCCCATGATCTTCTCATCGTTGATCCATTTCCGGGCGGCCTCCCAGGCCTCCACAAATTCATCGCTGTTAAAGGTAACTGTCTTTTGATCCTCGCTCAGAATAGAAGCGCCGTTGCTGTAGGCCATATCATTCAAACAGTCGATACCGTACATGGGCTCAAAGCCATAATATCCCGGCACGTCTTTATAATACTCCTGCAGCTTACGGGATGCCTCAGCCACGTTCTGCCAGGTGGCAAACACCTCGTCCGGATCCAGTCCCACTTCCTCGAACATGTCCTTCCTGTAATAGACCACCTGTGTCGTCCCCCAGGCAGGAAGTCCATAGATATGCCCGTCCTCATCCCTCAGATAATCCAGGAAGGAATCGATGATGTCTTCTTTGTGGAAATCGGGATCGGCAGCGATATAATCATCCAGATATTCGACCTGTCCCTTCTTGGCAAAATTGGTGGTGGAATGATGATCCGTCAGATAACAGGCTGGTACCTCGCCGGATGCGATGGCAGCCTGCACCATTTTTGTGGTCTCTCCATAACTGGACTGGGAAACGCCTCTGACGATCACCTCATCCTGGGAGGCATTATAATCGGAAATGATTCCCTCGAGGATTTCTGCCTGTTCCCCTCCCAGGCCATACCAGAATTCAATCTCCACAGCCGCCTGGGAAGAAGCCTGTTCCTGGCTCTTCTCCTGGGGCTGGGCGGCAGTCTCACCGGAAGTACCGGAAGAGCCGCTTTCTCCCTTTCCTCCACAGGCCGTTAATGACGATAGCATCATTACCGCCGCCAACATCATCGCAACTTTTCTCTTTCTCATTTTTCTCCTCTCTTTCCGCCGCCCCAGGGCAGCTTTCATGTCGTTGTGGTGCGTCGCTGCGCATGTCCGTTTAGCATAAGGATGCCCTGCATCCGCTTAATATGTTCACTCCTTCACCGCCGAGTCGCCGGTGATCCCGTTGAGAATCCAGCGCTGGCCAAAAAGGAATATTAACAACAATGGAAATATAATCACACAGCAGGCGGCCATAATTGCGCCCCACTTCATGCCATAAGCGCCCTCCGCCGTAAAGAATGCCTGCAGTCCCATGCTCACCAGATATTTTTCCTTTTTCCGCAGGATCAGGGACGGCCACAGATAGCTGTTATAGCCTCCCAGGAAAGACAAAAGGCCCAGTGTCATGAAGGAAGAACGGGACATAGGCGCCAGAACCCACCAAAGAATTTTCCAGTGGCCTGCTCCGTCGATCCGCGCCGCCTCCACGATTCCCGGAGAAATCTGTGCGAAGGTGGTACGCAGGAAAAAGATATTGAATATACTGGCACAGCTTGACAGGATATAACCCATATGGGTGTTAATCATGCCCATCTTGGACAAAATCACATAGGAGGGCAGATAGGTGGTGGATGCTGGCATGATATAAGTCACCATGATCAGGGCGATCAGCACGCTCTTCCCCCGGAATTTGATATTGGTCAGGGCATAGGCGAACATGGCGGAATTCACCAGTATCACCACAGTAACGATCAGCGCTGTATAGGCGCTGTTCCACATATACATCAAAAAGGTGCCGTCCGCCAGGGCATCCGAATAATTGATCCATTGCGCCACCGCTGGCAGCAGCTTGGGCGGCATCGCCCAAATCTCGTCCTTTGTCTTGATGGAGTTGGTAAACATCCACAGAAAAGGGAAGGCCAGGATCAGGCTCACCAGCGCCAGAATAATATGGACAATGAATTCTTTCACTCCTCTTTGTCTTTTCACGATCTCTCCCCCTTAATTATAAAAGACTGTCTTCTTGGAAATCTCTGTTTCCACCAGAGATAGTATCACCGTTATGAATACCAGAACCAGAGCCACTGCCGAGGCCTTACCGGTATCAAAGTTACGGAACGCTTCCTGATAGTAGAAATAAAGCAGGGTACGGGTCGCGCCCGCGGGTCCTCCCTGGGTCAGGATCTGAATCTGGTCATATGCCTGCAGGGAGCTGATGGTAGACATGATCACCAGGAAAAACGTGGTAGGTGAAATCATAGGCAGCGTAATCTTCCTGAATTTCCAAAAACCGTTGGCTCCATCCATCTCCGCCGCCTCCAGCAGGCTCTGGGGAACCTTCCGTATCGCTTCCATATAAAAGATCATGGTCCATCCCAGAGATTTCCAGATCGTCACGATCAGCACACTGAGCATGGCCGTGCTGCTGCTCTGGAGCCATTGGGATTCCGGCAGTCCCAGGATTCTCATAAGCATGTTCAAAATTCCCACACGGGGTTCGAAGATCCAGGACCAGACCACGCTCACCGCCACCATGGGCGTAATATAAGGCGCGAAAATAATGGTTCGGTACAAATTCGTTCCCTTCCTTGCCCCGTTCATAATCAGCGCGATCAGCATCCCCAGAACGATCGTGGGAACCGTACTGCCCACGGCGAAGACCAGCGTATTTTTCATGGCCTCCATAAATTTTTGGTCGCGCAAAAGGCTGGTAAAATTTTTCAGCCCGCGGAACCCGATTTCCTCCGACATCATGTCCCAATCTGTAAAGCTCAGAGCCACTGAGAGGAGCACCGGCAGAACCCAGAACACCAAAAGCGGGATCATGGCCGGCAGAATGAACAAAAAACCCTGCAGATTTTCCTTTCCTGAATAATGAATCTTACCTTTTTTCTTTTTTTCTTGCAATGTAAGCACCCCGCCCTTCCTCACAGACACACCGTGCAAAAGCGGCATCGTCTGCTTTTTGATGTTTCGATTATAACATTGCTTTTCGGCAACCTACATATCACCGTTTGCCAATCTCTATCATTTTTTGTCTGTTTTGCCTGTCATCCGGGTAAAAATGCCCTCCTTCTCTTGATGAATCTGTAATATCGTATTATGATAGGGGCAGAACGATGGGCAGATGAGTCATTTTGCCAATTGGACAAAAGGAGGAAACAATGAAGCTATTTTCAAACATGACCATGGTTCATAAAATATGTCTTTTGTCCTTGGTCTGCCTGACCATCCCCAGCCTGCTCTTTTCTTTCTACCTCTACCGCAGGCAGGCTGACGAATTCCACTCTCAGCTTATGAATGAACAGATAACGGCTGTGGAGCAGGCCGCAAACAATGTGGACGCCACACTTGGTTCCATATCCCAGCTTGTCCTGGATCTGGCCTACGGCGAATCCCTGGTCAAATACTTAAGCCGAATGCACCGGACCGATCTGCTCAGATATCCGATCTGGTCTGAGAAGGTACTTGGGGATATTATCGCCTCCTTCCAATATTCTTTAAAATACCTGAATATGGGAATCAATTCCGCCAGCATCTATGTTCCTTCATCCCTTCCCCATGAAGGAAATTATCTCTGGCGAATGGACCGGCTGGAAAATCTGCCCTTTTTTCAGGATTTTTTAAAATCATCAGAGGGAAGCGGGCTGTATTTCCTGGATCAGGAAGAAACAGAAGCGTTCCGCTCCGTATGCGGTTATCCCGCCGCCACGGCAGAGTCCGAGATCCTGATCCTGATCTGCGGGATAGAAAAAAGTATTTTCGGGGGCTGCCTGGGCTATATCCTTTTTGAGTGTTCGCCCCGGCAGGTCTTTTCTCCCATTTTTTCCCTTCCCCACTCCCAGGAGCAGAACCATTACGTATGGTTTCCCAATACCGAAAACGGCTATGGCAGACGTCCTGCCAATGAGATGGATACGCTCCTTTCCCTGGCACGGCAGTCCGGTTCCCGCTATGCCGATCTGGACGGGCAGAATCATATCTGCGTTTCGCTGCCCCACTTTGATATCACGGTTGTTCAGACCAGCCCTGCGCCTTCCTACGCCTATCCGCTTCCTGCTCTGAGTCTCTCCCTCATCCTGGCCTGTTTCGCCCTGCTGCAGTTCGTGGTGCTGACCCTTTTTATCCGCAGCTCCTTTAACCAGCTGCACCGGGATCTGAACCTGATGGACGCCATCATTGCACACGGCTTTTTGGAAAAGATCCCGGAAACCCGCACGGACGAAATCGGAATGATCGCGCGCCGTTATAATATCCTGCTGGAAAAGATTTCATCCCTGATCTCGGAAAATGTAAGCCGGCAGACCGCCCAGACCCAGGCACAGCTGAAAGCCCTGCAGTATCAGATCAACCCTCATTTCATCTATAATACCCTGAATATTTTTTCCGGATACGCCGCCCAGAACGGCCAGGGGGCTCTGGCAGAGTCCATCGCTTCCTTCGGGCAGCTTTTGCGCTACACGATTAAGAATGACGGGGTATACACCACCATGGAAGCAGAGCTACGCAATGCCATGTCCCTGATTAACGTATACAATATCCGTTACTTCGACCGGCTCTATCTGCTGCCAGATGTGCCACAAGAATTGAAGGGGTTCTCCATTATCAAATTCCTGCTCCAGCCTATCCTGGAAAACGCCATCCTCCACGGGCTCCTGCAGCCGGGCGCCTGTCTTCATATCCGCCTGTCCGCCTGGCAGGAGAGAGATTTTGTTGCCATAGAGATCGGCGACGACGGGGAAGGCATGAGCCCGCAGCGGCTGGAATGGGTGATAAGATACATGGAAGATCCCTCTGAAGACGATCAGCCCCTCTCTCCGAAGAGTACCTTCATCGGCCTGAAAAATATCTATAAACGCTTAAAGCTCTTTTATGGGGAGAAGGCAGCTTTGTCCATCCAGAGCAGAGAACATCACGGCACCACCGTTACGCTTCTTATCCCCATGAATACCGAACAGAAAGGCAGGAACGAATGTATAACGTATTGATCGTAGATGACGAATATTATATCTGTGAAGGGTTAAAAAGCCAGCTTCTGGCTCAAAAGCATCCTCAGATCGGGAAAGTCCGCACCTGTCTGAGCGGGGAGGAAGCCCTGGCACTCTGTGAAAGCTTCAAGCCCCAGATCGTGTTTACGGACATAAAAATGGAGGGCATGGACGGGATTTCCCTCATCCATGCCCTGAGCAGAAGACTGCATCCGGTCACCTTCGTGGTTCTGAGCGGTTATGATGATTTTCATTATGTGAAGGGGGCTTTCCAGAACGGAGCCGCAGACTATCTGCTCAAACCAATCCTCTCGGAAGATCTTGCCAGGATTCTCTCTTCCGTGATCGACAATCTGAGCGGACATGACCAGAACGCCGTACCTGCACGCAAAACGCTTTTCCAGCTTTCCACCGGCATTTTTCAGGAATTATCCTATCTGCGCACAGAGGATCCTCCCTCCCCCTTCCTGCTCTCCGGGCTGGGAAGCTCCGGAATCGGAGAGAGCTGCGCCGCGGCCCTTGTGGTGTCCCCATCCCCCTGGCCCCGTGAGTCTCAGATCCGGTTTATCAATCAGCTTTACGATTCCTTTGACCGGATGCTTGGCTGTCCGCTTGCCGCCGGAAAGATCGCGGTTCTCTGCGATGCCCGCGATCAAAAGGCTCTTGGCAGAACCCTTTCGTCCTTTGTGCTTTCCCAAAAGGACAGCTATGCCGCCAGCCTGACCGCCTGCGCATCCGCCGTCCGGTCGGCCCAGCTCCTGCGCAGGGCCCAGGAGCTTTTATGCCTGCGCCTCTTTCATGGATATGGGAGGCTCTATACGGAAGCTGACGTCTGCGGCAGAGAGGAATTTTCCCCAAAGCTCAAGCATTTGATGGCCGAGTTTCTCAAGACGCCTGCCCTGATCTCCAACCAGATGCAGCGCGCCGCCTTTTTCCGGGAGATCGAAAGGCTCTCCCTTCCTGCGCTTCTGCGGTTTTACAGCTATTTTAACGAGCTGCTGAGCGTTTCTTTTTCGGACCGGGGAACTCTGTCCCCGGCGTATGAAGCGTCTTCCCTCTTTGATCTCTCCTGTCTGGAGGAACTGAAGGAACACCTGAGCAGGGTACTTGAGCAGTATGCGAAAAGTACCGCCTCTTCCCAACGCTGCCCGGGATCCATGGACATGGTAAAAGAATATGTGGATGCCCATTATATGGAAGATCTGACCCTGGCCAGCCTGGCAGACCGGTTCTTTCTCAGCTACTCCTATCTGAGCAAATCGTTCCACAAGACCTTCCACATGCCCTTCCAGCAGTATCTGCTCATGCTCCGCATGGAGCACGCCCTGGAGCTTTTAAAGGATCCGTCCCTGACCATACAGCAGATCGCAGCCAAAGTGGGCTATGAAAACGCCTTTAACTTTTCCCGCTCCTTCAAGGCCCAGTACGGAGTATCGCCCAGCCATTTCCGCAGCGAACCATGGACTTAAAAAGGTTGTCAATCAACGCTCAACGCCGTCACCAGCGAAGTATACCGCTCTGTTCCCTTCTTTATGTCCTCCTCTGACACCCCGTAATAAAGGTAAATACGTTTGGATATCCGGCTCATCGCTCTCTTCTTTTTGGGATTGCCGCTCCAGGAGACGCCCATCTGCCCCCAGATTGTTTCAATCCCCGTCTGCAGACGGCTTCCCTCAGAATCCCTGATTTCGTATATATGGAAGTCCATGGGGAAAACATCCTCCGGGATTTCCTCTGCCCTCTGGCTTCTCAGCTCGCACTTTTCCCAGAATTCTTCCATGGCTTTCCTGCTCTCATCATCAGAGAAATCCGTCTTTTCTGAAACGTGCTCCTTCGGGAATCTGATCTCTGCCAAATCTCCCAATAATTCCGGGCGATAGCGCGTGACCAGGGATTCCTTCATGCATCTTCTCTGTTCCTGGTAGGTTCTTGATTTCTTTGAAACCTCCCGTGCCCCGTATTCTCTTTTTAGGAATGCTGCCAATTCCTCCGGTGTGTGGGGATTGGCAGTTATTTTCTTCTGAACCCTGTTTCTCTTTCTCTCGTGGATAAATCCCCTGACCCGCTCCTTTGGCGTTCTTTTTTTCTTACCGCCAACCAAAAAGATGCTTGTAGGCCCGTCTGCACCGCCTATTATGGATACGCCCCTTGCTCTTTTTCCCATATTTGTGTTCCTCTTTCCCATATCATTTACAGAGAACGCCAAAAACAAAAATCTCCGTCATTCATTATATATCGGAAGGAACCGGCTCTGTCAACAGAGACTCTCCTGCCCTCTTTTGAAAAAGCTGCTGCTTTCATCAGACCGATCCCCCGAAAAAAGCCCTCACCCTCGCCCCGCAAGACATGTTCTCCACCTCTATCCATCCGCCATGATGCTCGCAAAGCATTTTACAGATCGTAAGCCCAAGGCCGAAATGCCCGGAAAAACCGCTCTCTCCCGTGGCATAGGGGGAAGTGGCCCTGCCCAGCATTTCTCTCTCAAATCCCGGCCCGTCGTCAGATACTGTCAGCAAAATACCATCCTTCTTTTCCTCAACAGAAAGCTCCACTCTGCTCTTTGCATAACGGACGGCGTTGGAAATCAGATTGTTGCTTACCTGCAATACAAACTCCGTATCAAGCAAAGCCTGCCGGGAAACCATATGGTTTGTGAGAACGGCCTGTTTCCCGTTTTGCCTGCACAGCATATCCGCGCTTTCATATAAAGAAGCCGCAAACGGCTGCAGGGGAATATCTTTCCTTTCAGGACGCATATCCTCCAGTCTCTGCAGTCTGCTCATGCTCTCCACATAGCCTTCCATACGGGAGAGATGTCTGTCCATGGTTGCGGCCGTTTCCCTCACCTGCACATCCCTGCTGTCATTCAGGATTTCGGCGTAGCCCTTGAGCACAGTCAGCGGGGTTCGCAAATCATGGGCAAATGCGGCATTTAGGCGCTTTCGCTCCTCCATACTCCGCCACATCTCAGAAAAGCTCCCGGCAAGCACAAGGCGCATGGCTTCAAAGGAGGCGCAGAGCTCTCCCATTTCATCCTTCCTGTCATAAAAAACAGTAAAATCCAGATCATTTTGGGAAATTTTTTCCGACGCTCTTTTCAGTATGTCAAGAGGAGCCTTTAATCTGTTCCGGTAAAACAAAAAAACCGCCGCGAGAATACACAGAGCGGAATAAACCGGGGCCATGATCGTGGGAAGCAGGTCAAGCAGCCCCAGTAGACGGGTGTCTGTGTCGGTGAGCGAAGTCGGGGTCTTGGAAATATAGGTTCCCTCCCCCAGCCGCTCCCCCTGTTCGTTGGTCAGATAATACCTTTCCTCTGCCGGAGGATAAGCTGCATATATTTTTCGGACGGCTTTTTCACACAAAAAAGCAGTTGCCCCGCACAGAAGCAAAGCGGCAACGGTAAAAGAGGCAACATAGAGCACCAGCGTTTTTCTCAGCGATAAATTTCCGAAGCGCTCTTTCACTTGACCCATTTATAACCGCACCCCCAGACTGTTTCAATGTAAACCCTGTCCGTATGCTCCGCAATTTTGGCGCGAATCCTGCGGATATGCTCCGCTACCACCGTACTTTCCCCTTCCCTGTCATATCCCCACACCCGCTCATAAATCCGTTCCCTGTCAAAAATCTGTCCCGGATCCTGGGAAAGAAGCTCCACAATATCAAATTCCTTCCTGGTAAGGATAATCTCCTTTTCCTTATAAAACAGACGGCGCTGGGAAAAATCAATGGTCAGCTCACGGGCAAACTTAAAGCTGGTGTCGACACTGTGGCGCGCCTGCCGGCGCAGATGGGCTCCCACCCTGGCCTCCAGCTCTGCCAGGGAAAAGGGTTTTACAATATAGTCATCTCCCCCTGCGGCAAAACCCTTTACCTTATCTGTGTCCTCAATCCTGGCAGTGAGAAACAGGATGGGACAGGGCACCTGCTCCCGAATACGCCTGCAAACCTCCAGGCCGTCCATATCCGGCATATTGATGTCAAGCAGAATGATATCCGGATGACTCTCTGCCTGATGCAGGGTTTCCCAGCCATTTGAAGCTGCCAGCACCTGGTACCCCCTGCTCTTGAAAAATCCGGCAAGCATCACCACAATATCCGGTTCATCATCCGCAATCAAAATTTTACTGCTCATCCTTTTCCTCCTGTTTCTCTCCCCATCTCCTCCATCTGTGGAGTTTCATTTGCGGCGTTTAATTTACGCGTTTATTTTGTGGAATTTATCCTGCTATTTTGCAGTATAAACAGTCTCATTCACCGTGATTGATTCCACCTGCTCCGGGTCGTTTAAACGGTTAAAGACAAATATAAGCTGGTTTTCCATATCCTCCAACGCATAGCTGGCATTGTCAGTCTCCACCTCACAGGAATGAATGCCAGGAATTTCATGCTCATGAACCAGGTAATTGGAACCATCCTTATAATTGACCGACACATAAAAGGCATGCCAGGGATCCCCCGCTTCCTCCTTCGTCAGGCCGGGCACCATCCCCATATCGATTTTCATGGACAGGGGAGAAATGGTGATCTTGCCGCCTTCCGCGCTGACATACTCTCTCTGCTGCGCTTCGGATGAGATGGGAACCTGCAGACTTTCTGCTTCTCCCCATTCTTCCTGTCCCGTCCCCCTCTCATAAATCTCCATCGTAAGATACTCCGCCGTCTGTGCATCCGGCTGCTGCACTACCATATAATCATAACAGTAAAGCGTATCCTCCGCAGACCTCTCCAAATCCACAAAAATATTTTCATGGCAGTCCGCAAACTGGAAATAGAAAGGGGCATCCTCGGCAAACCAGGCGCCTTTGCTCTCATTGTCGAGCTGACTGTACCTGAGCGCGGTCACGCCGCCCTCCCTCTCCAGGGTAAATTCCACTACTGCGGCATTGCCGTCACAGACAGAAGCCAGGATTGTCAATCTGGTGTCTCCAATTTCCCTGACCACCGGCCCATAGGAAAGGGAACTGCCAATTAGCTCCTCCGCCCTGTCCAGATTTTTGTCCGTGTATTCCCTTTGAGGATAGGTGACTGTGGCGTAAGTGCCTTTTTCCTCATCATACAGGACTTCCTCGTGAGATTCTATTTTTTCTTTTCCGTGAGTCCCCCATACCCGGTAAAAAAACTCACTGTTTGCCGCCACGCCTATCGTCCCTGTTGCCAGCACAAGCAGCGCTGCGGCCGCCGCACATTGTCCTGCTCTTCTTCCATTCATTTTCCGGCGGACGCTTTTGCGGTATTTTCTTAACATCTGCTCTTTTCTTTCTTTATATTTTGCGGAAAACTCATGCACTCCCTCCAGAGAATCAAATTCCTCCACAGAAATCATAATTTTTGCCGGATCCAGATAATCAGTTTTTTGATTCATGTATACTCCCTTTCCCTTTCACATGCTTTCCCTTAACATTTTCTTCGCACGTTCAAACCGCTTCCGCACATTCGCCTCCGATATTCCAAGCTTTCCCGAAGCTTCCTTCACCGAAAGCTTTTTGACCGCCAGAGCCTCAACCACTGCATAATACTTAGGTTCCAGGCCGGAAATCAGCTCTCTCACATCCCTGTCCTCTTCTCCGGAGTCTGAAGCAGCCGCCTGCCTTTTATAATTTTCTTCGTCAGTAAAGCAAATGATTTTCTGTTCTCTTTTCTTTTTATTGTAAATATCTATGGCGGAATGTTTGATCACAGTAATCAGATATTTCTTACATTCCTCGGATTCCGGATTCTCGAAGCAGACCCGGCCTTTCATCAGCTTGAGGAAAGCCTCCTGCACCGCATCCTCCGCCCATCCGTTATCCTGCAGAATACGGTATGCCGCCTGATACATTTTCTGCTCATACAACCGATAACACGCTTCAATGAAATCCGTCAGCGCTTTGCCATTATGCATTTTATTCTGGTATTTCATACACATATCCCTCGTCATGACATCCGCTGATCACGATCCGGCATTGCGTGCGCAGTTCCTCCGCATCCTTTACCGGCACATAAAATCCAATCGTGACCGTCCTGGTTTCTCCTTCATTCACGGCTGTATGGTAATAATTAGTTGACCCGGTGCCCGCATCCGACAAGTATACCGGATAAGAGCAGCTCCAGTCCACCCCTTCCACAGGCGCCTTGGGCTCAATGATAAACATGGATACATTGACTGTCCCATCCGCCTCATGGCTTACATACCCCTGATCCTGAAAGTCTGCCTGCATCAAAAGAAAAATACTTTGATCCGCATATCTTTCCGCATCTATCGTGTACATTTCATCCTCGCTGACAGAAGCGTCCTTTGGCGAATCAAACACCTGAAAATCATGGAGCGTACAGGTCATGGAACCTTCTCCCCACACCGCCTTGTCCGGCCCGATCTCAATCACAATACTGCCGTTTTCCGTTCCTTTTACAGGCTGTACCTGGTCAGTGCTCCCATCCTGGGGGGCATTCTCCACCATGTTCTTATCCTGCTTTTCGTCCTCCCCGCCATTCTGCGCCGCACCTTCCTTCGCGCTTTCCTCCTGCAGAATATCTTCTGCCGTCAGTTCTTCCTCCGGCGTCCTCTGACTGCCGCATCCTCCAAGCAATAATACACCGCACAGCAAAGCTGTGACAATCCCTTTCTTCCGGTTGTTCTTCATATGCTGCCACTCCTTTTCCTTCCATTTCACAATCGATTGTGTTTTCACTTTATATAACCGATTCAAAAGGAAGTTTGTGACATTCTGGAAAATTTTTTTATGTCACCTGATGCCCTGCAAAGATTTTCTGTGCAATCACTCCCCCTGCCGCTGCAAGGATAGCCGAAACCGGCAGGGCTCCTATGGCGTAGAGCAGGTCGCCGCTAATCTGCCGGACAGACATCACAGCCACAAACAGTAACTGGTACAGCGGAGAAAGGGCTATCACCTGAAAAAGAGAGCTTGTCTCGGCAACCGGAAGCAGAACCGGAAACACATACACTGCCAGGGCTGCAACCAGGGCCGTCAATTGATTTTTACACAGGGCGGACAAAATCAGGGTGATGCCTGCTATTCCCATAATTCCCGTAAAAGCCAGAAGAATCCGATATTTCAGCAGTGTGCCGCAGGTGATATTAAAGGGAATATAGCCCTCGGTAAAGGATAACGGCGCAAAGAGAATACTGCAGTCCAGCCCGTTTTTTCCGTACAGCACAAAAGCCAGGGCCACATATCCGATTTTAATTTCTTCCTTTCCAAACACATCGGCAACGCTTATTCCATTCCACATTCAGCCGCGCCGCATATTTTTCCGCCGGTTGGTTTCTGCAGAGTACATATAAGACGCATGAGCGTTGTTTTCCCGGCGCCATTTGCCCCAAGCAGCCCGTACACGCCCCCTGTCAGGGTGAGGCTTATATGGTCTACCGCAGTCTTTTTCCCATACTGTTTGGTTAAATCTTTCAATTCCAGTTCCAACAAAATAAAATCTCCTTTACCACTTTTGTGATGCTTTCCACATCGCTGTGATAAGGAGATTTTAAGTTGGAAATTTCTATTTTTTATCTATATTTTTATTAATATGGGAGAGTCTAATGGAGCCTGACCAAACAAATGCCCATTATCTATAATAAAGACTCTTCTGAACTGACTGATGAATTGAAAATACGCAAGCAGGTTTGTCTCTTAAGCAATACTGTCTGTTTACCGGCACAACAGCACTGTCACATCATTTACATTTGTTCCTGTGGCTCCGGTCATGATCAGACCGCCCACCGCCTTCAGAGCATGATAAGAATCGTTGTTCCTGAGAGTTTCTTCAATGCTGATTCCTTTCTCATCAAGCAACTCCACTGTTTTTCCGTCAACCATTCCGCCAGCAGCGTCCGTAGGACCATCCGTACCGTCAGATCCCAAAGAAAACAAAAGAATGTTATCTCTATGAGAGAGTTTTTCAGCGGCAGCCAAAGCCAGCTCTTGATTTCTTCCGCCCAGCCCGTTTCCCGTCACCTTTACTACCGTTTCTCCTCCTGCAATCAATGCGAAGGGCTTTTCGTATTCCGAATCTGCCAGAGAAGCGATCCATCTGCCCGCCTCCTTAGCCTCACACTGCATGGAGGAAGTAAGAATATGGGGGGTATATCCCAGTTCTCGAGCATGAACTGCAACTGCTCTGCACAGTTCCTCCACACTCCCCACCACATGGTTTTCCACCTGGATATCCTGGCACGGCTGACTGGCATACAATACCTTTTCCACTTTTTCATCCAGCTTAAGCTGGTAGGTAGCCACAATCCGCCGGGCATCCTCCGCTGTGGAATCATCCGGATAAGTCAGACCAGACGCGATCATGTCGGCATTGCTCCCTATAATATCCGATAGAATCACGGAAAATGCCTTTGTATGCCTTAAATAACTTGCGAATTTGCCGCCCTTTACAGCGGACAGCTTTTTACGGAGCACATTGATCTCCGTAATTCCCGCTCCGCAGTATAACAGCTGTCTTGTAACATCCTGGATATCCTCAAGAGTCAGTCCATCCATAGGGAGCTCCATCAGGGATGAACCTCCTCCTGAAAGCAACAAAAGCACTGTATCGTCGCCGGATACCTCATGTATCAGCTTAATTGCCGCCTTGGCACCTGCGACCGAATTAGCATCCGGTGTGGGATGTCCCGCCTCAATGATTTCAAAGTGTTCCAGTTCTCCTCTGGAGTGTCCATATTTGGTAAGAATGATACCTTTTCTCAGTCTGTGAGAAAGATACTCCGATGCGGCTTTCGCCATAACCCATGCCGCTTTTCCGATCGCCACAACGTACACCTGGTCAGAAAGCTCCATTCCCTTAAGCGCCTCCAGAACCGCCCGGTCCGGAAGAACATCTGTTATTGTTTTTTGAATGATCGTTTTCGCATCCTTATGCATACGTTCTATACCCCTCTCCATGGTATTTCACTATTGATTTCTGCTGATAGATATTCCTGTCATCTTTTCATAGTATTTGATCAAGGCAGAATGATCCTTCTGTCCATGCCCATCCGCATGCAGCTGTTGCATGATTTCCATTACCTGTGAGGTAAAAGGAAGTCCCATTCCCACTCCATGTGCCGTATCAAGTGCATTATTTAAATCTTTGATGTGAAGATCAATCCTAAAGCCCGGTCTGTCATTCCCCTTCAGCATCATTGGGACCTTGGCATCCATGACAGTCGAACCTGCAAGTCCTCCTCGAATCGCATCATACACCAAATTGGGATCTACTCCGGCCATCTTTGCCAGGGTAAATGCCTCCGAACAGGCTGCAATGTTCAGAGCAACTACGATCTGATTTGCCAGCTTCGTGGTATTTCCCGCACCCAGATCTCCGCAATACACTGCGCTGCTTCCCATGCACAGCAGTACATCTTTTATTTTATCGTAAATCTCCCTCTTTCCGCCAACCATAATTGACAGTGTTCCGTCAACTGCCTTAGGTTCTCCTCCTGATACGGGAGCATCAATCATTTCAATCTCTTTTTCCGCAAGCTTTGCTCCGATTTCCCTGGAAGCAAGGGGCGCTATGGAACTCATATCCACCAGAATACTTCCTTTTTTCATACTGTCTTTGATACCTTTTTCTCCCAATACTACTTCCTTCACATGGGGTGAATTCGGCAGCATGGTGATTACCAGATCGCATCCTGTCACGGCCTCACTAGCGCTGACACAGCCCGAGGCTCCGCATTTTTCCAACTCTTCCACTGCATCTTTTACGATATCGTATACAAAGCATTCATGATCTGCTTTCAACAGATTTTTACACATGGGTTTTCCCATGATACCCAGACCGATAAATCCTATTTTCATTTTTGTACCTCCGCTATCTGTTTATTTACCACATTTACAGGCTCTCCCGCCAGATAAGCCTTCAGATTTTCCACCGCCGTGTCCATAAGACGTTGCCTTGCCTCCTTTGGTGCCCAGGCGATATGGGGAGTAAGGATCAGGTTTGGAATTTCAAGAAGGGGACTGTCCATAGGAATGGGTTCCTTTGCAGCCACGTCCACCGCAGCTCCTCCTATCTTTCCGGAAAAAATACCCTCTTTCAGATCCTCCTCGTTAATCAGCCCTCCTCTTGCTGTGTTTAATATGAATACTCCTGGTTTCATCTTTTCTATTGTTTCCCGGCAGATCATTTCCTGATTTTCCTTTGACAAAGGGCAGTGCAGAGAAATCACGTCCGCCTCAGCATACAGCTCTTCCAGCTCCACACTCCGTATCCCTGCTCCCAAAAGCTCTTGCGAAATGCCGTGATGCCCATATGCCAACACCTCCATTCCAAAGGCTGCTGCGAGACGCGCCACCGCCTGTCCGATCCTTCCGAATCCGACAATGCCCATCTTCTTTCCTGCAAGCTCCATCAGAGGATAATTCCAGAAGCAGAAGTCTAGGCACCGGCTCCAGGCTCCTGCTTTTACAGCATCCGAGTGCGCTCCTACATGATGGCACAGCTCCAGAAGAAGCGCCATAGTAAACTGAGCCACGGAATCGGTACCATAAGAAGGAATATTAGTGACAATAATCCCTCTTTGCGACGCTGCTTTTAAATCCACTACATTTACTCCTGTTGCCAGAACACCGATGTAGGAAATATGCGGACATTTATCCATAATTTCCTCTGTTAACGGGGTTTTATTTGTAAAGACGATCTGCGCATCCCCGATTCGCCCAGAACACAGATCCGCCTGTGTTCTGTCATAGACCGTCAGCTCTCCCAAAGAGCTTAATTCATCCCAGCTCAGATCCCCAGGATTCTCCGTATATCCATCAAGTACCACTATCTTCATTTTTATACCTCCTGCATTTTGCAAGCTACATTTACGATACTGCGTTAAAAAATAGTAAGAAAGCTTACTTTAAGGCTTAATCCTCCAGAAGCGCCCATGCTCTATTAATCACACGTTTCGTATTTGCCAGAACAATATCCGCATCCTCTCCGGGACGGGGAGATACCTCTATCGATAGTACAAGAGGTTCTTCCTTCCGGAAAAATCCTTCTTCTCTCAGCACCCTGAAAAACTTTAGAAGCTGCTCTGTATCATTAGCACTCTCCGGATATCCGAATCTGGGATGTTTGTCACCGTAAGCGTCACATCCTTCCTTCATCACCGCATTTCCTATATGCAGATGGGTGATATAGGGACGGAGAGTCTGTATAACAAACCGGCTGCTCTCGTATGTCGTAGGAAAATGCGACAGATCAACCAGAAGTCCGAAGTTCGGGCAGCTGCATCTGATGCTCGCCGCAAAGCGCGCCGCCAGAGGAGCCGGACCAATGAGGGCCTCCTTGTCGCAATCATAATCAAAAACCTCCAGATTTACGTACATCCTCTTTTTCTGTGCATATCTGCATAAATTTATGGTAGTTTTCAGAAGCTGCTCATAAGCCTCTTCCTTCATATCCTCCTGCCACTTTCCGGCAAGAAACGCAATCCCGCCTGCTCCCAGATACTGTGCCTCGTCAATTCCATCCATCAGAGTCTGTTCGGCTCTTTTTCTTCCCTCTTCATCCAGATCATTGGGATTAAGCCCTGTAGAAAGCAGTCTTGGCTGCGCTCCGTAGCATACCCTCATGTGTGACTGGGCAAGTAGTTTTCTGGTCTGCACTCTCATTGCGTCGTCTTTTATCTGTGTCAGCTCAATACATGTAAAAAAGTCATCCCTCAGAACCTTAAGCAGAGATTCCTCATATCCCCCTTCCGTATACATCGCCGGCGGATAGCTCATCCACAGAATCGTTCCCACATCAAAATAAGTATAAATGCTCTCTTTCATCTCTTCCTCCATTCCTTTCCCGGATACCTTTTCATACTTCCAAATATACCGCCGCATACTCTTTCAAGCAGGAGATTTCCAGTATGATATCTGTTTCTGTGTTCCCTGTTTCTTCCCGTACGCTGCAGGTTCCCTCACAGCGAAGAACTCTGTAGTTTTTCAGCTCGGCTGCCGGAAACCTGATACGGATCCCGTATACCGGCAACACCTCACGCACCGGACGCCATGGACCAGCCGTAGTATTTACCAGAGAAACCACCTTTCTACCTGGATTTTCCGTATCCTCTGTCAGCGAGATATGAACGCTCTGCGGAGCCTCGACCGTGCAGTTGAAGACTTCTCTTCCTGCCCAGCGTACCGCATTTGCAAAGGTCTGAACCAGATCCTCATGCCCGTTGGTGTAACAGGCGCTGTCTGTCTGATTGGCAAAATAAACCACCCTTCCTTTTCCATAACTTCCCGCCACGACAGTGGGATAATCCGTCTCTTCCTCCTCTAGCTGCGCATATTCCGGGGGCTGATTGTAGATCATGGGCACATAGGTACACACGGTATCATGGCTTTCCCGTTCCTTTCTGCACAGTAGCGTTTTTTCCTCGTTGATAATCATTTTCGTATTTTGGATGTTCATATCCTTCAGCACAGGATGCTCCGGAGCTCAGATTTCCACCTGCGCTGACCGCCTCCCACATCCAGATCCTGCTCTCTACAGAAGGTGCCTTTACATATCTCCATTTTGTTCCGTTTCCCCCCGTCAGGGCAACACATTGTTTCTGTGGAGCAATGGCTTTCAGGAAACGGATTCCGGATGCCGCATGACTATAATCTTCATACTTTTTCTCCGGCTGGCCGCTTCCGTCAAGAAACAGGGGCGTAACCAGAAAGTCAAACCGGTTCACCGCATCATACAGATCTATCCCTGAATTTAAAGCGGATGATACATGAAACATACCGAATATCTCGGATACATAGGCCTTTTCTTCCCCATAGGCTTTTACGTTTTTACGCATTCTGTCCATATGCTCCACAGCGCGGCGGGCTTTCCATCTCCGATATTCATCAAACTCCTCCGACTGATAATCTCCCCTGGGTATTTCCTTTCCGCTGTGCTTTCTGTATTTCTCTTGGCAGCTCCTGCAATAACACGGCCCGTATCCGAAAACCACACAGTTTTCCCAGATCCCATCCGGTTTATATTCCTCCATCAAATTCTTGACAAATCGCTCGGCATGATCTCCTCCGTAGATTCCCGTGTAACAGGGACGGCAGATCCGATCATTCCAGCCGGTAAGCGGTTCTCCATCCGGATCTGAACCGAACCAGTCTGGATATCTCTCATATCTTTCTCTCTCCACTCCTCTAAAATCTACCCGGAAAATCACATGCATATCGTTTTCATGACATTTCTCAACCAGCTCCTTCAGGATATCCTCATCTCCCAGAAAGCGGGAGCGGCGGCTGGGCTCCAGTTTATTCGGAAAAAAATCAACCACTCCTCCAGCGCTTACTACCAGGGTGTTCGTATAACTCTTTTTCATGTACTCTATTACACCGTCCGCATCATATCCTTTCAGATCCTTTTCGCGCAACACAGTCTGAAGAATTCTGAGTTGATCTTGATACCAGTACTTTTTCATCTGATTACTCCTTATCCCGGGATGACTGTATTGATCTGTCTCCCGTCCAGCCATTTCTGCAGACTATCAAATACAATATCCGCACGAAGCCTCATGGATTCTTCGGAAGCAAACGCAATATGCGGCGTCACCAGACAGTTTCTAGCCGTAAGCAGCGGATGAACCGGAGAAACCGGAGGCTCTGTCTCAAAAACATCCACTGCCGCTCCAGCAATTCTTCCTTCATTCAGGGCATCCGCCAGAGCCCTGGAATCCACTACGGGGCCCCTTGCCATATTTATCAGAATCGCATCTTTCTTCATCCATGAAATTCTTTCCTCATTCATAAGTCCCCGCGTCTGCGGCGTGAGGGGACAATGCAGTGAAATCAAATCCGACTGCCTGATCAGTTCTTCCAGAGGCAGATAAGTGATATACCTAGGGACATTTTCTTTTTCGTGTCTGGAATAAGCCGTTACCCGGCATCCAAGCGCATGGAACAGCTCCGCTGTGCGGGAACCGATCGCTCCATAGCCGATAATTCCTACCGTACGCCCTTTCAGCTCCCCTCCTGTAAGTCCTTCTCTTGTTCCTTCCTCCCGGCATCTTTTCTCTGTCTCACGCACCTTTCGAAGAAGCGTGATGGCGTTGCAAAGAACCAGCTCCGCCACAGATTCGGTGGAATAACCGGAAGCATTGCTCACCGCCACCTTCTTTTCCTTTGCGGCCTCCAGATCAATATGATCAACTCCGGTAAATGCAACATCAATGAACTTCAGAGAGGGGCAGCTCCGGATTACCTTACCGGACAACGGCATATTCGCCAGCATGATCACATCAGCATCCTTTGCTCTGTCGATCTGCACCCGGGGATCGGTATCTCTTTCATAAGCTCTAAATTCATGCCCCTGCTTTTCCAGTTTCTGTGCATATTCTCTCAGCAGTTCCCCAGAAATTCCCAGGGATTCCAATAATACGATCTTCATTCATTCTCTCCATTTCCGCCCGTTCGGCATCTTCATTCCACTACAATCAGTTCCTGCTCTTCCAGCCGGGGAATCCGGATTACCGCTGTGTTTTTTCCTTCCTCTATTTTCCATTCTTCCCCACTGACCAGACCTCTGGCCTTTCCCCGGACCATCCCGGGCTCCAGACACACGCATACCGGACCGACAGGAAGGTTTTCTTCCAAAGTCCCTAGCGGCACCCTGCAGCCTGCCAGATTTATCAGATGAATCAGGATTCTGCTTTCCTGTCTGTAGGCGTCGCACTGTACATGAGCAGGCGCCAAAACCTTCACCGGAACAGCTCTTCTTCCCGCCCACAGTACGGCTCCTTCCAGAAGCTTTCGGTGATCCGGTATCTGATTCGCCGCATAGCATCTGTCCACATCGGCCGGAAAAAAGACCACCCGGGAACCGGTTTTAAGAGTTCCCGCATAAATCGCCGCCAGAGAAATCCTTTCTCTGATCCATGCAAATTCCGGCGGATAAATGGGGAAGGACGGGATATATGTACTTATCGGTTTAAGCGATCCGTAAGAAAGCGTTTTTCTTACTCTTCCGCCCAGAGGAAGCAGACTGGTATCTCGTAGCTTTTCAAAAACAGGATGCGAAAGCTCTGTTATCTCCAGATAGTTGTGAGTGTCCGATACCATCCAGTTGTCCTCATCTGTTCCTGTCACACCCTCCACATCATACCCGACTTCTATTCCAAGTTCGTCATAAAGAGCTCCCGCACCTTTCCACTCGCCTTCTTCATCGTACAGCGCCGTATCAGCAGTTACAATCAGATCCTTTCCCCGATGCAGCCACCTGATGACAGCCATCTCCTGACTGCCGCTCAGAATGGCAACTCCGGGCAGAACCAGAAGCTCTAGCCGCTCTTCATATTTTTCTATATCGTCCGCATGAATAGGTAAGAAGGGAATTCCTGCCCGGGAAAGGCTATGCGTGATTCCCCGAAATCCTCCTGAACCTTTCCCCTCCGGATCCTCCCGTCCATAGTATACTGCGCTTTCCTGATTCCACACAACTCCTATTCTTGCTATGTTTGTCCGGTTTTTCAGATATTCTCTGTTTTCTTTCATCCATCGGAAAAGATCTGCAGAAATACCAAATTTTCTTTGATCCTCCCTTCCTCCTCCCACAAAATGAAACCAGGGAGCTATTCCTCCGCTCATCCCCGTAAGCATCCATTTTCGTACTTCCTGTCTGGAGGCGGAGGAAAGCCTGAAGGTTCTTTCCCCCTTATAGTAATGCGCCATACTCTCCGCTGCGATCACATCCTCGCCGCTGAGCATCCGCAGCAGCGCTCCGTTCCTTGAATTGCTTTCAAAACCGCTCTTCCGATCCCTCGTCTGATGGTCGCAGAATATAAACGGCGCATTCTTCAGCAGCTTTCTGATATCATAAAAGCGGCCGCCTGTGGAAAAGGGATCTGCGTTCACCATACCAAACCATTTACAGTCCCCTCCTCCATACCGGTTTGTGACCTGATTAAAAAATTTCCAGCCTGCTGTTCGCAGTCCATAACTCCATCTGATCCATCTTCGGTATACCGGATCCTCCCAGTCAACCGCATCAGGCAATTTGTATCCTGTATCCTCCCGGAATTTTTTCTGACAGTTTTCACAATAACAGATCATCCCCATACCAAGACCTGCCCAACTGTTGTCCGCAAATCCGTCCGGACGATATTTTTCTATGATCTCCCGGAACACTTCGGGAATAAACTCATGATAATAGCCTCCGTTTACACAGGCCACATATCTTCCCTGACTGAGAATGGGTCCTCCCTCTCGGTTCCGGCAATACCAGTCCGGATGCTGTCTGTAAATTGTCTCTGTGGTGCAACTGATATCCATGCGGGCTATAACAGCAAGCCCCGCTTTTCTCGCCGCCCGGTTCCAGATTCCGAAATAGTCCTCATCCCCCAGGCCCTGTGCTCTGTACTGATAGGGAAATCTGCTCTGGTAGTAGCTGACAATTCCCCCGCAGTTAATAATAACCCCCTCCACACCCGTCTTTTTCCAGTAATCTTTCCAGAATTCCAGATCGCACTCCCTAGGATCGTTTTCTGTCAGATTGACCTGTCCCCATAAAAAGGTTTTCTGATACCAAGGCTTATTCATCTTTCCTGTCCTTTCCGGTAATAAGCACCGCTCTATAAGATCCCTTTATCCTGATTTTTACGTTTTTCCTACCGTTTATCTTCTGTTTTCCTTCTGTCTCTAAATACTGGATCTTTTCTGCTTCTATCCCAGGAAACGACACATCTGCCTCCACCGGAAGGGGGGCATGGAACGTAGTTCCATTATAGCCGGAGTAATTCAGGAACTGAAGCAAATACTGTCCTTCCCCACACCGATCAAAAAATACCTCCACACAGGCCGGGGCATCCACTGCAATTTTTTTCTGTAAAGGAGCGCTGCTTTCCAGAATATCCAGAAACATATTCCTAAAATCCTCATACCCCTGAGAATAATACAGCTTTCCCGGCATCCACGGAAAATACATAGACTTTCCTTTCCGGACAGTGATACAACTCTGGTCTGTCACCACATGACCGAAACACCGTTCCGGAGGGCCGTACATGGCAGAGGAAATGAAAGGAACATAATTTTCATTTTCCCTGTCTGGCTCCATCAGACAGAATTCCTGATCCAGATACACCCAGTCTCTCTTTCCAAAATGCCGAAACACATCCTTGGGTTCTGTCAACATATAGCTGCCCCGCACTTTGACAGGGTCATCTTTCAGCCTCACATAAAACAGCTCATAAAGAGCGGCAGGATAATTACGCAGAGCAAGCCCTGTTCCGATAATCATGGCAGGACTTTCAGCGAGAATGTGAACAGTTCTTTCCGGAAGCTTCTGTATTCCCGGCAGAATAATCACATTGTAATTTTCCGCTCTCTTCTCCAGAATCTGTGTTTCCCTTCCATCCAAAATATCAAAAATAAGATGGGCTTCTTTCAGCATTTTAAAAATACCGCGGTATTCTTCCTGCCCCCGCTTTCCCTCCATGGGATTTACCAGCAGAATATCGGCACAGGAAACAAGGCTGCTTAAGTATCGCTCATACCTTTTATGAAATGCAAATACTTTTTTGGTCCCCTCGAAATTCTCTCCATCCGGATAAGTCTCAAAATCTCCGATAATACACCAGTCAAGATTTCCCCCTGCCGCCATATTTCCATACAGTCTCAGTTCATTCAGATAAGGGGAGACACCCATAAAACGATAAAAAATATCCACTGCGTTGATGGCGCAATTGCTGGAAAATCTGTTCTGATATGTCCCTCTTATACAGGAGACATGATCTTCGCTCGCCATTATCCAGAAGGGAAGCGGCCTGTCCACCGCAGAATTGGACTCGTCCCTTACAAGATCAACACCCTTATTACTATAGGTACACACCGCCACATCAGGATTCCATTCCTTTACCTTTCTGTAAATTCGACTCAGAAGCTCCTGCGTGGTGTTTCTTTTAAATTCTCTATATCTCACGAACGCCGGATCCGACTCATTTTCCTGCGTTGGAAGTTCCATACCACTGTATTTATAAAAGCTCTTTCTGCAACCTGCACACTGGCAGATCCCCACATAACGTCCACTATAATCATAAGTCTGGTACCCAAACATATTGAAAAAAACGCCGTCTACCGGATACTCCGTGATTACTTCTTTCAGGATCTGCAGGGAACAGTCCTGCTGATATGATCCGTTGACACAGGTCGCCGCCGTATCATTATAGATAACAGGTTCCCCCTCCGATGTCCTGCTGAACCATTCCGGATGCTTATCCAGGAACCGAATGTGAGCCTTGCTGAAATCAAACCTGGCAATCACACGAATATGGTTTGCATGGCACCCTGCCAAAAGCTTCCCAAAAAAATCATCCTTAAGATAAGGACTTGTTATCTGACATTCCAACTCTGTAGGATGAAACGCTGTGATACCTCCGCAGCCCACCATACAGACATCAGCCTCAAATTCCTTCAGATATTCCACATATCGATCCACATCCATACAGGCATCGATATCTCTCAGATTATTCTGGATCATTCGATATCTTTTCTGTGTCCACCAACTCAAGCCCTCACTCCTCTCCCCATTCAATCCTGATCATATCCCACACCTGCAGACATTCCAATGTAATATCCAGCATTTCATTATTCTTTTTCCATTCTATCTTCTGATTTTCCAGAACAGAGCTTACATTCCTCACATCCATCTCGCCTGCCTTCACCTGAAACCTCAAACGATAACAGGGATGACAGCAGCGCAGAGGCCGTTCGCCGATTCCGTTCACCAAATGGACCAGATACCCATTTGGGATTTTGTACGGATATATACAGACTCCCTCCGAAAGCTTTTCTCCGACCAGACTCATCCCGCTTCCTTCCAGACGAGAAAAACAGTTTTCAAACAGTATCTTCCAGTCCTCCAGACCGATTTTACGTATCAGACCAGATAAACCAAAGAAGCAGGAGAGAACCGTTCCCTTTCCGACTCGGTTTTCCAGAAGAAGAGGAATCTGTGTATGACGCACCGGCAGGCTAGCCCGTTCCGGAGGAGCTCCTACTCCGTCCGGAGGAGCAAAAGAAGGAATCAACGTCATCATCACTTCCGCTGTTTCTTTCTTTCTGACATACAGAAGATCGCCCTTTACGGGAATATAGCAGGTATCCTCCAACCTTCCTCCCAAAGCTTTTCCCTCCTTCTCCAGAATTCCATAAGCCGCCGATATCCCCTTTCCCCGTGCTGGATTTGGGAGGATTCCGAGAATCTTATCAAGTTCTTTAAGATTAGACGTATCTGTCTTCTCTGCATATAAATTTCCGCCCGCCTCCACATAAGCGCAAAGCAAACCGATTATTTTTTCATCCGGGCAAAATCCGTCTGGAAGAAATACTGTCCGGTATTTTGTCAGAATATCTTCCTCTAAATGTGCAGCATCGCATATGTCAAAAGGAATATGACAGCCTGTCATCGCATCCACTGCGTCCAGACAAGATTGCCCTGCATCCCATAAAAGAAGTGTCTCTGCCGCAGAGACAGCATCTTTCATCAGGCGTCCGGATATCTCTGCCTTTCCGTTAATATGTTCCACCGCCTTTAGCAGCCTCCGGTCCGTAATCGTGTCGTCAAATCCTGTAAGAGAATGCCACAGACGGCCTCCGGCAGCTGGAATCTGACTCATCCAGAACTCATATTCCGCCGTGGGAAGGCCGGTATGTCTCCAATCCATTCCCGGACAGGAATGAATAATTCCAAAGGGCTTCGGCTTTCCCTTCAGGTATTGTCCAAGCTTCATATTCAAGGCCGGCTTCCATAGGTCAGGCAGATTTCCTTTCCCTGCAGATAAAATATCCTGCGCCTCCGTACAGATCAGATCGGCCGTGGCGTAGCGAGCATCCAGATCCTCAGCTCCTCCTCTTCCGTCTTTGTTGTAAGTTCCATAATATAGAATCACAGGAATATCTCTGGTTTTCTTCACGGCCTGATACAGTATCATGATGTTATCCTTAAGGCATGACGATACCCAGTCAAAATGCCATGATAAGGAATCCTCCGGAAGCTCTTCTCCGTAGCGCTCCCTGTACTTTCTCCTGCAGTTTTCACAATAGCACCTTTCCATATGAGGTGCGTTGAAAAAGACTCCGTCCATATCCAGCATACCCACGGCTTCTCTCAGAATCGGTGCCGCCGCTTCTTCATTGCGGTATCCGCCGTTTGTGCAGGTAGACATAAGAAGAGACCAGGTTCCCATTCTTCCGCTTCCATAACAGACTGGATTTCCCCCCGGATCCTGGACAAACCATTCCGGATGCTGAAGGTAAACCACATCATCGGTTTTACTGAAATCAAATCTTCCGATCACCCGTATTTCCTCTTCATGACAGCAGCGGATAATTTCCTCAAGCAGATTCCCCGAAGCCGGGAGATACTCGTTTCTGTGGTGAAAGGGCACTTTGCTTTCATACCATGCATAGATTCCTCCCACATTCAGCACCAATGCATTTCCCTTCATCCTTTTCACGCCCAGGGCAATTCTTTCCGGAACCATTTTCCCCGTATCCTGCACCTGCAAATTATATTGTATGATTCTTAAATCCTCATTCCACCACTTGTTTTCCATCTTCCCTCACATTCTCCCCAGGCTTACTGTTTGATACCACTTACCGCCACACTCTGCACGATGTATTTCTGCAGGAATAAAAACATAATGCTTAAGGGAATGGCGCTTATTACCGCCACAGCCATTCTCGGTCCGTAGTAAATAGCGTCCTGCTGTGCGTTAAACACCGATACACCCACAGAGATCAGCTGCTTTTCCGAGCTTCTTAAAACCACCAGCGGCCACAGATAGCTGTTCCAGTTGCTGAGAACCTGCAGGATGGAAAGCGTGGCGATGAGTGGCTTTGACAGAGGAATAATGATCTGGAAAAAGATACGCCACTCACTGGCTCCGTCAATATATGCCGACTCCCGCAGCGAATCTGGGATTGCTTCAATATTCTGCCTGGAAAAAAAGATCCCATATACATAGGCGCAGGCTCCCATCAGAAGCGGCGCATAGGTATCCAGAAGTCCCCAGCTTTTATACTGTAGATACAGAGGCACCATCCTTGATTCAAAAGGTATCATCATTACTGCAAGCATGAATACAAACCAGAAATTCTTGCCCACGAATCTCCCTTTGGCAAATGCATAGCCGCACATCAATGCGAAAAATACGGCCAGTACTGTATGAACTACTGTAACAAAGATGGTATTCAGGTAGTAGCGCACCAGTGGAATCGTGGTAAACGCAACCTGATAATTGAAGATGGAAAATTCATGGGGCACCAGCGAAAAGTCCGGCAGAGCGGAAACCGCTTTTCTGTCAAAGGATAGAACAATACACCATAAAAGAGGGATCAGCACTATGGCCAATATAAGCAAAAGCGCCATTATTATAATACATCTTCTGATTTTCTTAGCTCTCATAACTTCTCCTATCTCATACATCCTTCTTTTTAAAGAATCCTGTCATTTTAAGATTGATCAGAGTAATAACAAAAGTCAGCACAAAGAGAATCATCGCTCCGGCCGATGCAATTCCATACTGCGGACTTTCAAAACTAAATTGATAGATATACATCAGAATTGTCTGAAGCGTTCCGCCCGGCCTCCCCGCAGAGGTATTTCCGCCAATAATAAACAGATCCGAAAATCTTGCCAGTCCGTTTATAATTGAGGTGATAAACAGAAATGCAAAGCAGGATGCCATCTGGGGGATTGTAATATACCACCATTGCTTCAATCCATTTGCTCCATCCACTTCCGCCGCCTCATAAATTTCTGTAGGTATGGACTGCAGACTCGCCAGATTAATCAGCATAGAATAGCCCATACTTCCCCACACTCCCAGAATCGTTGCTCCGAATCTGGAATAATGCGAATCGGAAAGCCATCCGATCGTAACCTCATGTCCTGTCAGAAAGGAAAGCGCATTGTTTAACAAGCCTCCGTTAGCCTTGAGCACGATCTGAAAAATCAGAACCACGCTGACACCGGTTATGATATTCGGGAAATAATATCCTACCCGGAAAAAGCTCTGCCATTTTCCTCTTCCGATGCTGTTGATCAGGGATGCCAGAATAAAACCCACTGGGATCGAAACAAGTCCCATAAATGCCAGAAGGAATGTATTTCCTATGGATTTCAAGAAAGATGAATTATTCATGATTTTTTGATAGTTCTGAAATCCGACAAACCGGTCTTCTCCGAATCCGAGAACCTGGACATCGTAAAAGCTGTATTTAATAGTAGTAAGCATCGGAATATACGTCAGAACAATCAGTGTAACGATGCTGACTATGAGAAAAGAATACCATACAAGCTGTTTTTTTATCTTCATTTTCAGAGCCTGTCTGTTTTTCATACATAACTCCTTCTATAATAAAAGTGGAAGCAGAAAAGCAGTGCTTTTCTGCTTCCGGGTCATCAGTTCAAAGTACTCATATAATCATCAAGATTCTTCTTTACATATTCCATTGCCGCATCTGCGTCCATATTTCCCTGGAACATTTCGTTCAGCACGGTTGTCAGATCATTGGCGAAGGTTCCGAAGTTACTGCTGTCGTAACAATTATTTGCGGAAGCGCTGAACTCAAGAGGGCTGGTGTTTACCACATAGGAGATCGCCGATGCATAATCGTCAGGCATGTAGCCTCCTAGCTTTGCACTGGCCTCTTTGTTAGCAGGGATACTGTAAGTGTCCAGAAGCCACTGCTGAACCACCTCATCCATTACCATAAACTTCATGAATTCCCATGCCAAATCCTTCTGCGAACTGGTGTTGCAGATCGCCATGTTCCAGTCGCCCATATGGCTGGAGGTAATTCCGTCAAATTCTCCACCCTGAATCTTAGGAAGGGCTGCAAACATATACTTGTCCTCCAGGCCCGCAGCCTTGATAGTATTGTATGCGCTGTATGCGCTCTCAGTAATCATAATTGCAAGATTATTATCTTCTGTATAAGCATTTGCCTTATCCAGTCCTTCCATATAATCCGGACTTGCATACTTGGAAAGCTCCGTCAGATAGTTCAACACTTCCTTGGTGGTGTCATTAACAAAATTAACCTTGGTGGTGGCCAGACTGTCGCCCCACTCATAAATCGTGTTGTTGAATGCGCGGGAAGCCCAGATGTAATTCTTATTTGCGCTTGCCGCTTCAATCATACCCATTCCATAAGTCTGTTTTCCGGTAACCGGGTCTGTTCCCGTGGCCGCCTTTGCAAGCTCCATGACATCATCCAGCGTCCATGTCTCGGAATCGGGAAGTTCCAGACCGTAGTGTTCAAAAATCTCCTTATCCACTACGACCATGACTGGATTAACCGTTATTGTAAGACCGTAAGGAATATATTCGGAAAGCGGGGCGATATCGGAGTTCTTCCTCATTGCCATCATCCCCACGGAATCCTTCACCTGAGGATCTTTTTCCAGATAATCGGTTAAAGGTTCACAGATAGGAACAATGGAAGCTCCGTGAATAATAATATCTACATCTCCGGACAGAGCCGCTGTCTGGCAGGCTGCTTTCCAGTTATCCCATGGAATAGTCTCAATCTGAAGCTCCACATCCGGATACAGTTCCTTCCATCTGTCCACCACTACGCTATAGCCGGGCTTACTTACTCCCGTCACGATATCGGTGTTTCCGTCAGGTCCTACATCTGTAAACAATCCCGGGCCATATAGCTTTAATGTTCCTGAAAAGCTATTCGCTGTCTCTGTGTCGGATGTTTCTTCCTGTGTTTCCTCCCCGGTCTCTTCTTTCTCAGGTTCTGCCGTAGATTCGGCAGGTGCAGCTTCTTCCTGCTGTGCGGGTTCATTTCTTTGTCCGCTTGAATCACCGCAGCCCATAAACAGTGAAGCTGTCATTGCTGTCCCAAGGAGCATTGCAAGTACTTTTTTGTAATTCTTCATTGGATTTCCTCCCGTTATTTTTTTTCTTGTTAAATCTGTATTTATATTATAAGAAAACAGATTGCATTTACCCATATCTGTCCAAACAAAAATACCCTCAAACTTTGTGTTTAAAACACAAAGTTTGAGGGTATTTTATTGGGCATTCCTAATAAATCATTTCCTTCCTTTTCAGGTAATTGTAAAACCCATTGACAAATTCCCTGTCATTATTGCTTCCGATCGGATCTACGTTCAAAGCCACACGGATTTTATCCAACCTGTAGACCAATGTATTTTTATGAACATGTAGCAGCTTGCTGGCATTATTTAAGTTAAAATTCGCCAAACGCAACGCCTCCATAATTTCCTTAAAGCTGTCTGTAAATTTGCTTCCGATACTTCTTTCAATAGCATAATAAACCACCTGAAGCTCTCTCAGAGGCAGAATTGACATAAAATATGTGCCGCAGCAGTCATAAAAATAATAACTTCCTTCCCTTTCCATCTGTTTTTTCAGCCATATACAATGCCCATATCCCATTCGATAGTACCTGAAATCGCTCTGGAAGGATCCCACATAAATCGCATATCTGCATCCGACGCTTCTCATATACCGCAATGCATCGCTGATCGCATCTCCTATCAAATATTTGTAATTCTGCATCAGATCAGGCAATTCAGAATTTAATGCCTTATACAAAAGAATATCCCCGTCTCTTGTAAGACAGAGTAAATCCTGAGCAGAATGCTCTTTTCCGTTCCGGAAAACATCCAGAATATTTTCCCGTATATCATCCCCGTTTTCTAGGCTGATCAATACAGGGATTCTAACTGCTTCTTCTTTCATCTGAAGCGTTTTTGTAAATCGTGTCCAGTCATCTGGTTGGAGAGCCTCATTATACAAAAGAAGGTTAAGGAGTTGTTCTTTCATATTTCTTCTCTGCATCTTTTCATATTTAAACAGCTCATACTCCAACATAACTTCCACAGCCATACGGATAACAAGTGCAATCGGCATGACCTCATCCGGTTCTCCGGTTATTCCGATCACTCCTTCTTTGTGCTTTTTATAACCTAAATTGTTTCGATTTTTAGCGTAGACACACGCTCAGAAGAAAAAACTGTTCCAACCACTACTTTTCTGGTATTG